>OOCI01000211.1_pt1 | contig 56700 bp, 45 predicted proteins | sample 1671761 | NCBI WGS metagenome assembly OOCI01 (sample SAMN06348190, study PRJEB24527) | human gut metagenome | biome: human gut; feature: ankylosing spondylitis patient; material: feces | host: Homo sapiens | place: China | collected 2015-10
CTTTGATTGACGAGCTTTCCCTGAGCGATCAGGAAAAGCTCGTTGCCATTATGGAAGCCGGATGCGATGAAGTCAGCGACATTGATGACCTCATCAATCTGACTTTCAATCTGGATTGCTATGATGTTATGCCCGGTATCAGTGACGAGTCCGATCTTGGTTATTACTACGCTCACGAAATTGGTATTTACTCCGAAAAGGATCTCGGACCGTTGGCAGACTACATCGACTATGAACGCTATGGGCGAGACATTGCAATGGATGAGCAGGGGCGCTTTACCGATGCCGGTTATGTCCGATGCACCGGTGATAGCTGGGACAGACAGTTCGACGGTTCTCTGGATGACATTCCTGACGAATACCGGATCAGCGGCTCTGCTGAGTCTCAGGAGCAGGACAGCAGAATAACCGTTGTGGTGGTTGAACCGGAAAAAGCTCCGCGCATTGCCGATGTCGGCTCCGATCTCAAGTCTCTGCAAAGTATGGTGGGCGGTTGTATCGAAGCCGTTTACCCCTTTGATGACCCGGTTGCCATTGTCTGCAACGAGGAAGCCAAGCTCGAAGGTCTGCCCCTCAACCGCGCCCTTCGGGATGAAGACGGAGACATCTATGACATTGTTGCCGGGACATTTATGGTTGTGGGGTTGACGGAAGACAGTTTTGGTTCTCTCTCCGGCGATCTTGCACTCAAGTATGCGGAGTTCTTCAAACAGCCGGAGATGTTTGCGAAGCTGGGGGATAAAATCGTGGCGATCCCCATGATCAGTGAGGAACAGCACAAGCAGGAAGCCGTGGAACAGAAAGATTTTGAGATGAATATGGACACCTCCGGTCTGGCAGTTGCCGGTCATATCGGTACTTGGCACACCATTGACCACAAAGAGGTGGACGGACACAGCTTCTTCCTCATGGAGCATGATACCTATGGAGACGATGCCGCCTGTATCATTGTCGATGAGCGCGGCAAGCTGGTTCTCGATCAGGTCTACAACGGCTTTGATGATGACACGCTGCGTCTTCTCAAGCTCGAAGTCATGGAAGTGCCGGAGATGCCTGATCCTGCGCTTTCCGTGCAGGACATGAAGAATTACGGCTACGCATGGGCTGGTGTTCTTCCTGCCGGTCAGGAAGCGGCTGAAAAGGCACTCGAAAAGGGGTGCGAGGTTTACCGGCTCTATTCGGATAACACCGAAGGCTTATGTGTGAGTGCTAAGGAGATTGCCGATCACGCTTCAAAGGGCGGAATGCTCGGTATCAGCAAGGAAAGCTGGATGGCAGCACTTGAGAAGGAAAACTATCTCAAGTCGGCCGAGATGGCAATGGAGGATGATTACGGCATGATTGACGGGATCATCAACAACGGTCCGAAGGAAGATAAAGTCCCGGAGCGCAGCGAGAAGTCCTCTATCATGGATCGGCTCAAGTCCGCAAAAGCAGATCATCCTCCAAAGGAATGCCCTCCTAAGCAAAAGCACAAAGGAGAGATAGACCTGTGAGCAAGAGTCAAAAGTGGAAGTTAGAATGGAGCTTCTATCTCGATACAGACGGGCGGCGCAAATACAATGATTTGTGCCGCCGCTGCATCCATTCCTGCAAGCAAAGTTTCAGGGCTGAAATCGTCAGATGTCCATGCTACATTTCCAAACGCAGCAGAGTAGACAGATAAGCCCGTTTTGTGTTGTGAAAAGGGTTGAAAATCAAGGATTTCTCGTTCTATAAACGGCACAGAGAAGTTGCCCTGTATGTTTTCCTATCTAAGTGTTCCCAACCGAAAGTGTAGGAATAAAGGTCGATTTTCTACCTTCCTTTGAAGGCAACAAAGTAGCACAAAGAGCCTCTGTCGATGCCCAGTCGGGTGTCGGCAGAGGCTCTTTTTTTGTGTCTTTTCCTTTAATTTTACCGTAAAATCATTCGCTAATCCATAGTAACACCATTAGCGTTTCTGTATCACTATGGTTCTAATCCATATAATATTCATGAGCGATTTAGAAAAGGAACAGGTAAACGCCCATGATTGATAAACGAATAGGAAAGCGCGTTAAGCAAGCCCGTGAGCGTCTTGGTATTACACAAGAGGATCTTGCAGAAAAGACCGGCTTAACCACAAATTATATTTCCACCGTCGAGAGAGGGATGTCATTTCCGCGTTGCGAGAAGCTAATTATTTTGCTCAATGGCTTGGAGACATCCGCTGATTCAATTTTCTGCGATGTCTTAGAGCATAGCGGAGAGGCAAAAGCCTCAGAACTCTCAAAGAAAATTGCTGATCTTCCTCCCGAAGCGCAAAAGCGTATTTTGCAAATGGTTGAGTTGATGATCCAGCAAGAGAAGGATAACATGAAGTAAGCTCATTGAAGGCTGCGTGATTTTTCACGCAGTTTTTTCTTTTGCCGACTTATTTCTACAAATTTCTTGATTTTCTATGTTATAATCTATGTATAAGCGATTTAGAAACACACGCTAATACATATAAGGAGATCAAGAATATGAAAAGTTGTGCCTTCACCGGACACCGACCTCAAAATTTACCCTTTGGCTTTCGTGAGGATGATGAACGCTGCACTACGCTCAAAAAAATCCTAAAAGAACAAATTGTTTCTCTGATTACAGATGAAAGTGTCACTCACTTTATCTCCGGCATGGCTCTCGGCGTTGATATGTACGCCGCCGAAATCGTTTTGGAACTGAAGAAGACTTATCCAGGCATTACGCTTGAGAGTGCTATACCGTGCGAAACACAGGCAGCCAAGTGGAATGCAGCAATGCGCGAAAGGTACTATGGCATTGCTGCTCAATGTGATAAAGAAACGCTTCTTCAAACGCACTATACTCCTGACTGCATGGACAAGCGCAATCGGTACATGGTAGATCATGCTGATTACATCATTGCAGTATGGGACGGCAAGCCCAGCGGTACAGGCAAGACAGTGATGTACGCCCAAAGCAAGGGGAAGGTAATCATCAAAGTCAATCCGGCAACACTCACAGTTGCCCGGTTGTAAACGCCCAAAAAAACGCCTCCGCAATTCAATCCTTGCTTAAATCGCAAAAATCTTTTCTAAAATACAAACGCAGTACACGATTCCGCGATTGTGGAATCCGTGTACTGCGTTCATTTTTTTGTGCAGCCTTTCACAGATCAAGAAGAAGTCACTCTGTTTCGGAAAGTCGAATAGTGCCTCCTATGAACAGCACATCGAGTCAATGAATTTGAATCGCTGGAAACGGTTATTCGTTTCTGCTACACTGTAAAAGCAGAGTCAGAACTGAATAAGATTACAGTAGATCGTTCAGTAAATTCATACACTTGACCTTCTGTTGGAGGTTTGCACTTCCGTAGACATTCAGTGTAAAGGACACATTCTTATGACCGAGAATTTCAGAGAGCGACTTTATATCAAACTCCGGTATCTCAATCGCCCTGACTGCGAATGTGTGTCGGATCTCATGGAACTTCACCTTCTCCAATCCATTCCGTTTCAGGAAACGGGTGAAGAACTGTCGATAAGTACGAGGCTCTGTCGGCTTTGTTTTGCCGGTCAAGAAGTATTGGTTAGGGTTATCCGTGTAGAACTTCTTGATAATGTTCATCAGGAGAGACGGAACAGGGATCGTCCTTGCAGAAGTTTTTGTTTTGGGCGGTCCGATGTGAAGATAGGACTCGCCCTTCTTTTTGTCATAGATGCGCTGGACAGTCTTATTGATGCTGATGGTCTTATCCGTCAACGAGATGTCCTTCATCTGCAATCCGCAGAGTTCTCCAATGCGTACTCCGGTAAAAAGTGCAATTAGAATGCCAGCGGTCTTCCTGTTCAAGTTCATGTAGATACACTGAATCAGAGCTTGCTCTTGATCTTTTGAGAGAGAAACTACCTTCTTAATGCCAAGTTCTTTCGGGTACTCGATGAGATCCCAGTTCAGCAGCGGAATCGCCCTTTCTTTGTACGCAAACTCCATTGAAAGTCTGAGAACGAGGATCACATCCCGGATGGTCTTTACCGTTAGCCCTCCGGTATTGTCCAACCTACCGGCATCATGGAGATACGAAATGTAGCTCTGGATGTCCGTTTCGGTGATGCTGCCGATCTTACGCTTGCCGAAGTATGGAATGAGATGATTTTCAGCGATCAGCGTAAAGCTGGCATGGGTTGACGGCGTGATCATTGGCTGCTTTTGATTTAGCCAAGTGTTCACAAGCGTCTTGAATTGTGTATTGTTAGTCATATTGACCACCTCCACGAACATTATCCGTTGGAGGGATAATCAGGGCAGTATATTCCTCAAGTAACGGTCTTGAGAAGCGTCCGAAACTCCGGTTTCCGGGCTTCGATGATCCGTGGAAAGCTGAGAAACTTTCAGATTTTGCAGAGCGTGTCACACGGAAGAACACCAATAACGAAACGAGTCTGCCTCTCACAATTTCGTCCAAAGATGGGCTTGTGGATCAGATCAGCTACTTCAATAAGACCGTAGCCAGCAAAGACATGAGTGGCTATTATCTCTTGAAGAATGGTGAATATGCCTACAACAAGAGTTATTCAGTCGGGTACGATTTTGGCTCCGTCAAGCGTCTTGACCGCTATGATATGGGTGCGCTTTCTACACTCTACATTTGCTTTGCACTCAAGAAACACGATTCTGATTTTATAAAAGCCTACTTTGATTCACTCAAATGGTATCGTGAGATTTACATGATCTCTGCCGAAGGAGCGAGAAATCACGGGCTTTTGAATGTGCCAACTGATGAGTTCTTTGACACAAAGCATTACATTCCGCAGGATTTAGCGGAGCAGCGAAAAATCGCAAACTTCATGATTGCGTTAGAGCGTCGAATAGTGGCGCAGCAGTCCCTCGTGGACAACCTCAAGAAGTATAAAAGAGGATTATCTAAGGCAGTTTTTTCAACGAATAGCGAACTGTTCCCTAAGAGTACGGTTGCGTCACTTGGCGAACTATTTCCTTTCATTCGGAATGGATTCGTAGGTACGGTAACACCGTTCTTTACCAGCCAAGAAAACGGTGTGCGGTATCTGCAAGGGACTAACATCCATGACGGTAAAATCTCTGATGAAACTGCTTTCTATGTCACTCAAGCTTTCAATCAGAAACATAGCAAGAATATCCTAAAAAGCAATGATATTCTTGTCGTTCAATCCGGTCATGTCGGAGAGTGCGCAGTCGTAGGTGATAACTATGCAGGTTCAAACTGCCATGCACTTATCATTATGAGCAATGGAGGCGAGTGCGCATCTGACTATATTTGCCAGTATATAAATTCGGATGACGGGAAAAAGAAAATCGCCGCAATTACAACAGGTAACACGATTAAGCATATATTGGCGACATCTATTGCAAATATCGAAGTCCCTTTACCATCAAAAAAGGATCAGCAACGAATCGCAGAACTATTGAATAGTTGGGATAATCGTATCGAGCAGGAAATACGCAACCTCTGTAAACTTGTCAGAATAAAAGAAGGCTTGCTACAACAGCTCTTCATATAAAAAGTTGCTGCATTAAGGCGTTTTTAGTTTGAAGTATGCCCTCAAGTTCTTCGTTTTCTTGTGCGCATTTATGCTCAAGGGCAACAAGAAAATCAGCGATGTGGCATTGCTCTTCATATATAGGCAGACTGAGAGGTATTGTCCGGCATTTCTCCTGATTTAACTTAGGCTGTGCTGTTCCGGTATTGTAGCGTGTATAGTCAAGGCTTTCAAGCAGTTCACGCAGGAATCTAATATTTTGCCCTTTGTGCGGACGCATTACATGAGCGTGGTTATTAACCCAGTATTTGCCCGTCGCAATAAAACATAACGGAGAGCTACGGTTAATGATATTTGCCCCATCTTCTCCAAGAAGAATAAGTGGCTCATCGAAAATATAGTCATCAATACTGTCAATAATTCCAGATGCACCGTAGTACGGATATTTTCCCTGCCGTTTGGCACGATCAGCACTTTCGAGCGGCTTGCGTTGACCGTCAAGAAAGTCAACCGCATCTTGGAGAGTGCAAGCTGACCATTCAGGATATGGTTTTCCGTTCTTGTCCACAAAGCGTATTTGTTTAGTCATAATCGCCTTAACGACACCTCTTTTATACTTCTTGAGGGATTCAACCAAATCACGCTGCTTTGCGATTCTTTCATTGAAAGCAGAAAATAGGGTGGAAATCTTCTCTTGCTCAGTTGGCTCACAATATGGTATTCCGAGCCACTTAAATGCTTCGTAGCTTATCTGCCGTCCGTCTCTGATGCCTTCAACAGACTTTGAAAGATTGTGGTTGATAAACTCATCTGTATGAAAATATGCGTCATAGAATAGGCTTGAATGAGGACGCTTGCAGCGTAAGATGGTGTATGCTGGACTGACTATTCCAGCTTCATTTGCCATTTCCAGACCACCTTCAAAAGAGCGCAGATGAATAATAAAGTCTCCTTGTTCAACCTTCTTATAGTTAGATAAAGACGCATCATCATAGTGGATGTTACGACCAGCTTGCTCTCTCGGAAGAGTACCTTTTCCTTGAATGATTGTCAGCACAGTTTCGTCCGGGTGATTCCTGTCGGTGATATTCTGAAAAAGTTCTTCTGCCTTGAACACTTTCCACGGATCATCGAAGCCCGGAAACCGGAGTTTCGGATGCTTCTCAAGACCGTTACTTGAGGATACATTTGCCATAATTATTTGCCCTCCACATCAAAGGGGAAATCAAGTCCCAGCTCATCGAAAAACGGTTTCAGTTGTGCGTCGATGCCTTTGATCTCAGCCTGAATATTGCGGATTTCTGCTGCAACAGCATTGAGGTCGATTTCCTCTTCCGGCTCAAAGGTATCAACATAGCGAGGAATGTTCAGATTGAATCCGTTCTCTTCAATCTCCTGCATAGTGGCAACATGGGCGTACTTATCGACATCCACACGATGCTCGTAGGTTTCGACGATCTTATCAATGTCGCACTCACGGAGGATATTCTGATTCTTTCCGGCTTCAAAGTCGTTGGACGCATCAATGAAGAGAATGTTATCCGAATTGCCGTTGCGCTCCCTCTTGAGGACAAGAACACATACCGGAATGCCCGTGCCAAAGAAGAGGTTGGCAGGAAGACCGATAACAGCATCCAGCACATTCAGCTTTTGGATCAGGTGCTTACGGATCACTTCTTCGGCTGCACCACGGAACAGAACGCCGTGAGGCAGCAGAACAACAGCTCGTCCGTCTTCGTCCATGTGGTAAACCATGTGCTGCACAAAAGCAAAGTCAGCCTTGCTCTTAGGCGCAAGTTTGCCGTATTCATTGAAACGCTCGTCCTCCATGAAGTGCATATCAGCAGACCAATTTGCAGAATAAGGAGGGTTTGCAACCTGAACACGGAACTTCATGTCTCCGAAGTAGTCATGCTCAAGCGTATCGCCATTGTAGATATTGAAGTTACGGTACGGGATGCCACGAAGGATCATGTTCATTCGGGCAAGGTTATAGGTGGTCGAGGTCAATTCCTGACCGTAGTAGTTACGCACATTTGCATAGTTCTTGAGGCGAAGAAGCAGGGAGCCGGAACCGCAAGTCGGATCGGCTGCGTCCTTAACATCGGTCAAGCCAAGACAAGCAAGGCGGCACAGCAGCTCGGCAGGACCCGAAGGCGTATAGAACTCACCGGCTTTCTTACCGGCTGTGGCAGCGAACTGACCGATCAGATACTCGTAGGCATTACCCAACACATCAATCTTCGTGTCATCCACGCTGAAATTGATCTCGTCCAGCGAAGCAATGATTTTCGCCATGACAGTACTTCTGTCTTTAACGGTATGCCCCAGCTTCGTAGAATCGAGCTGCATATCGGAGAACAATCCGTCAAAGTCTTCCTGCGAATCGTTGCCGATAGTGGATTCCATCAGAGCGTTGATTGCTTTCTGCAAGAACTCAATGTCGAAGGAACGGTTCTCAACCATCTTGACCATCTTGCGGAACAAATACTCCGGTTCGATGATGTAACCGAGGTCACGCAGAGCCTCTTCTGCGATGGCAGCCTTGTATTCATCGTCATTCCAAGCATCCTTGTAGCTGATATTATCGTCTTTGAGAAGATTAACCATGTACTTCTCGGTCTTGTCGGAAAGATAGTAATAGAAGATCATGCCCAAGATATAGTTCTTGAACTCGTATGCCTCCATGTTACCTCTCAGGGCATTTGCCATCGCCCATAGTTTGTTGCAAAGCTCTTTCTGGTGAGCCTGAATAGAATTATCCATTGTTCTCTCTCCTTATTGGTATTTCTCAGTATGCTGCCGGATAAATTCGACGATCCGGTTGACCAAAGACCTCTTCTTGAGCAGCGGCATGGGCTTCTCAATACGGTCACGGATGTTTCCTGCATCCATTGTGCCGGAGAACTCATACTCAGAAATGATGTCCGTCAGCATGGAGGAATCAATATCCTCAGTCTTTGCGAAAGCAACGATCTCTTCTCGTTTTGCTTCATTTTCAAAGTCGTTGTATGCAGCGTCAATCTCATCCGCACTTTCAAGTCCAACAACGACACGATCCAAGAACGCTTGAAGAATTTCAACCTTGCGAAGCAACTGCGGATTATCCGTTCTGCTCAATTCTTCCTTGATGTGCTTGATGTCGTAGTCCTTCTGCTTCTTGTCATCAAAGTGGATGTTGCGGATCAAGTTCATGATATAGGCAACATTGATGCGGTCACTCTCCATGATCTCAATGCAGAAGTCTACATCATTCAGGACAGATACGACTTCTCGATCAGTTTTTTGCCGGGAGTAAAGCATCAGATACTTGCTCTTGTAGTCCTGATACTCCTGCTCGGACATGATGAGCGCATCCTGATCAAAACTGAACTCAATGAATGTCTGCAAGGATTGGAGGTATTTTGTCAGCTCACGGAAAGTGATGACAAACTTCTTCTGGTCATCCTCGCTCTGCATGGTATCGACGGACTCAGGGTAGAGTGCCACTTCCTTGAGCTTCATAACCATTTCATTGAACTTCTCAACAAAATATTGATAGCCCGGAACGACAATGCCGGAGGTGTCCTGACTCTTGGAGAAGAGCGTCAGCGCATCATCTGTCCGTTTTTTGAGGTTGCGGTAGCAAATGATGATACCAAACGGTTTTGTTTCTTTCTCGACACGGTTCGTGCGAGAATAGGCTTGCAGCAGATCATGATACTTCAAATCCTTGTCCACATACAGCACAGAGAGCTGCTTGCTGTCAAAGCCGGTCAGGAACATATTTACGACAATGAGAATGTCCAGAGACTTCGTTTTCTTGCCTTTGACACGATCTGAAATATCCTTGTGATACGCGGAGAAGGTGTCGGTAGAGAAATTCGTGCCGTACATCTCGTTATAGTCCTTGATGATACGCTCCAAGGCATCTCGGCTATGCTCGTCCTTGCCCTCGGCATCTTCGTTCTGCCCATAGGAGAAGATACCGCTGATGTTCAGATCGTGTTTGATCTTCTTGAAGATGTCGTAATATTTGACAAGAGCTTCAATGGAGGAAACAGCAAAGATAGCCGTGTACTGACCATTTCTCGTTTTGGCTTTGTGGTTCTGGACGATGTGGTTTGCAATGAGGGACATTCTCTCATCCGACATATAGAGTTCGCCAACATCAATCGCGTCAGCCAATGTCGGATCGTCCCAGTCAAAATCGCCTTCCATCGTCTTTATGTACTCAATATGGAAACCTAGGACATTGTTATCGAAGATAGCATCCTTGATCAGATAGTTATGCAAACATTCCCCAAACAGCATTTCGGTGGTCTGTGTGATCTTGCCTTCCGTCTTTCCGTTCACTTCAAAACGGGGCGTACCGGTAAAGCCAAAGAACTGCGCTTTCTTGAAATGCCGAACAATATCCTTGTGCATATCTCCGAACTGGCTGCGGTGGCATTCATCAATGATGAAGACAACCTTTTCGTCACGGTATGCGTCCATTACCTTTTCGTATTGAGGACGCTTAACGGCATTTGCCATCTTCTGCATCGTCGTGACAATGAGCTGCCGGTTCTTATCCTTCATTTGCCGCACAAGAATGTCTGTGCGATCTGTGACATCAACAGAGCCAGCCTCAAACTTGTTAAACTCTTCGGTGGTCTGAGAGTCCAAGTCCTTACGGTCAACAAGGAAGATAACCTTCTTGATGTTCGGATTGGCTGCGAGGATTTGAGCTGTCTTAAAGGATGTCAGCGTCTTTCCTGCACCGGTGGTATGCCAGATATAGGCGTTGCGATTTGTGAGCGTAGCCTGCCTTATAAGGGCTTCTACGGCATACACCTGATAGGGGCGCATAACCATCAGAATCTTATCCGTATCGTTCAGGATGGTATAGCGTGTCAGCATCTTGATGATGTGATCCCTTGCCAGAAAAGAGATTGAGAAGTCCTTCAGGTTGGTAATACGGATGTTGTTGAAATCCGTCCAGAAGAAGGCGAGGCTATACATCAAGTCCCTGTCGGAGTTGGCAAAGTATTTGGTATCAACGCCGTTGGAGACAATGAAAAGCTGAATGAAGTGATATAGTCCGTTATAGGAGTGCTTCTTATAGCGCATGACCTGATTGACTGCTTCTCGAATGTCAATCCCCCTGCGCTTTAACTCGACCTGAATCAAAGGCAAGCCATTCACAAGAATCGTTACATCATAGCGGTTGACATACTTGCCTACAACCGTTGTCTGATGTGTAACTTGGAAGATATTCTTGGTGTGATCCTGATCGAAGAAGGAAAGGTAAACCTTCGTCCCGTCCTCACGCTCAAGGACAAACTTGTCTCTCAGAATTTTTGCGCTCTGGAACACGGACTTTCCAAGCATGAGGTTAAAGATACGCTCCCACTCTTTATCGGTGATAGGCGTATCAAGTTTGGGTGCATTGAAGGCTTCAAACTGAACTTTGAAGTTCTCCACCAATGCGTCATAATCAGGAATATCGACTGTGCTGTATTCCTGCTTGTTTAGCTGCTCTATGAATTGTTGCTCAAGAGCCGCTTCGCTCTGGTATGCCATATCTTCATCTCCAATACTTGAGGATCATTTTTGGTTGCCATCCGATCCTCATTTTATTCTATCACGGCTACTGGCCGATATAACGGACTCATTTTCGTCTTATTTCCAATGTCACATCGCCATTATCCGCAATGGACATTTGCATCGTTTTCAAATACTTGTCCACAAACTGTTTCTGTTCCGAAGAACTCATTTCAATTCGAGTCGCTCTTAACGCCTCTGTGAACATCTCGTAGATATTCAGCCGCACCGCCTGATCTATGTAATGATACATCTCTTTGAACAGTGCGCCGATCTTAATATCCTCTGCATTGCCGGAGTAGAAGTCATCAATGTAGCAATAGAATATACCGGCATTGACAAGTGCGTTCTTCAAATCCGGTCCGCAGTTTTCGCGCTCTATCATGACAAGGAACCTAGCCTCCGGTAAAGAAGAAATCAGTCCCCAATAGTCGGAGTCGCTGGACACCAAAATAAAGGAATCCACATTGTTTTTGTAATGCTCCTGACAAGTTCGGGCAATCAGCATCACATCGACCAGAGACTTGTTCTGCTTTACCCGTTCGGTCATCATGTGTTCGACCGGGATGTGGGTAAAACTATCCAGAATACGCCAAGCAGATGCACTATGCACATCATCAAACAGGATGATGGATGCTATCTTCTGTGTGTACTGATAGTCAAGATTCTTGAGCGTAGCGCAGAGCTTGTACGGATCAGAGTTTTCACAATCTACCACTACGACAACCTTTTCGCTGCTACCAATAAACTCGTAGATGCTTCCTTTAATGTAACTTCCAGCATCAGAAACTTTACTGTACTCTGTAAAGTAGTCACCGTTCATTTGATAAAGCAGCGTCACGAATTTTTTATCGTTATAGAGCAGATTACCGACATCCTCCGGTTCCCAGTTTATATACATCTGGTAAGGATAAAAGAGCAAGTGAGCGTAATAAATATCTGCTGCTGCTTTTGTCCCTTCCTCTTTCAAGCCATCTGGCATGAGAAAGAGGTTTTTTACATACAGCCAATTCAGCCAAAGAGGAAATAGCTTCTTGCAATTATTGATCCGATCAGAAATCAGCTTGTTTATCTCAACGATATGCTGACTTAGCTTCGTGCTGGACTTCTTTATAAAACTAATGCCATCCGCATTTAGTTGTTGAAGGCTATCCTGCGGCACATATTCCGGCATACTGCTGATTGAGAGATAACTAAACTTCATACGCTCGTTGATATGCTTGAAGTTTCTTTCAATCGCTGTCCTTATGATACACAAATGACGGATTATCCGTGCCGTTTTGTCTGCATCAAGTTTTTCGTATATCTCTATTTTGGGTGCTTCATGCTCATTATCAAAAATTCGTTTCGGAACACCAATCAAATATGCAACCTTAGAAACAATTTCATAGGTGCTGTCTCTGTAGGTGACTCGATCATCTGTGGGAAACGCCTCCGCTTCAACGAGGGCATTTTTCTCAGTCACAGCATTCTCAAGGACATCCATATATGCTCCTTTCGCTGAGGTATTTTTCTCTACCTATAACAAAATAGCCGCACGAAAACTCGGACCTACTTCTTGCCCGTTCGCACAGCTTCACATATATCTCCAATGTCACAATTCAAATAGTCGCAAATGCGCAGCAGAACAGAGAGAGCTACATCCTCGTTCTTATTGAGCTTACTCATCGTGCCAGGAGACAGCTCTATATCCTTGCGTAAAGTTGATTTTGGGATCTCTCTTTCAATGAGCATGACCCATAATTTCTTATAGCTTATCTTCATAAAAGCACCTCTCTCAAACGCTTATAGTGAGACTCATTATATTATACACCAAACGCTTCAAATTTTCAATACGATACTCCAAAAATTCAAAATATATTTCAAGTTCATGGAGCGCATTACGAAGAAGAAAGCCTGAGCCGATTTATTCATACGGCTCAGGCTTTGGTGGTTATTCCAACTCGCTACTTTTGGCTTTTTCATGCTCCTGTGAAAGCGTTGGACTGAGGAAATCATCGACATTTGCCTTCATGGTATCAATCACTTTAGCCTCTTTTTTGAGCCTTGCTCGTTCGTCGTAGAGACGCTGCTGCTCTTCCAAAAGTCGTTGCTGCTCGGCTTGCAGAGACTTCATACTTGGAAGTTTTTCACCATCTTGCATAGCAAGCAATGTACTCTTTGCTGCTTCAAAAACGACAAGCTCTGCCTCGTGCGCAGCTCGAAAACTCTGCTTGTTCTTCGTCTTTGAGTAGGCATCATAGACCGGCTTGAGCTTTTGATAGGTTGAGATATTCTTGATAAGCGGCTGCACCTTTCGGAGCTGCGCTTCAACGACTTTCAAGTCAGCGCCGGTACGCTCATAAGAACTATGGATGTCTTCGACTTTCTTTTCAAGATCGGCATATTGAAGTAGCTCGTTCTCAGTGAGGTAATTGAGCGTTCTGGCGGCTTCTTTGAGGATCTTAATCTTCATAGAATGCTCAAAGCCCTTGCTGTCGATCTGCTTAATTCTGTTTTGAATATCGCTGATGAGAGAGATGTTCTTCCTACCGTTCTGCATCTGCCGTCTGCGGGCATTGCGTCCTTGAATGCGTTCCTTGATCCGGTCCTCGGTGTAGTTATCTCCGATGGTTTTTGCACGGGTGAAACGCTCTTGCCCTTCGGCACGGAAGGAGATGTATTTGCCGGTTTTGATTTCATATCCGGCGTCCTGCATCAGCTTCAAAAACTCATCGTAGTCCTTTGATGTGATCACACAGCGATCAATGGTCTGCTTGAGTTTTTGCTTCCAACTTGTACCGCGTTTGGCTTCGGTGTATTCCTTGTAGTCCATGCCTTTTCCCTGAGAGGGAGGAATAACTGACAGCCCGTGTTCAGCACATATCTCATCACTGAGATGCCGCATCTCACGATAGGTTTTCTTATTGCTTCGGTACGCATGGAAGTCAACATAGTTGACAGCGTTAAAGATAATATGATTGTGGCAATGCCCCTTGTCGATGTGCGTTGCAATCACATACTCGTACTTTCCCTTGAGCCATTCGTCGGCAAACTGCTTACCGATTTCATGCGCTTGTTCCGGCGTGACTTCATCAACCGCAAAGGATTGGATCAGATGTCGGGCGATCACCTTCGGCATCTGCATTCCTTGTTGAGCAGCAAGATTTCTTGTCCACTCAAATTCCTTCGCTGCGGCATCGCTGGCAGCGCAACCATAGGAAGAGACATAGAGCTGGTCATCTGTTTTCTGCGGATCAAGAATGTATGCGAGAGCCTTGTTCACAGTTCCTCGGATTGGCTTGATTTTAGTAATCGCCATATCTCAGCCTGCCTTTCTTTCAGCTCTGCAACATCGTCCTCATAGAAGTGTCCTGTGGAGTTGATTCGGCGGCAAATGTGGTTGATATTTGCCGCTGCGCGAGATACTGCTGCGGCAAGTTTCTTCTGCTGCGTGTAGTCCACTTTGATGATGTAACCGTCAATCGCCATCTTGCGAAGATACGCTCCCATGTTGTTTGTACCAAGCTGTTTCATCTTTCCTTTGATAATCCGCTTCTCGTCATCTGAAACAAAGAAGAGTATCTGATTTGGTCGTGTTCTGTTTGCCATAAGCGGTTTGTCCTTTCATAAAGATAGAGGGTTTGGGAGACATCCCAACAAGCATTTTCTGGATTAAGGGGAGGGTTTCCTTAATCCAAAATCGCCGTGTGTATATACACCGGCTGTGCTTGCTATTCTCTAAAATCGTAATCTTAGTTGGAAGTCCCCCGTAAAATACCCCTTCGTAATACAACGGACAAATTCCGCGTTTTTGTCTCACGCATAAAAGAAAAAGACGCTCGAAAGCGTCTTTTTAGTATTGTTCAAGCGATGAGAACGCATCACTCTCAATAGTCAGAATGTCATCCATCGGGATCTTCGTGCCGTCCTGCATGGTAATCAGCCGCTCAAAATCATCCAGCTTTTTCACGATGCCTGTTGCTTCAAGATAAGCACCACCGGCTTTTCTCTCATCTGCTTTGAAGTATGTGACTGCTACCTCCGGCTCATCTTCAAGATGCTCCACAAGAAACTGAAACTTCAAATTTAGGTTATGGAGTTCTTCATCATCCAGCTCGATCTTTGTGTCAGTCAGACGCCCGGTTTCTTTGATAGCAGCATCATAACCGGTGAGAGCTGCGAACGGAGAAAACTGAGCTGCACGATCTGACATCGGCATTTGTGGACGAGTGGTAGAGACATGATGTGGAAGGTTGATAATGTCCTCGTATTGATTCAATCGGTTGCCTCCTTTGTAAATGCAAGGTCAGATAGATTTTTGAAGGTAAACCATATCTACCAACTGAATACCACACTCAAAAATCGGATGATCATAATTATCTGTAAAAAACTCAGGAATTATATGTGAGCGTACAAATCCGCATTTTTCATAAAACGGAATAGTCAACGGGCTATCACCCGTACCTACTTGCAAAACCTCAAATCGTCCACTGTATTCTCTTGCAATGAAACTGATCAACATTTTCGCATAACCCTTGCCCTGAAACTCAGGCTCCGTAGCAATGTTTTTTATTTCGAGAATGCCGTTTCCTTCATCTGTCACAACACACTCACACTTTACTCCGTTGTCTTCGAGGACATACATTCGTCCTCTATCAAGATAGCGATCTATCATATCTTCCTGCTCGTCAGCTAATAATAGTAAATTCAGATATTCTTTCTTGTTTTCGGTTATCTCTTTTATCATCATCTTTTCCATAGCCATTTTCTTACGCCTTATGCCCACCAATCTGCTCATTGCGGTCCTTTGCGGTTGCGCCTTCCTCCAAGTTCATGCCTTTGAGTATGGCGTTCTTTCCATACTTCTTCTTGATGATGAGCATTGCCTGTTGCATTTTCTTTTCCCGATCCAGCTCTGCTTTTTCGCGCTTTCGTTGTGCTTCTAAGGCAGTGAAATCTGTGAAGAGATCAAGCTGCTCATAGCCTCCGTTTTTCACTGGCGCGTCTGCTTCTGGAACAACATGATTTGCTGTGATATTCAGCCGACGCACAAGAAGATTCTTGTCCACGATCCTATCAAAGAGTTCTGCCGTAGCACACATTATTTTCTTCGTAGATGATGTGTGACCGTCAAGATTGATTGAGCCGTGCGCCTGTTTTGGTATCTGCCGTCCGTAATGGTCTTTTACAACTGTCCCGTGATATTTTCGGCTTCGTTCGGGATCGGTGAGGTTTTCTATATCGTAGCCAACTGTGATGACGATTTGATCTGTCACAAGTCCTTTGTCCACCAAGTCCAGCACGAGAAGATCAGCCATCTCACGGAGGACGAGCTTTGCCTTTTCAGCCTCATAGGGGCAATGCAGGACTTGTCCTGAGCCTAAGCTGTTGGTGCTGGGCTTGTAGGCTTTGATTGCTTCAACCGTGCAAGGCTCCCAGCCCCACGCATGGTCGATCAGCAGTTCTGCGTTCTTGCCGAAAAGTTTGTAAAGTAAGTCCTCATTTTTCACCGAGCATCGGGCAACATCGCCCATCGTAAACATTCCGTTTTCTTCGAGCTTCTTTGCATAGCCTCTACCGACTCTCCAAAAGTCTGTGAGCGGCTGGTGCGTCCAAAGCTCACGGCGAAACTTCATCTCATCCAGCTCTGCAATGCGAACACCGTTTTTATCTGCTGGAATGTGCTTTGCCACAATATCCATCGCAACTTTGCTGAGAAAGAGGTTTGTTCCAATCCCGGCGGTTGCGGTGATACCGGTTGTCTCAAGCACATCCAAGATCATTTTCATCGCAAGGTTATGTGGCGTGAGATGATAGGTGTTCAGATAATCCGTCACATCCATAAACACCTCGTCGATGGAGTAAACCACAATGTCTTCCGGCGCAACATACTTCATGTAGACCTCATATATCCGCGTACTGATCTCCATGTACCGAGCCATTTGCGGCGGTGCGATGATGAAGTCAATCGCAAGCTCAGGATTAGCTTGCAGCTCAGAAAAGAAATGCGATGATCCTTCGAGCTTTCGTTCCGGTGCATCGTGCTGTCTTCCTGCGTTCGCTTCTTTGACACGCTGCTTCACCTCAAACAATCTGCCGCGTCCTGAAATACCATAACTCTTGAGGGATGGGGTAACAGCAAGGCAAATGGTTTTGTCAGTCCGGCTTTCGTCCGCGACAACAAGGTTTGTGTCCAGAGGATCTAAGCCTCTATCACGGCATTCGACGGAGGCATAGAAGCTCTTGAGATCAATTGCAATATAAGTGCGTTGTTTCAACTCCTGTGCCTCCTTTTATCACTGCATCAGTTCGACAAACTGGAATTTAACCAATATCATTTTGCGTTCTTATACGAAAGCAGAATATGGCTTGGTGCAAACAATATTGCTGCGATAAGCAACAGAATTGATCGACTCATAATTCCACTAAACAAGAACAAAACTGAAGGAATAACAGATAGCGCCAGTGCTCTGAATATGCTGCTCTTCTTAAAGCAAATTATCCAAATTGCACAATATAACACCACTAATATTGTATCCACAATAAGGTATATGGCAAATGCTTCGTCAGACCACCACCCGAACCATGTTCCAGGAATGTTAATTATCATAAAACCAAAGCAGCCAAACCTTCCTATCTGTTCTACAACCTCAACATATTTATTGCTCCATTTGTTTTGAAATCCCTCTTTGCATCTAACTGCAAAAATAATATTGGGTATCATAATAACTGCAATCATTATCAGTCCGAATATATTTAACCAGTCCATATCTTCCTCCATAAATTCACATCACCACATGCCCTTGTCTGGGCGCACCACTGAATTTTATCTGATATTATCATAAAATCTCTGCAACACGATCGCCAACTCTTCCGGAGCTTCTATGTTTGCTTCATGACCTGTTTTCGCAAGTTCATGGAAACAGGCGTTGTTCAAATATTGGCAAAGTTCTTTTGAAATTTTTTTGTTTGCAGTGTCCCTTTCCCCACAAATGAGCAATACCGGACAAGACACCTTATGCAGGGAGTCACTGAAATCCAATTCAGCCATCGTCCCGCACAGGCTGATAACATCCGCTTTTTTGAAACCCATTTTACTGAATGCCGAATTCGGCATAAGATGAAACAACATATTCTGAACTTTCAATAATTTTTGAGGCATTTTATACTGTGCTGCAATTAATACGAGCGACTTTACTTTATCTGGGTGGTCTATCGCATAATTAAGTGCCAAAACAGCGCCTAGAGAAAGCCCACATAAGACAATTTCATCGTTCACCTTGTCACATTCTGATGAGAATGCCGAATATAATTCCTTATATGTAGCAGATTTTCCTTCTAACATCTCTGCCAAACTAAATTTGACACTACTTTCCGATACCTTCGTTTCTTTTATTACTCTATTCCAACTGTCTGGTTTTTGCCCTAGTCCATGCAAATATAAATACTTCATATATTGTCACTCCTTCAAACCAAAATTTACAAATTACATACCGCATATAGTGGTATATTTACCATCCATTCCTGATCCATATACTTTAGAGTTGAAAAACGTACAGCTTTCTCAGGATGGAATTTATCGCAATATGCTTTTAGACTCTGCGACCTTATATTCGTTTCTGCCTTTACTTCAATAGGTATAATTGCAGCCTCTTTTTGGATCAAAAAATCCTGTTCAAACGTAGCTTTTTCTGTCCCATAGTAATATGGTGTGTACGGCGTATCTGAAATCAACTGCTGCAACACATATTGCTCTGTAAGCGCACCCTTAAATTCTATAAAAATATCATTTTCTTCCAATATGGATGTCGCTGGCAACTCACTTAATGCCCCCAACAATCCGACATCCAGCATAAACAATTTATACGCATTCATGCTTTGATATGCTTTTAGAGGCATATGAGGTTCATTTACACGATTAACTTTATAAATCAGTCCACAGTCAAGCAGCCATTGAATTGCTATTTCAAACTCGCTGCTACGAGCCCCCTTTTTTATCTGACCAAAAAAGAATTTTTTGTTTTCTTTTGCCAACTGCATTGGGATAGAATTCCACACCATTCTGATTCTTGGAAGCACCCTGCTTTCAATATGCTTTCCAAAATCCCCTTCATACTGTCTTAATATATCGCTTTGAATCTGCCTTACTTCTGTATAATCTTTGTCTAGTCGAAAAGCATCAACTACCGCAGGCATTCCTCCCGTGTAATAATAGTTTTTTAACCAGAAAAGGTATTTGTCAGAAAAATTATCAATAATGGAATAGTCTTTTATCTTTAATTCATCTGCCAGTTTTTTCTCGCCCATAGCATATAAAAACTCTCTAAAGTTAAGCGGATATAGATCCAACAAATCGACTTTACCAACCGGATACGACACTCCCTCATGAATTGCCACTCCCAGCAGTGACCCTGCTGCTATAATATGGTATTCTGGTGCTTCTTCGCAGAAATATTTCAAGGATTCTAAAGCTTTTGGTGTGTTCTGGATCTCATCAAGAATAATCAATGTATTCCCTGGAGTAATTGTTACTCCTGACTCAATATTTAAATTCATTATGATTCGTTCAATATCAAAATCATTTTCAAAAACCGCATTCATACGTTGGTTGTTATAAAAAGAAATGTATGCTGTTTTCTCATAACAGTTCTTTCCAAATTCCTTCATCAACCAGGTCTTTCCCACCTGTCTGGCTCCCATTATAATTAAAGGTTTTCTATTTTTCTTCCCTTTCCACTGTAACAGATCATTCATTGCAAATCGAAACATTATCACACCGTCCTTTCTCTGATAGTATACCACATTTTTTATGGTCTATTCTAGCATTGTTTCAGCACTTTTTCCGACCTTGTCGGCTTTGTCTTTGCATTTTTTCCGACCTTGTATCGCTGTGATATCACATTTTTTCCATTACTGGTAGTAGATTTGTTACGTTTTTAATAGCCACACATGTCGATTCTATCAAAATAAGAAGAAGTCCGAGTGTTCCCGGACTTCTATCGCACAATTCTACATTATTTAAAAAACAAAAAAAGCTCCCCGCCATATGGATTTTTCTTACTGAGCAACCGTGCTGAAGCTGCATGGAATAATAAAAATGCACCGCTTATGAGCGTCATCACCAGTTCAAACTGTGATAAGACTGACATGGAATTATCATTATAGCCTATATAAACATTCTTACTGCCCAGAATACTGCAATTTCCCTCATACCAGAACACATTGGCACCATTGACCGGTGAATCCGCCTTAATCTGCAGCACCGTATAAGTTGACCGAATGCCTTTCCCATAAAGTGATTTGTAATTTCTGACATCATTTCCGCTATATACCTTGACATGATTGGAGCTCAGCCGAGAACTTTGATATGTTACAGTTCCTGTTGTATGATTCTTCGCGCAGGCATATCCGACCACCTGCGTCATACCCGCCACAAAGAAAATCAAAGCAACTACAAGTGCCAAAATCTCAGCCGTATAGAATGCATTCACCAATTTGCTCTTCGTTTCTATCTCCTCATCACGACTCCATGGTTTACTACGGAAATTGCGAATTGCTGATGGCAACAGGCAGATTGCGCCAACCAACCCCAGCAAGGATAAAATCAAACATATAAGCACCGGTGTCTTTGTTCCGATAATCAGGTCTGCATTCACTCCCTGTTCTGTCGATTCATCCATAAACGTGATGTTCCCACTTACCAGCACCTTTTCATCCTGTTTTAGATGTGACTTGTTTCCGGGATAATAATAGTGGAAGAATATCGTTCCTCCATCCTCTCTGGCTCCATCTACTTTCAATATTGCATAGCCGCTTGTCCCATGCTTGTCATCACTCGCAACCGTTGCCGGCAATGCATTCGATGAAAGCAGCGAGAATCTCGGCACACAATAAAACGCAGTCACAACAAACAAAACGACACACACGATGGCAATCACCATATTTGAAACATTCTTTTTGTAAGTCATATATAATCCTCCATTCATTATCTTTATGTGCCGATTTCTCAAACTGTTCAACTTTATTCAAACTTAAATATATTAAGCCCTGTTCCTTCATCATAAATTCTGTCAACTTTTCCATCAATTACTGAAATTACCATCTCACAGACTGCGCTGACAACAGCTCTGTTCAGATGTCCGCCAAACACTTCACCCTTCTCATTTCCAGCACTCATATGGAGATGTGCATAATATTCTCCGTCCATTGTACTGATTGTCCCTGTAAGCGATGTGATTTCATAATATCCTTTAAAGCTGTTGGAGTAATATCTCTTTTCATCTATCTTATATACTCCGACTGTAAATTCGTTGATAGCTCCAAGAGCATTGATACTGGCAAGCTTTATATTCTCATTGACAGCAATCACCTTCAGTTGCTTCAATATCTCCTCTCCTTTGTCAATCCTTGCAATTATTGTGTTATCAAATCTTTTGTATTCCATTTTGTTCCTCCATTTGTGGGGACGCTCCTTTTGTACAGTTCTTATGGTCGTGTCTATGCCTTCTTTATGTTCTCTGTAGAAATCCGTGATTGGATTGTCCATTGCACCATTTCCATCCCAAGGCATCGCCATACGCGCATTTGCCTCATACTGGTACTACGAAGATCTGCTGTGATCCTGCACTTCAGGTGCTTTGCCATTCTTCACCGCTATATAATCCTTCACGCTCTTTACCATCGCGACTATTCCCATAATGCCCAATAGGCTAAGCACAATTCTCGGTACACTTATGACATGTACATCATCTCCAAGAAGGGGAATTATTCCCCATCCCATGCAAGACTCTATAAATCCCAGTGCTGTTTTTCGCGATTATATTCCCCTTCACTATATCACATATTTATTATCAATAGAATTCCAGCCTGTGCTCCACCAGCTCGCTTCCCTCATATACGAGCTTGAGTGAGAAAAATCTCTTCTCCCCTTCAAGCAGCAATTTCAGGAATATCACATCCCCGCTCCACGTCGGAAGTGTTGGCACGATCACTTTATCTATCCATTGAAGATCACCCTCATCGCATATCTGGACATCCCCCTCAAATCCATCTGCGGTGAACAGGCACATAAGCTCATTCTCGCACTCATTGCTTATAAATGTCACCAGCCCTCTGAATCTATACGATGTAAGCGTAAGTCCCGTCTCCTCCTTTATCTCCCTCAGAAGGCAGTCCTCAGGGCTCTCACCCTCCTCGGCATGTCCACCTACACCGATCCATTTGCCTTTATTAATGTCCTTCTCCTTCTTTGTCCTGTGGAGCATCAGGTATCTTCCATCTTTCTCTATGTAACAAAGTGTTGTCATCTTCATATTAACCTCCCAGGAACGTCCCTACTTATTCACTATGTATATTCCTGCGCACACCAAAACCAGCGACACCAGGCTTATCGGGCCAAGCGCCTGCGCACCCTCGCGGAGCAGCCATGCCGACAGTATCACGCCGAACACCGGATTCATAAATCCAAATACTGCAACCCTGGATATAGGATTATACTTGAGCAGCATTCCCCACAGAGAATATGCCACCGCCGATACAAGAGCCAGATATATGAGCATCAAAACTCCTTCGATGGATACGGTGCTGAGTCTGCCTCCCATGGCAAAACCGGCAGCCGACAGAATAATTCCGCCAACTATAAACTGGTAGCCACTGAGCATAACCGGATTGTGTTTTATCGAATATCGCTTCAGGAACACAGATGAAAATGCATAAGCCACTGTCGAAAGGAATATAGCACCCTCACCTGACAAGCTCATATGGAAATTCATTCCATTCATGTTTATAAGTACAACTCCCGCAAATCCAACCAGACATCCAAGCATCTTCTTTGCAGTGACATTTTCCTGATGGAATATGAATCCTGACACTATGATGGCAACGAATACATTTACTGCCTCTATGATGGACGCCTTGACTCCGCTTGTATGTGCGAGTCCTATATAAAAGAACAGGTATTGCATGACTGTCTGCAGCATCGCAAGCCACGCTATCTTGCCGGCGCAGCCCTTCTCCGGCCTGATAAATCTTCCTTCCAGCAGACTTCCAAATATCACGGCAAGGATACCCGCCAGCACGAATCGCATACCTGCGAACAATATCTGTGCCACGGTATCCGCACTCTCTATATTCCACAGTCCATATCCTATCTTTATGCATGGAAATGCACTTCCCCAAAGCAGACAGCACAGCATGGCACCGAGCCACACAACGCTGGTCTTCTGCATCCATTTGTCGTTTATCTCTATCTTATTCATTTTTACTTCTCTCTCATATCTTTTATATCAAAAAGTATATTTTTATACACGGGAAAAGTCAATTTATTTCCAGTGGGGACGGAGGGGACAGGTCCCTCCGTCCCCACTGTCTTCACCACATAAAAAGTTCCATGCATCTGCACCGTGCATACACATGGAACTTTCTTATTACTCTATATTAACTTCAACCTACAGCATACCCTCTTTTATAATATCGTGATCTCTCAGTACCTTTTCAATCACCGTGCCCTGGATCTTCTTAAGTATAGGTCTCTTGAGCTTGTTCAGAGGTCCAAGATTTATCTCAAGCGGAGATTTGCCATCCATGAGCTTCACACTGCTGTCCAGCAGTTCACGGATATCGTACACACTTCCCCACACCTCAGGAACACCTCTGTCCACGCCGAGGAGTCCATACACCGCCTCCATGGCAGTTCTGACGGAATACTCTGTGGTGAACACTGTGTCTCGAGGAGTGTCGGCGAACTGTCCGAGGAATGCAAAGTTGGTGCATCCGTCCGGAATTACGTCTGGTCTGTCGCCCTTTGCTCTAGGCATGAAGAACGCGGTGATATATGGCATCATAGTTGGCACACAGACTGCACTGTTTGTGGCCAACTCCTCGATCTCATCTTCTGGCACACCCAGATGGTAGAGCCACTCCTCCGTGATCTCCTTACCGGTACAATCCTTCATAGGTTTCTTGATATAATCGCCCGGAACATCTGTGAACAGGCCATATACCCATACACACACCTTATCCTTGTCCTGGGTCTTGAACTGTCCCTGTCTGTTGATGGTCCAGCTCATCAGCCAGCTTGAATCCTGACAGCTCACTATACCACCCGTCACAACCTTTCCTGTTCTCGGATCACGCTTGCAGATATCTACGATATATGGGATGATCTTGTCGTCAAGCGTTGTTATTGTAGCTGACTCCCAGTTTGTCTTAGATATATCAGAGCAGAACTTCTCAGGATGGCCAAATGAAGGATCCTGTGCAGCTATGTTCTTCCACAGACTCCAGCAGCCGCTTGTTCTCACCTCTGCATCACCATTTGGCGCATGATTCTGATCACCGTAGATAGTTCCCTCCGTACAGCTTCCATTTGTGACAAATACAAGGTCGTTCTCTGTGAGCGGGATCCCCTTCTCAGCTCCGTTTACCCTGCACTCGATGGTCTTTGCTATCTTCTTGCCGTCTCTCATGTCAAATATAACATTTGTGACCTCCGTGTTGTACTGGAATGTCACACCCGCAGCCTCAAGATACTTCACCATCGGAAGGATCAGCGACTCATACTGGTTGTACTTTGTGAATTTGAGTGCTGAGAAATCTGGAAGTCCTGAGATGTGATGTATGAATCTCTGGAAGTAAAGTTTCATCTCCAGCGCGCTGTGCCAATTCTCAAATGCGAACATCGTCCTCCAGTACAGCCAGAATGTTGAATCAAATACCTCATCATCGAATACATCTTCTATTGTCTTGTCATACAGATCCTCATCCTTTGTCATGAAGAGCTTCATGATCTCCATACAGCCCTTCTGGCTCAGATTGAATTTGCCATCTGTGTGGGCATCCTTGCCTCTGTTCACTGTTGCTCTGCACAGTGAATAATTTGGATCCTCCTTGTTCAGCCAGTAATACTCGTCAAGAACCGATACCCCCGGTGTCTCTATGGAAGGTATACTTCTGAACAGATCCCACAGGCACTCGAAATGGTTCTCCATCTCACGTCCACCTCTCATGACGTAGCCTCTGGCAGGATCAAATATTCCATCGCACGCACCGCCCGCTATATCCATGGCCTCAAGAATATGGATATGTGAACCCGGCATCTGTCCGTCACGTACAAGGAAGCAAGCTGCTGCCAGTGATGCAAGACCACTTCCCACTATATATGCGTTCTTGTCATCCACGCCCTCCGGCTTTCTCGGTCTGGCAAATGCCTCATAGTTTCCATTTGTATAATAGATTCCCTTACTGTTCTTCTCATGCTTTCCGCGCTCCGTATTGCGGTACTCAGCATGTTCAGCCGCAGCCTTCTCCTTCTGAACTTTTGCCTTATTACGATTTTTAACTGTGAGAGCTGCTGCTCCTGCGCCGGCTGCTGCCACCGCTGCTATCCCGATTCCCAATTTCTTCTTTGACATAAGCAATTCTCCTTTCAGTCTGCCGTCTATTTCCATCTCATGTCCCTATAATAGCTTACCCAATTTTTATTTCATATTTACAAAAAAAGTGGAATGATAAAATTTTTATCATTCCACTCATTTTGTATAACTTTATATTGCATATGTACTCTAGTGATACCTTCTGTCGACGCCCTTCTGCCTGTAATATGCCGCCTTGTTCTCGTACATTCTCTCATCTGCAGCCTTTACTATCTCGTCAAATGACTCCCAGTCCTTCTCATCACTTGACACATAGCCACATGATATTGATATGGATTTCACCAGCTGTCCGGACCATCCACCCACAACGTCATCAAATTCCTGCTGCACTCTCTTCAGCCTCCTGGTATTTACAAAGATGATGGCCACAAATTCATCACCGCCCATCCTGTACACCTTACCATAGTTTCCAAAACACTGCTCCATACAGTCGGCAGCACCCTGAAGCAGTTCATCTCCAGCCGCATGTCCCAGGGTATCATTCACTAATTTAAGCCCATTTACATCCATGGACACATACACATATACAGAATCTCCCGGCAGCTCCCTGACATCATCTATATATGCGTTCCTGTTATAACATTTTGTGAGCTCATCTGTATAAGATCGTCTTATCAGCTTCTGCTCCCGTTTCTTATCTTCATCTATGTTTCTGGTGGTAAATATGACTTTTAAAGGACGTCCGTCCTCGTCAACATCTATCGATATAAATGACAGTCTGAACCATCCAAGATCCTTCACCATGAACTCACCTGATATGATCTTTTTCCTGATCAGCCTGTCACCCAGACTATCAAGATCCATGAATTTCTGGGCACTTGCCTGATGTTCTTCCACAACCACCTTACGAACGATCTCCCTCATAAGCTCCTTCGCCCCTGCTGCCCGCTCACCAATCCTCAATATCAGGTCTCCTGCGGTATAGAGGGCAAATGTATCATGCCTAAGATCAAGCATATACATGCTGTAATATATCCCCGACATGGATGTCAATATTGACAGCTGTTCATTTCTATCCCGGTTCGCATGTATCACCTTCATCACCATGCTTACCACCAGACCGGCGGCAAAACACAGATACAGTGCCATGATAACCATGATTGCCGTATTGCTCCGGCGGTTCACATCCATTCTGTATATAACCCCGATCACATACTCTCCGGATCTTCGGAATACGCATCTGTTCCTAAAACCATTGATCTTTCTTATGCCTGTAAAACTGTCCTCGCCGTCCGGCAGCACATCATCAGACACCGATATGCCGATCTCATCAAGAGTAAGCCCTACTACCGGTTCATATGAACACCCACATATTTCTCCCGATCCGCCATCTGCCACTATAACACTCAGTCCATCATACATAGGCATATTGGCAACCACCGTGGATATCTCATTCTGTTTTACCTCATCCAGAAGTCTTCTCGGCTCTATTCCGACCTGTATCATCTTGGTGCCATCATCGTTCCATGTTATGGCATACATCATATTCTTACCCTTTGATGTGTTCGGAGTGACATCCTGACACATGGTAAGATTCTTGTCATCAAGCATCGGCTTAAAATACGCCATCTGTTCCCCGGAGTCAAAGCTATATCCAAAGTATTCGGGATTGGTACCGGCATATATCACACCATCCGTATCAAACAAATGCACCTCATCAACAGATATAAGTGCAGCGATCTTGCGGAGCTCTTCCACATCATTTGCTACCTCCGGCTTTGCATCAACTATATACGCCATAGCCTTAGCCCTGACCATATAATCTTCCTTGAGGGAGTCTATCAGATCTTCCTCACTTGCCTTATTCTTCTCGATTACATTGCTGACCTGATCCAACAGCACCTGCGAGGTCCTGTCAAAACTCCTGTTATTGATAAAGCTGAGTATGACCGCCTGGATGACCATCGCAACCAGCACGATTCCCCCCGTTATCAATATTATCCCTGGCAATCTCTTTTTCATATCTGATGTTTGACTCATAAGCGCTCTCCCCGCATATCTCACAGTAATAGATTTCTTTATCCTGATCCGTCCTCTGCTTTTACATCTCGATTTCAAAATTATGAATAGAATTTGCTATATTTCCACGAAGCGTGGTGCTAAGCTGCTCCACTATTTTATGATAATCGTCCTTCATCCCCTTGTCTACCCAGTCAAGCATAATCCCCACAAATCCATACTTGTAAAAGTCTGCTATGAACTGCTTATCAGCCTCCGAGAGGTTATCCCCTTCGCATTTCTCTTCTACTACATCCGCTATGAGCTGATACGACAGCTTATACAGATAGTTTTCTATCTTAGCCTTATCCACCGACCTGTATATATTTGCGATAAATGGCTTGTTCTCCAGCACAGCCTCAAACACCTGTATCATGCCCTCCTGCCAGGTATCGTAGGTCTTCTTATCCTTCAGTGCCTGCTTGCCATCCTCTATGCACACCCACTCGGCAAGCTCATATATATCCTGAAAATGATAATAGAATGTCATCCTGCTTATCCCGCAGTCTCCAGTGAGATCCGCTATCGTTATCTTGTCAAATGGCTTGTCCTTAAGAAGCTTTTTCAGAGATACCTCAAGTGCTTTTTTAGTTGAATTTGCCATGCTTACCTCCTGTTATCCAAGTTGTACATATCATCCTTATAAACAAACATACTCATAAAAAACAATATTGCTTCTTATGAGTATATCTTAATATTTATTATATTCTTTTTTCGACAATTCTCTACTTAAAAATGTTATATTTCCTTATCTTTCTTCTGATCTTACGTCTGTTCTTCTCGTCTCCAAAGAAGCTGCTGAGCTTTTCAACAAACAATGTCAAATACCTGAACATAGATTCCGCCGCAAATGCAAATACAACCATGAGCAGGAAACATATGTTGGATATCGACTCTATGGCAAACAGCCTGCCGAGGAAAAGGCCACAGAACAGCAGTCCGATTATGTTGATAAGAAGTACACCATACTTCATCTTGTTGAACGGATGGCTGATCTTGATTATTATCATGAATCCGACAACCGCAAGAAGCATTGTGCCGGCTGTGGCTATGTCCTCACTCGGGAGGTTGAAGACCTGTCCGCAGATTACAAGTGCTCCGACCGACAACACATCCGTGAGTCCTGCAGGCAATGCTTTTAACATGACATTTACCATAAAGTTTCCCTCTATACGATTCCTGTTCGGCTCAAGTGCCAGCAGGAATCCCGGCAATCCTATGGTGAACATGCTTATGAGCGATATCTGTGATGGCTCCAGCGGATATGTGATCGCAAATATCGCTGAGAATATGGCCATCAGCAGTGAGAATATATTCTTAACAAGGAAGAGGCTTGCTGATCTCTGTATATTGTTGACCACCTGTCTTCCCTCAAACACCACATATGGCATACGTCCGAAATCCGAATCCAGAAGCACCGTCTGTGCCGCCTGCGCAGCCGCTTCACTTCCAGATGCCATTGCAATACTGCAATCAGCATCCTTCATTGCGAGTATATCATTTACACCATCACCAGTCATGGCAACCGTGTGTTTCTGTTTCTGGAGCGCCCTGACTATGAGCTGCTTCTGTTTAGGCGTAACTCTTCCAAATACTGTATATTTATCCACAGCCTCAGTTATATCCTTCTCAGACGCCAAAGTGGAAGCATCCACATAGTTCTCCGCTCCATCTATGCCTGCCCGCTTTGCCACCTCTGATACTGTGGCAGGGTTATCTCCGGATATGACTTTTATGGCAACGCCCTGCTCTTTGAAATATGTAAATGTGCTCTCTGCATTTTCCCTTATTGGATTTGAAAGCACTATATAACCAATAGGAGATATGCCTCCTAATGGTCTTACCGAACCAATAGAATCCTCTCCTGACTCCGCCATAAGAAGGACTCTGTATCCCTTGCTCTGGTACTCCTCTATCTCTTCGGATATCTCCTCATACCTATCCTTCATTATAAACTCCGGAGCACCAAGCATATAGTCTCCCTCGACAAATGACACCTTACTGTATTTGTTCGCCGATGTGAAAGGCTGTGTCTTGAGCAGTGTCCTGCTGCCCTTCTCTATCTCATTCTTAGCCACATAGGCTCTGATTGCCTCCATTGTGGCATTGTTGTCCTCAATGACCGCCGAGTAATCCGCCAACAAGTGCGCAAATGCTCTCTTGTCCATCTCGGTATCGCCGCATCTGCCGCTTATCACCAGCTCTGTAACCTGCATACCCGGCTCAGTAATGGTTCCGGTCTTATCCACACAGAGTACATCGACTCTCGCGAGTGTCTCTATACTCTTCATGTCATGCAGTAACACTTGTTTCTTTGCAAGTCTTATTGTGCTGAGCGCAAGCGCAACAGTTGTGAGCAGATAAAGTCCTTCAGGGATCATTCCGAGAACCGCCGCAACCATCGATACAACACTCTTCTTGAATGTCTCTCCATTCATGATATACGCCTGGCAGAACAATATGATTCCCACTGGTATGATGATGATTCCAACCCATTTTACAAGCTTGTTGATGTACCTGATCATCTCTGACTGTTCGCCGTCACCCATGGCCTTCGCCTGGGCTGTGAGCTGTGATATGTATGACTCATTGCCCACCTTATCAAGCTTGGCATAGCACTGTCCGGACACCACAAAGCTTCCGGACATGAGTCGATCACCTGATTTCTTCTTGATCTCATCCGACTCACCGGTGAGCAGGGCTTCATTTACCGATATACTGCCGCTGAGCACCGTAGCGTCAGCACATATCTGATTGCCTGCCGACAGAATGATGATATCGTCCTTAACCAGTTCCTCTGATTGTATCTGCTGCTGTTCTCCGTCTCTCACAACTATCGAATGCGGCGCATTTAACATACTCATCTTGTCAAGAGTCTTTTTGGCACGCAGCTCCTGAAATATTCCTATAACCGTGTTGCCTACGATGACCGGCAGGAAAGTCAGATTCCTGAATGAACCAACGATACATAGCAGCACCGTAAGTATGAGGAATATAAGATTGAAGTATGTGAGCAGATTGGACTTGACTATCTGCCCCACTGTCTTCTGCGTACTTATATCTGTGTGATTGGTCTGTCCATTGTCGATCCGTTCCCTTACTTCCTCCGAGGTAAGACCCATGATCGGGACTCCCCGCGTATCCAGATTGTTTCCTGAGTTTGTATCCAAATAAAACACCTCTTCCTGTGTATATGGTCGGCAAATGTTATGTATCGAGCAGTATTTTGCACCGACTGCCCATGACATCTCATGATTTCTTTAACAAAGTTCTATTATAAGTACTCCAAGTAAGGTTATTCAAGGATGATGGCAGATATTTCATATTTTTTTAAGAAACCTTGTGTCTTATTAACGACAAGCGGACAACCATCTGTTTTGAGATATAGTTGATGACTGAGTCAGCTAAACAAAATGAGCATAACACATTTCCCATCTGGGTATTATTGTGTTACGCTCATTTTTTATGCAAGCCGCGAATCAGGATCCGCATCTACGTCATATTCTATTATCATAGCATAAGCCATATTTGATATATTGACTGCACTATGGTCTCTGTCCCATTGCGCCCTCAAGTGTGATCGTCTCACCACTCATGTACTTGAAATCCGGTGATGCGAGTGCCACGCATGCACGTCCGATCTCCTTCTCTACGTCTCCGAAGTGTCCCATAGGCGGCATCTTTACATTTGCCTTGAACGCATCCGGATATTCCTTCTCAAAGTTCTCAAGCTGTGATGTCCATGCGAGAGGACATACTATATTGACATTTATTCCATCAGCTGCCCACTCTGTAGCTGCAACTCTTGTAAGGCCCCTAATGCCTTCCTTCGCTGCCGCATATGCGCACTGTCCGTAATTTCCAAAGAGGCCTGCGCCTGATGCAAAGTTGATGACTGAACCCTTTGTCTCCTTCAGATATGGATAGCATGCCTGCATATAGTAAAATGCAGCGTAAAGGCCTGAATATATGGCAAGGTCAAACTGTGCTGTTGTGTGATCTGCAATGGTAACGCCTGATGCAGATGCCTGCGCATTGTTGATGAGCACATCTATTCTTCCAAATTCCTTAACTGCCTGCTCCACAACGTTCTTGACGACGCTCTCGTTGTCCGCACCTGCGTTTACATCAGCCTGGACTGCAAGAACCTTGATCCCATATTTGCTCTCAAGCTCTGCCTTTGCATCCTCAAGTTTCTGGACATTACGTCCTGTAAGCACCAGATTGGCACCTTCCTTGGCATATGCTGTCGCTATTCCGTATCCGATGGATCCACAGCTTCCATCGCTGAGAACTGCACGTCCGCCTCCTGTTATTATCGCTGTCTTACCTGTTAAAAAACCCATATGTGTACACTCCTTCCCTGGCCATGACTACCTTCTTCACACCGCATAGATTTCTGTCAACCATAACATATATCTATAATTTCATAGCCCATGTCTATTATTATAGCCACACGGCCGCCCCAAAACAACACCTTCACATACCTTTAAATGAAAATATTTATGCATATCGTTCCTCAGAACACTGGTGATACAGCTTGCAGCAGTTTTATTGCTTCCTATGGTGTTTGGCATCAATGGAATCTGGTGTGCAGTGGCTGTGGCGGAGGCTGTGACCCTTGTCATAACTATCACCTTCCTTGTATGGAATTAAAAGAAATACGGATATTAAACAAAATAAGCCGGAGTATGTGATTGTTAATTATCACGCACTCCGGCATTTTTATATCGCCCTATTCACTATGTTCTTAAGTTCCGGATAGCTGGACACAGCCAGTACATCCTCGTCCGTCTTGTTCTGCAGTGACAAATACCACACTGGTGTCATTCCGGCATTTTTCGCTCCCATGACATCCTTCTTGTAGCTATCGCCCACATAGATGACCTCATCGTTCTTTACGCCCAGCTTTGTAGCTATCATATCAAACATCCTGCGGTTCGGCTTTTCTATACCAGCCTCCTCGCTTGTTATCATTGCATCAAGTCTGCCCGTAAGTCCAAGTCTGTCTATCTTCCTAAACTGGATATGCGCAGTCATATCTGTACAGATACCAATCTTTATTCCTCTGGCTTTCATATCATCTATAAACTCCAATGCCCCGGGGAATATGGATATCTTGTTCAGGAAATTGTTCCAGAAATAGTTGTACACCTGCAGGTCATATCTAAATGGTGATACCCCCAGGATCTCCAGCATCTTCTGGAAGTACAGCACCCTATTGTGCTGCGCCGCCATATCCCAGGCAGAGAGCTGATCCTTTACCATGTCTCTGCCTTCTTCAAAGGCTTTCATCACTGTCACTTCATCTATATGAAGAAGTTCATTTGCCACATATCTCACAGTGTCTTCCACTGCCTTATCATTCTCGTGAAGGCAGTCGTATAATGTATCATCTAAATCAAATACTATTGCTCTTATCATATCTACTGGCACTCCCTTCGAACTTCCTTGGTGATCGTTGTTCCACCGGTCTTGTACCAATTGTCCACAAAACTGTCAAATTCATCCAGATCTGCTTCACCTGTAACTATCTTCAGGTAAGTGTCGCTCTCCAGATTCTCAAGGTACCACCAGTCTGACACCATGGTCTCGGTCTCCCCGAAGTACAGAGATTCGACTTTATTTGTACGCGCATCATTGAGGATCTTGCACGCAGTTATACGGGATGTATATGCCGCCCAGTCCTCCGATGACGCATTGTCTTCATTCTTAAGATATGAATCACATGCTTCATAATAAGACTGTTCCAGCAGATTCAGATCATCTGGCTGCCTTACGCCAGAGAACACATGGTTCAGCTCGCCATAACATATCTGAAGTGCATTGTTGTAATCCACGTTCATCGCAAGTGGTCTTGCGGTAGGATCCACATTGAGTTTGTAGTAATCCTTTATAGCCTGATTGTCTTTATCCTCATATCTTACATAGTCAAACAGCACACTTATTATCTTGCACACTATCTCCGGGTGCTCATATCCCTTTTTGACAACCACGAAGTTGCCATACGGAACCTGAGTGTGATAACTCGTTGAGCCGTTTTCCTCTGTGGCAAGCAGATATGGTTCCCACTTTGCTGTTGGATCGGCCGCTACAGCGTCCATGAGAGGATTATTTGGAGCCCACCATGGTCCGAAGAACGAACCACACTGTCCATTCACTATGAGTTCTATTATGTTGCTGCTTGTCCGCATGAGGAAATTCTGATCCAGAATCCCTTCCTCGTACATCTCATGTATATGCTCCAGAGCCTTCTTTGCCTCCGGCTGTACAGAACCATACACAACATTTCCGTCCTCATCCTTTATCCACTGTTTTGGAAATGCCCCATATGCGGCAAATACAATGTCGAGCGTGTACTCGCTGCTATAACCACAACCGCCGCAGAGACTTGTGTCTGCCACCAGCCCTACGGTATTTCCTTCACCATTATTTCCCGGATCCTTCTCAATAAACTGCCTGATGATCTCCTCCGCATCCGAAAGTGTTCTCGGAGCCTCAAGTCCCAGCTTATCCATCCAGTCTTTTCTAAGCCATATCAGATTTGGTCCATCTGATATATTTGTCTCAGGTATGGCCATGATACGGTCATCAAATGTGACCACATCCATGATACTGCTGCCATAACTCTTATATATGTTCTTTACCGTTTCACTCATGCAGTTGTTATAACTGTCTGTGAGATCCTCGATCATGTCATTTTCCACCAGATACTGCAGCTCATCCATGTCCTGGACGATCATCACATCCGGAAGATCCTTCTGTGCTATCACCATGGATACATTGTCATCATACTGATCATCAGCAGCCTCAAATATATCCTGGTTCTGCACATTTAAGATTTCATTTAATATCTGTGTGTATGCGTTATTTTCATACGTTTCTCCCTGTGGGAGATTTGAATTATTTGCACCGGACAGCTTGCCCAGGGTATAGGTGAGCTGTTCCGGATACCTTCCAAGCGGCGTTGTCTCCGCAATATGCATGGCAGACTCATATTCTGCATCTGTGGTCGCCTTAGACGGGTTGGAGGGGGTGTTATTGTCCTGGCAGCCACATATTATTATAAGGGTAATTGTTAGCACACATGTTATTATTTTTTTCAGATACTTCATTGCTGGCATATGCTTTCCTCATTCCACTTAGGTTTTGCAAATAATTTCATATATTATCCTTAACCCTTTACGCCTCCAGACATGCTATCCTTGTAGCACTTCTGCATTAACATAAAGAGAATGATAATCGGTACGGATATCAGCACTGCACCAGCCGCAAATGAGTTGAACCAGTTGTACACATACTCTTTCTCGAGCATGTTCCAAAGTCCGATGGATACTGTGTAATAGTCCTTGTTGGCTCTGCATATAACCTTGGCAAACACGAAATCAATCCATGGTGCAAGGAACGAATTCAGAACCGTATAAACTATGATCGGACGGCTGAGTGGTATGATTATCCTTGTAAATGACTGCCATCTTGTAGCACCATCAAGGTATGCTGCTTCTTCCAGCGACTTTGGTATAGTATCAAAGAATCCTTTGGCGATATAGAATCCAAGTCCTGAACCGCCTGAATATACGAGTACCAGAGCAACCCTGATGAGTGAGCCTTCTGAAAGTCCCAGAACCTTAAGGATGTAATACACTGCTATCATAGCCATGAATCCCGGGAACATTCCAAGTATAAGTGCCACATTCATAAATGGCTTTCTCAGTCTGAAACGCATTCTTGACATACAGTATGAAACTGCAAGCACGAACGCTGTTGATATTATACATGAGAAAATTGCTATTATCAAAGTATTCTTGAACATCTGCATAAAGTTCAGGATACCTGTGTCTGTAAAAAGCTTTGTGTAGTTCGCCAGAGTCAAAGACTTTGGCAACAGAGTTGAAACATACTGTCCTTTCTCTCCTCTGAAGCTTATCATGATTATCCATGCGATCGGCAGTACCCAGATAACCGAAAGGATTACCAGTATGATATGAACCACGATGTCTCCCAGTGTCCATTTGCTTCTTGCTTTAATCTCATTATTATTTGATTTAGCCATTACTGAAATCCCTCCTCATCTTTATATGATGCGGTGTTGTGGTAAGTTACCAGTGACACAACAGCGAGAACTATGAATGTCATGATACCTATAACAGCACCTAAGTTATAGTACTGGTTATCAACCGTCAGCTTATAGAGCCATGTGACAAGAAGGTCTGTCTTTCCGGCAGTCTTTCCAACCGGAGTAGGCGCTCCATTTGACAGAAGGTAGATAACGTTGAAGTTGTTGATATTTCCCGCAAATGTTGTTATCAGATATGGTGCTGTGACAAACAACATATAAGGAAGAGTGATCTTGAAGAAGATCTTTACCGGGCCTGCGCCGTCAACTCTCGCAGCCTCGTATATCTCCTCCGGTATGCTCTGGAGAATTCCTGTGACCTGCATGACGGTAAATGGAATTCCTATCCAGATATTGATGACAATTACCATGACTCTGGCAAGTGTTGCATTGCTCCAGAATGGAATAGCATTGTCGATTATTCCGTTATTTATAAGTAATGTATTGACGATACCATTCTGACTGAAGATAGTCCTCATCAGAAGAAGTGATACAAACTGCGGAACCGCTGCTGAGAGCATGAAAATCGCTCTCCACATACCTTTTGCCCTGGTTCCCTTTCTGTTGATCACCATTGCGAGTATCATTCCAAGGAAGTAGTTACTGAATGTGGCTGCCACAGCCCAAACAAGCGTCCAGCCAAGCACTGACCAGAATGTACTTCCTATTGCATCACTAAAGTTCAATATCTTTGCAAAATTCTTCAGTCCAACCCAGTTGAATATAACTGTATGTGAATCAAGCTTGCTGTAATTCGTAAATGCCATAAAGATCATGAAAACCAATGGCAATATCGTAAATACAACAACTCCAAGTACAGGAAGAGGAAGAAGAAAAGCATGAAGATTGCTGTCAAACAGACTCTTCACATCGTCCTTGAACTTTGGAACCTTTTTGCCTTTATCACACAGGCAATACGCTTTGTATGCGCTCTCTATACTTACTACCCAAAGGCAGATGAATGCGAAAATTATAAACAGTGTTGCCACACCGTACAGGAGCATGAGCAGAGAGTTGTCACCCTGTGTATATTCAAATACACCCTTTGCATCATTCCAGACCTTCTGCTGTTCCTGACCACCCAGATGGAAGAGATCCACCAGGAGTGATGCTCCGTGCTTTATCATAAACCATATAAACAGTACCTCAAGTACCAGGTACGAAAATCCCTTTACAAACTGTTTTCTGACTATGCTTCCAAACCCCAAGATCAGAAATGAAATTCTGGTAGCTATGTCTCCATTTGCCACTGCCTGTGCAACGGTATATGGGTAATCAGATCTTCGTATTTTCTTCATTTTACTTTTTTTATTTGTTATAGCCTGAGCCATCCTAACACCTCCGTCTCAAAGTAAATCATTATCTCTTCTTATTACAAGTGCCCCATCACCTGTAGATGAATGGAGCACCTGTTTTTGAAATATATAACTAGTATTTTTTACTGTGCTACATCAGTGTTAAGTGATGTGTTGAATGACTCTGTCATATCTGCTGCGTTGTCATGTGTAACCTCACCATTTACGAGAGACTTACCAAAGTTCTCTGCTGGTGTCCAGTAGTTGCCCATCTTAGGAACAAATGGCTGGATGAATGCTGTTGTATCGAATGTTGCATTCTGAGCTGCTACAAGTGCATCACCCTTAACTGTATCGCTCTCAAGAAGGCTTGTGTTACATGGAACGATGTTTCTTGCTGTGTAGTGTGACTCCTGTGATGCCTCATTTCCAAGGTAGAGTGCAAGCGCAACTGCAACCTGTGGATACTCACAGTTAGGATTTACAGCGATTGCCTTTGATCCTGCAAATGAGAGGAGCTGCTTGTCCGCACCGCCGATCTTGGCTGTTGGCATAACTGCGATTCCGAGATCATCTCCAAGTGCATCGTGTAATGCTGCGTAGTCCCATGAGCCTGAGAACATTGCTGATATTGAACCATCTGTCATACCTGAGATACCAACACCTGACTCATCGTTTACAAAGTTCTTGTTGTTTACAAGATCTACCAGGTAGTCTGTAACAGCCTTGCCGTTATCGCCACCGAAGTTGATTCCTGCATCATTGTCTGTACCATCACCGAATAATGTTCCGCCATTTGCAAGGTAGAATGCTGCGATGTACCATGAGTTTGTGAGTGGGAATGAAACCTTACCCTTCTCAAGCATTGTGTCAAGGCTCTTTACATCATCCTCTGTAAATGTCTTCTTGTTGTAGTACATAAACCATGTATTTGTTGTAAATGGCACACCATAGATACCGCCATCAACTGTGATAGAATCTACGATTGCCTGTGAATTTGTTGACTTAACATAATCTGCTGTGCTTCCGCCGAGCTCTGAGATAGCACCTGCATCGATCAGAGTCTGTAACTGGTCATTTGCAAACATGTATACATCTGCTGACGCTGAAACATCCTGTGTAACAGTCTTTCCTGCATCACCCTCACTACATGTACCATACTCAAATGTGATATCCCAGTTTGGATGCTCTTTCTTGAATGCCTCACATGTTGTCTGTAACCACTCGCCGTAATCAGGTGACTGATCCTCAGCTGGTCCCCATACTGTAAGTGTTGTCTTGATTGCCTCTTCCTCTGAAGCTGCCTCTGTTGCATCTGTAGCCTCTGTTGCATCACTCTTTGCTGCTGTTGTTGACTCATCCTTTCCTGAATCTCCACATCCTGCCAGCATTGACATTCCCATTACACCCGCAAGTGCAACTGCTGCAAATCTCTTAACTCTCATAATCGTTCCTCCTTAAAAATATAGTTTTGACTGAATGTTTTTAACACCTTTGCAGTACCTTTACCTTATGTCATTATTATAGGAAAACGTTTCCAATCCGTATATATCAATGATTTTAGAATCATGTTGGATTTTTTAGATATACTCTGTTTTAATCGAAAGAATGTTAGCAATGTTATTATGCGCACATATGTAGATTTTATTAACAGTATACAAAAAATGTACCTCTTGAGCTTTAATAAGCTTCAAAAGGTACATCCACTCTTCGTATTTTTTATAATTTTTCTAGTTTTCTACTCTCTTTGGGAAGTGGAGCATTACTTTCGTGCCGGCTCCCGGGGTGCTTTCGATCTTCACCGCGTACTTCTCTCCATAATATAGCTTGATCCTCTCGTTTACATTTGACACACCGTAGCCATTGGACGACTTGGACAGGATCAGGGCGGCCTGGGTCTTTGTCATTCCAACTCCGTTGTCTGACACAGTGAAATCAAGAAAATCTCCATTCTCCTTTCCCTCTATGCGTATCTCTCCTCTGCCATCAGTCTTAACGTCAATTCCATGCCCTATCGCGTTTTCAAGCAGCGGCTGAAGTATCAGATTCAATGTTTCATACTTCAGAATACTGTCATCTATGTCGTACACCACATCAAAGCTGTTGTCATGCATGGCAAGCTGGATATCAAGATACGACTTGATATTTGCTATCTCATCTTTGACAAGCAGGATGTTTTTTCCTTTGTTCAGGGCCGTCCTGTAGAATGTGGACAGAGACAGGGTGATCCGGCTTATGTCTTCCTGCTCCGCCTCAAGGGCTTTCCAATTAATCATAGACAGAGAATTATACAGGAAATGCGGATTGATCTGCGCCTGAAGTGCCCTCATCTCGTATTCTTTTTCCTTGATCTTGCTCTGATATACCTCATTGACAGTCTCATCAAGGCGCTTACTCATGCTGTTATAGCCGTTTATAAGATCACCGATCTCATCTGTACTGTCATTTCCTATAACCATGCCCAGATTTCCTGTCTCGGTGGCCTTCATAGTCTTCTGAAGATTTTTGATTCGCTTCGTTATAAATTCTGATACCATATGTATACATAATATACATGCAAGCATACTTACCAGAAGTGCCACCACCGCTATTATAAGTATCGGTCGAACCGATGAGATTATAAGTTTGTTCGGCTTGTATACACATATGTTCCAGCCGGTCGCCTTGGATGTCTTATCTATAAACTGATACCCTGAATTATCCATCTCTCTCAGAACATCGAATTTATCCACATCCAATTCATATGCTGACTGCTCATCGGCAAATGTATTCTTGTTGAATATCATATGTCCATACTCATCCTCTATGATAAGCCCATAATTATCAAACATTGTCTCTGTATAAAACGGTTGAAATACACTGTCATAATCCACGCCTACATACAAAACGCCCTTGGCACCTTTCTGCTCCAGCATAGCCATCCGGCTGACTGAAAATGCAGTTCGGCTTTCCAGATCAATATGCCAGTGTATATTGTTATCCAGATCATCATATGCATGCGTTCCATCCGCCAGATCTTTTAATGGTGCAACTGTTGACCCATGTTTCACATCACTGGCATCAGTATATATCGTGACCTGGTTTACATCCTCATGGAAATACATGATTGATGCCAGCAGAGGATCGATCACCGTACTGAACTGCTCATAATTCTGATATGCCGATTGATCTGCGCTCAGTATCTTTGCAATCGACTGGTTATACGATATATATTTAGAGAGGTTGTTGTATATCTCCAATTCATTGTCCATGGAATCCGTGGTCTGGCTGACATAAGACTCCAAGATTGTTGTCTCCCGGGCCCACAGGATCTTTTTCATCTCCATATATGTTATACCCAGTATTATCATAACAGGCACAAGTCCGGCCAGCAGATAAATAACAACCATTTTGCCAGTCAGCTTCATATCACGAAATCTCTTCTTGACTCCACCTTTGTTCATCTACGATCCCCCTGCTTAACGAGTTCTGCAATCGTCCTTTTCCAAGTCTGCTGTATGTCTACTCACCGCCTGCAACACCGCTCTCCCTGAATTTCTGAGGGCTCACTCCATAAAACTCCCTGAAACTCGAGCAAAAGTAGGATACATTCTGATAACCACACATCGCACCTATATCTACAATCTTCGCCATACTATTCTCAAGCATATCCCTTGCCCGCTCCATTCTGTATGACTTGATAAATTTGCTCAGGTTCTGTCCTGTCTCTTTCTTAAACACTGTGCTGAGATAACTTGGGGCAAGATATACCATATCCGCAAGCATATCTATGCCAAGCTCGCTCCCGTAATTCCTGTAAATATACTGCTTTACTATCTCCACTTCCTTATGTCCGGTCTGACTCTTGTCCTCAAAGCAGACCGCCAATCTGTCTATCGCAACCTCAACGAGACCTGTAAGGCTCTGAAAATCCGTCGTCATATACATCTTTTCAACATCTTTGTTAAGATCCGCCTCACTGGTCCCATCTATACTGCCGTATATGTCCTTCAAAAGATTTGAGTAGAGAAACTTTATATATATCTGTGAACACTCATTCTTGTGCCTGTACTTTTCACAGAATTTGTCAAAATGTTCCCTGAGTGCCTCCACATCCTTCATCTTGATGTCCTGTTTCATCTGTTTCATGAGAGTGTCATCATCAAATTGGATCATACCAGATGAATCGCTCTCCATATTTGGGTAGAACACCTTTATCTCCGGATGATAAAACTTATTGTCCATAAGCTCATCAAGCTCATCTACCTTCTGTTTCATATCCTCAGGGTTCTCTATATCCGATGAAACTGCTATAAAACATTCCTCATCGTAATCACTTTTAATTATCCTGGCAAGCTCCTGGGCCGTGTAAACCGCATCTGTTTCATCTCCCAGAAAAATAAGTTCCTGCTGTTGATTCAGATTGAGATATCTCTGTATTCCAAGTGCCAATATCTTCTCATTTTTCTTGAAATCTACATCTCGTCTTCCAAAGAAATCGTGATTAAATTCAACCAGCAGAATTCTCTTAAATCTGGCAAAATTCAGGTTCAGACCGTTGTACTCTCTGCGTATACTCTCTATATCTTCGCCATTTACAAGCATATATAACGCATGCTCATAAAGGAATTCCATGCTCTTGCTCTTGAGCTCATCCGAGGCTTTAGCCGCCTCCAGCTCATCCACAACCTTCTCCAGCGTCTCCTTAAACTCCTTCGGATCGACCGGTTTCAGTATATAATCCACAACTCCCAGCCTTATTGCTCTCTTAGCATAATCAAATTCATTGCAGCCGCTGAATATCACGCATCTCATTTTCTTCTTCTCATTTACCACATTGTCAATGAGTTCTATACCGTCCATGAAAGGCATCTTCACATCGGTGAGGAGGATATCATAATCCGCCTGACGTATCTTCTCCAATGCATCAAGCCCGTTTACTGCCTCGTCGATATCAAATTCCATATTCAGCTTTTTCAGAAGGAATCTTATCCCGTTTCTCTCTATTCTCTCATCATCAACGATCAGTATTCTATACATCTCTCCACTGCCTTTCTTTTTCTTGATGTGAACTGATTTCGTATCACATTCCAACTTTAGTATATTTAATTATAACCGACTTACTTCCTGTTCGCCACCAAAACCTAAATCAAAAGGGGACGGAGGTGCCTGACCCCTCCGTCCCCTGCTGTGAAATAAACTAAGTTTTATATTATAATCTCCAAATGTCCTTGTTGTACTCAGCGATGGTTCTGTCTGATGAGAAGAATCCAGCCTTGCTGATGTTGACAAGTGCCTTCTTTGCCCAAGTCTTGCGGTCCTCGTAGTCTACAAGTACGCCTTCCTTGGTCTTGATATAATCCTCAACATCCAGGAGTGTCATGAACCAATCCTTTACGATAAGTTCGTTGTGAAGTCTCTCAAGGCTTTCCTTCTGTCCGATCTCAAGGAGTTCATCGCTCACGATAAAATCAACAAGCTTCTTGATCTCAGGCTGCTCGTAGTAATCCTTTGACACATAATCAGCCTTTGCATAGTGGTCGATGACTGCCTCGCTTGACTCGCCGAAGAAGTAAATGTTATCCTCGCCGACAAGCTCTCCAATCTCAACATTTGCACCATCTCTTGTTCCGAGTGTAAGCGCGCCGTTCAGCATGAACTTCATGTTTCCGGTACCTGATGCCTCCTTTGATGCAAGTGAGATCTGCTCTGAAATGTCACATGCAGGTATGATCTTTGCTGCCTTTGACACATTGTAGTTCTCGATCATGACAACCTTGAGGTATGGGCTCACCTCTGGGTCATTATCGATGAGCTGCTGCAGGCAGAGGATGAGATGAATGATATCCTTTGCGATGGTGTATGCAGGAGCTGCCTTTGCACCAAATATTACAGTCACAGGAGTCTTTGGAAGATTTCCTGCCTTGATATCGAAGTACTTGTGGATAACCCAGAGTGCGTTCATCTGCTGACGCTTGTACTCATGAAGTCTCTTAACCTGTATATCAAAGATAGAATTCTCATCTATGTCAATGTTCTGTGTCTCCTTAAGGTAATCCTTGAGAACGACCTTGTTCTGCTTCTTGATATCCATGATCTTGCCAAGGACTGCATCATCATCATAGAACTTAGCGAGGTCATTCAGTTTCTCTGCATCCTTCTTGTAGCCGTCACCGATGAGCTCTGTGATATATGCTGCAAGCTGCTCGTTGCAGTGGAGAAGCCATCTTCTGAATGTGATACCATTTGTCTTGTTGTTGAACTTCTCAGGATAGATCTTGTAGAAGTTGTTCAGCTCAGAATCCTTGAGGATCTCTGTGTGAAGGTATGCAACACCGTTTACGCTGTGGCTATAGTGTATATCAATGTGTGCCATGTGCACTCTCTGATCCTTGTCAATGATATATACGCTCTCATCCTTATATCTGTTACGAACCTTCTCATCCAGTTTCTTGATGATAGGAACAAGCTGTGGAACAACCTTCTCAAGGTAAGCAAGCGGCCACTTCTCAAGAGCCTCTGCAAGGATAGTGTGGTTGGTGTATGCGCACACCTCTGTCACGATCTCTGTAGCCTCGTCAAATGATATTCCCTCAGCGGTAAGAAGTCTGATGAACTCAGGAATCACCATTGAAGGATGTGTATCATTGATCTGAACTGCTGCATAATCAGCCAGGTCGTGAAGATTTGAACCCTTTGCCTTAGCCTCATCAAGAATGAGCTTTGCACCATTTGCCACCATGAAATACTGCTGGTAGATACGGAGGAGATTCCCAGCCTCATCGCTGTCGTCCGGGTACAGGCAGAGTGTCAGGTTCTTTGCAATGTCTGTCTTGTCGAAGCTAATTCCGTCCGGCTCCATGATGGACTCGTCAACGCTCTCGATATCAAAGAGGTGGAGCTTATTTGTTCTGTTCTCGTATCCGGTTACATCTATATCGTACATTCTTGACTGGACTTTCAGGTTGCCAAATGTAATCGTGTTGGTAACGTCTGTCTTCTCAAGCCAGCTGTCTGCCTCAATCCAAGGATTTGCAGTCTCCTTCTGGTAGTTGTTCTCAAATACCTGCTTGAACAGGCCCATGTGGTAGTTAAGTCCGATTCCATCTCCGTGAAGTCCAAGGGTTGCCATGGAGTCGAGGAAACACGCTGCAAGTCTTCCAAGACCGCCATTTCCAAGTGATGGTTCCGGCTCAACCTCCTCTATGTCATAGATGCTCTTGCCATTCTCAGCAAGCACCTGTTTAACCTCGTCAAATACACCAAGGTTTATGAGATTGTTCGAGAGAAGCTTTCCGATGAGGAACTCTGCTGAGATGTAATAAACCTTCTTCTGTCCCTCCTCTGAAACCTTTCCGTCTGCGAGCTTCTTTGTCATATCAAGGAGTGCGAAGTATATCTCCTCATTTGTACAATCCTTGATCTCCTTGTTGTATTTCTTCATGCAAATGTCCTTTAACATAATATCCTCCTTACAAATATACGTCTTCACCCTGTTTCTTCCATACAGTCTGGTGAGATCCCTTAATTTATCTATATGTTTCTGTGTAAATTCCCATGTTGCTCCCTTGGTAAGCCGCCACTTCCAGTTGCCGCCAAGCGTTGATGGATAGTTCATTCTGGCACTGTTGTCCTTGCCAAGAATATCCTGCATCTGAAGTATGACCGTGTCCGCTGAACTCATGTAAAGTGCATGTATCATCTTCTCTGCCACATCATCCAGGCTGTTCGCCATGAGGTACTTCATCATATATTCCTGAAGTTCTTCACTCTGTCCGCTGATGTAGCTTTTCAACATGTCATTGTCGTGGGTTCCGATATATGCTACGTAGTTCTTGGCGTGATTGTGTGGCAGATACTCATTTGCCGTGTTGCCGTCAAATGCAAATTCCAGAACCTTCATGCCCGGATAACCTGACTCCTTCACAAGCTTCTGAACCTCAGGCACAACCACACCGAGATCCTCTGCGATGACCTTGGATGAGCCGATCGCACTGTCTATCGCATCGATGAGCTTCTTTCCCGGTCCCTGTCTGTAGTAGCCATCCTTCGGCTCGCCATTTGCCGGGATGCTGTAATATCTGACTATTCCGATAAAGTGATCTATACGGATCACATCGTAGAGCTTTGCCGATGCAGCAATCCTCTTCTTCCACCATGCGAAATCATCCTTCTCCATGACATCCCAGTCATAGATCGGGTTGCCCCACTTCTGTCCGTAGCTTGAGAACATGTCCGGTGGGCATCCTGCCACAACCGCCGGTGCAAGGCTTCCGGACAGCTGGAACTGGCCCGTGTTCGCCCACACATCAGCACTGTCCAGTGCCACATAGATCGGAATATCTCCAATGATGCTTATGCCGTTTCTATTGGCATACTCTTTTAATGGCATCCACTGCTCGTAGAACTTGAACTGAAGGAATTTGTAGAATTCCACGTCTTCACCAAGCTTTTCTCTGTAAGCTGCCATAGCCTCCGGCTTTCTCTTCTTGATCGCCGGTTCCCACGCAAGCCATTCTCTGTTGTTATGATCAGCTTTGATCGCCATATACAGCGCATAGTCATCTATCCACTGTTCATTTTCCTCTATGAAATCTACGTAATCCCTGCTGTCTTTGTGCTCTGATCTGCCAAATGCTTTTCTGAGAACTTCAAATCTCTGTCTGTATATTCTGGCGTAGTCGATCTCGTCATCACTGTCAGCCCATTTGTAGGATTCTACCTCCTCTTTCTTGAGAAGCCCTTCAGCTATCAATGTATCCAGATCGATAAAATACGGATTGCCCGCAAATGCTGAAAATGACTGATATGGACTGTCACCGAAGCTTGTTGGTCCTATCGGAAGCACCTGCCAGTACTTCTGCCCTGCTCTTTTCAACATATCAACAAAATCATAAGCATCTCTTCCCATGGTTCCAATTCCATATGGTGATGGGAGGCTGCTTATCGGCAGGAGTATTCCTGCGCCACGCTCCAACGCTTTACTCATATATGATACCTCCTGAACAGTTCCTGTTATGGCTTGTATTTTATTAGCATTTCCCCTTTTATGCTTGCATTATATAAGCAATTAATTGTACAATTCTATCATATTGATGATGTACAATATGTAAAAGCTGTAAAAAAACGTCGAATTTATGAACAAAAAGGAGGCACATGGTTATATGAACAGTCTTGAATACGAAAATCTTCTGGAGAATAAGACCCATGCGGACCCAATGTTTCCGTACAATACTTACCTGTGCTCCATACCACTTGACTTCAATTCTGTGTCTCTGCACTGGCATGAATTTATGGAGATTATCTATATCAAAAAAGGCAAGGGAAATGTGACTGTGGACTTCACAACTCACTATGTTGAGGAGGGTGACATAGTCATTATCCTGCCAGGACACATTCACGGAATCTCCCAGCACGAAGGCTATTCAATGGAATATGAGAATATTCTTTTCTCCGTCGACATGTTCAGATCCAGAAATCACGACTCACTGGACAGCGAGTTTTTCCTGCCTCTGCTGGCGGGCGACTTGGATATCAAGAGTATTTATGACAGGGACGATCCATTATATCCGTCTCTTTCCGCGTGTCTTAACAGGGTAGACAAGCTCTGCTCAGAGACGCCAAAGGGATACCACCTTGCACTTAAGGGATGCTATTTTGAATTCTTCTACATTCTCTATGCCAACTCCACCGCAAGGGATGAGGCAGACAGGAAGAACCGAGCCAGGGATCTGGAGAGAACAAAACTCATCCTCTCCTACATAGACGAAAATTACAAAGAGGCCATATCCATAACGGATATAGCCTCCTACTGTGGATTCTCTGAATCCCATTTTATGCGATTTTTCAAGAACACCATGGGGGTGTCATTTGTATCATATCTGAACGACTTCAGGCTGAATGTTGCCGCAAGACTTCTCTCCTCCAATGACGAGAGCATACTCTCCGTCGCGGAGAACTGCGGCTTCTTCAACCTGTCCTACTTCAACAGGATGTTTAAGAAGAAATACGGCGTGACTCCGGGCCGGTACAGAGAAACTCACAACTGACAACAGAGCGTATATTCCCTACTGAAAAGTCACCACTCAAACTGCGCCATGCATACTTCAGTTACGCATCCGATCTGGAGTATGAATTTTTCATCTGATTGCTCAGCTCATAAAGCACCTTCCCAAGAGTGTCGCTTGCCGCCTGCCTTACCATGTCCGCCATCTCCTGATTGGCCTGCTGTCTGAGTTTCTGCCCCAACTTACTGACAGCATCCGTCTGCACATCCCTATCAGCTCCGAGAAGATCATCATACCTGTATATGATCTCATGAGCCTTAGACATGACCTTCTCGTCATATCTCTCAATATGGAACACCGACTTCGCATAAGATGCGTCCGCCATCGCCGCGATCATACGGCTGGTCCAGTAGAAGTTGTCCGTGGAAATATCCGCCCCTGTATTTGCCAGATACTCAGGAGTCGTGTCTACATTTGCATAGAAAGGAACCATGACATTGAATGCATTCGATGCAAATGCTATCCACTGTACAGCGCAGATCTCCTCTCCAACATATGGTCTCATCTGGATCGCCGACATGAAATCCGTCCTGTTCACACCTATCGATCTATATGCCCCGCGCATCTTATTGTCGCCGTAATTGCCGTACGGATCATACGGAGTTCCCTGATAATGCGAAGAAAGCACATACTTCACATCCTCCATGGTTATCTTCTTCTCTGGTATCATGCACCATGGAATGTCATCCGAAACCGGCGTAAAGTCCGCATCCGGTCCGTCCCAGACTGCCGAATTCGGGTTGAGCGTCCGCTCCATGAACCATGCCCTCGGGGTGTTGTACACGTGATCCGCATCGTCGTGACTGCCGAATATATCCCGTGGACAGATCGTGTCCTCCATATTCTCCACGTTCAGATGATACTTCTCTATAAATGCTGGAAGATCTGCCGAGCACATGAACTCGCTCTGCGCTCCCATTGCGTCTGCCATATCAAATTCGTCCATACCAAACTGGTTTGGCATGACAACATACACATCATCAGGAACTTTTCTCGCGATCCAATGATGTCCTCCGATGGTCTCAAGCCACCAGATCTCGTCTACATCCTGAAATGCAATTCCGTTCATCTCATAGGTCCCATATCGTTCAAGCAGGCTGCCAAGTCTCTTCACGCCCTCTCTTGCGCTCTTTATATATGGAAGTGTAATGCTGACTATATCCTCCTCGCCGATACCTCCAGTCTTCTCAGGCTTATCTCCCTCCGCAGGCTCATAGCACACCAGTGGATCCGCGCCGAGCACTCTTGGATTTGAGGTTATGGTCTCCGTCGCCGTCATAGCCACATTTGCAGAATTCACTCCGCTTGCCGCCCAGATTCCTTCGCCCGCCAGCGCATTTGGAACACAGGTGTAACGCATCGGATCATCCGGAAGTTCAATCTCCACATGGGATATCTCCGACTTGTATATTCTTGGCTGCGCCTCCGGCTTCACAACCACATATTTCTTCGGCGTGTACGAACCGGCACCCGAATCGTCATTTCTCGCTATTATTGTTGAACCGTCATAAGACGCATTTTTTCCTACCAATATTGTTGTACATGGCATGATCTATTCCTCCATTTTTTTATATTTTCCATCTTTTTTATAATTAAAAATATAATATATCCCGCAAGGCTTCCGAGGGTATTCATAACTACATCATCGAGCTGGCAGTAACCGCGCTCCGTTATAAGCTGAACCGTCTCTATGCAGACACTGCACAGGAATCCAAACAGTACAGTGCATTTGGACAACCTGTCTACCGCCCTGCCATCGCCATTCTTACTTCCAGCCACCGCCAGCGGGAAAAGCACGCCGAACGGCACAAAGAGCAATATATTTTCTATGACAAATGCGTGCTCCTGGGGCGTCACTCCCCACGTCTGAAACAGCGTCATGTCAATGCCTTGCCTTGAGCCCGGCTCTCTGGACATGAACACAGTAACTGCCATCACCGCCAGATACACCACCAGCAGGAACCACACTATTGACTTCTTCACACGTCCGCCGGCACTGACCTTTTTTCCTGCAGGACTCACTGTATACACGAGATAAACCACGACTGCTATGCATCCGCACAAAATGCCTATCGGAAGGTAGCCCGCGACCTCCATTATATCTTTTATAATAAGTTCAAACATAAATTCCCCTCAAAAATTTATACTATACTATGTCTCGTTGCTCATTATATCATGATTCGCACCTACGGTGCTTTCCGTTGCTGTCGCAACTATCATGATCCAATTCGCCGCTCGCCAATCATGCAAGCATGTTGGCTCACTTGTGCTCATTATATCATACGTCTCACATATGCGCGATGACCTACGCCTCATCAGCATGCTACATTATATCATATGTCGTCATGTGTCATCACGATGACCTGCGCACGCATCAGCGTGCTACATTATACCACGATTCCCAACATGTGTCATTTTACACATTGTTTACACCCACCGCGTCTGATATACTTTACATGTCAGTCCAACTAACCATTTGGACGGACTGAACAAATATAGAACAGGAAATATCCAACATGATAATAGCAAAAAAGATTCTAAAAATAACTTGTATCGTCCTCGGCGTAATCCTTGCGGCCGCCATAATATTTGTAGGAGTTCTCACTATAACAGAATACAAGCCAGACGATTCCGAATCCCTTGAGGTCACATCCGGAAGCACATTTGACAAAAATGCAACCGACTCAGCCAAGCTTTCACCATCTGTCGGCGACTCCATATCCATCGTGACATGGAATCTCGGCTACGGATCCCTCGGTGCAAATGCTGACTTTTTCATGGACGGAGGAGACAGTGTGTACACTTCCACCGCAAAGCAGGTAAATGACAATATGGAGGCCATCACATCAGAGCTGAATTCACTTGCCGCTGACATCTTTCTTCTCCAGGAGGTCGATGAACGATCATCCAGAAGCCACAAGATAAACGAAGCCGATATTTTGAGGGAAAAGCTGCCGTCATACACAAGCTCATACGCCTACAACTACAAAACACTCATGGTTCCATATCCACTTCCACCGATCGGCAGAGTGACATCGGGGATAATGACTCTCAGCACATTTGAAGTATCGGATGCAGAAAGAATACAACTTCCATGTCCATTTACCTATCCGATCAGACTGTGCAACCTGAAAAGATGCCTGATCGTGTCCAGAATACCGATCGCCGGAAGTGAACACGAACTCGTCATAGTAAATCTACACCTGGAGGCTTATGACTCAGGCGAGGGCAAAGCCGCCCAGACCAGGATGCTCGCCGACATTCTCCAAAATGAGGCGGCAGCAGGGAACTACGTTATCGCAGGAGGCGACTTCAACCAGACATTTTCAAATGTGAATCTGTCCGCATACCCTCAGCAATCCGCTGACCTGTGGGCACCAGGAAGTATAGATGTATCTGAATTTGGAGATTCCTTCACCTGCATCACCGATTCCTCAGCTCCGACATGCCGATCCCTGGACAAACCATACGAAGGAAGCGACCACGAGAGTTTCCAATATTATGTCATCGACGGATTCATAGTATCGAGCAATTTGCAGATCAACTCCACAGAGACCATAGATCTGGATTTTAAAAACAGCGATCACAATCCGATAAGACTCGATGTTGCGTTGAAATAAACTATATTTTCAGTTGTTTTATGCATGTTATTTTAATTAACATTAATTGTGTATGATTTTATGTTTAAAATACATTTTTCTCTTGATTTATGCCGTTTTTACATGTATTATGGCATTGTAAATGTTATAAATATTAACATTTGTTGCTAGTTTTGAATAATACTTCTAAGAATAATAGAGAATACTCATCAGAGAAAGGAATTTTGATCATGAAGAAATTATCACAGTCACGTCTCGCCGACACTGTCATGAACGGAAGAAAAGAAAAGGGTATGACCCAGGCTCAGCTCGCTGATGCAACCGGTATCAACAGAGCACTCATTTCCAGAATAGAGCAGAAGGATTTTGTTCCTTCTATAGAGCAGCTCGAAAGTTTGTCAGAGGTTTTGAACTTCGACCTCACAGAAATGTTCATCAATGCTGGCGCACACAAGCTCGAGTCTCCATCCCCACTGAACATTGCAGTGGCAGGAACCGGTTACGTTGGTCTGTCCATTGCGACCCTGCTGGCACAGCACAACCATGTAACGGCAGTTGACATCATCCCTGAAAAGGTTGATCTCATCAACAACAAGAAATCCCCTATACAGGACGACTATATTGAGAAATATCTCGCCGAGAAGGAGCTTGATCTCACAGCAACTCTCGATGGCAAATCAGCATACAAGGATGCAGATTTCGTAATCATAGCTGCTCCGACAAACTACGACAGCAACAAGAACTATTTCGACACATCAGCCGTTGAGGCCGTTATCGAGCTCGTCCTCAAGGTCAACCCGGATGCCATCATGGTCATCAAATCAACTATACCAGTTGGATATACCGAGTCCGTAAGGAAGAAATACAACACGTCAAATATCATTTTCAGCCCAGAGTTTCTTCGTGAATCAAAGGCACTGTACGACAACCTCTATCCATCAAGGATAATTGTCAGCACAGACAAGAATGACGAGAAGATAGTTAAGGCATCCCATACATTTGCCGCACTGCTTCAGGAGGGTGCCCTCAAGGAAGATATAGACACTCTGTTCATGGGCTTCACCGAAGCTGAGGCTGTAAAGTTATTTGCAAATACCTATCTCGCACTCCGCGTGTCCTACTTCAACGAGCTTGACACATACGCAGAGATGAAGGGACTTAACACACAGGACATCATAAACGGCGTATGTCTCGACCCAAGAATCGGAACACACTACAACAACCCATCATTTGGATACGGCGGATACTGTCTGCCAAAGGATACAAAGCAGCTCCTTGCCAACTACAACGACGTGCCTCAGAATATGATGAGCGCCATCGTTGAGAGCAACAGAACGAGAAAGGACTTCATCGCAGACCGCGTTCTCTCCATCGCAGGCTACTACGACTACAACAATAACGGGGATTACTCAGCAGCCCAGGAGAAGGAATGTGTCATAGGTGTATACAGACTGACGATGAAGAGCAACTCCGACAACTTCCGCCAGAGCAGTATACAGGGTGTCATGAAGCGTATCAAAGCCAAGGGCGCAACCGTCGTTGTATACGAGCCAACCCTTGAAGACGGAACCACATTCTTCGGAAGCAAAGTTGTAAATGACCTAGACAAATTCAAATCCATGTCCGACGCTGTCATCGCCAACAGGTACAATTCATGCCTCGACGACATCAAAGACAAGGTATACACAAGAGATCTGTTCCAGAGAGACTAATCTTTAAGAAGACCTTTAAGAACATTTTTATAACATAAAAAATAACCGAATGATACGAATTAAAACTTGTATCATTCGGTTATTTTTTGTCAATATTTCTTATGAATTAGCCTGAGCCTTGAGCTCCTCAAGCATCTGAGGAAGTCTTGTATCCATCTCGTCATCCTTGAACTGACACGTACCAACCTTCCTGTGTCCACCGCCACCATACTTGAGCATAAGGCTTCCAACATCCATGGTCGCTGTGCGGTTCAGGATACTGTATCCAACTGCTGCCGAACATCCCTGTCCACCACGTCCGCTTACTATCCACGCTGACACATTCTGTTCAGGATACATACTGTATATCATGAAACGATTGCCGGTGTATATCGGATCCACTCCGCGAAGATCGCTTATGATAAGATTACCGTCCACTATGGTATGTGCCTTGACCATCTCCTTGAACTTCTCTGTCTGCTCATTATACAGAACTATTCTCTCCTGTATATCCGGCATGGCAAGTATCTCATCAGTGGTCATGGTACGACATGCATCTATAAGCTTCTCCATAAGCTGGTAGTTTGATATGGTGAAATTCCTGAATCTTCCAAGTCCGGTTCTAGGATCCATCAGGAATCCAATAAGTATCCATCCCTTTGGATTCTGTACCTCATCGATGGTAAGATTACCTGAATCAACCTTATCAACAGCCTCCATCATATCGTCAAACTGCGGAAATCTCTCTCTGCCTCCATAATACTCATAGATTATTCTAGCGCACGATGGAGTTATACGACTCTCCCCCTTGTATTTACCCTCAAGTGCCAATCTCTCATGCTCACTTGAATGATGATCGAACCAAAGTCCGCAGCCCTCAACAAATGGCACATTTGCAAGGCAGTCATCCTCCGTAACCTCGATCAATCCGTCCTGAAGATCCTTCGGATGCGCAAACTTCCAATGATCAATAATTCCCGCTTCCTTCAGCAGTGCGCCACACGCAAGTCCATCAAAATCCGATCTTGTAACCAACCTCATAGTAATTCCTCCCTGGTATTGAACTTCAGCCCTGTAAAACCGGGCTGAATAGTTCATTTTCCGCAACAAATATATCTTAATTATATAGAAGCGGGTGAGGGATTTCAAGGAGCATTTTTATCAGTGAAAGGGCTCACCATTCCAATCAGATATCCGCTTACCGAGTTCCATAACTTGTTTCTTCACATCCAGCATACCAGCCATGTTCTCCAAAGTCATATGCTCAACAACGCTCCTTGCCCTTAGTAACCCATGACATCATCCCAAGATCATCCAGTATCCTTGTCTTATCCAGATACGATTCTATCCTTTTGACAAATGCTCTTCCATCCTGCTTGTACACATGAAATATCCCCGCATCGTCCTTGTCGTAGAACGCATTTATCGCCACATGGGAATGGGTCGTGATGAACACCTGAACATCATTCTTTTCAGCAAATTCATATATATACTCATCTAGCTCCGGTATGACCAGCAGATTTAGCAGCACCAGAATGATCGTCTTAAGACCGCTTCCAGAAGAGTGTCCTCAATTATCGTCTCATCGTAACTGCTATTGCTCAGAAATGCCCTGATAATGTTGCTTGCACCACTGCCAGTGCTGGACAGATCCTCCAGAGTCTCACCAAGCTTCTCTTCCTCCTCGGGAACAATATTGCGCTCCGCAGCAACGTGTCTGAATACATATCTGTCCCTCTCATTACCTATATCAACTCCCACTCCATTTGCATATGAAGTATTCCATAGAGGCAGTCTGTCTTCCCACTCCACTATGTAACCACCACTGTCCTCAGGCTCCACCCTGTATCATATCGAACGTCCATTTGACAGGTTCCACATGATTCCGCTTGTATAACCTTGAATTGATGAATACCCGCGCAGCAAGCTGTCACACATCTCCCGGGTGACCGGTATCTCCGCAATGATCTCATCCGCGCAGGATGCATTCTGCTCCCTAATGGTATACATTCTGTCATACATCATCCCCACCACGTCGATAACGCTTGATTTTCCACTGTTGTTCTTGCCGATTATCACTGACACCCTTGGGAGGTTGTCAAGTTCTGTGTATGTGTCAGCGGCGAATGCTTTGTAGCCTTTGAATCTTAATCCTTTGTACATAGAATTGAAGGCCTCCTCTCATTCATCTTTATGAATTACTATTACAAAATTCAACTTCCAGTCTTTCTATTGTCGGCTTAAACCCTTCTAATATCGAAACATCTCCTTCTTCTATTTCCTTTTTTACCATATTCAATATCTGTGTTTTCTTATCACTTTTGGGACTAAACATAACAATCGAATCTCTTAAATCTATATTATCAACCATTTCACATATTGTTTCATTCAAAGGTTTTGATATATCCAACACATTGGAAAACATATCAATCAAATCTTTTTGGCTTTTTTCTGACACCCAATTATTTGCTCTGAGTTTTCTACCAAAATCATAAGAAAGCAAATGCTCTATCGTAAAATTCAAATGATTTTTAATTTTGGAATTTACCAGCTTTATATCATCCGTTTCTTGTAACAAAATTGCCTTTATCTTATGATTCTTATTTATTAGTGCCTTTTCTTCATCAATTCTTCTTTTTGCATCTCGACCTGCTTTATCTGCATCTAATAAGACGACTGCTTTACTATTGTAATTTAAATGAATCCAAGCTATCGCCCAATCAACTAACATTCGAGTACCACAACCATTTTCCTCATTTGTAACTATCTGTAATTGTCCTTGTTCCAATTTGTCGTTAAGTTTTTCTGAATATGTCTCAATTGCCATTTTTAAATACTGTTTATCTGTTATTCCCTCAACAAAAATAGTTTCTCTATCTATAAATTTTGATTTTCCAAGCAACTCATTCATAGCCTCAATTTCAGCTTGTTTTTCAGCAACTATTGGTGCGATTATAGGCATCAAACCTATTTTATCATGTAAATCTACGTAATCTAAATTCTCCCGTATCTGACTTGAAAAGTCTTTCTGATCCTTATACACATAAAATACATTAACGTTTTTCTCGCCTCCTAATTGATAAAATGCTGGAGAATGTGTTGTTATAAATTCCTGTATATCATTAGAAAAACCAAAAAGTTCCTTAGCAAGGTCAAAACATTTACGCATCTCTATTCCATTTTCCGGCTCTTCATACCCCCATATTGGAGTTATTGGCACTGCCGTGTTTGACATCAATCGATTATCTTGTTCTGCTATATACTTTAATATTGCAGGTATATGTATTGCCTTGATTCCATCTCCCCGGTAAGATAATGCAATTGACTCACCGCTGTTGTCATGAGTCTGAAAAACAAGCTCTTTAAATATGTCAACCTGATTTGTCGGCATTATCAAATTACTCTCTATTCCAACTGTCCTATGAACTCTGGCCCCTATCGACTGCGTAAAGCCATCCAAAGCCGCTGAATATGCCTTTGATTTCTCAACCAATTCATTATTTGCCTCTTTGGCTATTGACATATAAAGATCTGCCAATAATAATTTAAAATAATTGTCACTTTTTATTGCTGGAACATATTTATAACTTATCCTTTTAAAAAGTGTAGGCACCTTCGAATATGGCGTAAAGTTCCACTTAGAACTATTATCTGTATGTAGGCCTCCCTCTCGCCATACTTTAGTCCATACAACATCTTCGTGATAACTATATCTCTGCGGTATTGCAAATGTAATTGTGATAACAATCTCCTTTGCCTTCTTTTTTCTAACCGGCGCATATTTTGAATAATCAGTTTCAAAATTATAACCTACCCCAGGCTCAGTTTCCCCGTTAAAAAATAAATTTAATGCCTTTAACACATTTGATTTTCCAACATCATTTAACCCAACTAGTATATTCATTTTATCTACTTTTATATCTAAATCAACTATAGACCTGAAATTTCTAATTTTAATCCTTTTTATCCTTAGCATCTTCTTCTCCATCTTATGTAATTCAATTTATTATAATCAAACTACCAATCCATATTGCTTTGATTATCTATATCATACCACAATTTTTCAATACGCATCTCAGCCTCATTCCTATCCCTTACACTGTCCATGTATATTTGGGTGTCCACTGGAATAGGCAGTCCACTATTAATAAACATCATTGGGATTTCATAATTTTCTCTTAAAATCCTTACCCCAAAAGAATGAAATGTTGACGCGATAAGGTTTGTCTTACCTATTAATTTTTCTATTCTTTCTTTCATTTCTTTTGCCGCTTTATTAGTAAATGTAATCGCCAAAATATTATAAGGGCTAACATTACATTCTTTAATTAAATATGCTATACGGGTAGTTAAAACACGGGTTTTTCCACTTCCTGCACCTGCTAAAATTAAAAGAGGCCCATCTTTATATGTTACTGCTTCTTTTTGACATTTATTTAAATTTTCTAAAATCTCATTCATTTTTATACCTCTTACTTTCATTCATATTAATC
>OOCI01000213.1_pt1 | contig 56546 bp, 50 predicted proteins | sample 1671761 | NCBI WGS metagenome assembly OOCI01 (sample SAMN06348190, study PRJEB24527) | human gut metagenome | biome: human gut; feature: ankylosing spondylitis patient; material: feces | host: Homo sapiens | place: China | collected 2015-10
GTGGAAGAGCATGACGGTGTTTGAAAACGTGCTCGTGGCGAAGCATATGCGCGCCAAGCAGAACGTGTTTTCCGCGACCTTCCGCGGCAACGCCAGGGAAGAAAAGCGCATGCGCGACGAGACCATGGCTCTGCTCGTCGAGCAGGGGCTGGAGAAATACAGCGACGACATTGCGACGAGCCTGCCCTACGGCATCCAGCGCCGGCTGGAGATCGCCCGCGCGCTGGCGACGGATCCGAAGCTGCTGCTGCTCGACGAGCCGGCGGCCGGCATGAACCCGCAGGAGACGCTCGAGCTCGCGGCGTTCATCCACGAGCTGCGCGAGAAATACGGCCTGACGATCTTCCTGATCGAGCACCATATGGATCTGGTCATGCGGATCTCCGATTACATTTATGTCATTGACTTCGGCAGCAAGATCGCCGAGGGCATCCCGCAGGAAGTCCAGAACAATCAGCACGTCATTGACGCCTATCTGGGGGTTGTGGAAGATGAGTGAAACGATTCTGAAAATTGAAGATCTGCAGGTGCGCTATGGCGGCATTGAGGCTGTCAAGGGCATTTCGTTCGATGTGCAGCAGGGGCAGATCGTTACGCTGATCGGCTCCAACGGCGCGGGCAAGAGCTCCACGCTGCGCACGATCTCTGGCCTTGTCAAGCCGAGCGGCGGCAAGATCACCTTCCAGGGGGAAGACATCACCGGCAAGGACCCGACCCAGATCGTCACGCAGGGCGTGACGCTCGTGCCGGAGGGACGCCGCATTTTCCCGGACATGACCGTGCTGGAAAACCTGAAGATCGGCGCTTACCTGCGCAAGGACGATCTGTCAGAGGACCTCGAGTGGGTCTACAGCCTGTTCCCGCGCCTGAAAGAGCGCAGCTGGCAGGCCGGCGGCACGCTCTCCGGCGGCGAGCAGCAGATGCTTGCGGTCGGCCGCGCGCTCATGAGCCGCCCGAAGCTGCTCATGATGGACGAGCCGTCGCTCGGTCTCGCGCCGCTGGTCGTGCGCGATATCTTCTCCATCATTCAGGAGATCAACAAGCAGGGCGTGACGATCCTGCTCATTGAGCAGAACGCAAATATGGCCCTCAAGATCGCCGATATCGGCTACGTGCTCGAGACCGGCCGCATCACGCTCACCGGCAGCGGTGAGGAACTGCTGACGAACGACGCGGTGCGCGCGGCGTACCTCGGCGCATAACGGCATAGATGACCCAGACGGAAGGACGCCCGCAGGCGCCCTTCCGTTTTTTTCGGAACATTTCTTGACCGCGCGCGTCCAATCCTGTACAATGCAGTTGAAAACCATCGAACCATAGAGGTGTGCTATGAATAAGTTTTTTTCAGGATTTCTGGTGCTGTGCCTGTCGCTCGCACTGCTGACCGCCTGCGGAAAGGATGGGCAGTCTGGCAAGACGGTGGCGGCCGGCGGCCTGACCTTTGCCAAGAGCTACAGCGAGGTCTACTCCGCGCTGACCGATGCGCAGAAAGCGATCGCGGACCGCGACAAGTCCCTCAATATGACCGACGGCGCTTCCGACGACCCGGAGTCCGGCGGCAAAGGCGGCGGTGAAGGCGAGGGCACATTCTACTCCGGCACGAACGTGCAGGTCGCGGGCGTCGACGAGGGCGATATCGTCAAGACCGACGGCACGTATATCTACATCCTGCGCGGCAGCGAACTGATCGTCATGCAGGCGGACGGCGCGGACGTCACGGACGTGTCCAATGTCTTTGTCGGTCAGGACTGGGAGCAGACGACGACCGAGGACGGTCAGACCCACACGCAGGAAAAGCTGCCGCTGGAGCTGTATCTGGCCGACGGCCGCGCGGTCGTCCTCTCGTCGTATACCGACTGGACGGGCAGCGGCACGTCCTCGGATGAGCCTTCCGGCAGCGGCAATAATTATGTCACAGTCGATATTTATGACGTCTCCGACCCGGCAGACCCGACGCTGGTCCAGTCGTTCGGGCAGGACGGCTACGAGATCGCCTCGCGCATGGTCGGCGGCGTGCTCTACCTGTGCACGTCGTATTATCCCGGCGCGCCGGAAAAGGGCGACGAGACTACGTTTGCTCCCCGGCTGTATGACGGGGACACGGCGTCGGTCGTGCCGTGCGACAGCATCGGCCTCATGCCGTACAACAACTCCATGACCTACGCGGTCGCGGCGTCGTATGACATTGCGTCCGGTACCCGGCTCTCCAGCCAGTCCGTGCTTGGCGGCGGGGAAACGGTGTACATGACGGCGGAGAATCTCTACCTGTGCGCAAGCGTCTACGACGACGGCGCGGGCAAGACCCATAAGGACGGCAGCTACACGGTCACGGACTATACCTCCAGCGTCAACACGGCGGTCAACCGCTTTGCGATCGCCGACGGCAAGCTCACCTTTGCCGCCAATGGCACTGTGCCCGGCGCGCTCAACAACCAGTTCTCGCTCGACGAGCGCGACGGCTATCTGCGCATGGCCACGACCGAGCAGACGTATTCCTACAGCGTCTACCGCGATGAAAAGCATGACTTTGAAAACACGAAAACCAATGACGACGCCACGCAGACGAGCAATGATGTGTACGTGCTCGACCGTGACCTGAACACCGTCGGCAGCGTGGCCGGGATCGCCGAAGGGGAGACGGTGTTCTCCGCGCGCTTCGACGGGGATTACGGCTATCTGTGCACCTACCGCCAGACGGATCCGGTCTTTGCCGTCGATCTGACCGCCCCGACCGATCCGAAGGTCGTCGGTGAGCTCAAGCTCAGCGGCTATTCCGACTATCTGCACGTCTGGTCAGACGGGATGCTCTTCGGCCTCGGCATGGAGACGACGGCCGTGGATGGCGGCGCGACCGTGGACGGCATGAAGCTCGTCATGATCGACACGTCCGATCCTGCCAAGCTGCACGATCTGCACACGCAGACCCTTGATGCCGACTATAGCGAGGCGCTGAATAATCACAAAGCGATCCTGGTGGACAGCGACAAGGACCTGATCGCTTTCCCGGCCGAGAACAGCTACCTCGTCTACGGCTATTCGGCGGACGACGGCTTCACGCTGCGCAAGGAGATCCCCGTCTCGCAGTGGGACGAGAACAACCGCGGCCTGTATATCGGCGACTACTTCTATGTCGTCGGTTCCGATCAGGTGAACGTGCTCGACCTGGGCACGCTCGAGAATGTAGCGCAGGCGATCATCCCGCGCGGGTAAACAACCGAAGATCTTCTGACAGGCGGTGCGCGCAGACGCACCGCCTGTTTACATTTTTGCGCCGCTGTGGTAAACTGATACATTGAGCGAATATCGCAACAAGGGGGGGCGGCGCCGTGCTCGAAAAGCTGCGACAAATTGAAAACCGGTACAGCGAGCTGGAGAGCAAGCTGGCCGACCCCGCGTATTATTCCGACCCCGCGGTGTTCACAAAGCTCTGCCGCGAGCAGCGCGAGCTGCAGCCGGTCGTGGAGACCTACCGGGCGTATACCGCCTGTCAGGCGCAGATCGCGCAGACGGAGGCGCTGCTGAGCGACCCCGAGCTGCACGAGATCGCGCGCGAGGAGATCGATCTCGGCCGTGCCCGCTGCGCGGAGCTCGAGCAGCAGCTGCGTGTGCTGCTGCTGCCGCGCGACCCGAACGATGACCGCAACGTCATTCTGGAGATCCGCACCGGCGTCGGCGGGGAAGAATCGGCGCTCTTTGCGCATAGTCTTTATCGAATGTACAATATGTACGCCGACGCGCACGGGTGGAAGACCGAGATCGCCAACCTTAACGAGACGGAGCTCGGCGGCGTGCGCGAGGCGAGTCTGCTCATCAGCGGACATGGGGCGTACTCCCGCCTGAAGTTTGAAAGCGGGGTGCACCGCGTCCAGCGCGTGCCGGAGACGGAGACCGGCGGCCGCATTCACACCAGCACCGCCACCGTGGCCGTGCTGCCGGAGATGGACGCCGTGGAGGTGCACATCGACCCGAAGGATCTGCAGATCGACACCTACCGCAGCTCCGGCGCCGGCGGCCAGCACGTCAACAAGACCGAGAGCGCCATCCGCATCACGCACCTGCCGACCGGCACGGTCGTCGAGTGTCAGGATGAGCGCAGCCAGTATAAAAACAAGGATCGCGCGATGAAGATCCTGGCCTCACGCCTGTATGCCGCGGAAAGTGCCCGGCAGAATGCCGCGCGCTCGGCCGAGCGGCGCAGCCAGGTCGGCACAGGGATGCGCAACGAGCGCATCCGAACCTACAACTTCCCGCAGGGGCGGGTGACGGATCACCGCATCGGGCTGACGCTCTATAAGCTCGATCAGGTGCTCGACGGCGATCTGGATGAGATCATTGATGCGCTCACGCTGGCCGGTCAGGCCGAGAAGCTGCGCGCATCCGCGGAGGAAGCATGAACACGAAACGAATCACAACCGAGATCGCGCAGGCAGCGGATGCCATCCGTGCCGGGCAGCTCGTCGCCGTCCCGACGGAGACGGTCTACGGCCTTGCCGGCAACGGACTGGATCCCGCCGCCGTCGCGCAGATCTATGAGATCAAGGGCCGGCCGGCCGTCAAGCCGCTGTCGCTGATGGTGCACGACGCATCCGCCATGGCGCGCTACTGCGCCGATGTGCCGCCGGCGGCATACACGCTGGCCGAGGCGTTCTGGCCCGGCCCGCTTACGATCGTGCTGCGGGCACAGGGCTGCGTGCCCGAGATCGTGCGCGCGGGTGGGCAGACCGTCGGCCTGCGCTGCCCGGATCACCCGGCCACGCTGGCGCTCATCGAGGCCGCGCAGCTGCCGCTGGCCGCGCCGTCGGCCAATCCCTCCGGCGCGCCGAGCCCGAAAACGGCAGACGATGTGCTGGCGTATTTCAATGGGCAGATCGCGGCCGTCATCGACGGCGGGCCCTGCGGCATCGGCCGGGAGTCCACGCTCGTCGATCTCTCGCACACGCCGTACCGCATTCTGCGCTCCGCCGCCGTGCCGGACGATGCCGTCTGGGACGCGCTCGTGCGGAAAATGCACATTGTCGGCATCACGGGCGGCACGGGCTGCGGGAAAACGACCGCGCTCATGGAGCTGGAGCGTCAGGGCGCGCTCGTCATCGACTGCGACGCGGTGTATCACGAGCTGCTGGCGTCCAATACCGCCATGCTCGCGGAGATCAATGCCCGTTTTCCGGGTACAATAGAAAATGGGACGCTGCAGCGAAAGCGGCTCGGCGCAGTCGTGTTCGCGGACGCGGCGGCGCTCGACGACCTCAACGCCATCACGCACCGGTATGTCCGTGCCGAGGTGCGCGCTCGCCTGCGCGCGTGGGCGCGGCAGGGCGGCACGGTCGCGGCGATCGACGCCATCGCGCTTATCGAGAGCGGGCTGGCGGAGCTGTGCACTGTCACCATCGGCGTGACGGCGCCGCGTGAGGTGCGCATCGAGCGGCTCATCGCGCGCGAGGGCGTGACGCGCGATTATGCCGAGGCGCGCATCGACGCGCAGAAGCCCAACGAATGGTTTGCCCAACATTGCAGCTACGTGCTGGATAACGGCGGCACGCTCGCCGATTTTCAGCGCCGCTGCCATCAACTGATACAGGAGGTGCTCTCATGAGCGAAGATAAGGAACTCAAGCAGTGGAAGGAAAAGCTGTTTTATCAGCCGAAAAACGGCTACGATCGGATCGACGCCGAGCAGACCGGGGAGATCTTTGCCTACGCCGAGGGATATAAGCAGTTTCTCGACGCCGCGCGCACCGAGCGCGAGGCCGTCAAGGAGGCCATCCGCATGGCGGAGGCCGAGGGCTTTGTGCCGTATACGTTCGGCATGGAGCTGCAGCCGGGCTCGAAGGTGTATGTCAACAACCGCGGCAAGGCGCTCATGCTGGCCGTGCTCGGGCAGCAGCCGCTTGACCACGGCTGCGTGATCGCGGGCGCGCACATCGACTCCCCGCGTCTCGATCTCAAGCAGACGCCGATGTATGAGGACTCGGAGCTGGCGTATTTCAAGACGCACTATTACGGCGGCATCAAGAAGTACCAGTGGGTCACGATCCCGCTGGAGCTGCACGGCACGGTCGCGCTCAAAGACGGCAGCACGGTCGATATAGCCATTGGCCGCGAGCCGGATGAGCCGCAGTTTGTCATCACCGATCTGCTGCCGCATCTCGGCAAGGATCAGATGCGCAAGACCATGGAAGAGGGCATCACGGGCGAGGCGCTCAACATCGTCATCGGCAGCATGCCGTATGCCGGCGAGGGGCGCGACCGCGTGAAGCTCGCCGTGCTGTCGCTGCTCCATGATGAATACGGCATCACGGAAGAGGACTTCCTGTCGGCGGAGCTTGCCGCCGTGCCGGCGTTCCCGGCGCGCGACATCGGTTTTGACCGCAGCATGATCGGCGCCTACGGTCAGGATGACCGCGTGTGCGCCTATGCCGAGCTGCGCGCCATCCTTGACCTCGACGGCGCGCCGGAGCGCACGGCCGTGTGCATCCTCGCCGACAAGGAGGAGATCGGCTCCGACGGCGTGTCCGGCATGCAGTCGCAGGCGTTCGAGGCCTTCATGGCCGACCTCTGCGAGCAGCAGGACCTCGCGCTGCGCCACTGCTTTGCCAGGAGCTTTTGCCTCTCGGCGGATGTCTGCGCGGCCTTTGACCCCAGCTTCCCCGAGGTGAGCGCCAAGCGCACGGAGGCCAAGCTCAATTACGGCATGGGCATCTGCAAGTTCACGGGTGCACGCGGCAAGTCCGGCACGAGCGACGCCTCGGCCGAGCTCGTGGCCTATCTGCGCCGTCTGTTTGCCGACAACGGCGTCGTCTGGCAGCTGTCCGAGATGGGCAAGGTCGATCAGGGCGGCGGCGGCACGATCGCCAAGTTCATGGCCGACCGGAATATTGACACCATTGACGCCGGCGTGCCGGTGCTGAGCATGCACGCACCGTTTGAGCTCGTGGCAAAGTTCGACTGCTGGATGACGTACCGCGGCGTGCTGGCTGCCTACTGCGACACGCAGGCGTGACCGAATGCGGCAGGGGAAAACGGGGGCAGTGACCGTTTTCCCTTGTGACGAAAAGAAAACCGTGGTATAATCAACATTCCTATCTGCGTATTGGGAGGTGCATCCGTGACCATCTGGAACGCGATCCTGCTCGGTCTGGTGCAGGGCATCGCAGAGTTTCTGCCGATCTCCAGCTCCGGCCATCTGTCGATCCTGCAAAACCTGTTTCATATGTCGACGGCGGAAAACGGCCATCTGTTTATCGATGTTCTGCTGCATTTGGGCACGCTCATTTCCATCTGCATCGTCTACTGGCGGGACATCGTGGCCATGGTGCGCGAGACGATCGCGTTTTTCCGCAGCGCACGGCTGCCGGCCGAGCAGCGCCGGCAGCAGCTTCCCGCCGCGCGCATGGTGCTCATGATCATCCTGGCGACGCTGCCGCTGTTTTTGATCCTGCCGGTCAACGATCTGGTCGAGCAGCTGTACTACCACACCTTCTTCATCGGCCTCATGCTCATCCTCACGGGCTTTCTGCTGTTCGTGGCCGATAAAATGCCCAAGGGCACGCGCACGGAGAAAACCATGCGCGTGCGCGACGCGCTGGTCATCGGCGTGTGTCAGGCCGTGGCGACGATCCCGGGCCTGTCCCGGTCGGGCACGACGATCGCGGCCGGCATGGCCACGGGACTGGACCGCAGCTTTGCGGTGCGCTTCTCGTTTCTGATGTCGCTGCCCGCGGTGCTGGGGGCAAACATCCTGTCGCTGGCCAAGGCGGCCAAGGCGGGTATCGATGTGTCGCTCCTGCCGGCGTATCTGGCCGGCATGCTCGTGGCGATGGTCTCGGGCGTCGCGGCCATCGGCCTTGTCAAGCGCCTGACGTCGAAGGGCCGTTTCGGCGCGTTTTCCTACTACTGTTGGGGCGCGGGCGCACTGACGATGATTCTGTCTCTGATTTTCTGAGAGGACGTTATATAACATGGCAACTTCATCATCCAAAAAGAAAACCGGCACGGCGAAAAAATCCGCCCCGGCAGCAAAAAAGCCGGCCGCCGCGCCGAAAAAGCAGCCGGCTGCCAAGGCGGCTCCGGCCTCCGCGCCGACGGCACCGACATGGCCGTATGCGCTGGCGTGCATCGTGCTGTCGCTGCTGGCGTTCCTGGGCCTGTTTCATGCCGAGGGCGTCGTGATCGACGGCTTTGCGGGCTTCCTGTGCGGCATCATGGGCTGGGGCTTTTGGGCGTTCCCGTTTGCGATGCTGCTGCTGGCGTGGACCTTTGTGCGCAACCCGCGCGAGCGCTTTGGCCTGCGCGTGACGGCGGCGCTGCTGATCGCGCCGCTGTTCGGCACGATCGTGCACCTGATGGTCTGCCGCGTGGCGTTCACGGCGCAGACGTTCGGCGCGATCGTCGGCCAGCTCTATGACGGGGGCAAGGCGCTCACGTCCGGCGGCGTGATCTCCGGCGGCATTGGCTATCTGCTCAAGGCCGGCATCAGCGTCTATGCGGCGCTGCCGCTGACGATGGCGGCGTTCGTGTTCTGCGTGCTGGGCAGCATGGACCTGACGGTCGGCAAGATCGCGGCCTGGGTGCGCACACGGCGCGAGGCACAGTACATCCCGGACGAAGACGTGCCGCTTGCGGAGGATGAGGAGGACGAACCGGAACCGCAGCCGCTGCCCGAGCCGCGGCGCAGTGCGCGCCGTGCCGTGCCGGACAAGCCGGTCGCCAAGAAAAAATTCATCGACATTCCGGTCGAGGAGACCATGACGGAGCCGGACGACGATCCGATCGATCCGATCCCGGTCAAAAAGCCTGCCCGCGGCGCGAAAAAGGCCGCGCCGGCCGATGCCACGCAAAATGTCCAGCCGCTGTCCGTGGAGGAGGCGGCCGATATCTGCGGCGTCACCCCGGTCACGCAGGAGATCCAGGACCCGCCGAAGCCGTCCAAAAAGGCGGCCAGTGCCGCCGTCGCGGCGGAGACGGCCGCGATCACCTCCGCCATCGAGAGCGAGAATGCCGATCACTCTTCCTATCAGCTCCCGCCGGTGTCGTTCCTGCGCGCGGGGAAGAAGGATCAGACGGACGCGACGGAGGAGATCCGCTTCAACCGCGACCGGCTCAACACTGCCCTGAGCAGCTTCGGCGTCAATGCGACCATCCGCGACGTGACGCGCGGCCCCACGGTCACGCGCTACGATCTCGAGCTCGAGGCGGGCGTGAAGCTCAACAAGATCACGAACCTCTCCGGCGACCTTGCGCTCGCGCTCGGTGTGGAGAATGTGCGCATCGCGCCGATCCCGGACAAGATCTCGACCGTCGGCATCGAGGTGCCGAACAAGGTCGTCAGCGCCGTTTGCCTGCGCGATATCATCGACTCGCCCGCGTTCCGCAATGCGAAGTCCAAGCTCTCGTTTGCCGTCGGCAAGGACATCGGCGGCAACTGCATCATCGGCAACATCGCCAAGCTGCCGCATATGCTCATCGCCGGCACGACCGGCTCCGGCAAGTCCGTGTGCATGAACTCGCTCATTCTGAGCCTGCTCTATAAGGCGACGCCGGACGAGGTGCGCCTGATCATGATCGACCCGAAAATGGTCGAGCTCGGCATCTATAACGGCATCCCGCACCTGTTCATCCCCGTCGTGACCGACCCAAAGAAGGCGGCCGGCGCGCTGCAGTGGGCGGTCGTGGAGATGCTCAAGCGCTACCGCCTCTTCTCCGAGGCGCAGGTGCGCGACCTCGCCAGCTACAATGCCCTCCAGAAAAACGAGCCCGACGGGCAGACGCTGCCGCAGGTCGTTATCGTCATCGACGAGCTGGCCGACCTCATGCTCTGCGCCGCCAAAGAGGTGGAGGAGAGCATCTGCCGCGTGGCGCAGATGGGCCGCGCCGCGGGCATGCACCTTATCATCGCAACGCAGCGCCCGTCCGCGGATGTCATCACCGGCCTCATGAAGGCGAACATCCCGAGCCGCATTGCCTTTGCGGTCTCGTCCTCGCTCGAGAGCCGCATCATCCTCGATACCTCCGGCGCGGAAAAGCTCATCGGCATGGGCGATATGCTCTATGCGCCCATCGGCACCGGCAAGCCCCTGCGTGTGCAGGGCTCGTTTGTGTCGGACGAGGAGCGCGAGGAGGTCGTGCGCTTCATCAAGCAAAACTCCGAGGCGCAGTACAGCGACGATATCATCGCGCAGATCGAGAAATCCGCCGCCGAGGCCGACAAGAAGTCCGGCCCCGCGCCCGAGGCGGACAAGCCCGCCAAGAGCGACTATGACGAGCTGCTGCCGCAGGCCGTGGACGTCATTCTCGAGACGAAGCAGGCATCGGTGTCCATGCTGCAGCGTCGGCTGAAGCTCGGCTATTCGCGCGCCGCGCGCATGGTCGATCAGATGGAGGAGATGGGCATCGTCGGCCCGTTTGAGGGCTCAAAGCCGCGCAAGATCCTCATCACGAAGCAGCAGTGGCAGGAGATGCAGTATGTGCAGGGCACCGCGCCGAGCGAGGTGCTGCAGGCGCAGACGGACTTTGCCGATGACAACGAAGAGGAACCTGAAGACGATGAATCATGATCTCCACACGGGGCGGCCGGAGCGCCGCCCCGTCGGCACGATTGCCTTTCCGGATGGGGCGGACTTTGCCCCGGAAATGACGCCGGCGCAGGTCGGCGCTTACAGCACGCTCGCCCTCGCGCACATCGGCGACGGGGTATATGAGCTCATGATGCGCACGGCCCTGTGTGCCGCCGGGCTCACGGCCGTGACCGATCTGCACCGTGAGACGGTGCGCCGCGTCAACGCGCCCGCGCAGGCGCGCGCGGCGGAGGCCATTCAGCCCGCGCTCACGGACGAGGAGCGCGCGGTCTACAAGCGCGGCCGCAACGCGAAGGTGAACTCGGTGCCGCAGCATGCGGACGTCGCACAGTATCACGCGGCCACGGGGCTCGAGACGCTCTTTGGCTGGCTGTATCTGCTCGGCCGCACGCAGCGGCTGCGCGAGCTCTTCAGCAAGATCACGGAGGTGCTGTAACATGCCAATGGACGCAGTTTTTCTGCACGGCCTGACGCAGGAACTGACGCAGAGCCTGACCGGCGCGCGCATCGACAAGGTGCAGCAGCCGGAGCGCGACCTGCTGCTGCTGTCCGTGCGCACGCAGAGCGGCAACGCGAAGCTGCTCGTGCACGGCGGCGTGGGCAGCGCGCGGGTGCATTTCACGGCCGGCACGTTTGAAAATCCGGCCGAACCGCCGATGTTCTGCATGCTTCTGCGCAAGCATCTGGTCGGCGCGCGCATCACGGGTATTTCCCAGCCGGACTTCGAGCGCATGCTCGTGCTCGATCTCGACGGGCGCGATGAGCTCGGCACGCCGGTCAAAAAGCAGCTCATTGTTGAAATGCTTGGCCGCCAGTCGAACGTCATCCTCGTCAGCGCCGACGGGCACATCATCGACTGCATGCGCCGCGTGGATTCCTCCATGAGCGAGACGCGCCAGGTGCAGCCGGGCCTGTTCTACCGACTGCCGCTGCGGCAGGACAAGCCGGTCCTGTTTGACACGACGCCGGAGCAGCGCGCGCAGCTGCTCTCCGGCCCGGTCACTGCGGGGATGCTTGATAAGTGGCTGCTGGGTCTGTTCTCCGGCGTGTCGCCCCTGCTGTGCCGGGAGGTGTGCTTCCGCGCGCTCGGCGATGCCAGCCCCCGGCTCGAGCGGCTGGACGATGCGCAGCGCGCGCGCCTGGAGCACGAGCTGGACGCGCTGGTGTTCTCGGTTGAGACGAACAATCTCGTGCCCACCATGCTGCTCGACGGCGACCGGCCGAAGGATTTTTCCGCCGTGCCGATCCTGCAGTATCAGGACGCGCTGGAATGCCGCGGCTGCGGCTCGTTTTCCGAGCTGCTGGACGAATTTTATCTCCGCCGCGACAAGGCGGAGGCCATGCGCCGCCGCTCGCAGGAGCTGACGCATCAGGTGCGCACCCTGCGCGACCGCACGGCCAAAAAGCTGGCCATCCAGCAGTCGGACCTGCTGCGCTGCGCCGACCGCGAGGCCCTGCGGCAGAAGGCCGACCTCATCAAGGCCAACCTCTACCGTATCCAGAAAGGTGACCGCACCGTGACGGTGCAGGACTACTATGCCGAGGGCTGCCCGGACGTGACGATCGAGCTGGACCCGCGCAAGAGTCCGCAGGAGAACGCCGCCGCGCTCTATAAGTCCTACCGCAAGGCAAAAACGGCCGAACAGCACCTGACCGGCCTGATCGCGGAGGCGAGCCGGAACCTCGACTACCTCAACAGTGTGCTCGATGAGCTCGCGCGCGCCGAGAGCGAGCGAGACCTTGCCGACATCCGCGCCGAGCTGCGCGCGACCGGGTATCTGCGCCAGCCGCGCAATGCCAAAAAGGAAAAGACGGCGCAGCGCGCGCCGCTCGCCTTCGTTTCGAGCACCGGGTATGAGATCCTCGTCGGCCGCTCCAACACGCAAAATGACGAGCTGACGCACCGCACCGCCCGCCGCACGGACATCTGGCTGCATGTGCAGAAGGTACACGGTTCGCACGTCATCATCCGTGCGCACGACACGACGCCCGACGACCAGACGATCGCCGAGGCGGCGAGTCTCGCCGTGTACTATTCGCAGGCGCGCGGCGGCGGGAAGACACCGGTGGATTACACCATGGCGCGCTTCGTGCGCAAGCCGTCCGGCGCGCTGCCGGGCATGGTGCTCTATACGGACTACCAGACCTGCATGGCCGAGAGCAATGAGGCGCTCGTTGAGCGCCTGCGCGTGCGCTAAGGCAGCAAAAAAGCTCCCCCGGCGGGGGAGCTTTTTTGTGCGCTTATTTCCAGCTGTAGGTGTGGCAGTTTTTGCAGTACCAGCTTTTGCACATGCCGTTTTCAAAGTGGTAATAGAGCTTTTCGTGCGTCTGCCGCTCGACGATCCCGGCACTGGTGACCCAGACCTCGCCGCAGCGCCCGCACGCATACTCCGGATAAATCGCGTCGCAGTAGCAGTATGCGGCATCAGAGACGTTCGGCTCGGGTGTGCGCTGTTCGCCGATGCGCGTGCCCTTGGTGTGTCCGTATTTTGCGCACTGTGCATTGCCGGGCGCGGTGTCCGGTGCAGCGGCTTCCCATCCGCACCGGCCGGTTGACGGATGCGGAAAACTGCGGTATGCTTTTGGCATTGTTCCCAGAAAGGAGCGCCTGTTTTTCAGGCGAACGGATCATGAAAAAACTCATTGCCTATTACTCCCGCGCGGGAGAGAACTATTTTTCCGGGGCGCACCGCACCATCGCCGTCGGCAACACGGAGAAGGCGGCGCGGCTGCTCGCCGAACTCACCGGTGCGGAGCTGTTCCATATCGAGCAGAAGGTGCCGTATTCGGACGACTATGACACCTGCGTCGCCGAGGCGCGGCGCGATCTGCGCGCGAACGCCCGTCCGGAACTGACGGCGCTGCCGGAGAGCCTGGACGACTATGATGAAATTTATCTCGGCTATCCGAACTACTGCGGCACCATGCCGATGGCGGTCTACACCTTCCTCGAGCACTATGACTGGCAGGGGAAAACCATCCATCCGTTCTGCACGAACGAGGGCAGCGGCCTGTCGAACACGGAGCAGGACATCCGGCGCGCAGCGAAGGGCGCGCGGGTCGCGCCCGGTCTGTCCCTGCGCGGCAGCGCGGTGGACAGCGCAAAACCGAAACTGGAGCAGTGGGTGCGCGGATAACACGCGCGTTCTGACCGGCAGAGAGGAAGGAGGCTGTGCATGAGCCGAAACGCAAAGATTCTCATCGATTTGGCCGTGCTCGCGGCCGTTTACGGCATCTGGCTGCTGCCGAAGTGGCGGCCGCTGGGGAAAAGACCGCTGCTCGTCTATACGCTCATGTACGGCTGCCTCGCCGGGATCGTGCGCTTTACGCTCATGCCGGTGCTCACGGCGCTCCCGTTCTGCTTTGACCATCCGTATGTCCCCATGCACATGGCGCCGTTTGAGGACGTTATCCTCCGCCACGGCGATTATGTCCGGCAGATCGTGCTGAACATCGCCCTGTTTGTCCCGTTCGGCGTTTTGCTGCCGCTGTGCCGCAGCTGCTGCGGCAAGCGGTGCAGCTTCTGGTGCTGCCTGCTGCTGACGCTGGCGCTCAGCGTCGGCATCGAGGTCGTGCAGCCGCTGCTGCATGCGTTTCGCAGTTCAGATATCACGGACGTGATTACAAACACGACCGGCGGCGTGCTGGGCTATGCGCTCTGGGCGATCGTGCACACCTGCAGGAAAAAACGTGAAGATTGACCTGCCTTGAGATACCGGTGCTTTTGCCGGTATCTTTTTTGTTGAAAATGTGCCGCTGTTTCGCTATACTATTACAAAAAGCGGAATTTTGTGGTCGATTACGGAGAAAAAACAAAATCGGAGGAGAGAAACATGGACGAGCGGATCTATCGCGAATATGTTGCGATCCTGAAAGAGGAGCTGCAGCCTGCCATGGGCTGTACAGAGCCGATCGCCGTGGCGTACTGCGCGGCGCTGGCCCGCAGGACGCTCGGCGCGCTGCCGGAAACGGTCGAGGTGCTCGCGAGCGCGAACATCATCAAAAACGTCAAGAGCGTCATTGTGCCGAATACGAACGGCCAGCGCGGCATTGCGGCGGCCGCAGCGGCGGGTATCGTTTCCGGCAATGCCGACGCGCAGCTGCAGGTGCTTGCGAGCCTCACGCCGGAGCAGGTGGATGCGGTGGGCGCCTATCTGCAGCAGGCTGCCTTTACCGTCCGGCGCGCGGACAAGGACTACGTGTTCGACATTCAGGTGCGCGTCACGGCGGGGGCGGACAGCGCGTCCGTCGAGATCGCGGGCTATCACACGAACGTGATCCGTATCGAGAAAAACGGCGTCGTGCAGTTTCACAAGGACTATCAGGAGTCCGGCAGCCAGCACGCCACCGACCGCAGTCTGCTGACGGTCGAGCACATCATCGCCTTTGCAAACGAGGTGGACATTGCCGACGTGCAGGAGACGCTCCAGCGGCAGATCGACTATAACTGGGCCATCGCCGAGGAGGGCCTGCGCGGGGATTACGGCGCGAACATCGGCCGCATCCTGCTGCAGTCTTACGGCATGAGCATCCACAACCGCGCCAAGGCCTACGCCGCGGCCGGGTCGGACGCACGCATGAACGGCTGCGACCTGCCGGTGGTCATCAACTCCGGCAGCGGCAACCAGGGGCTGACGGCGTCACTGCCGGTCATTGTCTATGCCAAGGAGCTGGGCGTCACGCAGCAGATGCTCTACCGCGCGCTCGTGGTGTCGAACCTCGTCACCATCCATCTGAAAACCGGCATCGGCAGCCTGTCCGCCTACTGCGGCGCTACGGCGGCCGGCTGCGGCGCGGCCGCGGGCGTGACGTATCTGTATGGCGGGCAGTTCCGTGAGATCGCGCACACCATCGTCAACGCGATCGCCATTGATTCCGGCATGATCTGCGACGGTGCGAAGGCGAGCTGCGCGGCCAAGATCGCCTCGGCAGTCGAGGCGGGTCTGCTGGGCATGCAGATGCAGATGCACGAGAGCCAGTTCTACGGCGGCGACGGCATTGTCGTCAAGGGCGTGGAGAACACGATCCGCAACATCGGCACACTTGCGAGCGAGGGCATGCGCGAGACCGACCGCACGATCATCCGCATGATGATCCAGGAGCACTGATCCGCCGAATATTGCCGGCTGCCGGTTGGCGGCCGGCATTTTTGCGCCGAATTTTCGCACCGGCGGAGGATCGGCATTGCATTTTGCGCGCCGAGCGCGTATAATACCGCATATTTCATTTTGCAAAAGATTCGTATACCCAAGGAGGCGCGCCATGCGTTTATTTGATATTCTCGGGCCGGTCATGGTCGGCCCGTCCAGCAGCCACACGGCCGGGGCCGTGCGCATCGGCCTGACGGCCCGCAAACTGCTCGGCGACCGGCCGGTGCACGCGGACATTTCGCTGCACGGCAGCTTCGCCCTGACCGGTCACGGCCACGGCACGGACTGCGCGCTGATCGCGGGCCTGCTCGGTATGCAGCCGGACGATCTGCGCATTCCGGGCAGCTTTGCCGTCGCGGCGGAGCAGGGGCTGACGTTCTCGTTCCGGAACGTGCAGCTGCGCAACGCGCACCCGAACACCGCGCGCCTGCAGCTCACGGGCGCCAAGGGCCGCACGCTGGACATCGTGGCCGAGAGCATCGGCGGCGGGCGCATCCGCATCTGCTCCATCGACGGTATCGAGACGAACTTTTCCGGTGAGCACAACACGCTCATTGTCCACAATCAGGACACGCCCGGCCATGTCGCTGCCGTGACGGCGGCGCTCATGCAGCGGCACGTCAACATCGCCACCATGCAGCTCTACCGCAGCGAGCAGGGCGGCTACGCGGTCATGATCCTCGAGTGTGACCAGCCGATCCCGAAGGATATCGAGCAGTGGCTGTCGCACATCGAGGGCATTCAGAAGATCACGATCTTTAATCAGGAGGAACCGGTATGAGCTTTTCGAGCATTGCATCCATGCTTTCGGCTGCACAGGAGAGCGGGCAGCCGCTCTATGCCGTCATCCGTGATGCGGACTGTCAGGAAAACGGCTATGACGCTGCGGCGTCCTACCGCCAGATCGCGGCGCTCTGGACGGCGATGCAGCAGTCGAGCCGGCAGTACTGCGCATCCGACCGCTCCAACAGCGGGCTCATCGGCGGCGACGCGGCCAGATTCCGCGCGGCGGCGGAGGCCAGCCGCCTCCTCGGCGGGACGTATTTTCAGCGCGTGACGGAAGAGGCGCTCAAGGTGGCCGAGTGCAATGCGTGCATGAAGCGCATCGTGGCCGCGCCCACGGCGGGCAGCTGCGGCGTGCTGCCGGCGGTGCTGATCCCGTTGGCGGAGGAGCGCGATGTTGCGGAGGAGACGATCCTGCAGGCGCTGTATATCGCGGCCGGGTTCGGCCAGGTCACGGCGCTGCGCGCGAGCGTGGCCGGCGCGGAGGGCGGCTGCCAGGCGGAGATCGGCACGGCCAGCGCCATGGCGGCGGCCGCGCTGACGCACATCCTCGGTGGCACGGCGCAGCAGTGCGCGGATGCGTACGCCATCGCGCTCGGCAATCTGCTCGGTCTGGTGTGTGACCCGGTCGCGGGCCTGGTCGAGGTACCGTGTGTCAAGCGCAATGTCATTGGTGCGGTCAATGCCGTGAGCGCGGCGAACATGGCCGTCGCCGGCATCACGAGCCGCATTCCGGTCGATGAGGTCATCGACGCCATGGGCGAGGTCGGCGATGCGCTCCCGGTCAGCCTGCGCGAGACCGGCCTCGGCGGCCTTGCCGCCACGCCGACTGGCCGGCAGGCGGCCGAGCGGATCACCCGCGCCGAACACTGAATGCCTCCGTCCCGCAGGCCGAGCCATCGGCGGCGGGGCGGATTTTTGCGGGAAAAGGCTTGACAGACGGGCAAAATCACGGCAATGTATAGTTATCCTATAGAACGAACGACCCGCTCTGCGGGCGGAAAGGCGGAGCCATGGAATTCAATAAACCCATTGCGGATATGCTCCCCGGCATGGATGTCGAGGGCTTTTATATTCTGCGCGCGGCGGCGCTCAAGACGACTAACAACGGCAAACCGTTTCTCAGCGGTACGATCTGCGACCGCACGGGCAGTGTGGAGATCAAGCTCTGGGACTACAGCGGCCCGATCGGCGCGCGCCCGGACGATACCGGCCGCGTCGTAAAGATCCGCGGCAGCGTCTCGGAATACCGCGGTGCGCTGCAGATCAGCGTCCACCGCATCCGTATGGCCGAAGCGGCGGACGATTATGACACGGCGCTGCTCGTGCCGACGGCGCCCATCGACGCGGACGCCGCGCTGGCGGACGTGCAGCGGCTGGTCGCCTCGATCACGGACGCGGATTACCGCAGCGTGGCCGAGACGATGCTGGCGCGGCACCTCGATGCATTCCGGCGCATTCCGGCCGGGAAGAGCGTGCACCACAGTTTCCTGTCCGGCCTTTTGATGCATACTTACAACATGCTGCGCACGGCGGATTTTCTCGCGGGCCTGTATCCGGAGGTCATTGACCGCAGCCTGCTGCTGACCGGCACGCTGCTGCACGATTTCGGCAAGGAGCTGGAGTTTGCGTTTTCCGATCTCGGCATCGTGACGGAGTACTCCACGGCCGGGCAGCTCCTTGGCCATCTGGTCATGGGGGCGCAGGAGGTCGCGGACGCCGCGCGCGAGCTTGGCATTCCCGAGGAAAAGTCCATGCTGCTGCAGCACCTGCTGCTCTCGCACCACGGCGAGCCGGAGTTCGGCGCGGCCGTGCGGCCCATGTGCGCGGAGGCGGAGCTGCTGTCATACATTGACCTTATCGACAGCCGCATGGAGATCTATGCGGAAACGCTGCCGACCGTGCCGGCCGGCAGCTTCAGTGCCCGCATTTTTGCGCTGGAAAAGAAGATCTATCACCACAACTGAGGAGGCTGCCCATGCTGACCCTGCCGTCACAAGTGCATACGGCGCTCGATCGTCTCACGGCGGCGGGCTGGGAGGCCTATGTCGTCGGCGGGGCTGTGCGCGACGCGCTGCGTGGCTGTGCGGCGGGGGATTGGGACATCACGACCAATGCCGAGCCCGCGCAGGTCGAGCGCGTCTTTGCCGGCGAGCGGCTCATCGAGACGGGGCTCAGGCACGGCACCGTGACCGTCCTGCTCGACGGCCTGCCGCTTGAGATCACGACCTACCGCGTCGACGGGGACTATACCGACCACCGGCGGCCGGACGCCGTGCGCTTTACGCGCAGCCTGCGCGAGGATCTGCTGCGCCGCGATTTCACGATGAACGCGCTGGCCTACCATCCGCGCACGGGGCTGGTCGACGTCTGCGGCGGGGCGGAGGACATTGCGCGCGGCGTTGTGCGCTGCGTGGGCGAGCCGGACCGCCGCTTTCAGGAGGACGGGCTGCGCATCCTGCGCGCGCTGCGCTTTTCGTCCGTGCTCGGCTTTCAGATCGCGCCGGAGACGGCAGCGGCCATCCATCGCAATCGCGCGCTGCTGCAGTATCTCGCGGCGGAGCGCGTGCGCAGCGAGCTGACAAAGCTCCTCTGCGGGCAGAACGTGGACGCAGTGCTGCGGGAATTTTCCGATGTGCTGGCCGTCCCGATCCCGGAGCTGCGGCCGATGTTCGGCTTCGAGCAGCACAACCCGCACCATGACCGGGACGTCTGGCTGCACACGGCCGCGGTTGTGGAGCACATCCCGCCGGAGCCGGTGCTGCGCTGGGCGGCGCTGCTGCACGATGTCGGCAAGCCGCCGTGCTTTTCCCTCGGGCCGGATGGTGTCGGCCATTTTTACGGCCACGCGGCCAAGAGCACCGAGCTGGCGGAGGGCATTCTCACGCGCCTGCGCTTTGACACGGCCGGGCGCACGCGCATCACGCAGCTCATCCGCTATCACGACCTGCCCATCGCGCCGGAGGCAAAGCCCATCCGGCGGCTGATGAACAAGCTCGGCGTTGAGACCGTGCGGCAGCTTTTTGAGCTGCACATTGCCGATACCTGCGGCCAGTCGGCCATCTGTGCCGGCCGGGTGGAGACGTATCGGCAGGCAGAGCGCGTGCTCGACGAGCTGCTCGCGGCGGATGCCTGCTTCTCGCTCAAAGACCTCGCGGTCAACGGAGATGATCTGCTCGCGCTCGGCCTGCGCGGCCGGGCGGTCGGCGCGGCGCTGCAGGCGTGTCTGGACGCGGTCATGGATGAGACGCTGCCGAACGACAGGGCCGCGCTGCTGGGGTATGCGGCGGAAAATTTGCAGCGCTTTGCAAATTCCTGAAACTCGGGACTTGAAAATTGTGGAGCGATGTTATAAGATGAAGAACATATTTGAATTACATTGTAATGGAATATGCGGAGAACAGGTTTATGGAGCAGATTCGGTCGCGGAAAAATCAATATATCCTGCACCTGCGCGCGCTGGCCAGGGATAAGGATGTGCGCCGGGACGCGGGGGAGTACGTCTGCGACGGTGAAAAGCTGCTGCGCGAGGCGCTGCAGTTCGGCGCGGAGGTCACGTCCGTGCTCTGGCGCGATGCGGCGGCGTTCCCGCTGCCGGACGGCGCTGCGCAGTATACGGCCGACGCGGAGCTCGTCGCCTATGCCTCGCCGCTCATGCATTCGCCCGGCCCGGTCTTTACCGTGCGCCTCCAGGAGATGCGCCTGCCGCAGCCGCTGCGGCACGTCATCGTGCTCGAGGGCGTGCAGGATCCCGGCAACGTCGGAACGGTCATCCGCACGGCGAACGCCCTTGGCATGGATGCCGTGGTGCTCACCGGCGCGTGCGCCGATCTCTACAGCCCCAAGACCGTGCGCGCTGCGATGGGCGCGCTCTTCCGCCAGCCGGTGCTGACGTGCGCGACGGACGAGCTGCTGCAGCTGCTGCATGCCCGCGGGCTGAAGCTCTACGGCGCGGCGCTGACGGATGCGGCGCAGGATCTGCGGCGCGTGCCGCTCTCGCCGGCCGCCGTGGCGATCGGCAGCGAGGGGCGCGGCCTGAGCGCGCAGCTGCTCGCACAGTGCGACGGGCAGATCATCATCCCCATGCAGCCGGGGGCGGAGTCGCTCAATGCGGCGGTGGCCGCGGCGGTCGTCATGTGGGAGATCGCCCGCACCGGGATGTGAGGAGGCGCGCAAATGTCGCAGCTGCAATATTGGGCCTGGCTGTCCATGCGCTTTGGCGTGCGCCCGAAGATGAAGCTCGCGCTCGTAGAGCATTTCGGCACGCCGCGTGATGTATATTTTGCCACGGAGGCGGATTACCGTGTCCGTGTGCCGCTGCGCCCGGAGGAGCTCCGTCTGCTGCTGGATAAAGACCTGAAGGATGCCAACCGCGCGCTCGCCATCTGTGACCGGGAGCATATCCGCATCCTGACGATCCAGGACGCCGCCTATCCGCAGCGCCTGCTGCAGATCTACGACCCGCCGCTCGTGCTCTACGTGCGCGGCACGCTGCCGCAGCTCGACGACCGCGCGGCCGTCGCCGTGGTCGGCACGCGCAGCGCAACGCCGTATGGCGTGCGCACCGCGCGCAAGTTCGGCTCCGAGATCGTGCGGCACGGCGGTATCGTGCTCTCCGGCCTCACCGCCGGGATCGACCGGTCGGCCGCCGAGGGCGCGCTGCACGCCGGCGGCATTTGCGTGGGCGTGTCCGGTACGGCGATCAACCTGGATTTTGCGGGTGCATACACGCAGGAGGTCGCGCGCTGCGGCGCCGTTGTGAGCGAGTTTGCGCCGAATATGTCCGTGCCGCGCTTTGGCTTCCGGCTGCGCAACCGCATCACGTCCGGTCTCGCGGTGGCGACGGTCGTGGTCGAAGCACCGGAGAAAAGCGGCGCGCTCCTGTTTGCCGACGATGCCGTCACGCAGGGCAGGGAGGTCTTTGCCGTGCCCGGCAACGCGGACTCCCGCGCCTCGGCCGGCAGCAATGCGCTGCTCAAGGACGGCGCCCGTCCGGCCACGTGCGCGTGGGATGTGCTGAGCGATTTTCGCCGCATGTTTCCCGGCACGCTGCGGGAAAACATCGCGCCCGCGCCCGAGACCCAGGCGCCTGAACCGCCGCCGGAGACGGGCAGCGGCTTTGCACAGGTGCGCCGCCCGGTTGCGGAGAAAAGGATTGACAAGCCGCAGCCGGAGGCATATATTGACCTGGAAGCGCAGCTGAAGTCGCTCACGACCGAGCAACTGCAGATCGTCGCGGCGATCGATGCGCCCGGCACACAGGTGGACCTCATCATCGAAAAGACGCAGCTGCCGGCGAGTAAGGTGCTCGCGGAGCTGACCGTGCTGCAGATCCGCGGCGTCGTCCGGCAGGAGCCGGGCAAACGCTTTTCATTAAATGTACGCGCAGGTACTGCGCAGAATCATAAGGAGTTGGAGTAGACCCGATGGCAAAAGCAAAAACCGATCTGGTGATCGTCGAGTCTCCGGCGAAGGCCAGAACAATCGAAAAATATCTGGGCAATCATTATCAGGTCGTGGCCTCGATGGGCCACCTGCGTGACCTGCCCAAGAGCACCATGGGTGTGGACATTGACGGTGATTTTACGCCGCAGTACCTGCCCGTGAAAGACCGCGCGGACGTGATCGCCGACCTGAAAAAGCGCGCGAAATCGGCCGACACCGTCTATCTTGCGACCGACCCGGACCGCGAAGGAGAGGCCATTTCATGGCACCTGAAGGAGTTGCTGGATCTGCCGGATGACAAGGCCAAGCGCGTGACGTTCAACGAGATCACGAAAAAGGTCGTCACCGAGAGCATCCAGCACCCGCGCGAGATCGATCAGGATCTGGTCGACGCGCAGCAGGCGCGCCGCATTCTCGACCGCATCGTGGGCTATAAGCTCAGTCCGCTGCTCTGGCGCAAGGTCAAGCCCGGCCTGTCCGCCGGCCGCGTGCAGTCGGTGGCCACGCGCATCGTGGTCGACCGTGAAAATGAGATCCGCGCCTTCCAGCCGCAGGAGTACTGGCTGCTCGACGCGCTGCTCGACTGCGGCGCGGGCACGTTCACGGCGCGCTTTTACGGCACGGCCGATAAGAAAATGGATGTCCCGGACGAGGCCACGGCCGACAAGATCATTGCCGCCGTGTCGGCCGAACCGTTCAAAATTGCGAGCGTCAAGCGCGGCGAAAAGCAGCGCAGCCCGTCGCCCCCGTTCATCACCTCGACCCTGCAGCAGGAGGCTTCCCGTCGCCTGGGCATGACGCCGCGGCGCACCATGTCGGTCGCGCAGCAGCTCTATGAGGGCGTGGACATTACCGACCGCGGCACGATCGGCCTCATCACCTATATGCGTACCGATTCGCAGCGCCTGTCCGATGAGGCGCTCGCCGCCGCGCAGTCCTTCATCGTCGAGCATTACGGCCCGGAGTACCACCCCGGCAAGCCGCGCACGTATAAGACCAAGGCCGGCGCACAGGACGCGCACGAGGCCATCCGCCCGACGGACGTCACGCTCACGCCGGATCGCGTGCGCCACGACCTTACGCCGGAGCAGTACCGGCTCTACCGGCTCATCTGGGGCCGCTTCACGGCCTGCCAGATGTCCAACGCCGTGTACGACAACGTCGTCGTGGATGCCGGCAGCGCGGGCTATCTCTTCCGCGCCAACTACTCCGAGCAGAAGTTCGCGGGCTACACCGCCGTGTATGAAGAGGCGAAGGACGAGGAGACGAGCGAAGTGCGCCGTCCGCTGCCGTCGCTCAAGCAGGGCGATGCCGTGGAGCTTAAAAACGTCACGAAGGAGCAGCAGTTCACGCAGCCGCCCGCCCGCTACACGGAGGCGACGCTCATCCGCGCCATGGAGGAAAAGGGCATCGGCCGTCCGTCCACGTACGCGCCGACGATCTCGACCATCCTCAGCCGCAACTATGTTGTCAAGGAGGGGCGCTACCTGCGCCCGACGAATCTCGGCATCGTCGTGACCGAGATGATGGAGGAGTACTTCCGCAACATCGTCGATCTGAAGTTCACCGCCAACATGGAGACGGACCTCGACAAGATCGAGGCCGGCAAGATGGCGTGGAAGGACGTGCTGCGCGAGTATTATAAAGACTTTGACGCGAACCTCAACAACGCCGAGATCCAGCTCGAGGGCAAGCATCTCAAGGTGCCGGATGAGGAGTCGGACGAGGTCTGCCCGCAAGCTCGTGTATAAAAACGGCCGCTTCGGCCGCTTCCTTGCCTGCCCAGGCTACCCGGAGTGCAGCTTTACGATGCCCATCGTCGTCGAGATGCCCGGCAAGTGCCCGGCCTGCGGCGGCCGTCTGCTCAAGCGCACGTCCCGCAAGGGCTTTGCCTACTACGCTTGTGAGCGCGGGCATGATTGCCCGGGACATGGCGAGGGTGAGGGCGGCGAGAGCATCCAGGGCTTCATGACCTGGGACGTGCCGACGAAGGACTATTGCCCCGAGTGCGGCAAGACCATGTTCAAACGCGCCGGCAAGGGCGCGAACAAGCCGTTTTGCATCAACCCCGAGTGCCCGAATTATCTGCCGCCCGACAAGCGCGGCTACAAGCGCAAGCCGAAACCGGCGGACGACGCGGCCGAGCCCAAGGTTGAGGCGGAGTCCAAGGAGACGAAGCCGGAGGCCAAGAAGCCGGCGGCAAAAAAGTCCGCTGCAAAGAAAACCGCTGCCAAAAAGCCCGCGGCAAAGAAAACGGCCGCCAAAAAACCGGCAGCCAAAAAGACGACGAAACCCAAGAAGGAAGCATAATTGGAAAGGCGGCCTGACCGGCCGCCTTTTTCGAGGAGGAACGCTATGACCCCAGTGACCGTGATCGGTGCGGGCCTGGCGGGATGCGAGTGCGCGTGGCAGCTGGCCGGGCGCGGCATCCCGGTGCGCCTGATCGAGATGAAACCCAAGAAAATGACCCCCGCGCACGTATCCGAAAACTTTGCCGAGCTCGTCTGCTCCAACTCCCTGCGCAGCGATGAGCTCACGAACGCCGTCGGCCTGCTCAAGGAGGAGCTGCGCCGGCTTGACTCCGTCGTGCTTGCGAGCGCGGATCACAACCGCGTCGCCGCCGGCGGCGCGCTCGCCGTGGACCGCGAGGCGTTCGCGCGCGAGATCACGGAGCGCATCTGCGCGCATCCGAACATCACCGTCGAGCGCGCCGAGGCCGACGCCATCCCGGACGGTGAGGTCGTCATTGCGACCGGCCCGCTCACGAGCGATGCCATGGCGGCCGAGATCCAGCGCCTCTGCCCGGAGTTCGACCTGCATTTTTACGATGCCGTTGCCCCCATCGTCACGCTCGATAGCGTGGACATGGACAGCGCCTTTTTCGCCAGCCGCTACGACAAGGGCACGGCCGACTACGTCAACTGTCCCATGGATCAGGCGGAGTATACCGCTTTCGTGCAGGAGCTGCGCAACGCAAAGGAAGCGCCCATCCACGGCTTTGACGACGGTGCAGTCTTTGAGGGCTGCATGCCGGTCGAGGTCATGGCCCGCCGCGGGGAGGACACGCTGCGCTACGGCCCGCTCAAGCCGGTCGGCCTGCGCGACCCGCGCACCGGGCGCGACAACTATGCCGTCGTGCAGCTCCGGCGCGACAACGCCGAGGGCAGCATCTACAACCTCGTCGGCTTCCAGACGCATCTGCGCTTTCCGGAGCAGAAGCGCGTCTTTTCCATGATCCCCGCGCTCGCGAACGCGGAGTTCGTGCGCTACGGCGTCATGCACCGCAACACCTATCTGAATTCCCCCGGCCTGCTCGACCGCTATTACCGCCTCATCGCGGACGACCGTATTTCCTTTGCCGGGCAGATGACCGGCGTGGAGGGCTACGTCGAGTCCGCCGCGTCCGGCTTCCTTGCGGGCGTGGAGACCGCGCGGCGGCTGCTGGGGCAGGACCCCATCGACTTCCCGCGCGAGACCGCCATCGGCGCGCTGGGGCTGTATGTGAGCGACACGACGGTCGCCAATTTCCAGCCGATGAACGTCAACTTCGGCATCATGCCGCCGCTCGGCTGCCGCATCAGGGGAAAACGCAACAAGAACGCGGAGCTCTCCCGCCGCTCGCTGGAGATCATCGACAGCCTGCGCGAGAGCGTCCTCGACGGCGTAAAGGAGGAAAGCCATGAAGATCATCATTGACGCGATGGGCGGCGATTTCGCCCCCGAGGCTCCCGTCCGCGGCGCGCTGCTCGCCCGCGAGAAATACGGCGCGGACATCATTCTCACCGGCCGCACGGCGGACATCCTGCGCGAGCTGGAGAAGGCCGGCTGCAAGGAGGTCCCGCAGGGCATCGAGATCGCCAACGCCGAGGAGGTCGTGGAGATCTGCGACGATCCCGCGACGGCCTTCAAGCAGAAGAAGGATTCCTCACTCACCGTGGGACTGAACCTCCTGCGCGACGGACAGGCGGACGGCTTCATCTCCGCCGGCTCCACCGGCGCGCTGCTCGCGGGCGCGACGCTCGTGGTCAAGCGCATCCGCGGGCTTCGCCGCGCGGCGCTCGCGCCGACCATCCCGACCATGACCGGCAAGGCCGTTCTGATCGACTGCGGTGCGAACGCCGAATGCACGAGCGAATATCTGCTGCAATTTGCCTACTTAGGCAGCTATTATGCCGAAAAGGTGCTCGGCGTCGTGCAACCGCGCGTCGGACTTTTGAATATCGGTGCCGAGCCGAGCAAGGGCGACACCCTCCGCCATGAGACCTACGCCCGCCTCAAGGAGGCCGGCGAGCAGGGCCACCTCAACTTCATCGGCAACATCGAGGCCAACACCGCGCTCGCGGGCGGCTGCGATGTGATCGTCGCCGACGGCTACAGCGGCAATATCATGCTCAAGAGCGTCGAAGGCGCGGCAAAGCTGATGAGCGGCGAGCTGAAGAAAATGCTGACAAAGAGCGCCAAGACGAAGCTCGCGTATCTGCTGCTCAAGGACGGCCTTGCGGACTTCAAGAAAATGCTCGACCCCAACGAGGTCGGCGGCACGGCGCTGCTCGGCATCTCCCGGCCCGTCGTCAAGGCGCACGGCTCGTCGAACGCCGCGGCCTTCTGCAACGCGGTGCGTCAGACCATCGCCGTCGCGGAGAGCGGCATCATCGCCGACATCACGCAAAACGTGGATAAGATGAAGGTCACGCCCGAAAAGGACTGATTTTACAAAAAGCCTATTGACAGACCGGCTATCTTGCCGTATCATTTTGCCAAACGTTTCCTGAGGAGGACTGGATGAGATGACTTCGGAAGAAATTTTCAAGACAATGCAGGACCTGATCGCGGAGCAGTTCGCTGTGAATGCGGACGATGTGACGATGAACAGCTCCTTTGAGGATGATCTGAGCGCCGACTCCGTGGACCTGGTCGAGCTGGTCATGGCGATGGAGGAGGAATTTGAGATCGACGAGATCCCCGAGGAGGATCTGCTGACGCTCAAGACCGTTGGCGACTGCGTGCGCTACCTGACGGCCAAGCTCAACTGAAATAACGGATAACGCCCCGCTTCCGGCGGGGCGGACTTATGAAAAAGGAGGCGAAACGCCTTGCAGGAATTGGAACGTAAGCTGGGCTACCGCTTCCGCAGCGGAGCCCTGCTCGCCGAGGCTCTGCGCCACAGCTCCTATGCCAACGAGCACCGCGGCGCGGAGAGCGTGAGCAACGAGCGGCTGGAGTTTTTGGGCGACAGCGTGCTCGGCTTCGTCACGGCGGAGTATCTTTTTGCGCGGCATCCCGACTCGCCCGAGGGCGAGCTGACGCGCATCCGCGCGGCGCTCGTTTGCGAGGAGAGCCTGCATGAGGTCGCGCAGAAGCTGGAGCTGGGCCGCTACCTCAAGCTCGGCAACGGTGAGGAGGCCGGCGGCGGACGCACCCGTCCGTCCATCCTCGCGGACGCGACCGAGGCGGTCATCGCCGCGGTCTATCTCGACGGCGGGCTTGCCGCCGCGAGCAGCCTGATCCACCGCGTGCTGCTCGACTGTGAGCGCGAGGAGGTCGTGGAGGAGCGCCGCCGCGATTATAAGACCGTGCTGCAGGAGCTGGTGCAGCGCGAGCCGAACCGCACGCTCGTCTACCGCATGGCGGAGGAGTCCGGCCCCGACCACGACAAGACCTTCACCTTTGAGGTCCTGCTCAACGGCGCGGTCGTCGGGCGCGGCGAAGGACACAGCAAAAAGGAAGCCGAGCAGATGGCCGCCCGCGCGGCGCTGGAGCGGCTGGAATAAGAAAACGACCGTCGGGCGGAGCCCGACGGTTTTCCTTTACATAACGTCAAATTCCTACTGGAATTTTCTGCCCGTCCGTGCTATACTTATAACGTATCTGTATTTTTGTGTAAAGGAGCGTGAATGCTATGACCTGGCTTTCCGCCATCATCATGGGACTGGTGCAGGGCATTGCCGAATTTCTGCCCATCTCGTCCTCGGGCCATCTGGCCATTGCCGAGCATCTGCTGAATATGCAGGGGGCCTCGGAGATCCCGCAGTTTTACGACGTGCTGCTGCACCTCGGCACGCTGGTGGCTGTGTTCATCGCCTACTGGGATGAGATCTACGATATGATCGTGGAATTCTTTGCGGGCGTCGGCGATCTCGTCCACCACACGACGCCCAGGGTCGTGCCGCCCGCGCGGCGCATGATATTGCTCGTCATCGTCGGCACGCTGCCGCTTTTCGTCATGGTGCCGTTCCGTCGTTTTTTTGAAGGCCTGAGCGATAATATGTATTTCATCGGCGGCGCGCTCCTCTTCACCGGCGTTCTCCTTTTCGTGAGCGACCGCGTGCGCCGCGGCGGCAAGACGGAAAAGACCGCCAGGCTGAGCGACGCGCTCGTGGTCGGCATCGGGCAGGCCATCGCGCTCTGCCCGGGCGTCTCCCGCTCCGGCATGACTATTACCACCGGCTGCTTTGTGGGCTTTGAGCGGAAATTCGCCGTGCGCTTTTCCTTCATCCTCTCCATTCCCGCCATCCTCGGCGCGAATATCCTGAGCATCAAGGACGCTGTCGACGCGGGGATCAATTGGTCGGAAATGCCGATGTATCTCATCGGCGTAGCCGTTGCCGCGGTCACGGGCTATCTCTGCATCCGACTGCTGAAAATGATCGCCGACCGCGGCCGCTTCGGCGCGTTCGCCTACTACTGCTGGACCGTCGGCGCGCTGGTGCTCATCTTTACGATCGTATAAAGGGGTAAGCTATGGCAACGCAGAAAAGATCCTCGTCCGGCAAGCGGACGACGACAGGCAAAAAGACGACGGCGGGCGGCAGGCGCGCCGCCGCGCCGAAGAAGCGTCCCATCCGCCGCGAGGTCGGCGGCGTGGTGTTCCTTGTGCTGGCGCTGTGCATCGCGTTCAGCTACTTCCAGCAGGGCGGCTGGCTGCTCGACCAGCCCGCGGCGCTGTGCCGCGGACTCGTCGGCTACGGCTATTATACGGTCGCGCCCGTGCTGCTGCTCGTGAGCTATATCCTGCTCTTCCACCGCGGGCGGAACGTCACCGCCTGCGTGGTGGGCGCGGCGCTGCTGCCGGTGCTGCTCGGCGCGATGCTCCACCTCGTACTGTGCCCGACGGAGTACAACAGCATGACAGGTGTAGCAAAGCTCCTTTGGAAGAGCGGGCTTGCAATGCAATCTGGCGGTGTACTTGCTGGTTCTCTCGAAATATTGCTTGAAATTTTGGTGAAGAAGACGCTCGCGATGATCCTGCTCGCGGTGCTGCTTGTTACCTGCCTGATGCTGGCCTTCCGCCTGACGCCCGCCGCCGTGCTCGAGGCGGTGCGCTCGCATGAGCGCGTGCCCTATGAGCCGGAGGACGACGAGGAGGAAGCACCGCCCACTCGCGCCACCGCGACGAAGAGCGCGGAGAAGTCCAAGGCGTGCATCGACATTCCGCTCGACGGCGAGACGCGCGAGCCGCCGAAAAAGGAGGGCAAGCTCTCCGGCTTCTTCACCCATAAATCCGACGCCGTCCGCACGCCGGACGAGCTGCTGACCGCCAAGGCTCCGGCGGGCGGGAGCGCTCCCGCTCCCGCGCCGGAGCCGACCTACACGGTGGTCGCCGGCGCGCCTCTCACCGAGACGGTTCCCGCGCCCGCTCGCACACCTGCCGCGCCGGTCGTATCCGCCGCTCCCGCAGCGGTGTCTGCTGCGCCCGCAGCCAATGTGTCCGCAAGGCCCTCCGCGCCGGAGGAGGTCGCTGCCGAGGCCGAGAAGGTCGCCGGTGAGATCGAATCCGAGCTGGAGCAGGACATTCCCGAGTACACCTTCCCGCCCATCACGCTGCTCGACGAGGGCGGCGCGGGCAACGCCGTGGAGGCGGGCGCGGAGCTGCGCAACAACTCCCGCCGCCTTGCCGAAACGCTCAAGAGCTTCGGCGTGGACGCCCGCGCGGGCGACGTGGTGCGCGGCCCCAGCGTCACACGCTATGAATTTACGCTCGATCAGGGCGTGAAGCTCTCCAAGATCACGAACCTTGCCGACGACATCGCCCTCGCGCTCGGCGCGTCGGGCGTGCGTATCGCGCCCATCCCCGATAAGATCTCCGTCGTCGGCATCGAGGTGCCGAACAAGCTCGTCTCCGCCGTCCACATCCGCGACGTGCTGGAGTCCCGCGAGTTTACACAGCACAAATCGAGTGTCGCCTTCGCCGTCGGCAAGGACATTGCGGGCAACAACATCATCGGCAACATCGCCAAGCTCCCGCACGTCCTCATCGCCGGCACGACTGGCTCCGGCAAATCTGTCTGCACCAACTCGCTCATCGTTTCGCTCCTTTATAAGTCCACGCCGGACGAGGTGCGCTTCATCATGGTCGACCCGAAGATGGTCGAGCTTGCGCCCTACAACGGCATCCCGCATCTGCTCATTCCGGTCGTCACCGACCCGAAGAAGGCGGCGGGCGCCTTGCAGTGGGCGGTCTACGAGATGATGAAGCGCTACAAGCTCTTCTCCGAGCGCAACGTCAAGGACCTTGCGGGCTATAACGCCCTTGCCGCAGCGGACGAAACGCTCAAGAAGCTGCCGAGCGTCGTGGTCGTCATTGACGAGCTGGCTGACCTCATGCTCGTCGCGGCGAAGGAGGTCGAGGAGTCCATCTGCCGCGTGGCGCAGATGGGCCGCGCCGCCGGAATGCACCTGGTCATTGCAACGCAGCGTCCGTCGGCGGACGTCATCACAGGCCTGATGAAGGCCAACATCCCGAGCCGCATCGCCTTCGCGGTCGCGTCCTCGCTCGAATCCCGCATCATTCTCGATACCACCGGCGCGGAAAAGCTCGTCGGCCGCGGCGATATGCTCTACGCCCCGCTCGGCGAGGGCAAGCCCCGCCGCGTGCAGGGCTGCTTCATCTCCGCCGAGGAGATCGACCGCGTGGTCGGCTTCGTCAAGGCGAACGGCGCCGCGCAGTACGATGAGAGCGTGATCGACAAGATCGAGCAGGCGGTCGCCGAGAGGGAAAAGGGCGGCAAGGGCGCACCCTCCGGCGCGGCTCCCGAGCCGGTCGCCGACGAGGGCGACGAGCTGCTCCCCGCCGCCATCGACGTGGTGATGGAGACCGGACAGGCGTCCGTTTCCATGCTCCAGCGGCGCTTGAAGCTCGGCTATTCCCGCGCTGCGCGCATTGTCGACGAGATGGAGCAGCGCGGCATCGTGGGGCCATTCGAGGGCTCCAAGCCGCGGCAGCTCCTCATCACCCGCGAAAAGTGGGAGGAGATCAAGCTGCGCGGCGGTCTCGGCGCGATGAGTTCTGCGGCGATGGCCGCGCAGGACGCGGCGGCGGAAAACCCGCCGGTCGAGGAAGAGATCCCATAAAACAAAAAACAGCGCCTCACGGAGCTTCCGTGGGGCGCTGTCGTTCTCGGCCGGGGGCTTTTTTCGTCCTCGCACAATAAGCTTTGACGAAAAGCGCGGAAAAAAGTTCCCGTATTTTCAAAAAAATTTTCACGCGGACGCGCGCCGGCGCATAGGCTGAGATGAACAAAACAGCAGGCAAGGAGGCGAGGCGATGGCCTACTCCGACCGCGAGCTGCTGGCGCGGCTCATCGAGTGCGAGGCGGGCGGCGAGGGGGAGAACGGCATGAAGGCGGTGGCGAGCGTCGTGATGAACCGCGTGACCGCCTCGGGCGGCGAATACGCCCGCGTGGGGCAGGGCAGCATCCGAAAGATCATCATGCAGCCGGGGCAGTTCGTCTGTGCGAGCGAGACGGAGCGGGGGGCCTACAATCCGCAGAACATCTACAATATGCGCCCGACGGACGTCCACTACTCCATCGCGGATTGGGCGATGGCGGGCAACCGTCTGACGGGGCTCGGGGATGCGCTGTGGTTTTTCAATCCCTTTTCGGACACCTGCCGGCCCAACTTTCCCTCGCAGGTCGGGGTGTTCCGCGTGCGCATCGGCGACCACTGCTTCTACGACCCCACGGAAGCCTACTACGATACATAGGAGACGAAATCCAAGGCTCTGAAAGGAATGGACGCTATGATCGAGCTCACGCGCTGCGGCGCGCCGGACAACGACCGATACCTCCCCGCCGTGATGACGCAGGGAGACGCGAGCACATACCAGACCATGATCGACAACAGCACCATGCAGACAAGGCCGCAGGAGATGGTGGGCCGCGCCTTCGGCTCCGCGCAGGGCGGCACAACGCAGAACGGCCGGCAGCAGGGCATGGCGCCCAGCGCGGTGCAGGGAGGAGCGGCGCCGGCCGCGCCCGACGCTGTGATGGGGGCGCAGCAGATCGTACCCGGTCTTGGCCCGCTGCCTGCCGCTCCGAACGGCATGAGCGTGGCGGAGCAGATCCTCCACAGCTCGTGGAAGAGCCTGATGGCGCGCAACGTGGGCCGCAGCGTGATCGTGAGCTTTTTGATCGGCACGCAGAACACCATCGTCACTCACGGCATCCTCTACGAGGTCGGCAACGACTACATCGCGCTCTATCAGCCCGACGAGCAGAGCTACATCAGCGCGGACCTCTATTCCATCCGCTTCATGGAGTTTCTGCCCGAGATCAGCCAGACCAATTCCCAGCAGCAACAGCAGCCGTAAGGAAAAGCGGGAGAAGCGCGGCGCGCTTCTCCCGCTTTCCTTATTGCCTGCACTCAGATGCGCGTGGCGAGGGCGCGGAGCGTGCCCGTGAGCCGTACCTCGCCGCTGCCGGCGGGGAGAAAGAGGCTCTCGCCCTTCTTCGCCCTGACGGTCTCACCGCCGCAGCGGACCTTGCCCTCGCCGTCAAGGATCAGCAGCGAGAGGAAGGACTCCGCGCCGCACGGCGCCGCCTGCGGCGCGGCGAGCAGATCGACAGTGAAATAGTCACAGAGGGCAAGGTGTCCGCCGAAGTCCGGCGTGGGAACGCCGGCGGTCCGGCGCGTCACGTCCAGCGCCTGCGCGATGTGCAGGGCGCGGGGCTTTCCGTCGGGACCGAGGCGGCCGTAGTCGCACACGCGGTAGGTCACGTTGCTGCTCTGCTGCACCTCTGCCACCACGATGCCGCGGCAGATGGCGTGGATGGTGCCCGCGGGGATGAACACCGTGTCGCCCGCCTTGACGTTCACGCGGCGCAGAACCTCGGGAAGCGTGTTGTCCGCGATGCGGCGCTTTAGCTCGTCCCGGGAAATATCGCGCGAAAAGCCGCAGTAGAGAAAGGCGTCCGGCTCGGCGGAGAGGACGTACCACATCTCCGTTTTGCCGTTCTGCCCCTCGTGCGCGCGGGCGTAGGCGTCATCAGGATGGACCTGAATGGAGAGATCTTTCGCCGCGTCGATGAGCTTGATGAGCACCGGAAGCTCCGTGAATTTCCGCCCGTGCTCCCCCAGCGCCCCGGGGTGCGCGGCGAGATATTCCGCGAGCGTTTTGCCCGCGTCGGGACCGGACGCGAGCACGGAGGGACCGTCGGGATGACCGCTCAGCTCCCATGTTTCCGCGAGACGCGCGCCGTCATACCGCTTGCCGTAATCGGTGATGAGCTTTGTTCCACCCCAGAGATAGTCCTTACAGGCGGGGGTGAGCTTGAGAATGGACATGGAAAAGATCTCCTTTCAAGGCAAACGCGCGGGATCAGAGGATCCCGCGCGCTTTGAGTTCTTCGCGCAGCTGACCGGCATCATGGAACACGATGCCCTGCATACCGGCGTTTTCCGCCGCCTCGATGTTCGGCGGGAAATCGTCGATAAACAGGCAGCTCGACGCCGTGAGGTCAAATTTGTCGAACAGCGCCTGATAGATAGCGGCCTCGGGCTTGAGCAGGTGAACGTCCGCCGAGATCAGCGTGCCGGAAAAGCACTCGCTGCCCGGAATGTCGTGCCAGTAGGTGTGCTGGCGGCGGGCGGCGTTGGAGAGCAGATAAAGCGTATAGCCCCTTGCCTTCAACTCACGCACCACGTCCGCCGTGCCCGTGATGGGCACGATCGGCTCGTTCCAATGGTAGATGATATACTCTGCCGCGGCGTGCAGCTCCGCGGGGAGCCTGGCGCAGGCGTGGGCATAGACCTCCTCCTCGGTGATGGTGCCGCGGTCGAGCCGCACCCAGTCGGTCGTGCACAGCAGGTGCTGCCTGAGGAGCGCTTCGCCCTCCGCGCCGACGTGCAGGCGGCGGGAAAACAGCTCCGCGCCGAAGTCCAGCAGCACGCCGCCCATATCAAAAACAATGGTATTGATCTTCATTACAGCTTTTCTCCCGGCTCGTCGGGGACAGCGGCGGCGACCGCCGCTTCCTCCGCTTCCGCCGCCACGGCGGCGGGCTCCTTTTTGAACAGTCCCGTCAGCTTTGCCACGCGTCTGCGGCGGCGCTCCCTGGCCTCCAGCCGCTCGCCGAGGTCGCGCGCGCCCACGCCGTAGACCAGATAGAGGATCACGCCGGACACCAGCATGATGAACACGGTCGAAGCGCAGCGGCGGCCCGAGGCGTTGACGTTGTAGCCGTACAGTCCCTCCTCCGCGCACATGGCCTGAATGACCATGGCGTAGCTCGTGCCGTAGGAGCTGGCGAAGGTGGCGGACATATCGTACTCGGTAAAGAGCGCGTTGAAGTTCAGTGCGAACACCGCCAGCACGCTCGGCAGGATGATGGGCAGCTTGACCCTGAGGAAGGTCGTCAGGCCGCTCGCGCCCATGTTGCGCGCGGCGTCCTCCAGCTCCTCGTCGATGGCGTAAAACGCCGCCTTGATCATGCGCAGCGAGAACGGCAGCTTGACCACCGTGTAGGCCAGCACGAGCAGGATGCGGACGTGCTCGGCGAAGTAGAGGTTCACATTGCCGACGTACCAGATGTTCTCGGCGTTGAAGTAGGTGCGGTAGGAATAGCAGATGAGAATGGTCGGCAGCAGCCACGGGAAAAGCAGGCAGTATTCCAGCACCACGCCGGACTTCTTGCTGCGGTTTTTGAAGATGTAGTTGCAGGCGATCACGACGATCAGGCACGCGAGCGCCGCGGCGAGGATGGAGAGCACGAAGCTCATCTTGATGCCGCCGAGGGTCGCCTCGTTGGCGAACAGACCGGAGATGGAGCCCTTGCGCACCTTGTAGGTGCCGCGCGAGGTGAGGTACTGGTAGTCCTGCGTGCCGAAGAAGTTGATGAGCGTCCAGTTGGAAAGGTCGAGCTTCTTCATGCGGATGGCGCTGTAGGTCTGGAACGAGAAAATGACGATCATCACCACGGGGATCATGTAGATGATGAAGAGGACATAGGCATAGATGTGCGCGAGGGTATTCCAGACGGGATTTGTGATCTTCTGTTTTTGCAGCCGCGCCTTGGTCTTGGAGACGGAGAGGTAGTGGCCCTTGCGCTCGTAGGCGGAGAGCACGGTGAGCAGCACGATGGTGAACATCGCCAGAATGATGGACAGCAGCGCGGCGCGCGCCTGTGGGAAGGCTTCGTCCGCCGTGGACGAGCCGGCAAGACGCACGATCTCGGGGTTGATGGAGTCGTAGCCGAGCAGCGTGGGGGCGGACATGGCGCACAGACCCGTGATGAAGGTCATGACCGTCAGCGAGAACATGGTGGGCACGAGCGTCGGGAAAACGACCTTCCAAAGCACCTTGAAGGGCTTCGCGCCCATGTTGCGCGCGGCCTCGACGGTGTTGTAGTCGATGCCGCGGATGGCGTTGCGCAGGAAGAGCGCGTGGTTGCTCGTGCAGGCGAAGGTCATGGTGAAGAGCACCGCGTTGAAGCCCGAGAACCAGTTTGGATCAAAGCTCGGGAAGGCGTTGACGAGCGCGGTGGTGAGAATGCCGTCGGAGGCGTAGAGGAACAGATAGCCCGTGACCAGCGCGACGCCGGAGTAGATCATCGTGGTCATGTAGCCGAGGCGCAGGATGTTCGCGCCCTTGATGTCGAAATACTCCGTCAGCAGCACGATGGACACGCCCACCACATTGACCGTGACGACCAGGCAGATGGCGAGCTTGAGGGAGTTCCAGACGTAGCGGCCCATGCTGCCCGCGAAGAAGAAACGGATGACCGCGAAGGGATCGCGCACGCCCTCGGCGTTCGTGGTGGTGAAGATGCTCGTGAGCGTATTGAGGCACGGCAGGAGCATGAAGCCGAAGAAGAAGTAGGCAAAGAGCACGATGCCGATCATGCGCACCACAAACGCCGCGTCGAGGCGGGACTTAGCAAGAGAGCCGCCCATCACTCCACCTCCTCCGCGGAGGGCGCGTAGGCCATGATGTCGTTCGGGTTCAGGATGACCTTGACGCGCTGGCCGGGGTCGTAGATGTTCACGCCGTCGTTCTTCTCAATGACCTTGAGGCTCTGCGTGCCGACGTGGATGTAATACTTGATGTAGAGTCCGTAGTATTCGCAGCTCTCCACCGTGCCGTCAAGCGCGATCTCGCCGCCGCGCGGGGCGACGTTGACGTGCAGACGCTCGAGACGGATGTAGTTGTGCTTGCTTGCGTCCACCTCCGCACCGGCAGCGCGGAGGGCGGACACGGTATCGTCATTCAGTCGGTTGATGTCACCGATGAAATTGCAGACAAATTCGGTTTGCGAGTGGTTGTAGACCTCGTTGGGCGTGCCGATCTGCTCGATGAAGCCCTTGTTGAACACCGCGATGCGGTCGGAGAGCGTCAGCGCCTCCTCCTGATCGTGGGTGACGTAGATGGTGGTGATGCCGAAGTCCTTCTGCATCTTCTTCAGCTCGTTGCGCAGCTGCACGCGCAGCTTGGCGTCGAGGTTGCTCAGCGGCTCGTCCATGCAGATGATGGCGGGGCCGGTGACGAGGGCGCGGGCGATGGCCACGCGCTGCTGCTGACCGCCGGAGAGCTGCGAGACCGCCTTTTTGAGCTGCTCGTCGGAAAGGTCGACCTTGCGCGTGATCTCGCGTACCTTGCGGTCGATCTCGTCCTTCTTTGCCTTCTTGACCTTGAGGCCGAAGGCGATGTTGTCGTATACGGTCATCGTCGGGAAGAGCGCGTAGCTCTGGAACACGATGCCGATGTTGCGGTCCTCGATGGGGGCGCGCGTGATGTCGCGGCCCTTGACCACGACGGAGCCCTCCGCCGGCTCGATGAAGCCCGTGATGGTGCGGAGCGTGGTGGTCTTGCCGCAGCCGGAGGGGCCGAGGAAGGTAAAGAATTCGCCCTCCTTCACATGGACGTTGATGCTGTGCAGGGCGGTGAAGTCGCCGAACTTCACAACGATGTCATTGAGCCGGATCATAATGGATTCTCCTCTTTTTGTATTCGGAATAAAGAGATCAGGCGAGCCGGAGAGATCCCGGCTCGCCTGAAAACACACAACAGTCGGTATCCCGCTGAGCCTCTCCGCGGGACGCGGTGCGCGGGGCTTGCCTTACGCGGCCTTCTGGGTCAGGGTCGCCCAGTCGAGGTTGGCCCAGTCGGGCTCCGCCACGGCGGCGGAGGCGTCGGCCCAGTAGAAGCCGAGGTTGGTCATGATGTTGGTCCACTCGCTGGAGTGCTCGGCAACGTACTCGGCATAAGTCATGTCGGTGCCGTCGACCTTGGTCAGAGCGAAATTCTTGAGGGTGTAGATGGCGGGGATGCCGTCGGGATAGAGGATGTCAGCCGCGGCGGTGTTGCAGGGATAGGAGTCGAACTCCTCGCCCCAGGCCGCCTGCGTCTCGGCAGAGCCGAACCACTCGGCGAACGCCTTGACAGCCTCGGTCTCTTCCTCGGTGCGGCCAGCCTTATCGAGGATGCCGATGTACTCGGCGATGTAATAGGTGCCGTCGTCGATCTCAACGAGGTCCCAGTTCTCGGGAGTCATAGCGCCCTTGAGGGGATGCTCGGAGCTCTCGGCCGCGGCGTCGATCTTGCCGTAGAGAGAAGAGGAGTAGAAGGTGGAAACAGCGACGTCGCCCTTGTTCAGAGGATCGAAGCCGTACTTATAGGTGTCGTCGGAGGAGTACTTGCCCTCGGCGCAGTACTTCCACAGCGTCTCCCAGCCCTCGGTGGAGATGCCGCCGGCGGGGGAGGAGGGATCGACGAAGGCGTAGAGCATCGCGGAGTTGATGTTGGCGTTGGTGGTGCCGCCGACCTTGTTCTGACGGTACCAGGTGTAGCCGCAGTCCACGATGTCGGCCCAGTGCTGGAAGTGGAGCTTCTCGCCGTTGGTGCCGAGCTCGTCGTTGCGGTAGAGCATCAGAACGTTCTGGATGACGAGGCCGTAGGCCGCGCCGGGATAGGCGTACTCGCCGACCTCACCTGCCCAGGTGGGAGTCCAGTCAACGAGCTTGAGGTTCTCGTAAACGCCGTCGACGACCTGACTCCAGCGGGTCTCGTTGAGGCCGAAGAGGATGTCGCCGTCCTTGTTCTCATTGGCGGCCTGGATGGCGGCGGTATCACCGGAGATGACGGAGTTATCGTCAATGCTGATGGTGAAGCCGGCGTCCTTGGCTTCCTGAATGAGCCAGGTGGTGCGCTCGGTGGAGTTGGAGTTGGAATAGATGCGGATGGTGTAGCCGGAGTAGTCCTTGACCTCTTCCTGATCGTCGGGCGTCTCGGGCGTGTCCGGAGTCTCCTTCTGGCCGCAGGCGACAAGGCTGAGGACCATGACGGAGGCAAGCAGGAGCGCTAAGAGTTTTCTTTTCATCGTTGTTCTCCTTCGTTTGTAGTTGCGGCATAAAATACCACATACCGTATTATACCTTCCGCGGCGTCGGCGCGGAACGGGACAAGTCTGCGATTATGCGGGCATTTCTGCGAAATGCTGTGAAAGTCCGCCGAGCTTGTCCGGTATGTTCCGTACTTTTTTGTGCAGCTTGCGCGTTCTACCGGCAGCGGTCCTGATACTCCGAGGGGGAGAGGCCGGTGAGCTTTTTGAAGGTCGAGCCGAAGTAGGCGACATCGCGGTAGCCGACCATGCCGGCGACCTCGTAGACCTTGTAGCGGCAGTCGGCGAGGAGCCTGCGCGCCATGTGGATGCGGTAGAGCGTGAGGTAGCCGAGCGCGGTGTAGCTCGTCTCCTTTTTGAACACATGGCTCAGATGGCCCTCGCTGATGCCGATGGAGCGGGCGATGGTGGTGATGTTGATGTCCGCGTCGGCGTAGTGCGCGGCGATGTATTCGAGCGTCTGGAGCACATATTTGCTCTTGTCGCCCTTGGGCAGCGCCAGCAGATCGTCCTGCGCGCTACGGGAGGAGAAGGCCTCGTCCTTCTCGCGCACGCGCTCGATGGCGGCAACGAGCTCCTGGTCGCGGAAGGGCTTCAACAGATAGTCCGCCGCGCCGAAGCGAAGCGCCGAGCGGGCATAGTCGAAGTCGTTGTAGGCGGTGAGCACGATGACGTGAGCGGTGCTGCCGCGCTCGCGCAGGACGCGCATCATCTCGATGCCGTCCATGTGCGGCATCCGCACGTCGGTGATGATGAGATTGGGGCTGTAGCGCTCGGCGGCGGCCAGACCCTCCTCGCCGTTGGCGGCTTCGCCGACCACGGCGCAGCCGAGCGAGGCCCAGTCGATGCCGAGCACGATGCCGCGGCGCACCACGGCCTCGTCGTCAACGATCAGTACCTTGAGCATGGTCCTCTCCTTTCTGCATCGGGAGCCGCAGCTGCACGCAGCTGCCGCCGCCCTCGTTCGGATACGCGCTCAGACCGCAGCTCTCGCCGTAGCTCAGGCGCACGATGCGGTCCACGTTGTTCAGGCCCAGATGGCCGCCGGGAATAAGCTCATGGCTGTTGAGCCGTTCGAGCACCTCCGGCGGGATGCCGCTGCCGTTGTCGGACACCTTGAGCAGCAGATAGCCCTCCGTGTCCTCCTCCGCCCAGAGCTTGATGAAGCCCTCGTCGCTGTCGGCCACGCCGTGGATGATGGCGTTTTCCACCAGCGGCTGTAAAATGAGCTTGGGCACCACGCAGTGCTGGAAGCGCTCGTCCACATCAAGCTCACAGACGAAGCGGTCGCCGAAGCGGACCTCCTGAATGGCGAGGTAGCGCCCGATCAGCTCGAGCTCCTCCTCAAGCGTGATGTACTCGCTGCCGGAGATGCCCGCGCGCAGCAGCGCGGCGAGGTCGGCGGCCAGCTCCGCCACCTGCGGCACGCCGCCGGTCACGCCGAGCCACTTCATGCAGTCGAGCGTGTTGTAGAGAAAGTGCGGGTTGAGCTGGGACTGGAGCATCCGCAGGCGCGTTTCGTTCAGCTCGCGCTCGCGCTGCACGCTGCGCTCAAGGTTCTGGCGGTACTCCGCCGTCATGCGGTCGAAGCTCGCCGCGAGGCGGCCCATTTCATCCTGCCGTGTGCTTTCGATGCGCACATCGTAATCACCGCCCTCGACGCGGCGCATCGCGCCGTCGAGCTCGTTGACCGGCTCAAAGAGACGGCGGCTGAGCCACCAGGCGCACACGAGACAGAGCACCAGACACAGCGCGCCCATCAGCGCGGCGACGAGATAGATCGACCGGACGACCTGCGCGGTATAGGTCTGCGGCTGCTGCAGAATGAGCGAAAAGCCGCTTTCCGCGCAGGCGCCGACGTAGTAGCTGCGCTCGCCGTCCCCGTCGGAGAGAGACTTGCCAGAGAGCAGCTGCGCGCGCAGCAGGGCCAGGGTATCGTCGGCGCGCAGGGGCTGGGAGGCGTAGAGCAACCGCCACGTCGCATCGACGAGCAGCAGATCGTCCGCACCGCGCAGCAGGGGTGCGAAGAAGGCGTCGAAGTTGGCGTCGTCCATGCGGAACACGGCATAGCCGAGCACCGCACCGCCGCGCGCGGTCACGGGACAGGCTCCGGCAAGCCCGCTGTTTCCGGCGCGCAGCACAACGCCGTCCGCCGCGCGGGCCGCGCTGAGTATGCCCCAGCCGGTGCTTTGCGCGGCGGGCCATACGTTCGCCGTGGTATAGAGGCAGTCGCCGTCCTCGCCGTAGACCTCAAAGTCGGCGTATTCGCGCAGCGCGACCGTGCTGCGGTTCAAAAGCTGATAGAGCGTGCGCGAGTCGCTGCCGCCGCGGCGCAGGGCGCTGCGCGTCACGGTGCTGCCGGCCAGGGCGCGCGTGACGTCGCCGCAGTCGGTAAGCAGCGCGTCGAGCTGCGTGGTGAGCAGCGCCATCTCCTCCTGCGCGTCGGTACGCAGGGTGTGCTCGCTGCGGAAGATCATCATCTGCGTCATCAGCACGTCGCACAGCAGCAGCGGCACGAGCGCGACGAGCAGGACGGTGAGAAAAATGCGGTTTCGGAAGGACCGCTCAAGCCATGCTCTCATGCTTCCACCTCCCCGCACAGCGCCTGCCAGGCGTCGAAAAGCTCCTGCCGCCGCTCATCCGCGCGGCGCAGATCGTAGGGGAGGACGGTCAGCTCGGGCAGCGCGTCGGAGGCGGTATCCGCGCGCACGCTGCGGCGGCTGAGCTCCGTGCCCAGCAGCTGCTGAACGTCGGGCGAGAGCAGAAAGTCGATGAATTTCCGCGCGTTTTCCTCGTGCGCGCAGCCGCGGACGATGGCCGCGCCGTCCGGCAGGACGCTCGTGCCCTCGGCGGGGTAGACGATGGCGACGTCGAGCCCATCGGCGATGGCCTTGCGGGCGTTTTCCTCCAGCGTCACGCCGACGTAGCAGCTGCCGTCTGCCACGGCGGGGACCACGCCGCCGCTGTCGGCGATGATGCGTCCGTCAAGATTGCGGAAGAACGCGGCGAGGGTGTTGTCGGTGTTGCCGCCGACGGCCTGCAGAAGGGTGCCGAGCGCGGTGCAGCTCGAGCCGGAAACGGTCGGGTCGGCAAAGGCGATGCGCCCGCGCCAGCCCGCGTCGAGCAGGTCGGCCCAGCGCTCGGGCGGATTCTGCCGCACGAGCTTGGTGTTGTAGATCAGCACGACCGGCAGAGCGGAAAAGGGCGTCCATATACCGCCGCCGAGATCGTATTCCGGCGCAACGTCGCCGGCGTATTCGCTCACATAGGGCGCGAAGCACGCGCTGTACGCGCTCAGACTGTCCGCGCCGCCGCCGAACATCAGGTCGGCGCCGCTTTCCCCCGCGGCGATGCGCTCGAGGAGCGTCACGGTGCCGCCGGTCTCCAGCTCGACCCAGATGCCGGTGCGCTGCTCAAATTCCTTGAGGATGGGCTCGTAGATCGTTTCCTTGTGCGAGGTGAAAATGACCAGACGGTCCCCCTCAGCGGGCGCGAAGGAGGAGATGTCCTGCGTGTCCGCGCGGCCGCAGCCGGTGAGCAGAAGCAGGCAGACGAGCAGCAGACAGCAGCGGCGCATAACGGGCATCCCTCCTGATTCGACGAATTTCTTTACCATTTTAACAGGAAAAAGCGCACTTTGCAATCCATTCTTCTGGACGAAGCGGGCAAAGCGTGCTTTAATAATAAAGTAAAATTTTCTGCTGGAGGAAGACGATGACCGCTCTGAACACTTACCGCCGCTGGCTCGCGCGCGTGGAGGACGACGCGCTGCGCGCGGAGCTTTCCGCGCTCGACGAGGTGCGCGACGCCGCGCAGATCGAGGACCGCTTTTACCGTGACCTTGCCTTCGGCACCGGCGGACTGCGCGGCGTGCTCGGCGCGGGCACGAACCGCATGAATGTTTACGTTGTCCGCCGCGCGACGCAGGGGCTTGCCGCTTACCTCAAGGCGGCGGGACTGCCGCTGCGCTGCGCCATTGCCTACGACAGCCGCATCGGCTCGGCGCGCTTCGCGCGCGAGACCGCGCGTGTGCTTGCCGCCAACGGCGTGACCGCCTATCTCTATCCGCGCCTGGAGCCGACGCCCGCGCTGAGCTGGGCGGTGCGCTATTACGGCTGCGGGGCGGGCGTGTGCGTTACGGCGAGCCACAACCCCGCCGCCTACAACGGCTACAAGGTCTACGGTCCCGACGGCTGCCAGATCACGCTTGAGGCGGCGGATGCCGTATCGAAGCACATCGGGGCCGCGGATCATTTTGACGGCGTGCGTCTGTGCGGCTTTGCCGACGCGCTGGCGGACGGAACCATCCGCATGATCGGCGAGGACTGCCTGGAGGCCTTCCTCGACGCGGTGGAGCGCCGGAGCGTCTGGGATGGCGACAGATCCGCGCTGCGCGTGGTCTACACGCCGCTCAACGGCACGGGGCGCGAGTGCGTGACAAGGCTCCTGCGCCGCATCGGCGTGACGGACGTGACGCTCGTGCCCGAGCAGGCGTGGCCCGACGGGAGCTTTCCGACCTGTCCCTACCCGAATCCCGAGGAGCGCGCGGCGCTGGAGCGCGGCCTCGCGCTCGCGCGCAAGACGCGCGCCGATCTGCTGCTCGGCACCGACCCCGACTGCGACCGCATGGGCGCGGCGGTGCCCGACGGCGGGGACTACCGCCTGCTCACGGGCAACGAGATGGGCGTGCTGCTGCTCGATTACCTCTGCCGCCGGCGGAGCGAGAACGGCACGATGCCCGCGCGTCCCGTGGCGGTGACGACCATCGTTTCCACCGACATGGCGGACGCGGTCGCCGCGCATTACGGCGTTGAGCTGCGCCGCACGCTCACGGGCTTCAAATTCATCGGCGAGCAGATCGGCGAGCTGGAAAGGGCGGGGGAGGCGGAGCGCTATCTCTTCGGCTTTGAGGAGAGCTATGGCTATCTCTCCGGCCCGCACGTCCGCGACAAGGACGCGGTGAACGCCGCGCTGCTCTGCTGCGAAATGGCTGCGTGGTACCGCGCGCAGGGCATGACGCTCGCGCAGGCGATGGACGCGCTGTACGAGAAATTCGGGTATTACCGCAATGAGCTGCAAAGCGTCGTCCTGCCCGGCGAGGACGGCATGGAGCGCATGAGCGCCATTCTGACGGCCCTGCGCGCGGCTCCGCCGCACACGCTCGCGGGCGAGCGCGTCACGCGGGTGCGCGACTACCTCAGCGGTCTGGACGGTCTGCCGGCAAGCGACGTGCTGGAGCTGCGCACGGCGCACGTTAAGGTCATCGTCCGCCCGAGCGGTACGGAGCCGAAGCTCAAGCTCTACTACTCCGCGCACGCGCGGACGATGGCGGAGGCCGCGGCCCTCTGCGCCGCCGCGCGGCAGGACATGAGCGCAAGGCTCGGGAAATAGGAAAGCGCTGCGCGACCTGACCGCAGAATGAAAAAAGGAGTCCGCTGCCGAGGACAGCGGACTCTTTTTTGCAGTCAGATAGGTTTTACAGAACGTGGACGGCATCGGGCGCGAAGGTCAGATGGCACTGCTCGCCCACGCGGAAGATGCGCTTGTTGCGCGGATCGTTTTCGGCGAGCTTGACGAGCGTATTGCCCACGCGGACGTGATAGTTCTGGTACGAGCCCATGAAGCAGGAAAGCTCAACGGTGCAGGGCAGCCCGCCCTCGTCGGAGAGCGCCGCGGACTCGGGACGCAGCACGACGGTGTACTCCTCGCCGACGCGCATCCCCTCGCGCGGGGCGACGGCCAGACGCTCGCCCTCGACGTCCAGCACAGCCAGACCGTTCTCCGTGCCGGTCATTTTGCCGCGCAGGAAGTTCGCCTCGCCGATGAAGTCGGCGACGAACTCGCTCACGGGGTGATAGTAGATCTCCTGCGGCGTGCCGATCTGAGCGACGACGCCCTTGTTCATGATGATGATCTGGTCCGAGAGCGCCATCGCCTCGCTCTGGTCGTGCGTGACGTAGATGGCGGTGATGCCGACCTCCTGCTGGATGCGGCGGATCTCGGTGCGCATGGAAACGCGCAGCTTGGCGTCGAGGTTCGAGAGCGGCTCGTCGAAGAGCAGCACGCTTGGCTCGATGACCAGCGCGCGGGCAAGCGCCACGCGCTGCTGCTGACCGCCGGAGAGCTGGTTGGTCATGCGGCCCTCCATGCCCGTCAGCTCGACGAGGTCGAGGATGTGCATGACGCGCTCGCGGATCTCGTCCTTCGGCACCTTGCGCAGCTTCAAGCCGTAGGCCACGTTGTCGAACACGTTGTAGTGCGGCAGCAGGGCGTAGGACTGGAACACCATCGCGGTGTCGCGCTTGTTGGGCGTGAGGGCGTTGATCGGCTCGTCGCCGAGGTAGATCTCGCCCTCGTCGGGGCTTTCAAAGCCCGCGATCATGCGCAGCGTGGTGGTCTTGCCGCAGCCGGAGGGGCCGAGCAGCGTGACGAAGGAACCCGGCTCGATGGTCAGCGAGGTGTCCTTGACGGCATAGAAGTCCTTGCCGGTCTTGGGGTCCTGATAGATTTTGGAGATATGGTCGAGGCGAACGCCCTTCTTGATCTTATCCATGGCTTAGTCCTCCTTCATTTTTTTGCTGGTGCCGAAATGGTTCATAAAGAGATTCATCAGCAGCACCGCGCCGTAGGTGATGACGATGAGGATCGTCGCGAACGCGCAGGCGAGGCTGTAGGAGCCCTTTTCGGCAAACTCGTTGATCTGCACCGTGATGAGCAGGAACTGCGGCGTCACGAGCAGGATGATGGCGGAAATTGCGGTGATGGAGCGCACGAACGCGGTCACAAGGCCGGAGAGGAAGGAGTCCTTGATGAGCGGCAGCGTGACGGTCATAAAGACCTTGAAGCTGTCCGCGCCCATGTCGTAGGCGGATTCCTCGATGGACTTGTCGATCTGACGCAGGGCGGAGATGCCGCTGCGCGTGCCGGTCGGCAGCGAACGCACGACAAAGACGATGATGAGGATCAATCCCGTGCCGTAAAGCCCCTGCAGGAAGCCGGTGCGGAACACGCCCGCGGAGAAGCCGCGGATGTAGCCGACGCCGAGCACCGTGCCGGGCACGGCCATGGCGAGCATGGACACCGCCTCGATGAAGCCCTTGGACTTAAAGCTCCGCTTGACGACGAGGTAGGAGATGATCATGCTCAGCAGCGCCGTGATGGGGGCGGAGATGAGGCTCAGGCGGAAGGAATCCCAGAACGCCTGCAGACCGTGGTAGCGCGTAAAGATGAGCTTGAACCATTTGCCGGTGAGCGGGAAGAACTTGTAGCCCCAGGTGGGGAAGAACGCGCCGATGGGCACGCACAGGTACATGAGGATGACGAAGGTGGCGGCAAGACCGCAGAGAATGGTCAGCGGGATCTTGACGCTCTTATCCTCGATGAGCATACGGCCGCGGGAGGCCTTGCCGGTCAGGGTCGCGGCGGTCTTGCGCTCGAGGTAATACTTCTGCACCGCGAACATGGCGAGCGTGATGCACAGCAGCACGACCGCCATCGCCGCCGCGCCCGGCTTATCGTAGGAGCCGGTGATCTGCAGATAAATGGTGGTGGCGAGGGTATCGTAGGAGCCGCCGATGAGCATGGGGTTGGCGAAGTCGGCGATGGACTCGATGAAGGTGACGAGGAAGGCGTTGCCGAGACCGGGGAGCATCAGCGGCAGCGTGACGCTGGTGAAGACCTTCCAGCGGCTCGCGCCCATGTCGCGCGCGGCCTCCTCAAGCGAGGGGTCGATGTTCTTCAAAAGACCCTTGAGCATCATGTAGCACACGGGAAAGAAGGTGAGCGTCTGCACGACGGCGATGCCCCAGAAGCCGTAGACGCTGTTGTCGTAGATGCCGAGCAGGAAGCGGGTGATGATGCCCGACTTGCCGAAGAGCATGATCATGGAAAGCGACAGCACGAACGGCGGGGAGACGACCGGCAGCATCGAAACGACCTTGAAAAGGCCGCCGACAAATTTACCGACGCGGACGTAGACCTCGACATAGGCAAAGAGCAGGCCGAGCAGCGCCGAGAGGATGCCGACGAGGAAGCCGACCTTGAGCGTGTTGGTGATGGCCTTGGTAAAGGTGGGCATGGCGAAGATGCGCTCGAAGATGCCGAAGCCGAAGCTGCCGTCGCCCACGAAGCTGTCCACCAGCAGGATCGCCAGCGGATAGAGAATGAACAGAGTCAGAAAGGTGATGAGCACGACGATGGTGGTGACCATGATGGGATCGGCCATCAGCTTTTTCCGGTCCAGCGCCGCGCTTTGAGAACGTGCCATAGGGAGCTCCTTTCTTGGTGGTTTGGAGGAAAACGCAGGCGGGGCAGCGGCTCATGCCGCCGCCCCGTCGGGATCGTTGGGTCGATGCGATAGACGATGTAGGGAGAATTACTTCACCTGGAAGCGGTTCTCGTCGCCGGTGTTCGCGCCGGAGGCGGCCAGAGCATTCATGACCTCCTCAACGTAGGTCTTGATGTTCTTGGTGGCGTCGTCGAAGTCATAGTCCATGACGTTCTCGGGGTCCAGACCGAACTCCACGGCAGCCTCGGGCTGGGTGGCGTTGTCAATGACCAGGAACTGATAGGAGCCGTTCTGAGCGGCGAGGTTCACGCAGTCGGGAGAGAGCGCGTACTCAATCCACAGCTTCGCGGCGTTGGGGTGCGCGGCGCCCTTGAAGATGGCGGTAGCGCCGATCTCACAGGAGGTGCCGGAGGACGGGATGATCAGCTCGATGTTATCGTAGCCGTTGTCGATGATCTGGGTGATGCCGTCATGCAGGAAGCCGATGCCGATGACGCACTCGCCGGTGCCGACGTTCTTGCTCGGACCGGAGCCGGACTTGGTGTAGACCTCAATGTTCTTATCGAGGTCGACGAGGTACTGGATGCCCTCATCGTGGCCGTACTTCTGGATCATGGTGTTGATGACCAGCTTGGCGGTGCCGGCGGTGTTGTAGTTGGACAGCCAGATCAGGCCCTTGTACTCGGGCTTGAGCAGGTCGGGCCAATCCTGAGGAGCCTCAAGACCCATGCGCTCGAGCTCGTCGGTGTTGACCATGAAGCCAAGGATGCCGGTGTAGATGCCGTACCAGTAGCCGTCAGCGTTCTTGTACTGGGGCTTGGCGATGTGAGAGGCGTTCTCCGCCTGATAGGCCTCGAGCAGACCCTCGGCCGCGCAGACGTTGTAGGGATCGGTCGTGCCGCCGAACCAGACGTCGGCAGACGGATTGCCGTTCTCTTCCTCGATCTTGGCCTGCACCTCACCGGTGGACAGACGCTGATACTCGACCTCGATGCCGTACATCTTCTCGAAGTTCTCACAGGCGGCGGCGAGGTACTCCTCCTCGCAGGAGCCGTAGACCACGAGCTTGCCCTCGGCCTTGGCGGCGTCGACGAGGCTGGTCTCTTCGGCGCCCTGCTGATCGTCAGCGGGGGCCTGGGTGTCGTCCTGCTTGCTGCCGCAGGCGACCAGGCTGAGCGCCATCACCAGGCAGAGGAGCAGAGCAATGAGCTTTTTCATGCAAATTTTCCTCCAATTCAAAATTTATCCGGGGGCCATCGGGAACGTTCCCGATCCCATCAGATTGCAAAAATATTACAACTTATACGGAACGATGGCAAGAAAATTTGCCGAACTTAGCAGTTTTACACGCAATTTATCAGATTTGTCCGGTGCCCTTGTCAGAATCGTCCCACATTGTCAAAAATGTGACAAAATTGCAGGGGAAGGAGGGGCTGCGGGCGGGGGCGCTAAGACTCTGTGCCGGGGGCGTTCTGATAAAAAATGTCCTCCCGCGTGCGCATCGGGTAGCGGATGAGCGCGGCGGCGTCGAGGTCCTCGCGGCGCAGCTCCACCGCCGAAATGCGGCGGTTGGTGTAGGTCGTGTAGTAATAGATGCCGCGGTCGGCGTTCCAGCAGGAGGTGTAGATGGTCCGCTCGTACTCGCCGGGGCGGACCTCGCAGCAGCCGTTCTGCTGCTCGACCGCGCCGAGGATGTGGAAGAACTGTCCGACGCTGTCGGCTTCGCCCTCGCCGGAGACGGAATGGAGCCGCGTGAACGCCGCGCGCACAAAGCGCGAGGCGGAGGAGAGGTCGCCGGGCAGTCCCAGCGCGCCCATGCCGCGGCTGTAGAGCGTGAGCGGGAGCGCGTCGGAAAAGAGATTTTCCGGCTGCTTCGGCGAGAGGTGCATGAAGTTGTTGAGCGCGAACATCTGCTGCGGAAACGGCGGGTTGTTCGTCAGCACGCCCGCGGGATCGTCGTAGACCTTCAGACCGTCCGCGACGGACTCGATCACAACCGCACCGCTTTTGTCGGCAAGGAGCCAATGAAGCTGCGAGGCGGGAAGGCGTTCGCTGAACGGCGTGCCGGTGAGATTCAGCGTGCGCAGGGCCTCACGGGCCTCCGCGAGCGTCGCGCAGCGGCCCAGCAGCCGGGGAATGAACTCAAACTGCGCGATATTCTCCCGATCGGGGACGACCTCGGCGTATTGCGCGCTGCCGACAAAGTTGAGCCCCGCCATGCCGAGCCCCTTTTCGTTCACTGCGTCGTAGTAAAGCGGGAAGCCGTCGGCGACGTGCGCCGTGCCGATGATGGCGTAATGCGTGTCCATCACGCCGCCGTGGCGCAGGGCGATGGGGAAGCGGCGCGGAGTGATGACGATCTCTTCGCCGTAGGAAAACTCATAGTCGAGCGTGCGGCCCATGTAAAAGTCTCTGGTCTGGTAAGTTGCTGCGGTACACATGGGAAACCTCCTGAAAGTATTTTTGATTAGTATGCCGCGCGGAGGAGAAAATCAACCGCCGCAGCGTGTCTTTCAAAACGGACAGAGGAAAGCTCGCGGAGCGCTCCTCTGTTTCGCGTTATTCCGGCGGACGGCAGCTGGCGTGCCAGCCGCAGCCCTTCAGATGGTCGTCCACCAGCCCCGCCGACTGGAGCAGGGAGTAGACGATGGTGGTGCCGACGAAGGTGAAGCCGCGCTTTTTCAGGTCGCGGCTGATGCGGTCGGAGAGCGGGGTGGAGGCGGGCACGTCGGCATCCGTTTCGGGGCTGTTGACGATGGGCTTGCCGTCAGCGTAGGCCCAGAGAAAGCGGTCGAAGCTGCCGAACTCCCGCTGCACCTCTAAAAAATGCTTGGCGTTTTCGATGACGGAGACGATCTTGCGGCGGTTGCGGACGATGCCGGCGTTCTGCATCAGCTCCGCGACCTTTGCTTCATCGAAGCGGGCGACCGCAGCAGGCTCGAAGTCCGCGAAGGCCGCGCGGAAAGCCTCGCGCTTTTTGAGAATGGTGATCCACGAAAGCCCCGCCTGCATCCCCTCGAGGGACAGCAGCTCAAAGAGCGCGCGATCGTCGTGCGTGGGGCGGCCCCACTCGTGGTCGTGGTAATCGAGGTAGATCGGCTCCGGTCCGGCCCAGCCGCAGCGTGTCGGCTGCGCCATGTTATTTCTTGACGGCGATGGCTTCGATCTCGACCAGCGCGCCCTTGGGCAGCGCGCCGACCTGCACCGCGCTGCGTGCGGGGCAATCGGTTGTGAAGTGCTTCGCGTACACGGCGTTCACCGCGGCGAACGCGCCCATGTCGGTGAGGAAAACGGTGGTCTTGACCACATCCTCCATCGCGCAGCCCGCGCCGGCGAGGATGGCCTTGAGGTTTTTGAGGGATTGCTCGGCCTGCTCCTCCACACCGCCGGGGACGAACGCGCCGGTGGCGGGGTCGAGCGGGAGCTGGCCGGAGACGAATACGAAGCCGCCTGCTTCGATGGCCTGCGAATAGGGACCGATGGCGCCGGGCGCCGCAGTGGTGGCAATGACAGTTTTCATTGGAAACAGCCTCCTGTAATATAAGATGCTTCCATGATAGCACCCGCACGGCGTCCGCGTCAAGGTGAGACTTGCTTTTTGCGGCGGGGGCTTGCGTCCCGCCGCGCTTTGTGGTATGCTGTGCGCAGCACAAGGCTGCACAGCAAAGGAGAGATGACAATGATCATTCGTGCAGAGGATAGAAAGCAGATTTTGACGCCCAATGCCCGCGGCGGCGACGGCACGCTCGACAAGCGCGACTGCGTGCTGGAAAATATGCCGGAGAACGCGAAGATGTTCGCCGAGATCAAGCTCGAGCCGGGCTGCTCGCTGGGCACGCATACCCACACCGGCGAGTACGAGGTGTTCTTCTTCCATGAGGGCGAGGTCACGCTCAACGACAACGGCACCGAGCGCAAAATGCACCCAGGCGACTTCGCCATCTGCTATGACGGCGAGAGTCACGGCATTGCCAACCGCACGGACAAGCCCGCGTCGCTGTTTGCGGCCATCATCAAGACCAAGTAAGGAGACCCAATGACGACCTATACCTATTATCCCAAGGGCACCTGCTCGAAGCAGATGGAAGTTGATCTGGAGGACGGCGTCATCAAGGATGTGCGCGTGCTCGGCGGCTGTAACGGCAACCTGCAGGGCATTTCGAGCCTTGTGCGTGGCATGAAGGCCGCGGACGCCATCGAGCGGATGCGCGGCATCCGCTGCGGCTTCAAGCCGACCTCCTGCCCCGACCAGCTCTCCATCGCGCTGGAAAAGGCGCTGGAGAAAGAAAAAGACGCAAAGTGAATCCCACAGGCTCGAAAGAGCTTGCGTGGATGGAAAAGGAAGAAACATAAAAGGAACGGCTTCGCAGCGCGAAGCCGTTCCTTTTATCCTCTGCGGAAGCCGTGCCGCTCACTCCGCAGCCTGGATGCGATGGTACATATCCTGCATCTTGCGGTCAATGTCGGCGATCTCGTCGGCGCAGGCGAACATCTGCTCGTTGATGCCGGCGGGGAGGGCGGCCTTGTCCTTTTTGTAGCGGATATCGTGCTCAAGGCTGGCCCAGAAATCCATCGCCACCGTGCGGAGCTGCACCTCCACGAGCACGGACTCCGTGCGGTCGGAGAGATAGATGGGCACGCGCAGGTCGAGGTGGAGCGAGCGATAGCCGTTGTAGTTCGGCGTTTCGATGTAATCCTGCCGCTTGACGAGCTCCATGTCGCTCTGGCGCAGGAGCATCTCCTCCACGCGGTAAACGTCGTCGATGTAGCAGCACACCACGCGGATGCCGGCAATGTCGTTGATGTTTTTCTTGGCGGACTCCATCGAGATCTCCAGCCCCTTGCGCCGCAGCTTCTCGATGATGCTGCCGGTGGACTTCAGGCGGCTTTCGACGTGGTGGATGGGGTTGTGGTCGTAGCGGACGCTGAACTCCTCGTTCAGCACCTCCAGCCGCGTCTGGATCTCGCGCACGGCAGAGCTGTAGAGATGTTCAAATTGCAGAAAATCCTGATAGCTGCGATAGAGCTGTGCGGTCTCATTCCGCAGCACGACGTCCGTGCGGATGGGGACAAAGGTCTTGTCCATGGCGGCCTCCCTGAGCGGTTGATCTCTTTCTCTCAGTATACCACATCGGCGTGTGCGCGCAAGGTCAAATTTGCGGGAAAAAGAACTGGACAAACAGACGGGAAACGGATATACTATAAGCTGTGACTTTGTTGACGGAGGCGCGAAGGGGGGCCGGGGAATGGACATTGATATGGATATCAAGGAGCTGGAGGCGTTCGTCTATGTGGTCGAAAACTGCAGCTTTTCCCGCGCGGCCGAGCTGCTGCACCTGACGCAGCCAACCATTTCCTCCCACATCTCCGCGCTCGAGCGTAAGCTCGGCATCAAGCTCGTCGTGCGCACGACGAAGGAGACCTACCCCTCCGACGCGGGCAAGCTCCTCTACCGCTACGCCAAGGAGATCCTGCAGGTGCGCGAGAACGCCGCCGCGGCGCTCAAGAGCTTTTCGCAGGAGATGCGCGGCACCATCACGCTCGCGGCCTCCACGGTGCCGAGCCAGTATTATCTGCCGCACCTTTTGCAGAATTTCCACGAGAAATATCCCGACATTGCCTTCAACATCCAGATGGAGGACAGCCCCAAGGTCATCGAGATGGTCGCGACGCGCGCCGTGGAGATCGGCTTCAGCGGCACACGGGTGGAGAACCACAAGTGCATCTCGCAGGAGTTTGCCGGCGACTGCATGGCGGTCATCACCCCGAACACGGAAAAATTCCGCGCCTATGCCGGCAGGCATCTCCCGAAGGAGCTTCTGCTGAGCGAGACCTTCATCAGCCGCGAGAAATCCAGCGGCACCTATCAGGCCGGCAGGGAAATTTTAGAGCGCATGGGCGTTGACATCGCGCAGCTGCGCACGGCCATCGAGGTCCGCTCGAGCGAGAGCGTGAAGCAGATGGTGGGCGAGGGGCTTGGCATCGGATTGATCTCCCTCTCCTCCGCGCGCGATTATGTGCAGTTTGAAAAGGTGCTCGCCTTCCCCTTTGAGGAAGAGGAGCTCCGGCGCAGGCTCTACATCGTCAAGCACAAAAACAGCATTCTCTCGCCCATTGCGCAGGTCTTTTACGACTACGCGCGGAAATATTACGAAAAGCATCCGGAAAAAGCGCCCGAGTGAGGGCGCTTTTCCTTTTATAGCAGGCATAGAAAAATAGTGATTTACTTTTTGCGCGCGACAGGTTACAATAAAAAAGTTAAAGAGACCGTACAAACGGCACGGCGGAAAGGCGGGGAGAGATACGATGCAGACGGTGCGCTCACAGCTCTTTGAGGGCATCACGAACGAGGAGTGCGCGCGGATGTTCCAATGCTTCGGCGCGCGCGAGGCGGGCTATGAGGCCGGCGCGCTCATCAGCGAGTTCGACGGGGAACAGAACGCCGTGGGCGTGCTGCTCTCCGGCAGCGCGGACCTCGTCCGGCTGGATGCCGACGGCAACCGCACCATCCTCGAAACGCTGGAGGAGGGCGGTGTGTTCGGCGAGGTGCTGGCGTTCTCCGGCGCGGGCGGCGACTCGATTTTTTTGGAGTGTCGGCGGGACTGCCGCGTGCTCTATCTCGACTATGACCAGATCACCAAGCGCTGCGAAAACGCCTGCCTGCACCACAGCATTCTGGTGCAGAACCTGTTCCGCCTGCTCTCGACCAAGACACTGCGTCTGAGCGAGCGGGTGGAGGTGCTCTCGCGCCGCTCCATCCGCGAAAAGCTGCTGTGCTACTTTGACCAGCTCGCGCGGCGGGAAAAGTCGGAGACCGTCACGCTGCCGTTTTCCCTCAGCGCGCTGGCGGAGTACATCAGCGCCGACCGCAGCGCCATGATGCGCGAGCTGAAAAAGCTCAAGGAGGAGGGCGTCGTGCAGACGGAAAACCGTCGGGTCACCATCCTACCATAAAAAATGCAGGATAACTTGCATCGAAAATATTGAACTATCCGATTGACGCAAGGAATCCTTCATGATATAATCAATCCATCATTTCATATCCATAACGCTAATTTGGAGAAAAGAGGTTACGCTATGTATCGCATCGTCAGAAAAGAAGCGCTCAAGCCGACCGTCATCCTGTATGAGATCGAGGCGCCGATGGTGGCAAAGAAGGCCGAGCCCGGCCAGTTCATCATCCTGCGCGTCGATGAAAACGGCGAACGCATCCCCATCACGATCCATGACTACGACCGCGAGAAGGGCACCGTCACCATCATCGTGCAGACCGTCGGCGCGACCACCGAGAAGCTCAGCCACAAGCAGCAGGGCGAGTTCATTCAGGACTTCGTCGGCCCGCTCGGCCGTCCGACCGAGACCGAGGGCAAGAAGAAGGTCTGCGTGGTCGGCGGCGGCGTCGGCTGCGCCATCGCCTATCCCGTGCTCAAGAAGTTCCACGACTGCGGCGCGGAGGTCCACGCGGTCGTCGGCTTCAAGAACAAGGACGTTGTGATTTTGGAGGATAAGTTCAAGTCTGCCTCCGACGTGATGAAGCTCGTCACCGACGACGGTTCCTACGGCGAGAAGGGCCTTGTTACCGATGCGCTCAAGCAGCTCATCGAGGAGGGCAACCAGTACGACGAGATCTTCGCCATCGGCCCCGCCATCATGATGAAGTTCGTCTCCAAGACGACCGAGCCCTACGGCATCCCCACCACCGTTTCCATGAGCCCCATCATGGTCGACGGCACCGGCATGTGCGGCGGCTGCCGCCTCACCGTCGGCGGCGAGACCAAGTTCGCCTGCGTGGACGGCCCCGACTTCGACGGCCACAAGGTCGATTGGGACGAGAGCCTCAAGCGCGGCAAGATGTACTTCGATTGGGAGCGTCATAAGCACGAAGAAGTCTGCAACCTGTTCAAGAAGGAGGTCCAGTAAGATGCCGAATATGAGTCTGAAAAAGAACGAGATGCCCTCTCAGGACCCCAACGTCCGCAACAAAAACTTCCTGGAGGTCGCCCTCGGCTACACCGAGGAGCAGGCGCTCGACGAAGCCGCCCGCTGCCTCAACTGCAAGAATCATCCCTGTGTCTCCGGCTGCCCCGTGCAGGTGAAGATCCCCGAGTTCATCAAGAAGATCACCGAGAAGGACTACGAGGGCGCCTATCAGGTCATCCACGAGACCTCCTCTCTGCCCGCCGTCTGCGGCCGTGTCTGCCCGCAGGAGACGCAGTGCGAGAGCAAGTGCGTCCGCGGCATCAAGGGTGAGCCGGTCGGCATCGGCCGTCTCGAACGCTTTGTCGCCGACTGGCACAACGCCAACGTGCAGGAGGCCCCCGCCAAGCCTGTCTCGAACGGCCATAAGGTCGCCGTTATCGGCTCGGGTCCCAGCGGCCTGACCTGCGCGGGCGACCTCGCCAAGAAGGGCTATGACGTCACCGTGTTCGAGGCGCTTCACCTCGCCGGCGGCGTGCTGGTGTACGGCATCCCCGAGTTCCGTCTGCCCAAGGCCATCGTGCAGAAGGAAGTGGACGGTCTCAAGGCGCTCGGCGTCAAGGTCGAGACGAACATGGTCATCGGCCGCGTCGTGTCCATCGACGAGCTGATGAGCCAGTACGGCTTCGAGGCCGTGTTCATCGGCTCCGGCGCGGGCCTGCCGATGTTCATGCACATTCCCGGCGAGAACCTCTGCGGCGTGTACTCCGCCAACGAGTTCCTGACCCGCATCAACCTGATGAAGGCCTATAAGGACGGCTCCGACACGCCCATCATGCCGCTTGCCGGCAAGAAGGTCGCCGTCGTCGGCGGCGGCAACGTCGCCATGGATGCCGCCCGCTGCTCCAAGCGTCTCGGCGCGGACGTCTACATTGTCTACCGCCGCGGCATGGAGGAGCTGCCCGCCCGTCACGAGGAGGTCGAGCACGCCGAGGAGGAGGGCATCATCTTCAAGACCCTCACCAATCCCGTCAAGATCAACGGCAACGAGAACGGCTACGTCGCCTCCATGACCTGCGTGGAGATGGAGCTGGGCGAGCCGGACGCCTCCGGCCGCCGCCGCCCGATCGAGAAGGTCGGCAGCGACTTCGACCTGCCGGTAGACTGCGTCATCATGTCGCTCGGCACCACGCCGAACCCGCTCATCAAGAATACCACGCCGGGCCTTGAGGTCAACCGCAAGGGCGGCATCGTGGTGAACGAGGAGGGCCTGACCTCTCACGCGAGCGTCTACGCCGGCGGCGACGCCGTGACCGGCGCGGCCACCGTTATCCTCGCCATGGGTGCGGGCAAGCTCGGCGCCAAGAGCATCGACGAGCAGCTGAGCAAGAAGTAAAGCCTACATAGCGAAACAAAGAGAGAGCCGACAAGGCTCTCTCTTTTGCTGCCGGGAAAGGAAAAAGGCTTCCGACTCGTACAGTCGGAAGCCTTTTGCAGCGGTTACGCGTCCTTTTACTTCAGGCTTTCCGCCACGGCGACGGCAACCGCGACGGTCGCGCCGACCATCGGGTTGTTGCCCATGCCGAGGAAGCCCATCATCTCCACATGCGCGGGCACGGAGGAGGAGCCGGCAAACTGGGCGTCGGAATGCATACGGCCCATGGTGTCGGTCATGCCGTAGCTGGCGGGACCGGCGGCCATGTTGTCGGGGTGCAGGGTGCGGCCCGTGCCGCCGCCGGAGGCGACGGAGAAGTACTTCTTGCCCTGCTCGATGC
>OOCI01000219.1_pt1 | contig 55305 bp, 43 predicted proteins | sample 1671761 | NCBI WGS metagenome assembly OOCI01 (sample SAMN06348190, study PRJEB24527) | human gut metagenome | biome: human gut; feature: ankylosing spondylitis patient; material: feces | host: Homo sapiens | place: China | collected 2015-10
AATGTTGCATTTTTCTTATAATTACCCCTGCGTCCAACAGTATATTTAATATTTTAATGTCATAATGTCTTAATGTCTTATTGCTTCAAATTCTCTATCTTTACAATCATGCCAAGTCCATATGGATTCTTTCCTATGAGCTTAATGCTTCCTAATATTATATATTCTGTATTAGGCCTCCTATATTATGTTCTCTGTATTATCTTTTCTGTATTATCTTTTCTGTATTATCTTTTCTGTATTATCTTTTCTGTATTATCTCTTCCATTTATTTCCCTACTATTGAACCGCACGTATAATACTTTATAGGTATTGTATTAATGTCATTATATGTATTTCACATTATAGGTCACATATGTTAAAGTAAAATCATCAAAAGGAAGTCAGGCCGGACCTCTTAAAAGGCTTTTCCGCCAAACAGGAAAAGTACCTGGGTAAGTTGTAACAGAATTGTTTACAGAAAGGTTAAGGTGACTGTTATGAAGAAAATTTTAGATAGAATCAATGAGTTTTGCAGAGAATATTACATGAGCTTTGCAGAAAGAATTTAGTTTCGTTTTCTAAATTACGCGAATTCATATTTACTTAATATAAGGGCTGCAGCATGAATGATCCCATGCTGCAGCCCTTCTCCCGTTCTTATTTCATTCCTGAGCAGCTTTAGATTTTCCTGTCATTCCATCCGTTCCTTTTACCGTAAAGGCAGGACAACAAATTTCTGATCCTCTGTGCCGTTCTCCAATCCCTGTGACAGCCAGTCCTGAATCTCCTTATTGTAGTCACCTGCGGAAAGCATTTCCTCAGCAAATGTTCTGCGGATACATAAATATTCGGATCCATAATAGGTTTTCATTACGCTCTCTTTACTGTCCTGTGGGGTTATGGTTCCATCTACTACATCCGGACGGTACCAGGAAGACCGGTAGTCAATATCATTAAAGATAATTACGGATTTCTGTGGAATCTCTGCGTAAGCCTGTTCCCATTGTTCGGTAACTGCCTCATAATACGGCTGCTGAACTGTCAATTCCCCTCTGTCAAAGACAGACCATATCGACAGAATCACGCAGACCGTCACTGCCCCTCCAAGAACATAAGCCTTCCCACCATTTTTTATATCGGGCAGGATCAGTCCAATCACTCCGATGCACAACAAAAAAGTGGCCGGTTCAAAAAATCGGAAATAAAAGGTGTCCATGGACGATACATAACGAATGGCAATGAACACCATATAATAGGTTACCGCCATGGTAATCATTACCGACTGCAATGAAAAATGCCTGCACCTCTTCATAATCAGAATCATCAGCAGAATGACGATGAAAAGAACCGCAAAGACCTTAATTCTATATGGGAAATTCTCCATATACTCCGGTATCTGTAATGAAAATATATTAAAGAATTCTGTCAGCAGGCTTTGGATCAGATCATCTGTCAGTGTTTGGAAATCATCCCACCACATTGTTCTGCTTACTCCGGAGGCCATTCCATTCATGATCTTATTCATCATGAGATATCCCATGCTCAATATTCCGGAAACAGCTGATGTTATTCCAAGACAGACTGCCTTGTGAAAATCGGTTTTTTCCCTCTTCTTATAATATTTCCATAATAATGCACAAATGTATGCCCCGGTAACAATCCATACATAAATTCCGAAATATCTGGTCAGGAAGCTGCATATCCCCATAATGCCCAGCAGAACATACCACTTCGCCCCGGGATGGTCCTCCTTCAGAATCCGTGCAAGCACAAGACCGAAGCCAGACAAAAAAAGAATAAAGGGAACTTCACTCCACGTATAATAGCACAGATCAAGAAAGCCGATATTTGTAAGACACAGTGCATAAATCCAAGCATCCTTTCGAAAACACACACGCATCAGAATAAGTAAAAGACCCACAATCAGCATGGCCAGTATTTTGGAAGCCAGATACGCATTTACCTTCGTGACAAGCATTACCGCCGCAATACATGCCGGGTAAAGGATCGGCCAGTTGGCAAACCAGGAACGATATCCGGCAAGCCTGTCATATTGAAAGCCATTGCCCTGCACGAGGTTTTCCGCTTCTTCCAGATAGCCTGTGGAATCAGCGGATATGTAAATTCCATTCAGATATGCTTTTGAATAGATCAATATACAGACCATTCCGAATACCAGAATCAGAAAAACATCACTTCCGTATTTTCCAATCCATTCCCTGAGAGGAATTCTTCGGACAAATCCAAGCAACCGTTCCTTTCCAATCCATATCAGCAATAAATATACAATCAACAGCAGAATACTCGCAGGAATGGAATAGTAGAAAATGTCTCCGTAAGTTACCCGCACAGGTTCCACCTTCTCTATTCCGACAGAGATTCCACAGGAAAGAGCCTCTCCATTCTCCCATACCGTTTCTTCAAAAGGAAGCTTTTCTCCCCAGCCATCCGGCACCTGCATGAAATAGGGATCACTTGCATCCGCCTCGATGACAATCCGGTACTCCTCTCCTTCCTGAAACGAAAGCTCCGCAGGAAAAACCGTCCACTTACCCGGCTCAATTTCATTTACGGCAAGTGAATCATTAAATATAAGCTCTTTCTCGGAATTCCAGATTTTCATACGAAAGATTCCCTGACTTTCCGAAGAAACATTAACCAGAAGAAGATCAAAGCCACTGACGGAAAAATCCTCTTTAACCTTCCAGGTAATCTCCCTTTCCTCTCCCGCCGGACATTCCACATAGACAGGATCCGGGTTAATCATCGGAAGAATCTGCGTAGTAGCAACACTATTCTGTGCAGTATGGGTAAGCACAAGCATGACCACTGCAAAAACGAACAGTCCGAATACACTTCCTATGATTCTTTTTAACCAAATTTTATTATTCATGACAAATCTTCTCCGAAAGCTTCATTGCTAAGTCAACAACCACATCTGAATTATAATGACAGTGTTCTCCCCATCTTCCCAGACCGTAAACCTGTCTTTCAGAAGTAAATGCAAGCAGCTGTTGCATAATCTGCGGTTTATCAATCGTATTTAACGGGTAAGCATATTCGTTCATGTAACAAAACTGCGCTTCGTCCGGATACATGTCCACGCGCTCTTTTCGGGTTTCCAGCCAGACCCCCCTGCTTCCCTGACAGAAATTATGCCGGATCAGAATTCGATGATAGGGCTTCTGTTCATCCGGAATATAGAGCCACTGGGCATCTGTCTGTAAGGTATCACCGACATATCTGGTTTCTATTGAGCTATGCTTCAATCGTTTCACTGCCAGATGTAAATCCTCCGGTAATCCCGTGATATGTTGATAGCTGTTCCACGGAATTGTTGTTACGATCTTTTCCGCTTCGCAATACTCTCCATCCGACATTCTGATTCTGCTGTGATTAAGATCAAGCTCAATGACATCTGTTCCATACTTTACATGACCTTCAATTTCCTGTGCCATACGAAGCCACAGCTCTCCATAACCATACTTTTTCGGATAATAAAAGGAGGCATGTCCCGGCTGCTGTCCGTAAGCCTTATGAGTAAGACAGGAACGCAGCGTATCCTCAAAGCTTACATCGGGAAGCTTATCAAGCCAGTATATTCCAAGCTCATCCAGTTCATCCGCAAACATCTTACGATTGTAGGGGAGCATATACATCCCGGCTATCTGATCTCCCAGTTTCCATGTGATCCAGTCACGAAACTTTTCCGGCTTCGGCTTGTCACTATTGCATCCGGCTCTGGCAATCGAAGAAAGCACCTGAACCTGAACCTCCGGTTCCATCTGCCATATATTCGCCTCCAGCGGATGACTGATTTCTCTTTCTCCTATTACAATCCGGCTGTCACGGTCAAACCTCTCCCATTCTTCCTCCGGCATAAAACGGAACAGATATTCGTTCACTTTTGGCCGTCTGACATCGAGAAAATGACCTCCGCCAATATCAAAAGGACTTCCATCCACCTGACAGGATCTGCAAAGTCCTCCTGCTTCTGTTTCCTTTTCCACTACCAGAAAAGAATCTTCACCTGACTGTTTTAATCTGTTTGCAAAGGTCAATCCCGCAGGTCCCGCTCCCAGAATCAAATACTTTACTTTTTCCATATATTTCTTTCATTCTTCTTTAGTTTAAATAATATTTTCAGAGCCTCCACAACAGAGCTTCCCTTCAGGCTGGATGCTGTTCCCACATAATGAATGGGAACTTCAACAGTCCTGCAGTTTCTGCAATAATATCTCATTTCTGTCTGATACATATGTCCGGTAGAAAGGAATTTTTCAAAATTCATCTTTTCCAGAATCTCCCTTTGAAAAGCCTCAAATCCACTGGTCATATCCTTAAGCCGCGTTCCCAGTACCAGATTGGAAAGCAGCGTTCCACCTCCGCTTAAAATTCTCCGGTACAGAGGCTGTTCCCTCATGGAACCGCCTTTCATAAAACGTGATCCCCAGACACATTCATACCCTTTCTCCAGCTTTTCCAGAAATTGCGGAATTTCAGAGGGTAAGTGGCTTAAGCCCCCATCCATTTCAAGTATCTGTTCCGCGCCATCTGCAAGAGCTCTCCGGAAGCCTTCCAGATAACAACTGATCACACCGGTTGATTCTTTGTAATAGATACATTTTACCTTATCGCTGTGCTTCTCCCTCTCACGTATAATCGCTTCCGTACGATCCTTTGAATAATCGTCAACAACAGGATATACGTATAAACGGTCATAGGGCAGCTCCAGAATTTCATCCAGAATCTGCCCCATCGTACTTTCTTCATTCGCAACAGGCATTACAATTATTGTTTTTTTCATCATTTATTCCATTCATTCTTTTGTCTGTTTTCTTCTGAAGCATATATAAACACTATTGTAACTATTTTAATTTCCAGATATCGCGATTGTACTCAGCAATGGTTCTGTCCGATGAGAAGAAGCCTGCCTTTGCAATATTTACCAGCATCATCTTCTTCCATTTGGTACGGTCTTCGTAATCTGCAAATGCTTTATCCTTTTCTTTGATATATGCCTCCAGATCAAGCAGTGTCATAAACCAGTCTTTATTCAGAAGCTCCTTATAGAGACGTTCCAGATTCTCTTTATGTCCTGCTGCCAGTGCCTGCTTTCCAACGATAAAGTCCACGGCTTCCTTAATCACCGGACTCTTTTCATAATAATCCTTTGAAACATAGTCGGCTTTGGCATAATGCTCAATAACCTCTTCGGATTTCGCACCAAAGATATAAATGTTATCATCTCCAACCAGCTCATTAATCTCAACGTTCGCACCATCGGAGGTTCCAAGCGTCACGGCACCGTTCAGCATGAACTTCATGTTGCCGGTTCCGGATGCTTCCTTGGATGCAAGAGAAATCTGCTCGGAAATATCACATGCCGGGATCAGCTTCTCTGCATAGGTTACATTGTAGTTTTCCACCATCAGAACGGTCATGTACCGGTTCACATCCGGATCGTTATTCACGATTTCCTGTAACACCAGAAGTAAGTGAATGATATCCTGCGCAATGATATAGGCCGGTGCAGCCTTGGCTCCGAAGATAAAGGTCAGTGGACGAACCGGTTTCTTACCCGCTTTAATCTCCAGATATTTGTGAATAATGTATAAAGCATTCATCTGCTGACGCTTATACTCGTGAAGCCGTTTAATCTGAATATCAAAAATGGAATCCGGATTTAAAGTAACGCCTTCGTTTTCCCTCACATATGCAACCAGCTCCTGCTTGCGGTTCATTTTGATCTGCGCAATCTGATCCAGAACCTCCGGATTATCCTTAAATTCCAGAAGCTTTTCTAATTTATCGGCATCCTTCTTAAAGCCATCCCCGATGGTCTGTGCAAGGTAGGTTGACAGCTCACGGTTACAACTCATCAGCCAGCGGCGAAAGGTAATACCATTCGTCTTATTATTGAATTTCTCGGGATACAGCCTGTAAAATGCATTTAATTCGGTATTCTTCAAAATCTCTGTATGAATTGCAGCCACACCGTTTACAGAAAATCCATAGTGAATGTCGATGTGTGCCATGTGCACTCTGCCATCCTTATCAATAATCTGCACCTTCGGATCCTTGTATTTCGCAGCTACTCTCTTATCCAACTCCTTAATATAAGGAACAAGCTGGGGAACGACCTTCTCCAGGTATTTTAAAGGCCACTTCTCCAAAGCCTCTGCCAGAATCGTATGATTGGTATAGGCACAGCATTTACTTACCACTTCAATCGCTTCATCCATGGTAAATGCCTTGTCTTCCACAAGAATACGGATCAGCTCCGGAATAATCATGGTTGGATGCGTGTCATTGATCTGGATGACTGCATGCTCATACATCTTACGAAGATCATACTTCTTCTCCTTCATCTCATGAAGAATCATCTGTGCCGCATTACATACCATGAAATACTGCTGATAAATACGGAGCAGATTGCCCGCCTCATCCGAATCATCCGGATAAAGGAATAAGGTAAGGTTTTTCTCAATGGCTTCCTTATCAAAGTCGATGCCCTTTTTAACAAGACTCTCATCTATACTTTCAATATCAAAGAGACGAAGCTTATTGACACCACTGTCATATCCCGGAACATCAATGTCATACAGCCGGGAAACGACCTTTTTCCTGCCAAAAAAGACATCGAAGGAAATATCTGTTCTGGTAAGCCAGGATTCCTTCTCCATCCATTCATTCTTCTCTGCACACTGCAGTTTATCACGGAACACCTGTTTAAACAGACCGAAATGATAATTTAATCCGATTCCCTCACCGGGTAATCCCAGCGTTGCAATGGAATCCATAAAGCAGGCAGCAAGTCTTCCAAGACCGCCATTTCCCAAAGAAGGCTCCGGTTCAACCTCCTCGATCACAGAAAGCTTCTTTCCATATTTATTAAGGATCTCCACCATCTTGTCATATACGCCAAGATTAATCAGATTGTTGGAAAGCAGCTTACCTATGAGAAACTCTGCAGAGATATAGAACACCTTCTTCTCGCCTTCATTCTCATCCGAGACCTTCATGAGGCGCTTCGTTAATACAAGCACCACATAATACAGCTCCTGATCTGTAAGCTCTGCAATCTCCTTATCAAACATGTTCTGTGCAATTTCCAAAAGCTGATGTTCCATATTCAGTACCAGCACATCCTTCTGTAAGTTCGTCTGTCCTGCCATAATCTCCTCCTCGATTATCCCTGAATCATTACGTATTTCTTAAAAACTATAACGCTTTTACGCTTAAAATACAAGTCAAAAGCACTTATAGTTCCTCTACATAAACAACTCCCTCAATGTCACGGATTGCCTGTATCGTCAAGTCATGCATGTGGGGACCGGCAAGCTCAATACTGGTCATCACCGCAGTATCATCTCCCCTGATCATAGTCTCCATAGTTTCAAATCCTGCTATCCGCAGATCCATCTTACGGAGCTGCTTACGCAGTTCCACAATGCTCTTCGCACTGTCCACCTCGATATAGAGCTCCAGCACACGGGAATGCATATAGACATACCGGTCAAGCCGTGCAAGCCCCACAAAGGTAACCAGAACGAGTACTAGCATAACAAATGCCCCTTCATAAAACCCGATTCCCAACGCAAGTCCGATGCAGGCACAAGCCCAGAGCCCCGCCGCCGTTGTGAGTCCTCTTACCTGATTCCGGCCCGTTACAATGATCGTACCGACTCCTAAAAAGCCGACTCCGCTGATTACCTGCGCTCCAAGACGTGCAACCTCCTGTCTGGTGCCAAAACAATCCACAATATACTGTCCGGTCATCATAACAAGTGTCGCCCCAAGACAGACCAGTACATGCGTTTTAATTCCGGCGCCGCGACGCTTCATTCCACGGTCAATTCCGATCAGGGTTCCTGAAAGAAGAGCAAGCAGAAGCCGGATCGTTACTGACAGCATATTCAATTCCCGTAATTCTCTGAGCCACACCGCAATCTGACTAAATCCTGATAGTTCCATCTGCTTTCTGCTCCCTTTTTGCTAAAAAGGAAAGATCTTATGGATCTTTCCTTTTGTTTCCTGTGAAAAATCAATCCAGAATCTGTGCAATAATACGCTCCACCTCATCACTTTCATAAGGCTTCGTGATAAATTCGGATGCTCCGTATTTTACTGCCTGAATCATCTTCTCCTTCTGTCCTGCTGCTGTAATCATCACTGCCTCTGCATTCTCGTTATACTTCTTAATCAGCATCAGGGCTTCAATACCATCCATCTTCGGCATGGTAATATCCAGCGTTACAAGATCCGGATTGAGTTCCTTATACATGACATAGCCTTCCTCACCGTTCGTGGCCTCCCCGGCAATTTCATGTCCCATGCCCTCCAAAATCTCTCTCAACATCTTACGGGATGTTCTGGAGTCATCTACGATCAGTATCTTTCCCATTTTTTATTTCTCCTCCTGTTTTCTCTATCGCATTTCAAGGCTGTCGCCTATGGTAATAAGCACCCGTATAGTCTCTCCACATACTTCAAGTGGAAGCACCAGCATCTTTCCGCTGTAAAATCCACTGATGGAATCGGAAAATTCCGGAGGACATAATTCCATTTCAATTCTCTGCTGGCTCATATCCGATGCATACAGACCATTTATACAGTTAATCAGCTCTGCCACAGCATCCAGAGCGTCCTCATCCACCTTTTCAAACGCTTCATGTCCGAAACAGGAGGCAATCGGTAAAAGTGCCTGACCGTTTCCCGCAAAAGCACAGGTAACCGGTCTCTCGCCCTCAACAAGCTGCATTGCACCGTTATCTGCAAGGTACTGTTTATCAAAATATGCCTTCATTGGCATGACATTATTATCAACACAACGCATCATCGTACGGAGTACCACCCCTGCCATATCCAGATACTCTGCTGCATCTGTCGGCAAAAACAGCGGTAATACGCGATCCACATCATCACTCTTTAAGTCCTCCATACTGGAGTTCGTAAATTCATTCTCTGCCTGATATTCTCTCATAATATCGTCAAGCTCTGTGATCTTCATCAGGTTCAGATTCTCAAGAGCCTGTGCAAATGCAAGATACGGGTTTCCCTGAAGTCTCAGCAGCTCGTCCACCTGCTTCTCCGTCAAATACCCCTTAATAACCGCGATATCACCAAAACGCCTGTCCATCACTGCCTGCAGACGATTGATCTTATCTGCCTGTTCCTGCGTAATCATCCCTTCTGCTACTGCAATCAGCCCTAACTTCACACGAACCCTGGTAATTTCTTCTATTACATCGTCTAACTGTTCCGGTGTAATCTTCCCCTTACTGATAAGATAATTCCCCAAAATTTTTGAAATCATACCTATACCTCCCAATTGTTATTACTGCCCATTCCTGAAACCTGTACCTGAGCCGTCTGACTGCAGGTGCCCGGCTGGTGTATGAGCAGTAACTAACCAACTCTATTACTTTAAGAATACTATATTATGTGCCTTTCGTCAAATAAGTCTCATGTATTTCATATCACCAAAACATCAAGGCAAATGCTCTTCTTCCATACAGACATGCTTTATCAGATCAATCCGGGACGATCAATAAACATGCAAATGATGTTTTTACCAGTATATGCAACACGAAATGCAACACAAAAAATAAAAAGTCTAGTAAACACTAGACTTTTTCATGCGGGTGACAGGACTTGAACCTGCACGTCGGGGACACTAGAACCTAAATCTAGCGCGTCTGCCAATTCCGCCACACCCGCGGATAACTGATGGAACTTTATTATGTTATCATTCCACCAGATTCCTGTCAATCTCAATTTTTAAACCATCTCAGGATTCACAATTATTAACTATCCCCGGACTATCTGTTACAGTTCAGCCATGCCCATTCATAAGCTGACGGATTGTATAGATTGACTATCTTGAGCGGTCTCATGCCCCGGTTCACAAATATGAACAATCACATTCCTGTAAATCCTTACAAGGAAAAATATGGTTAGTCCACCGGATACGAGTTCTGCAATCGGGAATGCCCACCATACCATGTCAATATTTCCTGTCCTCGAAAGCAGATATGCTACAGGAAGCAGTACAATCAGCTGTCTGGCAATGGATACCAGCATGCTGTACACACCATTTCCAAGAGCCTGAAACATCGAACCGCATACAATGGAAAAGCCTGCAAGCAGAAAACTGATGCTGATAATCCGGAGTGCCGGGCGACCGATCGCAAGCATCGTTTCCGACGCATCAAACAGTCCCAGCAGGCTGTCCGGTATAATCTGGAATACAAGAAATCCGATCAGCATCAGAATTACCGCATACAGAATGCTGAGCTTTAAGGTCTTCATCATCCGTTCCCTCTTGCCCGCACCATAATTATACGCAATAATCGGCACCATGCCGTTGTTCAGTCCAAATACCGGCATAAAGATGAAACTCTGGAGCTTGAAGTATACACCGAACACTGCCGCTGCGGTAGAACTGAATCCAAGCAGAATCTTATTCATGCCATAAGTCATAACCGATCCAATCGACTGCATAATAATAGAAGGAATACCTACTTCATAAATCAATCCGATGATTTTTCCATCCGGACGGAATCCCTTAATCCGAAGATGAATTTCCGTGTTGGCTTTAAGGTTAATGATGCAGGCAGCCGTTCCTGCAACAATCTGTCCAATAACAGTTGCAATTGCCGCACCGGCAACGCCCATTCTGGGTACACCGAAATATCCGAAAATAAAAATCGGATCCAGAACGATATTAATCACTGCCCCAAGGCTCTGGGTAATCATGGTATAAACTGTTTTTCCGGTAGACTGCAGGAGCCGCTCAAACACAAACTGTGCATACATACCAAAGGAACAGCAGCATACAATCCTCAAATATTGTACCCCATACTCTATGATCTGTGGATCCCTGGTCTGACTTAAATAAAAGGGCTTCGTTAAGAAAATACCGATCAGGCAGAATACCACATAATTGACCAGGGCAAGGAAAACACCATTCTCTGCAGTCTTATCTGCCTTATCAAAGTCCTTCTCCCCAAGGGACTTTGATAACAGCGCATTGATTCCAACACCGGTACCGGTTCCCAGGGCAATCATCAGTGTCTGTAACGGAAATGCCAGCGATACCGCTGTCAGGGCATTTTCATCAATTCTTGATACAAAGATACTGTCTACAATGTTATAAAGTGCCTGCACCAGCATGGAAATCATCATTGGCAGGGACATACTGATTAAAAGCCTGTCGACAGGCATCACACCCATCTTATTTTCTTTCTGTTCCATAGAGCTCCTTTCTTTACAAAAGTAAACGGCGCTACATACGCGGCGCCGGAATAAATAAAATATAATGAGCCACCCGGGACTCGAACCCGGGACAACTTGATTAAAAGTCAAGTGCTCTACCACCTGAGCTAGTGGCCCATATTTATAAGCTGGGCTAGCTGGATTCGAACCAGCGAATGCAGGGATCAAAACCCTGTGCCTTACCGCTTGGCGATAGCCCATTAAACGAACCGTATTCAAATCGGTTCTTCACCAAGCTTGTCCCCTGGGACAACCCCGGGTAAGGTGGATAGAGGGACTCGAACCCTCGGCCTCCAGAGCCACAATCTGGCGCGCTAACCAACTGCGCCATACCCACCATATGTGAGATAGGTTTCATCCTTCTCTCAAATGTGCCCAAAGGGATTCGAACCCCCGACCCACGGCTTAGAAGGCCGTTGCTCTATCCAGCTGAGCTACGGACACATAATATCTTGCATACACGAAATGTATTTGCAAAATAAAGAGCGGGTGATGGGAATCGAACCCACGTATCTAGCTTGGAAGGCTAGTGTTCTACCATTGAACTACACCCGCATAATGCTTAACAGTGTTTTGGATTATAAGTCGGGGTGACAGGATTCGAACCTGCGACCTCTTGATCCCAAATCAAGCGCTCTAGCCAAGCTGAGCCACACCCCGTTAGTCCTTTGCGACCAACGCAAAACCTATTATACACAAGTCGGTGATGTTTGTCAACAACTTTTTTAATTTTTTTTGAAAATCAGTTGCTGATGTGTTATATTGAATCAGACGTTATCGCCTATTCATCAAACCGACTTTTGCATTATATGCATTATAGGAGCGAAAGTCAATAGGTATTTTGAAAAAAATTGAAAATTGTGAGGATGTGTAGTAATGGATAATTTTATATTCAGCATAAATGCAACGATACCGATATTTCTGGTGATACTTCTGGGATGGTTTCTGATGAAGATACATATTATAACAGAAGAGTTCGCCAACGTGGCGAATAAATATGTGTTCAAGGTAGCCCTTCCGGTTCTGCTGTTCAGGGATATTGCGACGACCTCCATATTGGACGACCTCAATGTAAAGTTTGTTCTGTTCTGCTTCTTTGGAACGATCATAATGTTTGGGCTGGTATGGGTGTTGGCACTGATATACTGTAAGGACAGAACCATGATTGGTGCATTTGTGCAGGGGGGAGCAAGAGGAAGTGCTGCGGTTCTCGGCGTTGCATTTGTGGAGAATATCTGTGGCAACTCGGGCATGGCGCCTCTCATGATAGTGTCAGCGGTGCCGATGTACAATATTATATCAGTAATAGCTCTGACATTTGGCGGGAACGACAGACAGAGGGGAACAGCGGGTATCAAGAAAGCGTTCGTCAATATATTGAAGAATCCGATCATCATAGGAATATTGCTTGGAATCCCGTTCTCTGTATTTGACATACCGATACCAGCCATACCGACAAGAACTATCAGTTATATAGCACAGACGGCGACTCCTATAGCGCTCATAGCCATAGGTGCTGGATTTGACTCACAGCAGGCATTGACCAGGCTCAAGCCGTCACTTGTGGCAACGGTCATAAAGCTTGTGATTCTTCCTGTCATATTCCTTCCGGCTGCCATTGGTATGGGCTTTGGGCCGAGTGAGATTGTTGCTATACTTATAATGGTTGGAGCACCGGCTACGGTGTCGGGATACATCATGGCGAAGAATATGGACAATGATTATGTGCTGTCATCGAATATTATCGTTTTATCCACATTATTATCGTCAGTGACGTTGACTCTGTGGGTGTTTGTGTTAAAATGTTTGGGAGTAATCTAATTTTATTATACAGAGGTTTAATTAATGGATAACATTGACTACAAGATACTGAGATGCCTGAAGGACAATGCGAGACTTACAGCATCGGCCATCAGTGAAGAGATCAATCTCTCTGTCTCGGCCGTGATAGAGAGAATAAGGAAGATGGAGAGCAGCGGGGTAATAAAGGGATATACCATTGAGGTTGACCAGAAAAAGCTGGGCAATGAGATGGTAGCCATCATGGAAGTGAGACTGAAGCATCCGAAATATTATGATGAATTTGCACAGCTTATACAGACAAATGACAGCATAGTCGCATGCTTCTATATGACAGGAGATTTTGACTTTATATTGAAGATAGTGACTGATTCCGCTGCAGGTCTGGACGAGGTGTATAGATTTGTGAAGGGATATGAGGGTGTGTCTGCAACTGAAACGCACTTTGTTCTCAAGACGCTCAAGGACGAAGTATCAGTTATACCGGAGGTAAAGGAAAAATGAACAACATAGTACTTACAGGCATGCCGGGAGCGGGCAAGAGCACTATAGGGGTTCTTCTGGCAAAGGTTCTCGGTTATAAGTTCATCGATGCAGATATTCTCATACAGAACAGTCAGGGAATGCTGCTCAGGGAGATAATAGCAAAGTATGGCGATGATGGGTTTTTAAAGATAGAGAATGATGTGAACAAGGGTATCACAGACCAACATGCAGTCATAGCCACAGGTGGAAGCGCTGTGTACTGTACTGAGGCCATGAAGAAATACATGGCGGAGGATACAGTTATATATATCAATCTTCCGTATGAGGAGATAGCGAACAGACTTGGCAATATCAAGAGAAGAGGCGTGGTGCTGAAGGATGGACAGACTCTGAAAGATTTGTATAATGAGAGGACAAAGCTTTATGAGAAATACTGCCATATCAATATCAAAGCGGAAGGTCTTGGAATTGAGGAATTGCTGGACAGCGTTGCGGGCATGATAATTGTCAGAAGAGATCTGTAATACGTCATATGCCACATGATAGGGATAGAAAAGCTGCTTATATAGCTGAGGTGAAAATGTAGCATATATACAATGGAGGGAATGTATGGAGATATTAAAAATGTTAGGTCAGATACTGCTTCTTGTGCTTGGATTTGTGTTTATGATAAAGGGAGCGGATGTATTTGTAGATGGTGCGTCTAAAATAGCTGTCAAATGCAACATACCAGAGATGGTAGTTGGCTTAACAATAGTTGCCATGGGCACTAGTGCTCCAGAAGCAGCTGTCAGCATAAAGGCGGCACTTTCGCCTGCGGGAGCCGGGATCACTGTTGGAAATGTGCTTGGAAGCAACATTATTAACATACTTGTCATCCTTGGAGTGACAGCACTCATAGCAGCACTTCCTATAAAGAAAAATACACTTAGGATAGATATACCATTTGTTATCGTGGCATCGATCATGATACTCTGCATGGGATATTTTGATGGTGTGCTCAGCAGACTTGAGGGTGTGATATTCTATGTAGTGTTTATTGGATTTTTGGTATATCTGATCATCAGCGCGAAGAATGGCAACAGCGAGAGTGATTCTATAGAACTCACGGAGAAGGATAAGACTCCGAGACTTATACTGTTTATAATCATAGGATTAGCGCTGGTCGTGGTCGGAAGTAATTTCACTGTAAATGCGGCATCATATATAGCTGGAAAGCTCGGTATGACAGAGAGACTCATAGGTCTTACAATAGTGGCATTTGGCACATCTCTTCCTGAGCTTGTGACATCATGCACAGCGGCCAAAAAGGGGCAGACAGATATTGCCATAGGCAACATAGTTGGAAGCAATATATTCAATATACTTTTCGTTGCCGGAACTACAATGCTCATAACCCCAGTGCAGTTTGAGCAGAACTTCCTGTTGGATGGCATCATGGCAATAGTGGCTGCTGTTCTCCTCTGGGTGTGCAGCGTCAGAAAGAAGAAGCTCACCAGGTCGGGCGGAATAGTGATGCTGGCTGTGTATGCGGTATATTTTGCTTATATTATGTACAAGAATTATATGTAGCAGATATCAAATGAATGGGGTATAGTCATTTATGTGATGATTATGAACCGGAAGAGTTGGTGTGTATAACAAGTCACTATGACAAGGATTATTACAGTATGGATGATTTTTATGATTTAGATGAACTTGATTAGATCTCAATAAAAAATACAGCGTGTAGCGATTGCCGCACGCTGTATTTTTTGTGGATATTTCTTGACTATGGTATGGGTATAACTTATAATCAGATATAGCAATTTAAACCGCAAAACTTTAAAGTTGACACGCTTTGATGTGATAAAGTAAACCGCGGATAAAAAATGTATTGGGAGGATACTATGGTACTCAAAGTTATTATGCTTGTTGTTTTCTTTGCAATCATGCTTGGAGTTGGATTTTACTCGAGAAAACACACAAAGGATGTGAATGGATTTGTTCTCGGAGGCAGAAGTGTTGGCCCGTGGCTCACGGCATTTGCCTATGGAACATCTTACTTCTCAGCGGTTATATTCATTGGATATGCCGGACAGTTTGGATGGAAGTACGGAATTGCTTCCACATGGATAGGAATTGGAAATGCGCTGCTTGGCTCACTGGTGGCATGGGTAGTTCTCGGAAGAAGAACAAGACTGCTCACACAGGAGCTTGACACGAGAACTATGCCGGAGTTCTTCGAGAAGAGATACTCCAGCAAGTCATTGAAGCTTTTCTCGTCGATCATCATCTTCATCTTCCTCATTCCATATACAGCGTCACTGTACAACGGACTTTCAAGACTGTTCGGAATGGCGTTCAATGTTGACTATAAGATATGCGTAATCGTCATGGCTGCCCTTACAGGTATATATGTAATCGTTGGTGGATACATGGCGACTGCTATCAACGATTTCATCCAGGGACTCATCATGCTGGTGGGAATCGTGGCAGTCATATATGCGGTACTCAACAACTATGGTGGACTCACAGGCGCGCTAGACAGTCTGGCAAGGATAAATGATCCTGCAGTGTCAGATACACCTGGTGTATTTGCATCATTCCTGGGACCTGACGTGTTCAATCTGTTTTGTGTCGTCGTGCTGACATCCCTTGGAACATGGGGACTTCCACAGATGGTACAGAAGTTCTACGCCATAAAGGATGAGAGATCCATCAAGACAGGTACGGTTGTGTCGACACTGTTTGCGATCGTAGTTGCCGGCGGATGCTATTTCCTCGGCGGTTTTGGAAGACTGACAGGAACCGATGTTGCTACAGAGGGATTCGATGCCATCATTCCACATCTGCTTGAGAAGCTTCCAGCTGCCCTTATGGGACTTGTGGTCATACTGGTGCTTTCAGCATCTATGTCCACACTTTCTTCGCTGGTCCTTACATCCAGCTCAACGCTTACCATCGACTTTATAAAGCCGGTCATTGCACCGAAGATGGATGAGAAGAAACAGATACTTGTCATGAGGCTCATGCTCGTTATGTTTGTTGCTGTATCGGCTGTTATTGCCATCGTGCAGTACTCAAGCAGGATAACGTTCATAGCACAGCTTATGGGTGTTTCATGGGGGGCTATAGCAGGTGCGTTCCTTGCTCCATTTTTATATGGCTTATACTGGAAGAAGACTACAGTTGCGGCATGCTGGACATGCTTTATATGGGGAACAGGAATCATGACGCTGAACTTTATAAGCAATACATGGGGATTGTTCAAGTTCCCGGCAGTGATGCAGTCACCTATCAACTGCGGTGCGGTTGCAATGGTGGGCGGTCTCATAATAGTTCCTATTGTGAGCCTGTTCACAAAGAAGCCTGACCAGAAGAAGGTCGAGGATGCCTTCTCATGCTACGAGGAGACGGTTACAGTAGCCCACAGAAAGGCACTTGACTAGTATAGGATAAACGTGCATGTAGACGCGATAAAAGCGACGGGTCATATACATAGATATTACACGGTCTTTACACAAAACTTTGTTGAAAGGCCGTGTTTTTTATGTTAATATTATCAGGCGGTAATGTGCATTTGAGGCATGCTGTAATCTATGTGGCAGGAGGCGCAGATATGATCACGCTGTACAGAACAGATGACAGAATTTTGAGTGAAATACAGGAATATGGTCCTGGTGCCTGGATAGTCATGACTAAGCCAACAATAGATGAGAGTAAGAGCATAGCCGAGAGGTTTGAGATAGATCTGGCGGATGTCAGAGCCGCACTGGATGACGAGGAGAGCTCACGTGTTCAGGTGGAGGACAACTACACACTGATAATCGTGGATATCCCTTCTATAGAGATAAGAAATGAACGTGAGGCATATACTACGATTCCACTTGGTATCATACTTGTTGCAGACTGTATCATCACCATATGTGCTGAGGAGACACCGGTACTTGAGGCATTCATGGAAGGCAAGGTGAGAGAATTCAGTACCAAGAAGAGGATGAGGTTCATGTACCAGATACTCTACAGGAACTGTACCACATACCAGTATTATCTGAGAGTCATGGACAGAAGAAGAACCCTTATTGAGCAACGTATCCAGGAGGAGACCGAGGATGCGGATCTCATAGATCTTCACGAGCTGGAGTCCAACCTTGTATACTTCGCCACATCACTGAGAGCGAATGGAGTAGTTCTTGACAAGCTGACAAGATACGGCAGGATCAAGCAGTATCCGGAGGACAAGGAATTGCTTGACGACGTTTTGGTGGAGAACAAGCAGGCTATCGAGATGACACAGATATACAGGGATATCATAAGTGGTACGAGAGAGCTCATGACGACCATCATAAACAACAGACTGAACAACGCCATGAAGTTTCTGGCGGCCATAACCATCGTCATGGCTGTGCCTACAGTTATATCGGGTGTGTATGGAATGAATGTGGGCACGAAGTGGATGCCATTTGCGAATGTACCATATGGATTTGAGATAGTGTGCGGTATAATACTCGTTATAAGTATTGTGATAGCTTTGATATTGAAGAAAAAGAAGATGCTCAAACAATAGGGCAGATAGAAAAAGGATCACCGGCGGTTTTGTTGCTGCCGGTGGTCCTTTTTTGTGCCGTTGTTATTTGTTGTTGATAGGTATTCCGTTTACCTCGACCTGATCGGATATCTGGATGACGATGCATTTCCTTCCGTCGATCTCCATGGTCTCTACCAGATCAGTTCTCTCAGGATTCACCTTGATGACCACATCAGGAGTCTTTACCTCAAATGTTTTTGTGTTTGCAACATTTGTCGCGTACATGACAGTTGACTTCTCACGCGGTACAACTATGGCCGGTTCATCCTCCGGGTTCTCAGATGGCTGCTCAGGCGGTGCTGCCGCAGCGGTTACCTTCTCGTAGTGGGCGTCAAAATCTGCCATCTTCTCATCTGATACTCCGCTCTCTGTCAGCAGATTCTTTATAGTGTTCTTGGATAGGGTCAGCGGTTCAGGACTGTCCTTTCTCTGCTCTATCATCTCGTTCAGATTGTCGTGTATTGTACGCACCATGTCGTAATTACAGTCATCGCCCAGAGTCTCAGCCACGATCTCCTGGAATACATCCTTCTGCTCGCCCGCTGTTATAGGAAGAGAAGTGCCAAGGATGTTACTTATGAAGCTGTCGTGAAGCTCCTCCGGTTTTTTGGTGTAGTACAGAACGTTGTGGATATCCGTGCTCCTGTCGATAAATGCCGGGAACAGGAAGCCTATGTCCGGCATGTCGACCACCCAGTCGCGGACTCTGTTGTGGAATGTGCTTTCAACGTCGAAGTAGCTGAGTCCCGCCTTGGACAGGTTGACGTGGCAAATGGAGCACATGATATAGTCATACACCTCGTCTGATGCATCGTCCATCATGATGCCGTCGGTTGTCTTGCCCGGAACATCATATGTATCGTGGATGAGCAGTATGAGGTAGTTGCCGGTGTAATCGTAGTTCTCGATGACCTTGTCATAGAACTCATTTATCAGCTCATCGTTCTCAAGCTTGCTCTTCCTGAGTTTATTCAGGAATTCCTGTGTGCCGCCTTCAAACTCCTGTGAGGTAGGAAATGGCATGGTGACAAGATTCTTGCCAATGCTTCCTGATAAAGTCTTTTTCAGAATTTCAAAATATTTGTATGTTTCTTCTTCCGGCATGGTGAGAAACTGTTCGTTGATGGTCGCCACCTTGTTGCAGTCTCCGTCCACGTAGCATCCGCGGATCTTGCTTATGGAGCATTCCTTTGGAGCAAACAGGTGTCTTATCTCAAGTACGTCTTTTTTTGTCATAAATAAAACTCCGTTTCTATATAGTGATATATTTTGCGTTATAACATCTGCAATGACAGACCGCCTCCTAAGTATACCACAAATAATGACAAGTCTTAAAGATATCTTAAACTTTATAATGGTTGTTTCTTAATGGCAGTATGGCGATAATTGAGAACAGGAGGTGATTGTGGTAAGCTAAGGATAAATACGAAAAAGGTGAGGACAAGAAAAATGTACAATATATTAATATGTGACGATGAAAAAGATATAGTATCAGCTATAGAGATATATCTTAAGACAGCCGGGTATTCGGTGTATAAAGCTTACAATGGTATGGAGGCAGTTGATATGGTAAATTCTAATGACATACAGCTTGTACTCATGGACGTCATGATGCCTCAGATGGACGGTATAACAGCCATGGCAAAGATAAGAGAGAGCAGCAATGTGCCGGTTATCATGCTTACGGCAAAGAGTGAGGATACCGACAAGGTGCTGGGACTTGAGGTCGGCGCAGATGACTATGTGACAAAACCATTTAATCCGGTGGAACTTCTGGCAAGGGTAAAGTCCCAGCTCAGGCGTTACATGCAGCTGGGAGGCGGAGAGACACCAAAGGATAAGCTGGTTATCGGAGGTATAGAACTTGACGACAAATCCAAACAGGTCACACTTGACGGTGAACTTATGCCCCTCACCCCGACGGAGTATGACATCCTGAAACTTCTTATGCAGAATGTGGGAAAGGTATTTTCCACGAAGGAGATATATAAGGCGGTGTGGAAGGAGGATCCGATGGGAGCGGAAGGCTCTGTTGCGGTTCATATAAGACACCTGAGAGAAAAGATAGAGATAAATCCATCTGATCCGAGATACATAAAGGTTATCTGGGGAAGAGGATATAGAATGGAGGGACAATAGTGGATAAAACAATTTATAAGATACGAGGAAATGTGTTCTTTAAACTTGGAATATATATTCTTGTGGCGGTGCTGGCATATGGAACGCTGTATACAGGCGGTCTGGTGCTGCAGGGAAGCTACCTTGGAGTGTACAGTGATGATGGTCAGGGCGCGACGCCGTATGAGAGACTTGTAAACGATTATGTGGAGGACACAAATGATGCGCTTACCGAAAAGGTGAAGGCTTACATCCAGGATACAAGGTCGCAGCTGGAAAGCATTACAACATATAATCAGCTCGTGAGTGCTGATCATAACGGAGATATGGTTATAACTGCGGATGATGTTTTCCGGGGATTGACCAATGCGGATACAACATCTGCGATCAAGTCGTCATACCGGTATGAGGATATGAGCGAACGAGGTGATATCGGCTATATGCTGACGGCATCCTGCAGTGATGATACAAATGTCAATATCAATAATGGAAAGATAAAAGTAACGACCGGAAATATAAAGCTGATAAACGATGATGCACGGCTGGACGATAATATATATACAAATGATTATGATAGCACGATAGAAGTACCTGTTAAAAGATATATTGTGTTTGACAAACAGAGCGATATGGAACAGGGCGAGCAGTATATCAATGCTCTGCTGGGGAATTATGATCCATATTATGACGAATACATTTATAATGAAGAATATGAAGAAAGTGATACTGTGGAGGCTGATACAGATTCTGTATTGACAGCGGATGGCAAGTCTATTACCAAACAGGATATCATGTATGGCGATTATTATCCTAGCTCAGTTGAAAAACTGTATTTTGACGACACAGACGAGATTGGCAGTTCATCTGGGAATGGCTACTGTCTTGTGCTAAGCTATGATGCATATTCATTTATAAATATCACGGGAAAGTGCTATGTGGACGTGGCGGCTGCTGTAGACAACATCAAAGCGTCAAATCCGGAAATGGTTCAATACATTGGAATATGGAGGACGAAGAGCGAGGGGATACTGGCAGGATTTGCAGTCATGTTGCTGCTGTGCATCGTCATGTCAATATTTTCAATGGTCAACGCCGGCGTAAAGACAGGGAAGGAGACGATAACTCTCGGCAGATTTGAGAGGATTCCGACTGAGCTTGTGCTGGCTATGACAGTATGCTCTGTTGCAGCAGCAGTAGGGATCTGCGTTGAAAGCGGTATTGCATCCATGTGTGTGAACCAGTATAGGAATTACACATTTGTATCAGAGAATATACAGTATATTGCGTTTCTGGTGCCGGTGGCATGCCTATATTCTGTGGCATTGTTTTTCTTTAATAATATAGTCGCTAAGGTGAAGGCGGGAACATTTTTTGCAGACTGTCTGATAATCCGCGCACTGAAATGGATAGCAAGAAAGACGAAAGCTTGTTTCAGGTATGTGAAAAGTCATATGTCCCTGACGCAGAAGGGCGTATGGGCTTATATAGGTATAACTATAGTAGAGATAATTTTTGTGGCAATCCTGGCAGCAGGCAGCATGAGAGGCCTTCTTTGGGTGGTGATTTATATCATTTTAAAATGGCTGTGCATAGTCGGAATAGTGGCATATCTCATACAGACACAAGAGTTATACAAGTGCGCAAAGGAGATGGCGGAGGGCAATCTGGACAGGAAAGCGGACACAAGCAAAATGTTCTGGGTATTCCGCGCACATGGTGAACACCTCAACCAGATAAGAGACGGCATGTCAAAGGCTGTTGAGGCCAGAATGAAGAGCGAGCATTTGAAGACAGAACTCATAACAAATGTATCCCACGATATAAAGACCCCGCTTACATCCATAATCAACTATGTTGATCTGCTGCAGAAGGACGATATGGATGAGAAGACAAGACAGGAATATATAGAAGTTCTCTCAAGGCAGTCTGCGAGATTGAAAAAACTCATAGAGGATCTGGTCGAGGCATCCAAGGCATCCACTGGCAATATCCAGATAAACTGGGCAGAGATAGATGCCAATATGCTGCTTGAGCAGGCTGTTGCAGAATATGAGGATAAACTTGCAAATGCCGGGCTTAAGGTCGTATTCACAAGATCAGAGTTGCCGGCAGTCATAAGAGCTGATGGACAGCATCTGTGGAGAGTATTTGATAATCTTCTGTGTAATATAAGCAAATATGCAATGCCGGGGACAAGGGTATATGCATCGGTGATAATCGATGACAGAAAGACCAGGATTGAGTTCAAGAATATATCCAGAGATCCGCTCAATGTGTCCAGTGATGAGCTCATGGAGAGATTTGTCCGTGGAGACAGCTCCAGAAATACGGAGGGAAGCGGACTGGGATTGTCTATTGCAAACAGTCTGTGTACACTGATGGGTGCAAAATTCAGATTGAGCATAGATGGTGATCTGTTCAAGGCAGTTATAACATTTGACTGCGGAACTCCGCAGAAGAAAACCAATCGTTAGAATAATGTGTGATCTGCAGGTTGAATTATGAAAAAATATTAGATTTTAGCACAAAACGTTATTGACAACTAATTTGAGTTAGGGCATACTAACCTTGATGATAATATTATCAACAATCAGAAGGAGGCGTGTATGATGACTAACGAAAGATTAGAGACGGACAAGAAGAGTATAGATGATACAGGTATCCAGCGTACAGAGATGCAGAAAGAGATCGTTATCAGCAGACTCAGGGAAATGGGATGCAGGATAACCAGACAGAGAATGATACTCCTTGACATAATACTCGGGGAAGAGTGTTCTTCCTGCAAGGAGATTTATTATAAGGCGACCAAGCAGGACAGTCGTATAGGCTCGGCTACAGTGTACAGAATGGTGAATACATTGGAGGATATAGGAGCCATCAACCGTAAAAACATGTATAAGGTTGCCTGTGGTGCCAACTGTGGTATAGAGGATGCCTGTGTCATTGAGCTTGATGATTCATCCAGCATTGAGCTTTCGGCCAAAGAGTGGAACAGGATAATCCGTGCAGGACTTATGGCTGGCGGATATATTGAGAATCAGATGGTGACAGGTGTCAATGTAAAGCCTTGTGGCTGTGGCTCATGTTGTTAATAACGAAGGAGATGATCTACAATGGGTGGAACAATATTGGTAGTGTGCATACTGGTGCTTATAGTAGTGGGTGCAGTTATCAGTTCTACAAAGCACTTTAAAGGAGAAGGAGGCTGCTGTGGCGGCGGTGGTTCCGTCAAGGTCAAGGGTGACAAGATAAAGGATGTTGTCGCCGTGAAGACTATTTACATAGAGGGAATGCACTGCAGCAACTGTTCAGATCGTGTACAGAATGCACTGAACAGTCTGAGCCAGGTGAACGCAAAAGTCGACCTCAAGAAGAAGCAGGCTATCGTTAAGCTCGGAAGAGAAGTATCTGATGATGAGCTTAAGAGCTGTGTAGAGAAGTGTGGATACTCAGTAACCGGTATAGGATAAAGGCTTGAATAAAAAATTGTAAAAAATTTTCAAAAAATTGTTGGCAATTCGAATAAGATGTGGTATTATCCATATTGTTGTTGAAAACACAACAGATAAGCGCGAGTGGCTCAGCGGTGGAGCATCTCCTTGCCAAGGAGAGGGTCGCGGGTTCGATTCCCGTCTCGCGCTCTTTTATATTAATTCACACTCAGGATTCAATCCTGATTTTTTTTTGCCCTCAGAAGCGATTGGTAATAAAATTTAAACATTTTTACTATTGAATAAATGACATGTAGTGATATAATCAATCACAATCGTTGAATATCAGAAAAAGTATAATTTTTACGAGGTAATGATTAAATTATGAAAGAGAGACTTAAGAATTTTCATCATTCAGCAGTTTTTATCTGTCTGGTTCTTGCAATTGTTCTGGACGTTGTTCTGGAAGCTCTTGGAAGACATTCGCTGTTTAAGGCGATATCGTATGTGTGGAATCAGCCGCTCATATTTCTGTATAACTGTTCGATCATTTTCTTTACGCTGACACTTTCGCTGCTCATGAGAAAGAGAATATTCGGATACTGCGTTATATCGTTTGCATGGCTGATACTTGGAATCACGAACTGCATAGTTCTGGGATTCAGAATAACGCCATTTTCAGCTATCGATATGCTTATGGCGAGGAATACGATAACTATCATAGACAAATATTTTAATGTATGGCAGATCGTGCTCATAGCTGCGCTTCTGTTCGTTGCGCTGGCAGCCATCATAGTTCTGTTCATAAAATCGCCGACGGTTACGGGCAATATATATAGAACGAGAACGACTGTGTTTATAGTTGCGACATTCTTCTGTGTAATGCTCTTCACCAAGATCGCGCTCAATGCACAGACTATATCAGATAATTTTGCAAACCTTGCAACGGCATACAACAATTATGGATTTGTATACTGTTTCTCAAACAGTGTGGTCGATGTAGGTATAGGACAGCCGAGTGATTACAGCGAGGATAAGATGCTTGAGATAAAGGATGATCTGGACAGTGTTGGCACAACGGATTCAAAGCATGGCAAGGACAAGCCAAACGTTATATTTGTACAGCTTGAGTCATTCATGGATCCGTCATATGTAAAATGCCTCACGTTCAATGAGAATCCTATTCCGAATTTCACAAAGCTGAAGGAGGAATGTACATCAGGATTCCTGACGATGCCGGCGATCGGTGCAGGTACAGCCAATTCGGAATTTGAGGTGCTCACGGGATTTAACGTGGCATATTTCGGTGCAGGTGAGTATCCATATAAGACCATACTTGGCAAGCAGACCATAGAGAGCATGGCGACACAGCTGAAGCTTGATGGTTATTCAACACATGCCATGCACAATCACGATGGTACATTCTATGACAGATACAAGGTGTATAAAAACATGGGATTTGATACATTTACCCCGATGGAGTATATGTACAATCTGGAGCATACTCAGAAGAACTGGGAGAAGGACAATGTCCTTACCGGTGAGATCATGAAGACTCTGTACTCCACCACTGGACGGGATTTCATATTCACCGTCAGCGTACAGGGACATGGAAGATACCCATCAGAGCTTGACGAGGAGAATTACAGCTATCCTATAAAGGTTGCCGGAACAGGCGATGAGAGTCTTGATACACAGTGGACATATTACTGTAACCAGCTCCACGAGATGGACGATTTCATTGGCAAGCTTATAGACAGACTTACGGCGTACGATGAGCCGGTCGTTCTCGTTATGTATGGAGACCATCTTCCTGGATTTGAGATCACAGAGGACGATATAACCAACGGAGACCTTTACCAGACAGAGTATTTTGTCTGGAGCAATATGAAGAACTTCCCGGTTGAGGATGAGGATATAGAGGCATATCAGCTCAGCACAAAGGTGTTTGATATGCTGGGATTTGAGAAGAGCTATGTGCAGAAGTTCCAGTCAAAGTACAAGCCGGGCGATGCAAACTATGATGATGATCTCGAGAACATTGAGTATGATATGCTTTATGGACAGAGATACATGTATCCTGATGGATGGCCATATGAGCCGACGAATATGAAATACGGCATAAGCAAGATCAGGATCTCGGAGATCAAAAAGGGCGTGTATGTGCCACCGGTTGATGAAGAAGCGGATTTCACGGCAAATGATGGTTCCGGGGACGGTGAGAGTGCTGAGGAGCCACAGCCTATGAATGGATATTATATCCACGGAAGCAACTTCAATGAATGTACATTTGTGTGGATAGATGATGCCTTTTTGAAGGAGACTATCTATATAGACAGAGATACGCTGTTTCTTCCATATGAGGACTCGTTTGAGGCGGGCAAGGAGATATCCGTGGCGCAGGTCGGAGACGACAGTATAGATTTCGGAGTGGAAGACACTTATGTATATAAGGGAGATCCTGAAGATCCGGAGGACACAGAGACAAATGTGACCACGGAGACGGAAGAACTGCCTTGACAAGAACTATATAATTTGTTAGCATGTTTAAAAAGTTACATCACCCAACGCGATAAGTGTTGGGTGATGTGTTTTCTCTATTAAGGCTAATTGACGTACATAATGAGCACAATGCTCTTATTAAATATTTTACAGAAAGAGAGAGAAGAAAATGGGTAAGATTATTGGCGAAGGAATTACATTTGATGACGTTTTATTGGTACCTGCTTATTCTGAGGTATTACCAAATGACATTGACCTTACAACAAAGCTGACACAGAAGATTAAGTTGAACATTCCTCTTATGAGTGCCGGTATGGACACAGTTACAGAGCACAGAATGGCTATTGCCATGGCTCGTCAGGGTGGTATCGGAGTTATCCACAAGAACATGTCCATAGAGAAGCAGGCAGAGGAAGTTGACAAGGTAAAGCGTTCAGAGAACGGTGTAATATCAGATCCATTTTACTTATCTCCAGAGCATACACTGGCAGATGCTGACGAGCTTATGAGCAAGTTCAGAATCTCAGGTGTACCTATCACAGAGGATGGCAAGCTTGTTGGAATCATAACCAACCGTGACCTGAAGTTTGAGAAGGACTACACCAAGAAGATCAAGGAGTCAATGACATCTGAGGGTCTTGTTACAGCAAAGGAGGGAATCACACTTGACGAGGCTAGAGAGATCCTTGGAAAGGCTCGTAAGGAGAAGCTTCCTATCGTTGATGACGATTTCCACCTGAAGGGACTCATCACGATCAAGGATATTGAGAAGCAGATCAAGTACCCATATTCAGCACATGACGCACAGGGCAGACTTCTCTGTGCAGCAGCAGTAGGATGTACAGCCAACATCCTCGACAGAGTTGCAGAGCTCGTATCAGCAAAGGTTGATGCGATAGTTATAGATACAGCACATGGACATTCAGCCAACGTTCTGAGAACTTTCAAGATGGTTAAGGAGAAGTATCCTGACCTTCAGGTTATTGCCGGTAACGTTGCAACAAGATCAGGCGCACAGGCTATGATCGACATGGGTGTAGATGCAGTCAAGATCGGTATCGGACCTGGTTCTATCTGTACAACAAGAGTTGTTGCAGGTATCGGTGTACCACAGATCACAGCTATCATGCAGGCATATGATGCAGCTATGAATGCCGGAATCCCTGTTATCGCAGATGGCGGTATCAAGTATTCAGGAGATATCACAAAGGCTCTGGCAGCAGGTGCCAACGTATGTATGATGGGAAGTCTGTTCGCAGGTACAGATGAGGCTCCTGGTGATTTCGAGCTTTATCAGGGACGTAAGTACAAGGTATACAGAGGTATGGGATCTATAGCAGCCATGGAGAATGGTTCTAAGGACAGATACTTCCAGGAGAACGCAAGAAAGCTTGTCCCAGAGGGCGTTGAGGGCCGTGTGGCATACAAGGGATCACTTGAGGATACAGTATTCCAGCTCATCGGTGGACTTCGTTCAGGTATGGGTTACTGCGGAGCAAAGAACATTGCAGAGCTTCATGAGAAGGCAGAGTTCGTCAAGATTTCAGCAGCTTCACTCAAGGAGAGCCATCCACATGATATCCATATCACAAAGGAAGCTCCTAACTACAGTGTAGAGTAATAGAAATTTGCATAGATGATTTCAGATAAGAGGATGCATATCTGTCAGATATGCATCCTTTTTTCTTGACACCGTTCTGTTATGTGAGATAATGAAGAATGGGTGTCTTAGAAAAGAGGTGTTTGGATATTTATGAAGGTAAACAATCCAGGTAAAAAAGATCTTGACCAGCTTGTGATGCTTGAGCAGGAGACATTTCCTGAGGCTGAGGCAGCAAGCCGGGAGTCTATAGAGCGAAGACTGAAGGCGCACAGAGAAACCTTCTGGGTGCTCAAGAAGGACGGGCGAATAATAGCAGGTATAAATGGTATTACTACTAATGAGAAGGATTTGAGCGATGCCATGTATACGGGCGAGGACTTCTACGACAAGAAGGGTCGCTGGCTTATGATATTCGGCGTGTCAACTCTGCCGGACTATCAGCACAATGGATATGCGGCGAAGATAATGCATGAGGTTCTTCAGGAGACGGTCAAATGTAAACTCGACGGAGTCGTCCTCACATGTAAAGAGAACATGATCCCATTCTACGAACAATTTGGTTTTGTGGATGAGGGCGTGAGTGAATCTGAGCATGGCGGTGTCGTCTGGCATCAGATGAGGATAAGGCGCAGAGATATAAAACGTGATTATAAGCAGGATGTGATTGATTGTATAGTGATAGTAGTTGTGGCCGCCGTACTGGCATTTCTGCTGGGACGATTTGTGATATTAAACTGTAATGTACCTACTGGTTCCATGCTTGAGACAATACAGCTTGGAGACAATATAATAGGAAGCAGGCTTACATATAAGTTCTCTGATCCTGAGCGTGGCGATATAGCCATATTCAAGTGGCCGGACGATGAGTCCCAGATATATATCAAGAGAATCATAGGACTGCCGGGTGAGACCGTGGAGATCATAGATGGTAAGGTATATATAAATGGAAGTGATACTCCGCTCAAGGAGGATTATCTGAGTGATGAGGCAAGGACTGACGTAAGATCGTTTGGACCGTATCAGGTTCCTGAGGACTGTTACTTTATGCTGGGAGACAACAGACCAAACTCAGCGGATGCCAGACTTTGGGAGAATACCTATGTGAAGCGTGACAAGATACTTGCCAAAGCAGAATTTGTGTATTTCCCATTTTCACAGATAACATGGCTTGGAAACGGAGCAGAGTATTAGATTGTATGTCATGATGGATAATCAGAGGAGATGGTCACATGAACAGAGTGAGATTTGACATGCATTGTCATACGGCTGAGGGATCACCCGATGCCAAAGTAAAGATTCTTGATTATATTGATCTGTTAAAGCAGCGTGGTTTTCATGGAATGCTGGTCACAGACCATGATTCATATTCCGGATACAAAGCGTACTTAAGGCAGAAAGATAAGGTGAAGGATTTCACTGTGCTCAGAGGTATCGAGTATGATACGTTTGACTATGGACATTTCCTCATCGTACTGCCATCAGATACACCTGAGGAGGTGTACGACCTGTTTGAACACAGGGGCATGGCGCTTATCAGGGTGATATGGCTTGTGCACGAGTGCGGCGGTATACTTGGCCCAGCTCATCCATTTGGCGAGAAGTTCATGAGCTTTGGCAGCACGAGAAGGCTTGGCATGATAGAGCACAGACTATATGCACAGCATTTTGACTTCATAGAGGGATATAATTGCTGTGAATCAGCCAAGAGGAATAAGATGGCCAGAAGGCTTGCGTCATACTATGATATACCTGTTTTTGGTGGAAGCGATGCCCATAAGGAGAACTGTGTCGGACTTGCAGGTACATATCTTCCGGATTATATACATTCGGAGGATGATCTGATAAATTATATAAATGACGGCAATCATCCCGAGGTTGGCGGAAAGAGATACCCGAAGACCTTGAAGGACAAGATAGGACCTGCCGGCAAATTCCTGACGTATGGATTTTATTTATACAATATATATGGCGCATTCCGAAATTATCCTGCGAGATGTCGCGCATACTTTGCGGCATCGGCAAAACTGAAGGCAAAAATGAAAAGTAACTGTTCAGACAGGGGACTGGATAGCAAAAAATAAAAGCAAAAACAGAAAGGGCGATTATGAATAAGAAGGAAAGAAGTAATTTTACGGGGACGCTGGGCTTTGTTATGGCAGCAGCGGGAAGTGCGGTAGGACTTGGTAATATATGGAGGTTCCCATATCTTGCGGCAAAGGACAACGGTGGTGTGTTTATACTTGTGTATATAATACTTGCGCTTACATTTGGATTCACACTGCTCACAACAGATATTGCAATAGGAAGAAAGACTCGGCAGGGACCGCTCACAGCTTATGGTCTTATACATAAGAAGTGGAAATGGCTTGGCGGTCTGGCGTGGATCGTACCGGTCATAATCCTTCCATATTACTGTACTATCGGAGGATGGGTTCTGAAGTATATGACAGCATATTTTACAGGTCAGACAGAGGCTGCCACTGGTGACGGTTATTTCACCGGTTTTATAACAGCCCAGACTGCGCCTATAGTATTTGCACTTATATTCCTTACGGCCACAGGCGTTGTCGTATTCTGTGGTGTTGAAAAGGGAATAGAGAAGTTTAGCAAGGTGCTCATGCCGATATTGGTAATTCTTATAATTGGAATTTCAATCTATTCACTGACGATCAAGCATACCGGTGATGATGGTACGATCAGAACAGGAATTGATGGACTGAAGGTATATTTGATTCCTGATTTTAAGGGAATGACATTCAGGGATATATTCATGGTTGTAATGGATGCCATGGGACAGCTCTTCTTCTCGATAAGTGTCGCTATGGGTATCATGGTTGCGTATGGCTCATATGTTAAGAAGGATGTTAACCTTATGAAGTCGATCAATCAGATAGAGATATTTGACACGGCAGTGGCTTTCCTTGCTGGTCTGATGATAGTCCCTGCGGTGTATGTGTTCTCTGGAACGGAAGGCATGTCAGCGGGCCCTGGACTTATGTTCATATCTCTGCCAAAGGTATTCAATGCCATGGGTAAGGTCGGAACAGTCATCGGAGCCCTGTTCTTCATCATGGTTACATTTGCGGCGATCACATCCTCAGTATCGGTCATGGAAGCGATAGTGTCAGGACTTATGGATAAGTTCCATCTCACGAGAAAGAAGAGTGCGGTCATAACAACTGTATATGCGGTTGTCGGAATGTTGGTCGTATGTTTCGGTTACAACATATGGTACTTTGAGCTCAAGCTTCCAAATGGAGCTACAGCCCAGATCCTCGATGTGATGGATTACCTGAGTAACAACATCTTCATGCCGCTTGTGGCTATCCTGTCATGTATACTTATCGGCTGGGTAGTGAAGCCTAAGACGGTTATAGACGAGGTTACAAGAAATGGCGAGAAGTTTGGAAGAAAGAAGCTCTATATTGTCATGGTAAAGTTTGTGGCACCAATACTGCTTGCATTGCTGCTTCTCCAGTCATTTGGAATTGACTTTGTACAGTTTGTTACAAATCTGTTCAAATAGAACAATATAGTTTATAATGTAGAGGCGTTTGTCATGTGAGTGATGAAGGCCTCTATATTTTTGTCATAAGGAATGTCATTGCAGGATATTTATACCGGGTTTACGGATTTAATGGGAGAATGATGGATGAACAACAGGGATGATTTGATATATCTTGCCCCGATGGAGGGGATAACAGGATACATATACAGAAATGTACATCACAAATATTTCGGCGGCGTTGACAAATACTTTATGCCGTTCATTGCCCCGGCGAAAGGACGTCCTCTCAGAAACAGGGAACTAAGGGATGTGCTGCCGGAAAACAATCAGGGGATAAATGTGGTGCCGCAGCTTCTGACCAACAGTGGCGAGGGATTTGTGAAGGCTGCAAAGTTCCTGAAGGAGCTTGGATATAACGAGGTGAATATCAATCTCGGCTGTCCGTCAAAAACTGTAGTAACGAAGTATAAAGGCTCGGGTCTACTGTATGATACAGAGAGACTTGACAATTTCTTATATGAAGTATTTGCCGCAGACGTGATGGATGTGTCTATAAAGACCAGAATAGGAAGAGACAGTTCTGTGGAGTTCGAGGATATCATAGAGATATATAATAAGTATCCGATAAGTGAGCTGATCATACATCCGAGAATACAGACGGATTTCTACAAGAATACGCCAAACATGGAAGTGTTTGCCGAAGGTGTGGCTTCATATGGAAGACCAGACACAGTGTGCTACAACGGAGATATAAACAGTGTGGCGGATTATGACAGGTTCACGGGCGATTTTTCTGATATAAGTAAGGTTATGATAGGCAGGGGGATAATAGCTGATCCTTGTCTGGCGGAGCGGATAAAAGAAGAGTGTGGCGACAGTACATATGACTGGAACAGATTTTTCATATTCCACGATGAACTTTACAGGAATTACTGTGAGTCGGATGTGGGCAGGGGCAACACGATGTTCAAGATGAAGGAGCTGTGGGCTTACTGGTCGAGGCTGTTTTATGATGTGGAGGGAGCTGAGAGGGCTCTTAAGAAGATCCGGAAGACTAGAGATAATGGTGAGTATGAGGCGGCAGTCAGGATGCTGGCTGCACTGTGCAGATAGGAGATGATATCATGGGATGTCTTGGAAATTGTATATGGTTTTTATGTGGCGGAATATTGAGCGGACTTTCGTGGGGGGCAAGCGGGGTGCTGTGCTGTATAACGATAATAGGGATTCCGATTGGGATGCAGTGCTTTAAGTTTGCAGGACTTGCATTCTTTCCATTTGGAAAAGAGATAGTGTATGGAGGCGGGGCTGGCTCGCTGATCGCGAATATCATATGGCTGCTCTGCTGCGGAATACCTATGGCGGTAGAGAATGCCTGCCTGGGGCTGCTGCTTTGCATAACGATAGTCGGAATTCCATTTGGGCTTCAGTTCTTTAAGATCGCCAAGCTGGCGCTCATGCCTTTTGGTGCAGAGATTGTGGGATGATGGTGGAAATATACATAAATATAGTTGACAGAACTTGAATCACTAGAATATAATAATGTGGCGTCAGATATGTGCTGACGCCATATATAAGGCAATGACGAAGAGAAGTAGCATAGATTATCGCCCACAGAGAGCCGGTGGTGGTGGGAGTCCGGCGGAGTGAATATATGTGAATAACACTTTACCAGCCGCAAGCTGAAAGATATAGCCCATAGCGGGATACGTGTTTTATGTCGAGTAGGGGAGCCGTAGCTGCACGATACGCAGAGAGGTCATGAGCAAGGTGACTGAGAGGGACTGGGACGCGATGCTTTGAATATACGAAGATCGTGTAACGGTAAATCAGGTGGTACCGCGGACATTAAAGCAGACAAGTAACCGACAGGTAGTTTGAGAGAGCTTATGTTCGTCCTGAATATTTGCATATGTATATGTGCATCTGATTCAGGATGAACATAAGCTTTTTCTATTTGCAAGAGAAATAACAGCCAGTGCGTAATCCTGAAAAAGCCAAAGTGGAAATAAAGCCACAGGCAAATAGTAAAGAAAAGGAGAGAACAGATGACAATCGAGAACATTTATCGTAACAGAACAATGAACGAGATCACTGAGGGCGATGTGGGAAAGACACTTAAGGTTGCCGGATGGGTAGAGAATATCCGTGACCATGGTGGAGTATCATTCATCGATCTGCGTGATATGTATGGCGTGCTCCAGGTAGTAATGAGAGACACATCACTGCTTGACGGAATAACAAAGGAGGATTGTGTATCAATCGAGGGTATCGTTGAGCACAGAGATGAGGAGACATACAATCCTAAGATCCCTACAGGTACTATTGAGCTTGAGGCAAAGACTGTAGAGATACTTGGCAAGGTATATAAGCAGATTCCATTTGAGATCCAGACATCCAAGGAGACACGTGAGGATGTGAGACTCAAGTACAGATATCTTGACCTCAGAAACAAGAAGGTTAAGGACAACATGATTTTCAGAAGCCAGGTCATCAGCTACCTTCGTCAGAAGATGACTGAGATGGGATTCCTTGAGATCCAGACACCTATCCTCTGCGCATCATCACCTGAGGGTGCAAGAGATTACATCGTGCCATCAAGAAAGTTCAAGGGCAAGTTCTATGCACTTCCACAGGCACCACAGCAGTACAAGCAGCTCCTCATGGTATCAGGATTTGACAAGTACTTCCAGATTGCTCCTTGTTTCAGAGATGAGGATGCGAGAGCAGATCGTTCACCTGGTGAGTTCTACCAGCTTGACTTTGAGATGAGCTTTGCAACACAGGAGGACGTATTCAAGGTTGGAGAGGAAGTTCTCTCAGCAACATTTGAGAAGTTTGCACCTGAGGGCGCAGTGGTTACACAGGCTCCATATCCTATCATCAGCTACAAGCAGGCTATGCTTGAGTTCGGTACAGATAAGCCTGACCTCAGAAACCCACTCAGAATAATAGACCTCACAGACTTCTTCCAGAGATGTACATTCAAGCCATTCCATGGCAAGACAGTGCGTGCCATCAATGTACACAAGAAACTTTCAAAGGGACAGCATGAGAAGATGCTCAAGTTTGCACAGAGCATCGGCATGGGCGGTCTTGGATACCTAGAGATCCTTGAGGATATGTCATACAAGGGACCTATCGACAAGTTCATTCCTGATGATATGAAGGGTGAGATCGCAGAGCTTGCAGGCCTTCAGCCTGGAGATACTATTTTCTTCATCGCAGACGTGGAGGAGCTTGCAGCGTCATTTGCAGGACAGATCAGAATTGAGCTTGGCAACAGACTTGACCTCAACGAGAAGAACGCATTCCGTTTCTGTTATATAAATGACTTCCCAATGTACGAGTATGACAAGGAGAGCAAGAAGATCATCTTCACTCACAATCCGTTCTCAATGCCACAGGGCGGACTTGAGGCGTTAAATGAGAAGGATCCACTTGATATTCTGGCTTACCAGTACGACATCGTCTGCAACGGTATCGAGCTTTCATCAGGCGCTGTAAGAAACCACGATATGAAGATCATGGTCAAGGCATTTGAGATCGCAGGATACACAGAGGATGATCTGAAGGAGAAGTTCGGAGCACTCTACAATGCATTCCAGTTCGGAGCACCACCTCATGCAGGTATGGCTCCTGGTGTGGACAGAATGATCATGCTTCTCAGAAACGAGGAGAATATCAGAGAGGTCATCCCATTCCCAATGAATGGAAATGCACAGGATCTTATGTGCGGAGCACCTGGCGAGGTTACAGAGCAGCAGCTCCGTGAGGTTCACATTAAGGTCAGACAGTAAAAAGGCCGGACGGCACTGACATTTTAGAAATAACGAAAAACATATGTACAAGCACATTCAGCTACCCTCACTTCAGCTGGCTTACATCTGCATGATGTTACAGCCGCGATAAGGGCGCTGCGGCTTTCACATCAGCAGGTAAGCGCTGAAGATCGGTCGCTTTCATTACCGCTTGTACATATTGTTTTGCGTGTATATTGTCTAATAATGTCGGTGCCAATTTTATTATTAGGAGGTTTTTATGGCGGGATATCTTATCAAGGATACGACCAGGCAGGAGCGGGAGCAGATAGTTGCCGATTCTCTGGGAAATATAGATGCTTACTGTGATGGCTGTATGTGTGGTATCACAGAGATGTACCAGGATTATATTGACGGGAAGAAAGAGCTTCGTGAGATAAATATGGAGTTCAATGCGAGATATGTTCGGGATGAGAATATGGATGGACGGAAGTAAGCATATGGTGACAACTTTAATAATAAGTATGTGGCAGAGCTGGAAAAGCCATGTTAATATGGACATACAGTTAGTTGGTTTACATTACATCAATAAATAAGAATTAAAAAGGGGAAATTTATATGAGGATACGAAAAGGAATATTTATAGGTGCTGCGATGCTCTCCATTATGGCGTGTACGGCCTGTGGGAATTCAGGTGGAAATGTTTCAGAAACAAATGGTGCGGAGACCTCGACCGGTGTGGAGAGCGGAATAATAGAGCAGCCACAGGTCATGTATGATGGACACATCTATTATTACAATGCAACCGGAAGAGATGAGAAATTGCCGGAAGGATACGAGATCGCGGGAACGATAAAAAAGGTCGACAGCAAAGACTATCCTGCAGAGAATTTTGCGGCAGCAGGCGTGGATCTTGAAGCTGGACAGGAAATATATATCAGCACAACTGAGAAGAATGTCATTTATCTGAAATATGACAGCGGATATGCGAGGTTTGAGAGAAGTCCTGAGGATGCTGCAGCGGAAGAACAGGATGAGACGGAGGTTGCAGAGAAAGAGAATGAGATAGAGGGGAATAGTGAAATGGCAGATAATATGGATGATGCTATGGCAGAAAATTATGGAGAATATGGATTTGGAGAAGACGGAGAATTCGACTTTGACAGTATATTTGGGATAGATCAGCTTGACCTGAACTACGAGGCACATGTTGCAGGATTTGACGGAGAGAGCTTTTTGTATAGTGTGCATATTGATGGCGGTGTCACAGATGAGAAGGTAGATGAGATCCAGCATGTGATGGCGGATTATTCTTCACAAAATGGTGATGAAGAAAACTATATGGGGTATATTGATATATATAAGGGCGAAGACCAGATAATGATATACCTTGATCTTGGCGGCGTATCAGAAGAAAATAGCAACATGGCGGTAACGGGTATACTGAACGCACTTAACAGTGTCTCAGGTATAAAGAGTGTTATCATAAACGAAGGGATGTAGAAAAAAGAAAACATGTGTGAAAAGTCCATGATGTTTGGACAAAATATCATGGACTTTGGGCTGCGGAGATATCGCCACGGTCGATGAGGCGATAGATATGATAAAGGGCAAATGATATCTATGTATTTGCCATAAGGGGATTGATCAGGTTGGAGGTACGCAATGTGCGGAAAGACAATATTGCTTGTTGAGGATGACAAGGCACTGGCCATGGGGACGGTGTTCGTGCTGGAGGCCGAGGGTTATACAGTGCGGCATGCGGTAAATATCAAAACAGCGGGAACTATGCTTGACGATGCGGTTGATCTTATCCTTCTGGATGTCATGCTGCCGGATGGAAGTGGTTATGACTTCTGCCGCAGTGTGAGGGACAGAGGAATACAGATCCCGATAATATTCCTCACGGCGATGTCGGAGGAGGTGAATATAGTCCAGGGGCTTGAGCTCGGAGCGGATGATTATGTTGCCAAGCCTTACAGGCTTAAGGAGCTTTTGTCAAGGATAGTGGCCAATCTCAGAAGATATGATATGGCTGGCAGGGCGCCACAGGAGGTGTATACATTTGGCAGGCATAGATTTGTGGTGTCGGAATTCAGACTTTATGATGGGGACAGACTCGTAGACTGTACCCAGAATGAACTGCGTCTGCTCAAGGAGCTTGTGTCAAATGAAGGAATAGTGCTGTCCAGGGGCGCACTGCTTGACAGACTGTATGACATGGACGGTGTTCTCATAGATGACAATACGCTGTCTGTGTATATGAAGAGACTCAGGACAAAGCTTGGTGCTGATGCGTCGTGTATAGAGACGGTCAGGGGCGTTGGATACAGGTTCAGTAAGAACGGCAAAGCGACAGGGGAGTAGTTATGAAAAGCTCGTATGAGAGAAAAAAATACATATACAGTTTTGTGTGGATAAGCATTGCCGCTCTGTGTGTTCTGACGGTATGGTTCTATATCGCATTTGGCGGGAATGTGTTATATACGGCGATATCAGCAGGGCTTATTGCTGTGGTGATGATACTTCTGTTTATTGCCGGCTACAGACAGATTGACAATGTATACAGAGAGGTTGAGAACATATCTGATAAGATGATCACGGTTATGGATGACCCTGACAGTGTAGCTGAAGAGGAATTCAGACAGGGTTCCGTGGGGATACTGTACACGAACTTTTATAAGATGGTATCATTTCTGAGAGAGAGCCGGGAGAAGGAGCTCTCAGAGAAGATATTTCTCAGGGATATAATATCCGACATATCCCATCAGCTCAAGACGCCGCTTGCATCACTGAATGTATTTGTGGATATGCTTCTTGATGATAAAGTTACAGATCCGGAGAGAAGAAAGCAGGTGCTGGTTGAGGCACAGAATCAGCTCTCAAGGATGGAGTGGATGGTTCTGTCACTGCTCAAACTTGCAAGGATAGAGGCGGGGGCCATAGAGTTTCAGAAGCAGAGCTGGAATCTGGACGTCATCTGCTCACAGGCTGCGGATGGGGTAAGGTATCTCACAGACAAGCGCGGACAGAGAGTGATCATAGACTGCAAAGGTGATATGAAGCTGGAGTGTGATGGTGACTGGCTGACAGAGGCCATTCTCAATCTGCTCAAGAACGCTTCGGACTACTCGGAGAAGGATACGGAGATCTCGCTTTCGGTGGAGCAGAACGATCTGTTTACGAGAATATACGTGAGAGATCATGGCATCGGCATCCCGGAAAATGAGCTCCCGAACATCTTCAAGAGATTCTACAGGGTCAACCAGGAGGTCAATCCGAACAGCGTTGGAATAGGCCTGTCGCTCACCAAGTCCATTGTTGAGGGCATGGGTGGACGGATAACAGTGAAGAGCGTGGTTCATGAATATACATGCTTTGAGATAACATTTGTACATATATAGTCTGTGCTGGACTGGGATATCTGACTTATCTTACTAAACTGTAAGAAAGAAAATTTATACAGTCACCAGACAGTAAGAAAGAGATGGTACTATAGCATCATAGAAATGCTGAGTATCATCTTTTTTTATTATATACAGGGAGGTTTAGATTTGGGGGATTACAAGAAACTGGCAGTCAAATACCTGAAGGCCAACAGGGCGAGGAGCATAATTACGATAATAGGTGTGGCGATCACAGTCATGGTGCTATACGGGGGACTGAATTTTGCCTATTCCTATCTGCTTAATGCGAGGGAGGAGACAAGGCAGGAAAAGGATTACGAGTTTGTCCTCATGACAGAGAGCAAGGCACAGGCGGAGCAGATAGCGGCGGATTCACAGATAGAAAAGGCGTATATAGGCAAATATGAGTACACGGATTGGCAGGTCGATGAGCAGACTGGCAGCAGTACACCGGTGAAGACGCTCTACAGAAATGCCGTCTATGCCACAGGCGACAGTCCATTCCATATGGAAAAAAACATGGACGAGATCATGGACAGATATGGAGTCAAGGCAGAGCTCAACGTGGATCTGGCGGTGCTTTATTTCCAGGAGGGGACAACGGATGGATCGATGCTCATGGTCGTTGTGTGGCTGATACTGCTGATCGCATATATATTTGCCATATTTGCGGTTGGAATCATAAGGAACACCGTGCAGATGTTCATGATGGAGCAGATAAAGGACTATGGAATACTCCGGTGCATAGGATCGACAAAGGGGCAGCTCAAGAAAATAATTTACCTGATGGGAGCAATGCTTGAGTGCGCCGGAATTGTTATAGGTGTTATTGTTGGAGGATTCATAACACTGATAGTTGGTGCATTTGCAGGCGTGAGCGCGGGATACCATCTGATAGCGGCCGTCCCGGTGCTCATATGTTATCTGGGTGATCTGTATTTTGTAATGAGGGATAACAGCAAGATCATAGTGAAGAGGACTCCTATAAGTGCAGTGAGGGGACAGTTCAGGATAAAGACAGGGCGTATACGTACCAGGGGAAAGGGCCTGATGGGAAGGCTGTTTGGTATTGAGGGAGAGTATGCGAGAAAGAGTGTCCTGAGGAACAGAGGACGGTATGTCAAGACGATCGCATCGCTTTCGGTCAGCATCGCGGCATTGGTGGCGGTGGTGAGCGTATCCGGTGCGCTTGACAAAGCCGTTGGGTTCCTGGACGGTGAATACGGAACATATCAGGTTCAGGTATATGAGACGCCGTCACAGCTTCAGGACATAGATTCCGTGGAAGCCGGGCTTCCGGACGCTGAGAGCCTGCAGAGAATCGCAGATAACAGATATACCCTTGCAGCAAGAAAGGTCTATGCGGCAAATGTATATGTGGCGGATATCGATGAGCTTTATTCCAAATACAACGATGCTTATATAAATACGACCATGTATGGAAACATGCTGGAATCTTACAAGAAGATGTATGAAAACGACAAGTCTCTGGCTATGGGAAGGATGAGACTTTCGGGTATTACATTACATGGAATGGATGCTTCGGGGATGAAAGGTCTCTCACAGTATCTGGTGGACGGCACTGTGGATGTGAGTGATCACGGAATCGTGGTAGTCACAGGGGGAAGTTCTGCATGGAGTGACGATGATGAAGACAGTCTGACTTACCAGACATTGGAACATATCCAGGTAAATGATTACAAGGTAGGGGATACGATTGCTATCGTCAACACGGACAAGCTGTTCACCGAGACTCAGAAGGCTATAGAGCAGGCAGGCATAGCAAAGACTGGGGGAGACAGAGCTGATGACACTATAGCTGACCCGGATGCCGAAAAGAGAATAATTATTGCAAATGAAGTGTATGACAGGCTTGTGGCTGAGGGGGACTACACGACATACACGGTGGAGGGAATACTTGACCTGGGAGACATGCTGACAGGTGAGAATGGGATACAGGTGTACACTTCCGTGGATAATTACCTGGCGGAGACGGGATATACGGAGAGCCAGATATCCGGCATGGAGTATCAGATCGATTCCACCAGGATAACGAACAGAAGCATAGACGATATGGTGAGCTATCTGTATACAGATACGGGGGCATTTGATTTTTATATGTATGTTGAAAACCTCAGGACGTTTCAGAGCTTCAAGGAATTTAACCGTGTCATACTCATGATAGCTGCACTTGTATTTGCACTGGGAGCTGTAAACATCATAAATGCAACGGCGGGTAATTTGCATATGAGACGCAAGGAATTTGCACAGCTCAGGGTTATAGGTATGTCGAGAAAGAGACTTATAAAGACTGTGTTGCTCGAGGGAATCATGACGGCATTCTGGTCAAATATATTGGGAATATTGATCGGTACAGGCGTTTATTATGGCGAGTATTATTTCATAAGACTGATGTTCCAGATGAGATTTGCGCCATCGGTGACAGCCATTGTGGTGGGAGTGGTGTTGTCGACGATACTGGTATTTGGAAGTATATTGATCCCGCTCAGAAGACTTCCTCAGAGTATGGCAGAGGATCTTACACTTGAGGAATAAAGGAGGAGGAAAGTTATGGAAATAGTAAAGATGGAGCATGTGACCAAGATATACGGCGAAGGTGACACGAGAGTGTGGGGACTTGACGATGTTAGTCTTACAATAGACAAAGGGGAGATCGTCGCCATAGTGGGGGCGTCAGGTTCAGGCAAATCGACAATGCTGCATGTCATGGGCGGTGTGGACACACCTAACAGCGGAAACGTGATTATAGATGGCAAGGACATAACCAGACTGTCAGATGAGGAAATGTCTGTGTTCAGAAGGCGCAAGATAGGCTTTGTATTTCAGGCATATCACCTTATCCCGGTGCTGACCGTCGAGGAGAACATAAGGATGCCGATACTTCTTGACCACAGGAAGCCGGACAGGGATTACATAGACCACATCATAGAGATGCTCGGCCTCAAGGACAGAAAAAAATATCTGCCAAATCAGTTATCCGGTGGTCAGCAGCAGAGAGCAGCCATAGCAAGAGCTCTGGCAAACAGACCGGCACTTGTGTTGGCGGATGAGCCTACAGGAGCCCTGGATTCAAAGAATGGAAATGAAGTCCTTACACTGCTGCAGGATTCGGTGAAGAAGCTGAACCAGACACTTGTGCTCATCACACACAACATTGATCTGGCGAGGGAAGCGGACAGGATAATAAAGATAGCCGATGGAAAGATAGTGGAGTGATAAAAGAAAATGTCTGATAATTGTGAAGAGATGTCTTAATAGGGGGCTGGACAAGTGTACAAAACAAATAAGTTGACTATAGTAAAAAATATAAAAAAATTCATGGCATTGTTACTTGCGGTGATCGTTTGTATGTCTGCATTTTCTTTCAATATGGTAGCCGAGGCGTCACAGCCAAAGGTCATGGTGGTGGATTGCCAGATAGTGCAGAAGGAGATATTTGCCGGACAGGCATTTGACCTCAAGGTCACCATAAAGAATACAGGCAGCAGATATGTTGACAATCTCAAGATATCCGTAACATCTGATACAGGGGATATAGTTCCTGCGGAAGGGGCAGGAAACGGCTTCCTTGATGAGCTTCCAAATGGCGAGGAGAGTACATTTACATTCAAGCTCAGAGCTGCGGATGGACTGGCGGAGAAAAGCTATAAACTCAGCGTGGTAAATGAATATGACGATATATGGGGAAATCCGTATTCTGCTACAGACGTGATATATCTTCCAGTAAAGCTTGCGCAGAGGGCTTCTCTCACGGATCTGTATGTGGCAGATGATGCGGTTCTCGGGGATTCGGTTGAGATAGTCGGAAGCGTGAACAATCTGGGTGCCGGCATGCTCTACAACGTAAAGGCAAAGCTTCAGAGCTCTTATATGGAGGAGATTGAGACGTATATAGGCAATATAGAGTCTGGAAAGAGCGGAAGCATAGATATCCTCACGAATGCCGTGGTGACGACTGCTGCGAGCGGTGATATGTCAAAGGTGATAGTTACATATGAGGACAAAGAGGGGAATGAGACGACGATTGAGGGGAATTTCAAGGCGACTGTGGAATCTCCAGTGTATGACAATGTAGAGAAGATAAAGGACAGCACAAAAAGCAGTGATAAAAAGGTGTTATATGGTGTAATTGCTGCGGTTATAGTGATAGCTCTGTTCTGTATATGTGTGATAAGAAAGCACAGGAGAAAAAAGGAGATTCTTGATGAATTTTAGATTCCGGTCACGGGGAGAGAGTTTATAAGGAGATAGATTGTATGGGGTGGATATGGCATTTGTGTCTTATGAATATGAAGAGAAGAAAGATCAGAACATTTCTCACCGTTCTCGGCGTGATGATAGGTGTTATATCGGTTGTGGCACTTCTGGCTGTGGGAATCGGAGTCAAGAACGAGATGATAGATTCTGCGGTTGCAAGTGGAAGTGTCAACCAGATAACGATATACAGTGAGACCGGAAGTAAGCATAAGGATCGAATGATAACGGACAGAACGATATCTACATTGACAGATCTTGCAAATGTGGATGGTTGTTATCCGCTGTATGAGGTGCCTGTGAGTATGAAGTATGGGGAGTATGAATACTTTGGCAATCTTGTGGGTGTGCCGGGAAATGAGCTTGATGGCTGGAGTCTGGCCTATGGGAAAAACAGCAATCCTTCACATGGGACACCTGAACTGATCTCGGGCAGCAGTGTGGGCAAAATGTTCTTCAATCAAAAGACATTTGACAGTTACGAGAAGAGAGAGAAGAAGAGTATTGCATCCCTTGTCGGAAAGAGATTTGACACGACCGTCGGATGGAGCGGTGAAAGTGACAGGATATTCAAACTGAAGCTCGCCGGGGTTTTATCTGATGGAGATACGGATAAAAGCTCTGACAATGCTTCTGCTGACACTTCTTATGACAGCACAGTTCAGGATGAAGAGTCTGACGAATCGCTGGACATCTCTGACAGCTACAGCGAGAAGTCTCAGACGATATACTGTGATATGGATTCACTGAAAAGCCTGATCAGAAAGGTCAGCACCGATGGCAAGCTGTACGGTCAGCCGGTGGATGGCAATGGCAACAGCTACCGTGAATTTGTCTATACATCAGCGGTGGTGATCGTAGATGATATAAATAACGTCGATGCTATGGTAAAAAAGCTTCAGGACATGGGGTATCAGACAGAGAATTCCAAGGAATATCTGGACACGATACAGAAGTATCTCAAGATGATACAGCTTCTTCTCGGCGGAATCGGAATGATAGCACTTATTGTGGCTGTCATAGGAATAAGCAACACCATGACGACCTCTGTATTCGACCGGGTAAACGAGATCGGTATATTGAAGGTCCTCGGCTGCGACATAGACGAGCTCAGACTTCTGTTCCTCATGGAGGCCGCAGTGATAGGACTTGTCGGAGGCGTCCTCGGAGTATTATCCTCCTACGGAGTGAGAATAGTGGTGAATAAAGCCGCCGTCTCCATGTTCAACCTTGCAAAAGAAACCCAGATATCCATGATCCCATGGTGGCTTGCACTGACCGGAGTCCTCGGCTCCGTGATCCTCGGAGTGGCAGCAGGTTATTTCCCAGCAAGATGGGCCTCAAAACTAAGACCAATAGACGCCGTGACAAGGAGGTAAAAGACAAAGGACATGGCTCGATATGGCTCGAATAAAGGATCGGTAAATTTCCTCGTTACTTTGTCGCATTTTGAATGATATAGAATAAAAAAGTCCTATTAAAAAGTAAATTAGCCCGTACTCTGTAATGATATGGGCCATCGATAGTTCAGGAAGTCGAGTGTGATGGAACATATCATTACAGAGTACGGGCTTCACTATCTCAAAGGACTTTTCGTCCGTTTTCGTCCTACTTCCTATTGGCTCTGTAACGGAGAGTATGGTCAAGAATCTTCTTACGGATTCTGAATGACTTTGGTGTGATCTCCAGAAGCTCATCAGTGTCGATGAAGTCAAGAGCCTGCTCAAGACTCATCACCTTTGGAGGTGAAAGCTTGAGAGCATCATCTGATCCTGAAGAACGTGTGTTGGTAAGCTGCTTCTTCTTGCAGACATTGACCTCCATGTCCTCAGCACGAGGATTCTCACCTACAACCATACCGGCGTAAACCTGCTCACCAGGTCCGATGAACAGTGTTCCACGCTCCTGTGCGTTGAAAAGACCATATGTGATCGAAGTACCTGACTCGAATGCGATGAGTGATCCCTTTGAACGGTAGCTCATGTCACCCTTGTATGGAAGATACTCGTCAAATGTTGTGTTGATGATACCTGTACCCTTAGTAGCTGTCATGAAGTCACCACGGAATCCGATAAGTCCACGGGATGGAACAGAGAACTCAAGTCTTGTGGTTCCATTTCCTGTAGGAGCCATTCCCTGAAGCTCACCCTTTCTCTGGTTCAGCATGTTGATGATAGTACCTGCAAATTCGTCAGGAACATCTATATAAGCAATCTCAAATGGCTCAAGCTTATGTCCGAGCTCATCTTCCTTGTAGATAACCTCAGCCTTACTTACTGCAAATTCATAACCTTCACGTCTCATGTTCTCGATGAGGACTGACAGGTGAAGCTCACCACGGCCTGAAACCTTGAAAGCCTCAGTTGTGTCAGTCTCCTCAACTCGGAGGCTGACATCTGTGTTCAGCTCTCTGAAAAGTCTCTCACGGAGATGTCTTGATGTTACGAACTTACCTTCCTTGCCTGCGAGAGGAGAGTCATTTACCATGAATGTCATGGCAATGGTTGGCTCAGAAATCTTCTGGAAAGGAATTGGGTCAGGATTCTCAGGGGAGCAGAGAGTATCACCTATCTGTACATCTGCGATACCTGAAACAGCAACGATAGAACCTATCTGTGCTTCCTTAACCTCTATCTTGTTAAGACCCTCATACTCGAAAAGCTTTCCGATACGAACCCTCTCGAGCTTGTCCGGGTCATGCTCATTTACTATGACAAGATCCTCATTTACCTTGAGGACACCATTGTCGACCTTGCCGACACCGATACGTCCAACGTACTCGTTGTAGTCGATTGTGCTGACAAGCATCTGTACACCTGCCTCAGGATCGCCTGTAGGAGCAGGAATGTAATCAATTATAGTGTCGAACAGAGGCTTCATGTCTGTGCCTGGCTCGGATGAGTCAAGTGTTGCATAACCGGACTTGGCAGAAGCAAATACAAATGGGCAGTCAAGCTGATCCTCATTTGCATCGAGCTCGATGAGGAGCTCAAGAACTTCGTCAACTACCTCGTCAGGACGTGCCTCAGGACGATCACATTTATTTACACATACGATAACTGCAAGATTAAGCTCAAGAGCCTTCTTCAGAACGAACTTGGTCTGTGGCATAGGACCCTCAAATGCATCAACAACGAGGATTACTCCGTTTACCATCTTAAGAACTCGCTCAACCTCACCGCCGAAGTCTGCATGACCCGGAGTATCAATGATGTTGATCTTGGTGCTTCCATATGTTACGGCTGTGTTCTTGGAGAGGATCGTGATACCTCTTTCACGCTCAATGTCGTTGGAATCCATGACACGCTCTGCAACCTCCTGGTTGTCACGGAATACACCGCTCTGCTTTAAGAGCTCGTCTACAAGTGTTGTCTTACCATGGTCAACGTGGGCGATGATAGCCACATTTCTGATATCATCTCTTGTTATCTTCATAATTTTCACTCTTTCTTTCAAATTTAGTCTACTTTACAACGGTTAACATTCTAGCATAGTGAAAAAACCAATGCAATAATTATAATGTACAAAAATGTTGTAAAAATGAGGGCAAATACTAACAGATTATTGTTAAAGTCTGTGTATCAGATGTGTATATCTAATATAATTCAAATCAGGATATAGTTCTTATTGCTTTAAGCTTTCGAAAGTGTTGATTTTCATATATTACCAAAATATAATGTAAGGAAAAGCATAATGATCTATGCTACAATTTAGAGGTGTTTAATAAAATAATATGGCGTTTTTAGCAGGCTCTGTTTATAATTGATCATGAAAAATATACTAAAAAAGGTGGTAACATTAGTTTTGGCGCTGGCTCTTATAGTGGCTATAATCCCGGCAGACAATGCACAGGCGGCAACAGGCAGAACTGGCTTAAAAAGGGCGTCAAATGGCTATTATTACTGCTACAAGAATGGAAAACAGGTTAAGAAGACCGGATGGGTTATAGTGAATAATAACATGAAGGTAAAGCTGACCTCATCTTACAAGGTTCAGTACAAGCAGCTCAAGAAGGGAACAAAGACCTACGTAAGCAAATATGTGGCATCAAAGAAGAAGATTGTTAATCTCGATCGAGTTTACATAATGTTATCAGATAAGAAGCTTCATTTTGTGTCAAAGAATGGAGTGCTGATTAGAAAGAAATCCACAGTCAGCGATAAGAGTGGAAATACATGAAAAAGGCAAAAAGACTCTATAAGTATAGCTATGCAAAGAAGAAGTGGGTTCTTCAGTAGAACACCTCATGTAAAATAAACGGTAAAACATATTATTTTGACAAGAATGGTAAAGTAACAACGCAGGCTCCGACAACCGAAAAGACGACAGAAGCAGCGACAAAGCATACTCATAATTGGCTTGTCAGCGATCAGACCTACGGGGAGAGAAGAATATGCAACATATGTGGGGCGGATATAACTGGTATATCAGCAAAACAGCATATAGCTGATACAGCAGTTAAAACTAATATAGGCACAAAGGACGATCCTGTATGGGCTGATGTTAGTAAATGCAATGGTTCAACTCATACCGAAACATATGTTACATCAACCACATGGATATGCTCAGGCTGTGACAAAGTAGTTAAAACGAATGGTGAGGATATGCCCAAAAAAAATTTAGAAAATCCAGAGTAAAACACCATGTTGTATTTTGAAATCTTATTATGTAGGCGTATTTGGGAATTATAAACAAGATAATGATTATGGTTGTAGACAATATAATTAGGAGACAACAATGTTTACAGAAAAGGATATTGAGCAAGTTATAGAGATATATGAGACAAGAGGCATTGTAACCAGAGATGATTTTGGCAACATGGATTCGAGACCTTTATCAGAAGAAGTGTATGATGAAATGCAACGGAGAGGTTACGATAATGTTATGATGACAGAAGCTCATTTGCCTGGGTATGCTGATTATTCCCGTGCAATCTATAATGCAGATAAATATACGTTTAAAGAGGCTGATGAGTATTTGATTAAAAATGTGTTGCACGAATGGAAATTATAGTATTATAACAGTCAAACTGGATAGCGTTTATAATTAAACAGATATAAAGTATGGTCTAAAATGCCTGCGATGTAACAATATACATCGCAGGCATTTTCGTGCATTTATCTGGCGGCCGCCTTGAGCAGCATCTCCTTAAGTTCGTCAGGTGAGAACTTGTAATGAGAGTTGCAGAACTGACAGTTGACCTCTATAGGTTCGCCCTCCTCAAGAAGACTTGCAATCTCCTTCTTTCCGAGGCTGAGTACCGCATTGTAGTATCTCTCCTTGCTGCAGTTGCAGTGCCACCCTGTAGGAAGCTCGTCGGTTACGACCACATCATATCCCTCAAATACATCCTTGATGATGTCAAGAGGAGTCTTGCCCGCATCGAGGAGACTGGTGATAGAAGAGAACTCGTTAAGTCTCTTCTCAAGAACGTCTATGAGCTCGTCCGATGCAAATGGCATAAGCTGGATGATGAATCCGCCCGCCTGCTTTACTGTGTTATCTTTTTCCATGAGGACGCCGAGAGCAACTGATGTAGGGATCTGCTCTGATGTTGCAAAATAATATGTCAGATCCTCGGCAATCTCACCGGATACGAGCTGTGTCTGGCCGACATAAGGCTCCTTGAGACCGATATCCTTGATAACTGAAAGCACGCCGAGATCAAGTGCCTTGGCAACATCCAGCTTACCCTTGTCATTTGCGTGAAGGATAACGTTTGGATTGTTGACATATCCCTTGACTCTTGAATGTGCGTCTGCAGTTACGGTAAGTCCTCCGATCGGTCCGTTGCACTGGATCTGAAGTGTGAGTACGTCGGACTCGTTCTTGCACTGTGCTCCCATAAGTGCTCCTGCTGTGAGCAGTCTTCCAAGTGCGGCTGTAGCCACAGGGCTTGTGTTGTGGATAGACCTTGCGGTTTCCACGATATCTCTTGTTGTACCGGCGAAGAATCTTACCTGATTGTTCGCTGCCATACCTCTTATTATATGATCGCTCATGTTGTATACCTCGCTATTCTATGTTGATTAGTTTTGTTACATTTTGAAATCTGTCCGGTTATCTCTATATATAATCGCATTATAATAATGATATATTGGACAATCTTCACCATTTTATATTATGAATGATGATAAGACAAGCCTATTCATAGTGTTTGTTATCCTGGTGTGTCTCCCTTGCAACCACGTATACCCTTTCACTGGAATCTGTGGCTGGCTGCCATGTAAATGCATCGTACATGGCGACGAGCTCCATGCCTGAGTCAGCAACGCATTTCCTCATGTCATCAAGGGTCAGGCCTCGCTGATAATGGAATTCCTGATACTTCCTGTATAGAGGACACTCATCATCCGGTTCAATGCCTGATTCTGGGTATTCTGGGAGAAACAGGCTGAGAGCCAGCTCATTTATATCGGTTTCCGTATCGTAGTAGTTATCCCAGATAAAGCTCACGTCGTCCCTGTCCTCGGCTATGGTGCTGTCGGCAACCACATCCTTGAAATAGTGGCGAGTCTTGAAGTCGCAGATAAATATGCCCTTTGATTCGAGATAGTTATTTGCCAGCCTGAATACGTGGGTTATGTCGGCAAGCTCCGTAAGATAGTTGATGCTGTCGCACACGCACACGATGGCATTCACCGTGCCGAAGAGCTCAAACTCCCTCATGTCCTGCATGAGATATAAGATGGATTCATGTCCTGTATCCAGCTTTTTCTCATTTGCCACCTCAAGCATCTCATATGAATTGTCGATACCGATCATGTCGTATCCGGCATCCGCAAGCCTTTCCGTTATCTCTCCGGTGCCACATCCAAGCTCACATATGAGCCCTTCGTCCACTCCGTATTTTCTCAAAACTTCTATTATATATGTGCACCAGTCATCATATGGAATGTTGTCCATCAGTTCATCATAGACACTGGCAAATACCTCATAAGCGTTCATGCTTCCTCCTTCAGCCTGCGCTGGTCAAATCTCTTGATAACAGTTTGAATTGTACCACAGCTTAAGTTTTATAGTAAACTGCAATAAATAATTATGCATAAAATTCGAATGATTGTTGAAGAAACTTAAAATAGCATTTATTATGTTACTGGGCAGAACAAATATAAAAATCAGAAAGAGGACAAGCAGAGATGGAATACTGGGATATTTACGATGTGAACAAGCAGCCTACAGGACGCACTATGAAGAGAAATGACTGGAATATGCAGCCGGGGGATTATCACCTCACAGTGCTCGGTGTGCTCCAGAACAGAGAGGGAAAGTATCTAATTACCAAGCGTGTCATGACAAAGGCGTGGGCAGCAGGCTGGTGGGAGGTATCCGGCGGCGGAGTGCAGGCAGGAGAGTCATCCATAGAGGCTGTCAGACGAGAGGTGATAGAAGAGACAGGCATAGACGTAAGTGATTTCGATGGAGGCTTGCAGTTTACATATAGGAGAGATAACCCGGATGAGAAGGACAACTACTTTGTGGATGTCTATAAGTTTACTGGAGATTTTTCGGAAATAGATATCAGGCCTCAGGAGGCGGAGACCGATGGTTTTAAACTGGCAACGCTGGATGAGATAAAAGAATATGCAGAGCAGGGAATCTTCCTTCATTATGACAGTATCAAGAAAGTGTTTGAATAAGCCGGGCTGCTTATACCAAAAAACAGTTTGAAAAACACAGCATATATGCTAATATAGTTAAGATTAGAGAGGAATCGGGCGAAAAAGCGTTATAAAGCCTGAAAAGATAAATTTCAAGGAGGCATTTTCAAAAATGGCTGAGACATACAACCACAAAGTCGTTGAAGGAAAGTGGCAGAAGGTCTGGGATGACAACAAGGCATTTGCTGCTACAGATGATTATTCAAAACCAAAGTATTATGCGTTAGTTGAGTTCCCATACCCATCAGGTCAGGGACTCCATGTAGGCCACCCAAGACCATACACAGCGCTTGATATAGTAGCAAGAAAGAGAAGAATGCAGGGCTACAACGTTCTGTATCCAATGGGCTGGGATGCATTTGGTCTCCCTACAGAGAACTATGCGATCAAGAACAAGATCCATCCAAAGGAAGTAACCAAGACCAATGTTGCAAGATTCAAGAAACAGCTACACTCACTTGGATACTCATTCGACTGGGACAGAGAGATCAACACAACTGATCCTGAATATTACAAGTGGACACAGTGGATATTCCTCAAACTCTTCAAGGCTGGTCTCGCATACAAGAAGGAGATGCCTATCAACTGGTGTACATCATGTAAGGTTGGTCTTGCAAATGAGGAGGTTGTCAACGGCGTATGTGAGCGTTGTGGCAGCGAGGTTGTCCGCAAGGTTAAGTCTGAGTGGATGCTCAAGATCACAGATTACGCAGACAAGCTCATTGAAGGACTTGACGGCGTGGATTACATCGAGCGTGTAAAGGTTTCACAGAAGAACTGGATCGGACGTTCAACAGGAGCTGAGGTAGATTTCTCAGTAAAGGGCAAAGAGGACAAGCTCCGCATATATACAACAAGATGCGATACATTATTCGGAGTAACATACATGGTTGTTTCACCAGAGCATCCAATCCTTGACAAGTACAAGGACGAGATCGGCAACTGGTCAGACATCGAGGCATACCGTGAGCAGGCAGCGAAGAAGAGCGACTTTGAGCGTTCAGAGCTTGCAAAGGATAAGACTGGTGTATGCATAGACGGACTCACAGCCATCAACCCTGTAAATGGCAAGGAGATCCCTATATACGTATCAGACTATGTACTCATGAGCTACGGAACAGGTGCTATCATGGCGGTTCCTGCACATGATGACAGAGACTGGGAATTTGCAAAGAAGTTCGGACTTCCACTCATTCAGGTTGTTGCAAAGGATGGCGAGGAAGTAGATATAAATGAGGCTGCATTTACAGACGTGGCAACAGGAGTGCTCATCAACTCAGATTTCCTCAACGGCCTTGAGGTAAAGGATGCAAAGGAGAAGATGATAAAGTTCCTGGAGGAGAAGGGTATCGGTCAGGCAAAGACAAACTACAAGCTCCGTGACTGGGTATTCTCACGTCAGAGATACTGGGGCGAGCCAATTCCTATCGTTCACTGCGATAAGTGTGGTTATGTACCTATCGACGAGAGCCAGCTTCCGTTGCTTCTTCCAGAGGTAGACAGCTACATGCCGACAGACAACGGCGAGTCACCACTTGCAGCCATGACAGACTGGGTAAACACCACATGTCCATGCTGCGGCGGTCCTGCAAAGAGAGAGACGGATACTATGCCACAGTGGGCTGGATCATCATGGTATTTCCTCAGATATACAGATCCTCACAACACAGAGGCTCTTGCAAGCAAGGAGGCACTCAAGTACTGGCTTCCTGTTGACTGGTACAACGGAGGAATGGAGCATACAACACTCCACCTTCTGTATTCAAGATTCTGGCACAAGTTCTTGTACGATCAGGGCGTAGTTCCTACACCAGAGCCATACCAGAAGAGAACATCACATGGTATGATCCTCGGTGAGAACGGCGAGAAGATGAGTAAGTCAAGAGGCAACGTTGTAAATCCTGACGACATCGTAGATGTATACGGTGCAGATACACTTCGTACTTACGAGATGTTCATCGGAGCATTTGACCTTGCAGCTTCATGGTCAGAGGATGGTGTCAAGGGATGTAGAAGATTCCTCGACAGAGTATGGAAGCTTCAGGACAGTGTGACAGACGAGAAGGGCTACTCCAAGGATATGGAGACCAAGATGCACCAGGTTATCAAGAAGGTTTCAAATGACTTCGAGAACCTGAAGTACAACACAGCTATCGCAGCCATGATGGCACTTCTCAACGACTTCTACAAGAAGGGAAGCGTTACAGCAGATGAGTTCAAGACACTGCTCATCCTGTTAAACCCTGTTGCACCTCATATCACAGAGGAGCTGTGGTCAGTAAAGAACTATGGCGGATATGTATATCAGCAGACATGGCCAGAGTTTGATGAGGCAAAGACAGTAGAGTCAACAGTAGAGATCGCTGTACAGATCAACGGTAAGACTAAGGCAACACTTGCGATCGGCAAGGAGGATCCAAAGGATGAGGTTATCGCAAAGGCTAAGGAAGTGATCGCCGACAAGCTCACAGGTAACGTTATCAAGGAGATCTATGTTCCTGGACGTATTGTGAATATTGTTATGAAATAATTGAGAAGAAATTCTCACAACAGAATAAAGTGCTTGGAAATATTGAAAAGTTTGCTTGAAATCAAGGTTTACAGACATTTTTCTTCAAAGAAAAGGTATCATAGAATACCGCAAAATATCATAACAGATTTTAAAAATGGAGTAAAAATGGAGTAAGGATTGAAAGAAAATGGAGTAAATATTTCAAAATAATATTACAAAATAGCGTAGACAGTGGTAACACTGCTTACGCTGTTTTTATAAACTTATAGAATGAGATACAGGCATATGATATAATTTAAAGTATAGAAAAAATAGTATGAAATGAGGATAGATACGGAATGCCAAAAGGAATTTCAAAAGAATTTCAAAATATTATAAAAAGAACAGCACCGAATCCTTTTTATACAGAAGAAAAGGGTTGTTTATTTTTAGGAGATAGTATAGAAGTTTTAAAAAGAATTAAGGATTCATCGGTAGATTTGATTTTTGCAGACCCACCATATTCGATAAAAAAAGCGGATTGGGATACGTTTGAAAACCAAGAAGAATATATTAAATTTTCAAATAAATGGATTAAAGAAGCAAGCAGAATTTTAAAAGATACGGGGACATTATATGTATGTGGATTTTCTGAAATATTAGCAGATATTCACCATCCAGCAATGAAATACTTTTATAATTGTAGATGGCTAATTTGGTATTATAAGAATAAGGCAAATTTAGGGAATGATTGGGGACGAAGTCACGAAAGTATTTTGTGTTTAAGAAAGTCTAAAAATCATATAATGAATGTTGATTCTGTAAGAATTCCATATAATGCTCATACATTGAAATATCCAGCACGTACGCAAGCGAAAACTAGCCAGTATGGAAATGGAAAAGAAAGAGGGGCGTGGACACCAAATCCATTAGGAGCAAAACCTAAAGATGTGATAGAAATTCCTACGACATGTAATGGAATGGGCGAAAAAACCCCACACCCAACACAAAAGCCAGAAGAATTGTTGCGTAAAATTATTTTAGCTTCGTCTAACAAGGGAGATGTTATATTAGATCCATTTGTTGGAAGCGGAACAACTGCTGTATGTGCCAAACAATTAGAAAGGCAATGGATAGGTATAGATAAAAGTGAAGAATACTTAAATTGGGCTGTTGAAAGATTAGAAAAAATTCAAAGAAAAACAATAGAGGAATGGATACAATATGATAAATCTATTGTATCAAGAAGGGAGACAATACGATGAAAACTTTATGGGAACTAATGTCATGGGTTTCAGAAAAGCAAAGATTTGAAACGATTGGAGATTATGTAGAATTTGCAAAATATTACTTAGAATTTATTGAAACAGAATTGCAGGCAGAATTGGTAGCTAAAAATGAAAATAATTATCGCTTTTTTCAGTATAGACGAGACGGAGAGTATAACATAACTCGCCCTGTTAATTCAGAATTATTTTTTAAACTTGCAGAATATGAAAGTATAGCACCGGATTTTGAGAAAATTCTTACAAATATAAGAGATATAAAAGATGATGAAGAAGCAAGAGGAAAAATCAATAATTTTATTTATACTACGCAACAGACAATAGGTTGTGCTTTAGATGCCCTTCCATCTTCTAAAACTAATACATCAAGAAAAGTGAACGGTGATTTGTTTGAACGTTTAATGCAGATGATTATAAGACAGTTGGGATTTACGATAGATTCAGAAACTTTGAGTGTTCCTGTACCAAAATCGGTGGAAAAAATGAATTATCAGAATGACATAGAAATAAAAGTAGAAGGGGAAATTGTTGCGATAGGCTCGGTTAAAACATCAAGTAAAGATAGAATTGATAAGATTTTTTTGGATAAACTGATGTATAATCGTTTAACTAACACAGATACACCTCATTTTGCAATCTTTTTACATGATGTACAACGAGCTGGAAAAGAACCAAATTATAAAACAGGTCAAACATTTTTGACAGGGCATTTTAAGGCATATACTATTGGTTTGAATCCTTTAGATGGTGTGTATTATTGTGATTTGCGTCCAATTATGAAAACTGATGATTTGTTAAAAGAACATATAAAATCGTTAGATTATTTATTATGTGAAGATGTTTGGAAATTTGTATAAAGGTAATAGAAATGAAAATTTATAAGAATTCAATTTATATAACAGGGTTATTAACAATAATAACTTTTGCAGGAAGTTTAATTTTACACTATATTATTTCTTCAAAAGAAGCTGAGTTTTGGTGTAATATTCTTCTTGGTATATTTGGTGGCGCAGTATTAACCTTAATATCTTCGATAATTGGGTATAAAGTAGAGCGTAAAAGGATTCTTGAAAAATTTTATTATTATACAAACAAAATTTTGAAACAAATAAATCAATATCAATTTAATATGACATTAGAAGAA
>OOCI01000222.1_pt1 | contig 55286 bp, 57 predicted proteins | sample 1671761 | NCBI WGS metagenome assembly OOCI01 (sample SAMN06348190, study PRJEB24527) | human gut metagenome | biome: human gut; feature: ankylosing spondylitis patient; material: feces | host: Homo sapiens | place: China | collected 2015-10
CCGGTCACGCCGATGGTACTGCGTAACAGTGGGAGAGTAGGTCGCCGCCGTTTTCTTGAGAAGTCCTCCGTAATGAATCTGTTGCGGGGGACTCTTTTTTTGTTCATTATCCCCCTTTTTTAAACCTCTCTGCATTTTTCTTTCATTCTTTTTATTTTATATCCAAGCAAATTTTGTAATTTTGGCCAAAATCTAATGAGGAGAAAAATCACGTATAGAAAATAAATTAACATATAACTCCTATAAATATGGAAAACAAAATTCAAGAGCTGACCGACAAGATTTATCGTGAAGGGGTCGAAAAAGGGAATGAAGAAGCCCGTAAATTAGTATTGGAGGCCCAAGCGGAAGCGAAGAAAATTGTAGACGAAGCTCATAAAGAGGCCGAGCAGATTTTGGCCAATGCTCGTAAGTCTGCTGATGAATTGTCAGAGAATACGAAGTCTGAATTGAAGCTGTTTGCAGGACAGGCTGTAAATGCTTTGAAGTCTGAAATCACTTCCGTCGTAAGTGGATCAATTGTGGATGCAGACGTAAAAGCTTTTGCTGCAAATAAGGACTATCTGAATGCCTTTATTGTTGCATTAGCTGAAAAATGGAGCGTGGACGAGCCTATTGTCATCTCTACGGCAGATGCAGAAGGACTAAAGAAATATTTCGCATCAAAAGCTAAAGCTCTTTTGGACAAAGGCGTCAGAATTGAGCAAGTGAACGGTATCAAGACGTTGTTCACTGTGTCACCGGCAAGTGGTGCCTATAAGGTGAACTTTGGTGAGGAAGAGTTTATGAACTACTTCAAGGAATTTTTGCGTCCACAACTGGTGGAAATGTTATTTTAAATCCCTGTCAGGATATGAGTAAATACTATTACTTGGTAGCTGGTTTGCCCGATTTGGCTTTGGATGACAGCAAACTGAGTTATACGGTAGCAGATTTCAAGACAGAGTTTTATCCTTATTTGTCAGATGCGGATAAAAAGTTAATAGACCTGTTCTATTTGAAGTTTGATAATGCGAATGTATTGAAACTTTTGAAAGACAGGGATGCGGTGATTGATACCTGCGGATTGTATTCAGTAGACGAACTGTCTGGTTTTATAGCTATGCTGAAGGACGGTGACGAGGTACCAGACCGTGTATTTCCTTCTTACCTTTCTGCGTTTATCTCCGACTATTTCAATCAGCCAACCGAGGAGATGAATTCTTTGCCAGAGAATCGTCTGGCCGGATTGTATTATGCTTATGCAATGAAGTGTAAGAATCGGTTCGTTTCCGACTGGTTTAGCTTCAATCTCACAGTCAACAATATTTTGGTTGCACTTACAGCCCGTAAGTATAAGTTCGAAGTCGCTCCTCTGATAGTGGGCGACACCAGTATCTGTGAGGCATTGCGTACGTCGACTGCGCGCGATTTCGGTTTGGGTGCTGAGGTCGATTATTTGGATCAGCTGATGAAGATCAGTGAGGTAGAAGAGTTGGTTGAACGTGAGAAAAAGATAGACCAGCTGCGTTGGAACTGGATGGAAGAAGCTACTTTCTTCAATTATTTTACCATTGAACGTTTGTTTGTATTTCTGTTGCAGCTTGAGATGATTGAACGTTGGCTTTCTTTGGACAAAGAACGTGGAAGTCAGTTGTTCCGCAGTATGATTGATGCATTGAAAAACGAAGTACAGATACCCGCGGAATTCAGATAAATAAAATTGTTAATATTATATGGCAACAAAAGGAACTGTTAGTGGCGTAATCGCCAACATGGTGACGCTTGTCGTTGACGGCCCGGTGGCACAGAATGAGATTTGTTACATCTCTACCGGGGGCGACCGTCTGATGGCAGAGGTTATCAAGGTTGTAGGTGCCCAAGTATATGTTCAGGTGTTCGAAAGTACGCGTGGACTGAAGGTAGGTGCTGAAGCCGAATTTACCGGACACATGCTCGAAGTGACGTTAGGACCGGGTATGTTGTCCAAAAACTACGATGGTTTGCAGAACGACCTGGACAAAATGGAGGGTGTTTTCCTGAAGCGAGGTCAGTATACTTATCCTTTGGACAAGGAAAAGAAGTGGCATTTTGTTCCTCTGGTAAAGCCCGGCGATAAGGTGGAAGCCGCTGCCTGGCTTGGAAAGGTGGAAGAGAATTTTCAGCCGCTTAAAATCATGGTGCCTTTCGCACAGAAGGGCATTTGTACTGTGAAGTCGATAGTTTCGGAAGGTGATTATACCATCGAGGATACTGTCGCTGTGCTGACAGCAGAAGATGGTAGTGAAGTGGAAGTCAACATGATTCAGAAATGGCCGGTGAAGCGTGCCATGACCAACTACAAGGAGAAACCCCGTCCTTTTAAATTGCTGGAAACGGGTGTTCGTGTGATTGATACGGTGAACCCCATTGTAGAAGGTGGTACAGGATTTATTCCTGGTCCGTTTGGTACCGGTAAAACAGTGCTTCAGCATGCCATTTCCAAGCAGGCGGAAGCAGATATCGTAATCATAGCTGCTTGTGGTGAACGTGCTAATGAGGTCGTGGAAATCTTTACAGAATTCCCTGAATTGGTAGACCCGCATACAGGTCGTAAATTGATGGAACGTACCATCATCATTGCCAATACTTCAAACATGCCGGTGGCTGCCCGTGAAGCTTCTGTATACACGGCCATGACCATTGCCGAATACTATCGCAGTATGGGCTTGAAGGTATTGTTGATGGCCGACTCTACTTCCCGTTGGGCACAGGCTTTGCGTGAGATGTCCAACCGTATGGAGGAACTGCCGGGTCCCGATGCATTCCCTATGGATTTGTCTTCCATTATCTCCAACTTCTATGGTCGTGCCGGTTATGTAGTATTGAACAATGGTGAGACCGGTTCTATTACCTTTATTGGTACCGTATCTCCTGCCGGTGGTAACCTGAAGGAACCTGTAACAGAGAATACGAAGAAGGTGGCCCGTTGCTTCTATGCCCTTGAGCAGGACCGTGCAGACAAGAAGCGATACCCTGCCGTAAATCCTATTGATTCATATTCCAAGTATATTGAATATCCTGAATTTGAAGATTATATCAGCAAACGTATCAATGGAGAGTGGATCGGAAAGGTAAATGAAATCAAAACTCGTCTCCAGCGTGGTAAGGAAATTGCCGAACAGATCAATATCTTGGGTGATGACGGTGTACCCGTAGATTACCACGTCATTTTCTGGAAATCGGAATTGATTGACTTTGTGATTTTGCAGCAGGACGCTTTCGACGAAATTGATGCCGTGACTCCGATGGAACGTCAGGAAGAAATTCTGAATATGGTTATCGAAATCTGCCATACGGATTTCACTTTCGACAACTTCAACGAAGTAATGGATTACTTTAAGAAAATGATCAATATCTGCAAGCAGATGAACTACTCGAAGTTCAAGTCTCCCGAATACGAAGCATTCCGTCAGCAATTGCAGGCGTTGATCGAAGAGCGGAAGGCATGATTGAATTTTGAGAACACGAATATTAAATTGCTAAGTATTTGAACAATGGCAACAAAAGCATTTCAAAAAATATATACCAAAATAACTCAGATTACGAAGGCTACCTGTTCGTTGAAAGCTACGGGAGTAGGGTATGACGAGTTGGCAACCGTAAACGGTAAGCTTGCACAGGTGGTGAAGATTGCCGGGGATGAAGTGACCTTGCAGGTATTCGAAGGTACCGAAGGTATTCCCACCAATGCCGAAGTGGTATTCTTGGGTAAGGCACCTACGTTGAAGGTGAGCGAGCAGCTTGCCGGACGTTTCTTTAACGCTTTCGGTGATCCCATTGACGGAGGACCGGAAATTGAAGGACAGGAAGTGGAAATTGGCGGTCCGTCGGTAAATCCCGTCCGTCGTAAGCAACCGTCTGAATTGATTGCGACCGGTATTGCCGGTATCGACTTGAATAATACGCTGGTGTCCGGTCAGAAGATTCCATTCTTTGCCGACCCCGACCAGCCTTTCAATCAGGTAATGGCCAATGTGGCCCTCCGTGCCGAGACCGATAAGATTATCTTGGGCGGTATGGGTATGACGAACGATGACTACCTTTATTTTAAAAATGTATTCTCCAATGCTGGTGCTCTTAGCCGAATTGTCAGCTTTGTGAATACGACAGAAAATCCGCCGGTAGAACGTCTGCTTGTTCCTGATATGGCTCTGACAGCTGCCGAATATTTTGCTGTGCAGCACAACGAGAAGGTGTTGGTACTTCTGACTGATATGACTTCTTATTCCGACGCGTTGGCCATTGTGTCCAATCGTATGGACCAGATTCCGTCGAAGGACTCTATGCCGGGTTCGCTGTATTCTGACTTGGCCAAGATCTATGAGAAGGCCGTACAGTTCCCCAGTGGAGGTTCCATCACGATTATCGCAGTGACCACCCTTTCGGGAGGTGACATTACGCACGCTGTGCCCGATAATACCGGTTATATCACTGAAGGTCAGCTTTTCCTGCGTCGTGACAGTGATATTGGTAAGGTTATCGTAGACCCCTTCCGTTCTTTGTCTCGTCTGAAACAGTTGGTTACCGGTAAGAAGACTCGTAAGGACCATCCGCAAGTGATGAATGCTGCCGTCCGTCTGTATGCCGATGCTGCTAACGCCAAGACCAAGTTGGAGAATGGTTTCGACCTGACAAACTATGATGAGCGTACGCTTGCTTTCGCCAAGGATTACTCCAACCAGTTGCTGGCCATCGATGTCAATCTCGATACGACCGAGATGCTTGATGTGGCCTGGAGCTTGTTCGGCAAGTATTTCAAGCCGGAAGAAGTGAACATAAAGAAGGAACTGGTCGATCAGTATTGGCCGACCGGCAAGGCAAATTAAAGAATCATAAAGAATGGCTATTAAGTTTCAATATAACAAGACCTCGCTCCAGCAGCTTGAAAAGCAACTGAAAGTGCGGGTGCGTACCCTTCCTATTATTAAGAATAAGGAGAGTGCACTGCGCATGGAGGTGAAGCGTTGCAAGACCGACGCTCAGGCACTGGAACAACGGTTGGAAAAGGAAATACAAGCTTACGAAGCCATGTTCGCTCTATGGAATGAGTTCGACAGCTCGCTGATTAAGGTCAGTGATGTACATTTGGGAGTTCGCAAGATTGCTGGTGTACGGGTGCCCCAGTTAGAGAATATCGATTTTGATATCCGTCCGTACAGTCTGTTCAATGCTCCCAAATGGTATGCTGACGGTCTGAATCTGCTGAAAGAGTTGGCTCATACTGCTATTGAGCGTGAGTTCACGGTTGCCAAGCTGAACTTGCTCGAACATGCCCGTAAGAAGACTACACAGAAAGTGAACCTTTTCGAAAAAGTACAAATTCCCGGCTATCAGGATGCCCTGCGTAAGATCAAACGGTTCATGGAAGATGAAGAGAACTTGTCCAAGTCTTCGCAGAAGATCATGAAGTCCCATCAGGAAAAAAGGAAGGAGGCAGAGGCATGATTACAAAAATGAAGAAGCTCACATTCCTTATTTATCATAAGGAGTATGAACAGTTCCTTGAGCAGATCCGTGAGTTGGGAGTCGTACACATTGTAGAGAAGCAATGTGGCGAGATGGACGATCGGTTGCAGCGTTTCATGCAGAAGCGTGCGCTGTACAAGAATACGCTGAATGCCATGAATAATCTGGCCGGTAAAGACCTGTCTGCAACGGTGCGTACAGGTGTTTCTGCCGATGAAGTGGTCAGCGCATACGAAGATTTACAGTCCCATATTCAGGAACTGGGTCAGAAACTTCCCCAGCTTGACAAGGATATTGCACAGATGCAGGTTTGGGGTGATTTCGACTGGACCGCTGTCCATAAACTTCGTGATGCTGGCTGGTACGTTCAGTTTTATTCCTGTACAGAGAAAGAATACGACGAAGCTTGGGAGTCCGATTATAACGCCGTTCGTATTCAGGAACAGGGTGGACACATTTATTTTGTGACTGTTACGCCTGGTCCGTTGGAAGGGCTGGATATGGAACCCCTCCGTCTGCCGTCTGCCAGCTTGTCTGAGTTATTAGCTCGGAAAGCCGATACAGAATTGCAGATAGAACAGGCACAAGCCGATTTGAAAGCATTTTGTCAGGCCAACTGCAAGACGCTCGAGCATGGCAACCTATTGCTTCAAGGGGATATAGACCTGCTGAAGGTAAAACTCAACAGCGAACACATGGCTGATGGTGCTGTTGTCCTGTTGGAAGGATGGATTCCTGTCGATAATGAACCCGAAGTAAAGCAGCTGCTGGACAACAGTGGTGTCTATTATGAGATCCGGAATGCTACGAAAGAAGATAATGCGCCCATCAAGTTGCGTAACAACGCTTTTGCCCGCATGTACGAGGTGCTTACCAAGATGTACGGTATGCCCGACTATGCTGAGTTCGATCCGACTCCCATTTTGGCTCCCTTCTTCTCTCTGTTTTTCGCCTTTTGTATGGGTGATGCAGGTTATGGAGTTGTGCTGATTATTCTGGGTTTTATTCTGAAGAAGAAACTTTCCAAGTCGCTGAGCGGTATGATGAATTTGGTCATTACGTTGGGTGTCTTTACGACAGTCATCGGTACGATTCTTGGTACTTGTTTCGGCGTTAGTCTGTTCGACCTCGAACTGCCTGAGTTTATCAAGCAATTTATGATTGTCGGTAAGATAGGTGAAACCACTTACGATAAGCAGATGTTGCTTGCTCTCATCATCGGTGTGGTACATATCAGTATTGCCATGACGGTGAAGGCTATAGGCGAAACTGTCCGTTACGGTTTCAAGGAGTCGCTCAGCTCGTGGGGCTGGCTGCTGTTAGTTGTCGGTGGTGTATGCGTCGGTAGCCTTTCGTTCTTCGAAGTCATTTCGGAGCACGTATCTACTTGGGCATTCATCATTATCGGTGGTGTATCGGCCATAGGTATTTATCTGTTGAACAATCTTCATCGCAATGTGCTGGTCAACATTGGTGCTGGCATCTGGGATACGTACAATATGGCTACAGGCCTTATGGGTGATATACTTTCCTATATTCGTTTGTATGCTCTTGGATTGGCCGGTGGTATGCTGGGTGGTGTGTTCAACCAGCTTGCCTTTATGGTCAACGATGCAGCCGGACCTGCTTTAGGATGGTTGTTCTGTGGTCTCATTCTGGTGTTCGGTCATACACTGAACATTGCGATGTCCTGTTTGAGTGCGTTTGTTCATCCACTCCGTCTGACATTCGTCGAATATTTCAAAAATTCCGGTTACAATGGAAAAGGAGAGGAATATGCTCCTTTTACTACGGTTGAAAACAAATAAAATTAGAAACAAATAAAAACAAAAACATTATGAATGAAATTTTAGGTTATCTCGGTTTGGGCCTGATGTTGGCCCTGGCAGGTATTGGTAGTTGCTTTGGTACGACAATCGCAGGAAATGCGGCAGAAGGTGCATTGAAGAAAGATCCTTCCAAGTCTGCCAGCTACATGATTTTGTCAGCTCTTCCTGCCACGCAGGGTTTGTATGGTTTCGTGGCATTTTTGATGTCCATGGGGCGTGATTTTACGACAGAAGGTCCTTTGATGCTGGGTATCGGTTTGGGTGTCGGTCTGGTATGTTTGTTCTCTGCCATTCGTCAGGGACAGATTTGTGCCAATGGTATCGTGGGGATTTCCCAGGGTCATGACGTGCAAACCAATACCATGATTTATGCGGCTTTGCCTGAATTCTATGCAATTCTTGCTTTGGTAGCTGCTTTGATGGTATAATCGACGTTTTTTTTCAAAAAACAGGCTACCCCTGCCTCTGTTGTCTTCTTAGGACAGCATGGAGGCGGGGGTTGTCTTTTTGCATACGTTTGCTTGTTTCCTTTTCTTTATTTTTTTCGGTTAAAAGGTTATTTTTCAAAGAATAATATGTACTTTTGCATCCGTTTTTGAGAGCAACGTAATTATGTTACTGGAGTTGCGTCAGTCGATTTGTTTATTACAGGGAGGCTGTACGCTATCAGAATAATATTAGAGATATGAGTAAAGAATTGTTGACCCCTGACTATATTTTCGAAGCAAGTTGGGAAGTTTGTAATAAAGTGGGGGGCATATACACGGTGTTATCTACACGGGCCAAAACATTGCAGGAGCAATTCCGTGATAGAATATTCTTTATAGGACCGGATTTCTGGAAGGGGAAAGAAAATCCTCTTTTCACAGAATACGATAACCTTTGTGCAGCGTGGAAGGAATATGCTGCTTCACACGATAATTTGTCTGTCAGAGTAGGGCGTTGGAATGTTCCGGGTGAACCGATTGTCATCCTGGTTGATTTCCAGCCTTTCTTCGCGCAGAAGAACGACATTTATACAGAAATGTGGAATCGTTATCAGGTTGATTCGTTGCATGCTTACGGCGACTACGATGAAGCTTCCATGTTTGCTTTTGCTGCTGGAAAAGTGGTTGAAAGTTTCTATCGCTACAATCTGACAGATACGGACAAGGTCGTTTTTCAGGCACACGAATGGATGACGGGCATGGGAGCTCTTTATTTGCAGGCAGCTGTACCCGAAATCGCAACTATTTTCACCACACATGCCACGTCGATTGGACGTTCCATTGCCGGTAATGGGAAACCTTTGTACGACTATCTTTTTGCATACAATGGAGATCAGATGGCTCAGGAATTGAATATGCAGTCCAAGCATTCCATCGAAAAGCAGACAGCTCACTATGTAGACTGCTTCACAACGGTGAGTGAAATTACCAATAATGAATGTAAGGAATTACTCGACAAACCTGCCGATGTCATTTTGGTCAATGGCTTTGAGGATGGATTCGTTCCGAAAGGATCCACGTATACAGGTAAGCGTAAGCGTGCTCGTGCTTTGAAGCTCCGCTTGGCCAGTTGCTTGGTCGGCGAGACTTTTTCTGACGAAGATACGCTTATCATTTCTACCAGTGGTCGCTACGAGTTTAAAAACAAGGGTATCAATGTCTTCTTGGAGGCCCTGAACCGTTTGAACCGCGATAAGAACCTGAAGAAAAAAGTGCTGGCTTTTGTCAATGTACCCAGTTGGGTGGGAGAGCCCCGTGAGGAATTGCAGCAGCGCATGAAGAGCAAAGAAACTTTCGATACGCCTTTGCAATGTCCTTTCATTACCCACTGGCTTCATAATATGACTCACGACCAGGTACTCGACATGCTGAAATATCTGGGTATGGGCAACCGCCCCGAGGATAAGGTGAAGGTCATCTTCGTTCCTTGTTACTTGGATGGTAAGGATGGCATCCTTAACAAGCTCTACTACGATCTTGTGTTGGGTAGCGACCTTAGTGTCTATCCTTCCTATTACGAACCTTGGGGATATACTCCGTTGGAGAGCATCGCTTTCCATGTACCAACTATTACGACAGATTTGGCCGGCTTTGGCCTCTGGATCAAGAGTCTGAAGAATGTCCATGGCATCGACGATGGTGTGGAAGTGCTTCACCGTTCGGACTACAACTATTCCGAAGTGGCTGACGGCATCAAGGATACTATCACAGCTTTCTCGGCCAAGACTCCTGCCGAAGTTCGTGAGATCCGCAAGCGGGCTGCTGCCGTGTCCGAGCTGGCATTGTGGAAACATTTTATCACGCACTATTACGAAGCCTACGATTTTGCTTTGCGTCGTGCAAAAGAGCGTCTGTTGAACCTGTAAACTGAATTGAATAGAAATTATTAATCAAACTTATCATATACAATGAAGATTAAAGTTAGTAATGTAAACACTCCGAACTGGAAAGATGTGAATGTAAAGTCGCACATTCCGGCTGAGTTGGAGAAATTGTCTGAATTGGCACGCAACATCTGGTGGTCTTGGAATTATGAGGCTACCGAACTGTTCAGAGACCTTGACCCTGCTTTGTGGAAAGAGGTAGGACAGAATCCCGTGCTTTTGTTGGAACGTATGAGCTATGCTAAACTTGAAGCGCTTGCGAATGATAAGGTTATCCTGCGCAGAATGGATGATGTATACTCTAAGTTCCGTACATATATGGATGTGGAGCCCGACAAGAAGCGTCCCTCCGTGGCCTATTTCAGTATGGAATATGGTTTGAATCACGTTCTGAAAATATATTCTGGTGGTCTGGGCGTATTGGCCGGCGATTACCTGAAGGAAGCTTCGGACAGCAATGTTGACTTGTGTGCGGTAGGTTTCCTTTATCGTTACGGTTACTTCACGCAAACCCTGTCGATGGATGGTCAGCAGATTGCCAACTACGAAGCTCAGAACTTCGGCCAGTTGCCTATCGACCGTGTACTCGACGAGAACGGCAATCAGGTGATCGTGGATGTTCCCTATCTGGACTACTATGTACATGCTTATATATGGAGAGTCAATGTAGGCCGTATCTCTCTCTATTTGCTCGATACGGATAATGAGCTGAACAGCGAATTTGACCGTTCTATTACCCATGTTCTTTACGGTGGTGACTGGGAAAACCGTCTGAAGCAGGAGATTCTGCTCGGTATCGGTGGTATGTTGACTCTGAAGAAACTGGGCATCAAGAAAGATGTTTATCACTGCAATGAAGGACACGCAGCCCTCATCAACGTACAGCGTATCTGTGATTACGTAGCTGAAGGCCTTACTTACGATCAGGCCATTGAGTTGGTGCGTGCCTCTTCACTTTATACTGTACACACTCCTGTACCTGCCGGTCACGACTACTTCGACGAAGGTCTTTTCGGTAAATACATGGGCGGTTATCCTTCTCGTATGGGTATTTCCTGGGATGACTTGATGGACTTGGGTCGTAACAATCCGGGTGACAAGGGCGAACGCTTCTGTATGTCAGTGTTTGCTTGCAACACTTCTCAGGAAGTCAACGGTGTAAGCTGGCTGCACGGTAAAGTATCTCAGGAAATGTTCTCCAGCATTTGGAAGGGTTATTTCCCTGAAGAAAACCACGTAGGCTACGTTACCAACGGTGTACACTTCCCTACTTGGAGCGCTACCGAGTGGAAACAGCTTTATGCTCAGTATTTCGATGAGAACTTCTGGTATGACCAGTCAAACGAGAAGATTTGGAAGGCTATCTACGATGTGCCCGATGAAGTGATTTGGAAGACCCGCATGGCGTTGAAGAACAAACTTATCGACTATGTACGCAAGCAGTATCGCGAAACTTGGTTGAAGAATCAGGGTGATCCTTCTCGCATTGTGTCTTTGCTCGACAAGATCAATCCTAATGCACTGCTTATCGGTTTCGGTCGTCGTTTTGCTACTTACAAGCGTGCCCACCTGCTGTTCACCGACCTCGATCGTTTGTCCAAGATCGTGAACAACCCCGATTATCCGGTACAGTTCCTCTTCACCGGTAAAGCTCACCCGCACGATGGTGCCGGTCAGGGACTTATCAAGAAGATCATTGAGATCTCACGTCGTCCCGAGTTCCTCGGCAAGATTATCTTCCTCGAGAATTACGACATGCAGCTCGCGCGCCGTCTTGTTTCCGGTGTAGATATCTGGTTGAATACGCCGACCCGTCCGCTCGAAGCTTCCGGTACGTCTGGCGAAAAAGCTTTGATGAACGGTGTTGTCAACTTCTCCGTACTCGACGGCTGGTGGCTCGAAGGCTACCGTGAAGGTGCCGGTTGGGCTTTGACTGAGAAACGTACTTATCAGAATCAGGAACATCAGGATCAGCTGGATGCTGCTACTATCTATAGCATCCTTGAGACCGAGATCCTGCCGCTCTACTATGCACGCAACAAGAAGGGCTATTCCGAAGGCTGGATCAAGACGATCAAGAATTCTATCGCCCAGATTGCTCCTCACTATACGATGAAGCGTCAGCTCGACGACTACTTCGAGAAGTTCTACAACAAGGAAGCCAAGCGTTTCCATCTGTTGGCTGCCAACAACTACGCCAAGGCCAAAGAAATTGCCGCTTGGAAGGAACAGGTAGTTGAAAAGTGGGATAGTATCGAAATTGTATCCTGCGAGAAGACCGAAGAGCTTGTTAAGGGTTCTATCGAGAGCGGTAAGGAATATACCATTACTTACGTTATCGACGAGAAAGGTCTGAACGATGCCATCGGACTCGAACTGGTGACTACTTACACTTCTGCCGACGGTAAGCAGCATGTTTACTCTGTCGAGCCGTTCGAAGTAGTGAAGAAAGAGGGTAATCTCTATACTTTCCAGGCTAAGCACAAGCTGGAAAATGCCGGTAGCTTTAAAGTTTCCTACCGTATGTTCCCCAAGAATTCTGACTTGCCTCATCGTCAGGACTTCTGCTATGTGCGTTGGTTCGTGTAATAAGGTTTTGTCTTATTCATTATTATATAAATAAAAAAGAGAGTGTACTCTGTAGTGCACTCTCTTTTTTTATGTCTTTCATCTGGCTTATTAAATGGTTGCAGACTCCTATGCTGATTCATAGGAAATGCTGATTTTTTTATATTCTTTCAGCTTTTGTCGTTGTTTGTTTTTTTAAAATATTTCTTTAGGCAAATTTGTCGTGTAATGTCTGTTCTGAAATGCCTATCTGTGATACCTTGATTTCTTTCTGTTTCTTTGTTAATGCCTTTCATCTTTTATTTCGTGGAAAAATAATGTGACTTCTCGTAAAGTCCCTCTTTATGCCCGTAAAGTGCCTCTTTATGCTCGTAAAGTGCCACTTTGTGAGTGTAAAGTGCCTATTGGCGTTTGGTAAATCCTTATTTTAGTAGTATGAAAAAATTATAAATATGATGATTCTGATTTGGTATAATTATTTTTTGCATATATTCAATATTCTCAAAAAATATTGTATCTTTGCCAATGAAATATTATTGATTGTTTGATGTAAATATATCTATTTTTTACTAGTTGTTACATTGAATTTTGATAATAAAGATATGATGATAATATGGCTTAAAAGTAGAATAAGATATATTAGATGGATAAAAAAAGTGCTTATTCAGTTTTTGCTATTAAGGTGTGGATAGTGTTTTGAAGAATAGAAAGTTTGTATTTGTGGCTTTTTGTTGGTTGAAATTTGATATAATTAAAATTTTCTATTGCTGGTGAAAATGCTTCTAAAAGTGTAGATGATGTATAAATATGGTATATATATCGATTATTGGTTTGGAAGCAAAGTGTGGTGCTTGTAAATGATGCGAAGGAATTTTGGCAAGATGTTATAAGATTGACGTACAGTAATTCTAATTAAAGGATAGTCCGCTCGATTTAAAATTGCCAAGGATTTCATTCATGGATATAATAAAATATAAAATGGATTTATGAAGAAATATGCTTTAGTAACAGGTGGCTCCAGAGGATTGGGACGCGCAATTTGTCAGATGTTTGCGCAAAGGAATATCCCAGTGCTTATCAATTATCAAACGAATCAGCAAGCAGCTGAAGAAGTTCGTGATTCGATTATTGCTTGTGGAGGAGAGGCTGATTTGTTACAATTCAATGTTGGTAATGAAGAGGAGGTGAGCAGGGCTCTTGATGCATGGGAACAGGCTCATCCTGATGACTATATTGCGTACCTTGTCAACAATGCCGGTATTCGTCGAGACAACGTGTTGTTTATGATGCCTGAGCAAGATTGGCACGATGTAATAAATACCTCTTTGAACGGCTTTTATTACGTTACGCGTAAATTGTTGCCTAAAATGATGATGCGTAAACATGGTGGACGTATTGTGAATATGGCTTCACTTTCCGGTATAAAGGGAATGCCTGGGCAAACTAATTATAGTGCGGCTAAGGCTGCTTTAATTGGTGCAACAAAAGCTTTAGCACAAGAAGTCGCTTCTAGAAATGTAACAGTGAATGCAGTGGCACCGGGATTTATTGAAACAGATATGACAAAAGATCTCCCTCAAGAGCAGTTGAAAGATCTTGTGCCCATGAAACGTTTTGGTAAACCGGCAGAAGTTGCTGCTCTCGTAGGTTTTATTTGTTCGGAAGAGGCCAGTTATATTACAGGCGAGGTGATTTCAATTAATGGAGGACTATATACATAATTTATACATATGTCAAGAAGAGTAGTTATTACTGGCATGGGCATTTGGTCATGCATAGGAACAAGTATTGAAGCAGTAAAAGAATCTTTATATCAAGGAAAATCAGGGATTGGTCTGGATCCTCAAAGATTGGAATATGGTTATCGGTCTGGTCTGAAAGGGATTGTTGAGAAGCCTGTTTTGACAAAGAAAGATTTGGATAGACATATACGTGCGGGATTGTCTGAAGAAGCAGAATACGCCTTTATGGCAAGTCGCCAGGCTTTTAAGCAGGCAGGCATCGATGACCAATATTTATTGAATAATGAAGTTGGTTGTATTTTTGGAAACGATTCTTCTGCAAAGCCTGTTGTTGAGTCGGCTAAAATCATGGAGGAAAAACATGATACCGCAATGTTAGGCTATGGGTTGATTTTTCAGTCCATGAATTCTACCGTTAATATGAATTTGAGCACAATATTTCATCTTCGCGGTGTGAATTTTACAATAAGTGCAGCATGTGCTAGTGGAAGTCATTCTATAGGTTTGGGATATATGCTGATAAAGCAAGGACTTCAAGATATGGTGTTGTGTGGAGGCGCACAAGAAACGAATTATTATTCAATGGCTTCTTTTGACGCTTTGTCTGCTTTCTCAGTTCGGATGGATAGTCCTACGGAAGCTTCTCGTCCATTTGATCGTGATCGTGATGGCTTGATTCCTAGTGGAGGTGCAGCGGCTTTGGTTCTTGAAGATTATGATCATGCATTGGCTCGTGGAGCAAATATATTATGTGAAGTAGTGGGGTATGGATTTTCCAGCAATGGCGGTGGCATTTCACAGCCTAGTGATGATGGATGTGCGATTGCCATGAGTCGGGCGATGAGTGATGCTGGCGTAGGTCCTGATGATATTGATTATATCAATGCGCATGCGACATCAACTCTGCAAGGGGATATGTATGAAGCAAAAGCTTTGACACGTCTGTTTGAAGGAAAGCATGCTTTGATTTCGAGTACAAAATCAATGACAGGCCATGAATGCTGGATGGCGGGTGCGAGTGAAATCGTTTATTCCATTATTATGATGCAAAATAATTTTGTGGCACCTAATATTAATTTGCAAACTCCTGATGAGCATGCTGCATCACTTAATCTCGTTAGGAATACGGTTGATGTGGAAATTAATACGGTGTTATCAAATTCTTTCGGTTTCGGGGGAACTAATAGTGCATTGGTTATTAAAAAAATATAAGGACATGAAAGAGAGAGTTTTTATTGTTGTATTGATGGCATTAATGTCGATGCCGATAATGGCTCGCGATGCTATAAAGGTTGTTAATGGCGATTTGTCTGTATTCAATAATCCGAGCATTGTTGCTACAGTGAAATTTGATTATACTGATTTGCAGATAGAAGGAAAGCCTTACATGGAACATTTGAAATCACGGGGTAGTGATTTTGTGAGAGACTGGCCTTCGGAATCACAGACTAGTGAAAATTATTTTGTGAAGTGCTGGAATCATGATAATGAGGATGGTATGCAGCTGACCACTGCTACTGGTAAAGAATATACGATGGTGTTTGTGGTAACAGAAATGGATATGGGTAGTGGTGCCGCTTCCATGTTGGTAGGCTTTGGCGCTGGTGGTGCGAAGATGTCTGGTATGATGTACATTCTGAAAGGGAACAGTGACGTACCAGTATTAACAGTCAGCATTGATGGACAAAGCGGTAGGAGTGGCATGACTGAAATAGCCCGTCGTGTTGATCTTTATGGTGAATTAGCGGAGGACATGGTAGAAACATTGCAAAAAACGAAGCAATCGAAAGTGCCGGCATCAACTGAAGCTGTAGTAATACCTTCGAAAGGAGGAAAAAGTACAACTAAGGCAACAGCATCGTCTTCAAAATCTGTTTCAAAAGTTGAAGCAAAGAAGAGTGAAACCAGCAATGGGAAACAAAAGAAGGCTGTTAGCGCATCCAAAAAAAATGCAGCAGTGTCAAAAAGCAGTAATGCTCGTCTCAAAGTTTTGAAAGAAGCTAAAGGCGAAATAATACCTCGCAGAAGAAAACCGATCTTGGGAGATTTTGAGTTGTTTGAGAAGGAAGACAAGATCGGACTCTATTTTGATTTCTCGGCTGCTCAGATTATGGAACGCTCAGAAGAAGAATTTATTAGCTATATGTCGTCGCCTGCCAGTGGAAAAGATCGTGATCCTCAGTTCTCTGAAACATGGGAAAATACGATAAAGCCAGAGTTGGAATCTCTATTCTGCGAGATTGTAAACAGCGAATTGCGGGAAGAAGATTGCGGCATACGATTTGTTTCGGATATAAATTGTGATTATGTACTTAAGGTCGAAGTTTTGGAATTGGATGATGACGCGAATAATATCATTAATTTCTTGTTTGTCAATATGCAGACAGGAAATGTTGACGCTCAAATCAAGTGTGAATCAAAAGGTGGCCGTATGGGGCGCTATGTAGGGCTTCTGAATCAAGGATTTGAGAGTGCTGGAGAAAATTTTGCAGAGATGTTTTTAGACCAGATAGATTAATGAATTGTTAATTTAAATGATGTTATTATGAAAAAAGTTATTTTAGCTTCGTTGTTGTGCTTCTTCTCTTTATTGTCGCAAGCACAGATCGTGGAGAATTTAGAGTATCCCAGTTTTCACTTTGGTATTAGAGGAGCCTTTACTTCTAATAAGGCCTTTTCTGAGGGCAGATCTTCTGATTCTATGTTTTTTGGATCTTTAGGTCTGGCAATGGATTTCCGTATTGCATCTATTCCACTTTATTTGGAGACCGGCTGGTATTATATGAATAAAGGAATGGAAGATTCTTTTGGCGATAAGTTTGATAATCATTCGATTATAATGCCTATGTTGGCAAGCTATCATTTGTATTTGACAGATAATATGTCAATTCAGCCTTTTGCAGGTCCTTATATCGGCTATGGGGTTGATGAAGAACGTTTTGATTATGGACTTCGTACTGGTATAGGATGGAATTTGGGTCGTCTTTATGTAAATACAGGATATGATTTCGGATTTGAAAGAGAAGGTTATAGAACTGGAACACTTTTCTGCACGGTTGGATTTAATTTTTGTGGAGGTTATTGATATTTTGATATAATTTAAGTAGTTCATATAGAATAAGGAAATAGGGAGAAAAAGGTTCCTGAAAGCCTTATTCTATATGATTTTTGTTATTTAATTGAAAGTTATGAAGTTATTTCCCGATTTGGAGAAACTGTATACTCGAGAACGCTTTACGGCGCGTGAAGCTCAAGATAGGGCAGAGTTTATAGCGTGGGGACCTATTGTGTTTCAGGTGTCACGTTTGATGATAAAGTTCGGTATATTGGAAATGCTTCGAGAATCGGACGAAGGAATGACACGTGAAGAAATCTGTCAAGCAACAGGATTGTCCGATTATGCTGTGAAATGTATGACTGAAGCTTCGTTGTGCATAGGTACGATACTTGTTGATACAGAAACTGATCGCTTTACTTTGTCTAAGACTGGTTGGTTTTTATTAAATGATCATGCCACGAGGGTAAATGTCGATTTTAATCATGATGTGAATTATGAAGGCTGGTTCCGTTTGGAAGAGTCGTTCAAGGAAAACAGACCTGTAGGACTTGAACATTTTGGCAATTGGCCAACTGTTTATGAGGGTTTGTCGGAATTGCCATCACAAGTTCAGAAGTCGTGGTTCGGCTTTGATCATTTTTATAGCGATTCATCTTTCCCGGAAGCATTAGAAATAATCTTTAAAAAGCATAACACCCGCTCTTTGTATGATGTTGGTGGAAATACAGGTAAATGGGCATTGCAATGTGTGAACTATGACAAGGATGTTGAAGTGACCATTTTGGATCTTCCTCAACAAATTCAGATGATGGAGGAAAATGTGAAAGGAAAGGATGGATGCGAACGAATAAAAGGGTTCGGTATAGATCTTCTTGACAAAAATCGTAATTTTCCACAACGTGAAGGGGGGATCGATGCAATATGGATGTCGCAGTTCTTGGATTGCTTTTCGATGGATGAGATTGTGAGCATCCTTACGAGAGCCAAAAGTGCCATGACTGATTCGACCCGGCTTTATATAATGGAAACCTTATGGGATAGACAGAGATTTGGTACAGCAGCTTTCTGCCTTACAATGACTTCGTTATATTTTACTGCTATAGCCAATGGTAATAGTAAAATGTATAATACGGAAGATATGGAGAAATGCATTCATGATGCAGGACTCACTATAGAGCAAATCTATGACGGACTTGGACAAGGACATAGTATAATTGTTTGTAAATTAATAAATTAATTAAAATGGAAAGAAACGAAATTGAAGAAAAAGTGAGAAATTTTCTTATTGAGGATTTGGAAATTGATGAAGACAAGATTGCAGATGATGCCCGTTTAAAGGATGATATGGGGATTGATAGTTTGGACTTTGTTGATATCGTAGTGATAGTGGAGAAGACTTTTGGCTTTAAAATAAAGCCCGAAGAAATGCAAGGTGTGCAAACATTGCGTCAGTTTTGTGATTATATTGAGAGCAAGGTAGCGTAATTTATATATAAGCAAGGGGCTGGAATATTGGAAGGACTAAATCATAAGGATTGGAAAGGCGTCACAGGAGGAACACCATGGATGCAACGTATGCTTGTTGCATGGTTTCGTTTTTCACCACTTATTATACCATATTTCTGTATGGCGTGGGTTGTGCCTTTCTATATGATATTTAATCATAATGGTTATTTAGCAATCTATCGCTATTTTCGTAATCGTCATGGTTATGGCAGGTTGAAAGCCTTTATATACGTATATATTAATCATTTTCGATTTGGGCAAATTATCATTGACCGTTTTGCCATGTATGCTGGAAAGCATTTTGAAATGGAGATTGAGGGACAAGATATGTTTGACGAATTGGATAATTCAGACGATGGCTTCATTCAGCTCAGTTCTCATGTCGGTAATTATGAATTGGCGGGATATTCATTGAAACCACAAAAAAAATCATTCAATGTGTTAGTGTTTGCCGGTGAAACTAAACAAGTTATGAATGGAAGACATTCAATGTTTGCAGGTAAACGTATACAAATGATACCTATATCAGAGGACATGTCACATATTTTTCTGATAAATAACGCATTGTCTGAGAGAAATATTGTTAGTATTCCAGGGGATAGAGTATTTGGATCTCCTCGCTCTGTGAAATGTAATTTTATGGGAGGAGAAGCCTCTTTCCCATTGGGCCCTTTTGCTATGGCTGCTCAACGTGGTATAAATATGCTGGCCGTATTTGTCATGAAAAAGAGTATTCATAAATATTGTATTTATGTAAAAAGAATATCCGTGCCAGCTGACGTTGATAGAAAGATGAAAGCGCACGCTTTAGCTCAGGTTTATGCAGACGAACTGGAGATGATGATGCGAAAATATCCCGCGCAATGGTTTAACTATTTTGACTTTTGGAAGCAATGAGTTGTAGTGATATAAGCAGTGTAAATGTATTGGATTTAATACCGCAACGACCTCCATTTATTATGATTGATTGTTTGACGCATTTTGATCCGGTTATAACATCTTCTAGGTTTACGGTGCGTGACAACAATCTTTTCTTTAGTGAAGGTCGTCTATTGGCTTCGGGATTAATTGAAAATATAGCTCAAACATGTGCAGCACGCATTGGCTACATTAATAGATTGAGCAATGAAGTTATTAAATTAGGTTTTATTGGGGCTGTTCGTAATTTGAAGATCTATAAAACCCCACTTGCTGGTGATACCATATATACAACAATTACGGTAAAGGAAGAGGTCTTCCAAATGACTTTGGTAGATGCAGTTGTGAAATTGAACGATGAAACGATTGCGGAAGCTGAGATGAAGATTGCTTTGAGTGATATTGAATCTTAAAGATATGGATTGTAAAAGATTAGAGGATATGAATGAATTGACTGCAGAGTTGGAATTTGATGTTCGTTTTAGTGAAGTTGATTCGATGAACGTAGTATGGCATGGATCATATCCACTATATTTTGAAGATGCGCGTGAAGCCTTTGGCAAAAAATACGATTTTGGATATTTGCTTATTTTTGGAAATGGTTATTATGCTCCATTAGTAGACTTGGAGTTTCATTATCGAAAACCGATAGTCTATGGTATGCATCCAAAGATTAAAATAACTTATCGACCTACAGATGCAGCCAAAATAATTTTTGATTATGAAATACGGGATACTTTAGATGGGAGTTTACTTGCATCGGGTCGTTCTACGCAAGTCTTTATGGATAAGCAGTATCAATTGGTATTATATAATCCTCCTTTTTACGAAGAATGGAAGCAAAAATGGTTGTCAAAGTAGCAGATAGTATTCTTTCTCCTTTAGGACTTGGTTCCACAGAAAATTATAATGCTGTGAAATCAGGTCGTAGTGCTTTGAAGAGATATGAGGGTAAGTGGGGATTAGCAGAACCTTTTGTTGCCTCATGTTTTGATGAAGATGTGCTGGCTGATATATTTGATCGATCAGGTTTGGGAGAGGACTATACTCGTTTTGAGAAAATGGCAATAGTTGCTACGGCTCATGCTTTGGGACAAAAAGCAATTGATGTTTCCGGTTGTGATACGAAGTTTATTATTGCTTCAACCAAGGGGAATGTACATTTGCTTGCTGATACTCAAAAGAAGCATACTGATGATGATAGTTTATCTTTATTGACTGCAGCTCGTAAGATTGCAAAGTGGTTTGGAAATAATACTCCTCCTCTTGTGATAAGCAATGCTTGTGTTTCAGGGCTTTATGCCCCAATAGAGGCGATGAGAATTTTACAGGCAGGCAGAGCTGAGACTGTTGTTGTGATAGCTGCAGACATGTTGTCTCCTTTTATTGTTAGCGGTTTTCAGGCTTTTAAATCTGTCAGTGATGAGTGTTGCAGGCCTTTTGATTGTGAGCGTCTAGGATTAAACCTGGGAGAGGCTGCAGCCTGCGTGGTTTTTCAGAACAAATCCAAGAGTGAAGTAGGAGAATCTGATTGGGTAGCGGTGTCGAGTGCCGTATTTAATGATGCGTATCATATTTCACATCCTTCTAAAAGCGCAGAAGGTAGTTATCGGGCATTGGCTAAGGTAATGGAAGGAATCGATCCGGAGCTGATTTCCATGGTGAATCTGCATGGAACGGCAACGATGTTCAATGATGAGATGGAGGCTGTGGCACTAGAACGTGCAGGTTTGTCGAATATACCTGTTAACTCATTGAAAGGTTATTTTGGGCATACTTTAGGTGCAGCAGGATTGTTAGAAACTTTGGTGACGATGTCTGCTTTGGAAGATGGTATTGTTTTAGGAACTAGGGGATTTTCTGAACTTGGTGTAAGTCGTAAAATAAATATTTCTGCGGAAAACCGAAAAGCTGTAGGGAAAAGGTTTATAAAATTGATTTCAGGATTTGGTGGCTGTAATGCTGCAATGATGTATGAAATGATAGGATGATGAGAAAAACGCATGAAGTTATAATTAGCCCTATGGGGATAGAAGTAGATAGCCAGAAATTGGAACTGTCTAATACAGGCATTAAACTTCTGAAAGAAGTGTATTGTACTGCTATAGGGAATTATCCTAAATTTTATAAGATGGATATTTTATCTCAATTGGGGTTTGTTGCATCAGAACTGCTTCTTATGGCTGAGGGGAAAGAGAGATTTGTGGCCTGTGATGACCGTGCAATTATTTTGTTCGGGCGCAATTCATCAATTTGTGCAGATATTGATTATCAGGAAACTATTTCTAATGTAGAGGAGTTTTTTCCTAGTCCGTCCTTATTTGTTTATACGTTGCCCAATATTGTGACAGGGGAAATAGCTCTTAGAAATAAGTACCACGGTGAGACTTCTTATATGCTTGTCGATAACATAATGTTGGCGGAAGAGCAGATTGAGATAATTTTGCAAACATCTGTGCATCTGAAGAGTGCTTTATGTGGTTGGATTGATGCAAAAAGTGATGATGATTTTGAAGCGAAGATTTGGATTGTAGAGAAATGAATATATAACTTAAATAATAAATAATTATTGATTATGGAAGAATTGGTTTTGAAACTGAAAAAAGAAATTATTGAAGTTCTTAATTTGGAAGAAGTTAAGCCTGAGGATATTGATAATGATGCTCCTCTTTTTGGCGACGGACTTGGTCTGGATTCCATTGATGCATTGGAGCTGATTGTTCTTATCGAGAAAAACTATGGCATTAAGCTTAAAGATCCTGCAAAAGGAAAGGAAATTTTTAAGTCTATTAATGTGATGGCTGATTATATTGCAAAGAACCGTACAAAGTAAGAATGGACGAACCAATCTACATCACGGGAGCGGGTATTATATCTGCAATTGGGAACGATAAGCAGGAAGTCTTGTGTTCACTACAAAATAAATGTAGCGGGATAGGAACTATGCGCTATTTGCAGAGTGAACACACAGAACTGCCTGTTGGCGAGGTGAAGCTTAGTGACGACCAAATGCGTAAAAAACTATCATTGGGTAGTAATATTCCGGCCAATCGTACTTCTCTCATGGGGACTATTGCCATGAAAGAGGCTTTGTCCGATGCAGGTCTTTTATCTCCCGATACAAATCTTTTGGCTGATGCATCAAATCTTTTGCTATTGTCCGGTACAACGGTCGGAGGCATGGACTATACAGAGCGTTGTTTCTTAGATTTGCAACGGAGTGATGAGAACTTGCAGATACTTGCAACTCATGATTGTGGGTCGACTACATTACTGCAGGCTGATTATTTTGGCATTCCCCATGATAATGTAATGACTATTTCTACAGCCTGTTCATCGGCTGCGAATGCGATGATTGTGGGTGCAAATCTTATAAAGACAGGTAAGGCAGATATTGTTATAGCAGGTGGAAGTGAGGCTATTACAAAATTTCATTTAAATGGTTTTAATAGCCTGCTCATCCTGGATCATGACCAATGCCGCCCATTCGATGCTACACGTGTTGGCTTAAATCTTGGGGAAGGTGCAGCATACCTGATTTTGGAAAGTGCCCGGTCTGTTTGCAGACGTGGTGTTACACCTATCGGTGAACTTTTAGGGTATGGTAACGCTTGTGATGCATTTCATCAGACGGCATCATCACCCAATGGAGAAGGGGCGTATCTTGCCATGGCTGAAGCGCTGAAGATGGCAGGTTTGACAGCCGATGATATTCAGTATGTGAATGCTCATGGAACGGGGACACCAAACAATGATGTGTCGGAGAGTGTTGCATTAACACGTATATTTAATGATCGGTTGCCACTGGTTTCGAGTACGAAATCGTTTACAGGACATACTACGAGTGCTTCAGGAGCTGTAGAAGCAGTGATCTGTTTGCTGGCTTTAAATCATCAGTTCGTTCCCGGAAATTTAGGGTGGAAACATCAGATGCCAGATGGGATCACGCCTACTCTTGGAGAAAGCCATTTTGAGCTTACCAATGTAATGTGCAATAGCTTTGGATTTGGAGGAAATGATTCCTCTATAATCTTGACGCGTTATTGCGGCAATTTGGCTCCTGCATATGAACGAAAGTTGCGACCTGTATATATTCGTGCTGTTTGTAAATATACCCCTGATGGTGTATTGGAAGATCTGCGTAACTTTATTTCTCCAATAGAAGCACGTAGAATGTGTCGTTTGCTTAAAACAGCATTGGTTACATCCATGTCTGTGCTTCGAGATGTAGAAATAGAAACGCCTGATGGTATTTTTATCGGTACAAAATTTGGAATGCTTAGCAATAGTGAGAAGTTTCTACAGCAAATGTGTGCTGAGGGTGAAAATTCATTAGGCCCCACTTTGTTTATGCAGAGCACTCATAATACGATTGCGGGCATGCTGGCTTTGCGCACAAAATGTCATGGGTATAACATTACTTATACACAGGGGGATAAATCACTTTCTTGTTCATTGCGTGATGCTGCTATGCAGATTGCTCTTGGCAATATCGACAATGCACTTGTCGGTTGTCATGATGAATCAACGCCCTTGTTTAGTGATATGTTTAAGCGTCTTACCGGGGAGTATATTGTGCCGGGCGAATATTCGACAAGCATAGTGCTTACTTCTTCAGCAGATGGTGCAATCGAAGAATTTAAAGATTTCTAAATGTTAGTGGAATGTTTAATTTGATAGGATTAGCTGTTTTACAAAGTGCATTGCTTGCGATAGGGCAGGTCCTGTTGAAATTTGGGCTTGCCAGGATGCTTCCATTTGATTGGAGTTTTGCTTTTTGGCGTTCTGTGTTTTGGAATTGGCAATTTGCATTCTGTGGCGTTTGCTTTGGATTGAGCAGTTTATTATGGATGTACATAATAAAAAAATATCCTTTAAGCATGGCCTATCCAATGATATCTTTAAGTTACGTTTTTGGACTTATTGCAGCTGTTGTCTTTTTCCACGAACAGGTCGGATTGAGCAAATGGTTAGGTACCTTATTGATAATAACAGGATGTTGTATAATCGCGAAATGATATATTTAATAATATGAAAAGGCTGGTTTGGATTCTGTCGGCATTCGTTTATAGTTTATATGCGATGCCTCAAAAAGGAGTAGATGCAGTAGAACAATCTGCTATGATTCATAAATTTGAGAAGGTTGCGGGGGAAGTACGATCTATGCAATGTTCTTTTCGACAAGTAAAGACATTGAATATGCTCAATGAAGAGCTCATTAGTACGGGTGTTATGTTTTATCACCAACCGGCACTTTTACGATGGCAGTATTTGAAACCTTATGAATATACATTCGTCATAAGCGATTCGCAGGTGATGATTAAGAATACAGATCGTCTGGATGTTATAGATATCAATCAAAGTAAGATCTTTAAGGAAATAACACAAATAATGGTAAACAGTGTAACCGGACGGTGTTTGACTGAAAAGAAAGATTTTGATGTGACGATGTACAACGATAAAGATGAATGGATTGCCGATTTATGTCCTTTAAAAAAAGAACTCAAATCGCTGTTTAAGACTATCAAGCTGCATATAAATCCTCAAAAGTGTATGATATCACAAGTAGAGCTGATAGAACAAACGGGTGATATGACACATATTTATTTGTATGATTATAAGATAAATGTGGATATCGATGAGAAAATGTTTACTGTTGATTAGCGTTTTATTCTTTTCTGTAGTTTGTCAGGCACAAGCATTGCAAGCCCAGTCTGTTCAATCTCAGAAATATAGCGTCAGCATTGATATGGACCGTGCTCATATAACGGGTATATGTGTGTTGCGTGATAAGGGTGATGAGGTTGTTGGTAGCTTGATAAATGAATTTGGAATTAAGGCATTCGATTTTGTTTATGATAAGAGAAAAGATAAGACAAAGTTGAAGAATGTTATAAAAATGCTGAATAAATGGTATATAAAAAAGGTTTTATGTACAGATTTGTCTGTCTTGTTTCGGGAAAAGAATAACTCCAAGCAACTTCGCAAACGCAGGTTGTCTTGCGAAGATGCAATCGTGGAATTGGAAAATATAAAATATAATATAACCTATAAATTTCAATCGATCAATGCTATTGAGTGATGGTTTTTTTTCTGTTGATGGTGTGAAATGTGAAAATGATTTGCTTACATTCTTGATAAGATTAAATCCTGATCACACAATTTTTAAAGCTCATTTTCCAGGTTCACCTATTTTGCCTGGAGTATGCCAGGTTCAGATTCTTACAGAATTGTTGGAACAGCATTTGGATAGAAAACTGTATCTTAGTGAAATAAAAAATCTAAAGTTTCTATCAGTGCTGAACCCGATGGAAAATACAACGCTTGAAGTTTCAATTCAAAAGTTGTCGATTAGTGAATGTAATTTGAAAGTGACAGCTCTTTTGTTAACATCGGAAAAATTATTTGCTAAGATTTCGTTGACCTATATATATACGACGATATAAAAATGCAAGTCAAGGAGCAAATGAAGAATTTAGGAATTTGTGTGATTGTACCAACATACAATAATTCCGGAACATTGCAGTCTGTTATTGATAGTTGTTTGGAGTGGACTCCCTTTCTTGTGATTGTTAATGACGGGAGTACAGACAATACGGGCCACTTGTTATCTTTTTATGCTGATAATGAAGCTGTGGAAGTTGTAGGCTATAGTCAGAATAAAGGTAAAGGACATGCTCTGAGAGTAGGCTTTGCTTATGCTCGATCAAAGGGCTTTCGGTATGCTATCACTATTGATGCAGACGGACAACATTTTGCTTCAGATATTCCGGTTTTTGTAAAGGCTATTATGGATACCCCCGATGCGCTTGTTATCGGGAGTCGCGATATAACTGCTAAAAACATGCCTGCGGGTAATACTTTTGCGAATAAGTTTTCCAATTTCTGGTTTAAGGTACAGACATGTAAGTCGCTTCCCGATACTCAGACTGGATATCGATTATACCCCCTTAAGCAGATGGGGACCATGTGGTGGGTTACCTCTCGTTATGAGGCTGAATTGGAGATGCTGGTTTTTGCCGCATGGCATGGCATTAAACTGGTACCGGTGTCCATCAATGTCTATTATCCTCCAGTTGGTGAACGGGTAAGCCATTTCAGGCCAGGAATGGATTTTTTTCGTATAAGTGTATTGAATACGGTATTGTGTGTGCTTGCCGTTTTATATGGGGGGCCTCGAATGCTAATAAGTAGGATTTTCTTTAAGAAATAATAGATATGATTCGGTTCTTTCTTCGGATATATGATAAAATGACTCGTCATCGTTGGGTGCCTGTCATGCTCTTATTGGTCTTGTTGACGCTAAGTTTGGTTTTTGCTTCTCAGATAAAGTATCAGGAGGATATATCTGCATTCCTTCCTGTTGATCCAGAAACTGAAGAGTATACAACTGTATATACAAAATTGGGAGGACAAGATCGAGTTGCGATAATATTCAGGGGCGATACGACTCAATTGATACCTGCAATGGACTACTATGAGGAGGTTCTTACAGCTTCCGATACGGTAGGCATGGTAAAAGATCTGTTGGTGACGGTCGATGAAGAACGCATGTTGGACGTTTTCAAGTATGTCTGGCAGATGTATCCTTTATTGCTTTCAGATAAAGACTTGTGTCATCTTGATAGCATGGTCACTTCCGAAGGGTTTGTCCAGCGACAAATGGAAGAGAACCGGCGTTTGCTGATGTTGCCTTTGGGGAGCATGCTGACTCAATCTTTACCTTTTGATCCGTTGCATTTGAGTGCTTTCGTGACAAAAGACTTGCAGAGCAATGAAGTGAGTGACCATTATAAAATTGTTGATGCACATATTTTCAGTAAGGATGGCAAGTGTGGAATAGCGCTGCTGTCTAGTCCCTATGGCATAAGCGAATCTAAACAGAACGAGAAGCTGGTTTCTTTGATAGATGAAGTTGCCAATAAAGTGATGGACCGTTATCCTGATATTAAAGTTTCAAGCATTGGTGCGCCGGTTATTGCAGTAGGCAACGCTTCTCAAATTAAGAACGATAGTTTATTGGCTGTCAGCTTGAGCGTCTTGTTGATATTTGCTGTCTTGTTTTACTCTTTCCGCCGTTGGAGTGATATTTTCTGGATAGGGATTTCCATAGTCTTTGGATGGCTGGTCGCATTGGGAGTCATATCTGTTTTTTACGACAATATATCCATTATTGTATTGGGCATCGGCTCGGTGATTATCGGCATTGCAGTAAACTATCCTCTTCATTTTTTAGATCATTTACGGCATGAAGTCAATTGTCGGAATGCATTAAAGGAAATGGTTACGCCGTTGCTTATAGGAAATGTGACGACGGTGAGTGCTTTCCTTTGTCTGGTTTTCATTGATGCGGATGCAATGCGGGATTTGGGCATATTCGGTTCGTTGATGCTGATAGCAACGATTGCCTTTGTATTGATAATTCTTCCGGCTCTTGTTTCCCGTCGGACAGAGGGGGGTAAGGTTTACTTTATTCTCCCTGACGTAAAGTTTAGGATACCTCATGCATTCCGGAAATTGCTGTTGCCTCTAGTAATCGTGCTTACTATTATCTTGGGTTATCTTAGTTTGGGCACTTCCTTTGATTCCAATGTTCAGCATATCAATTATATGACGCCGGAACAACAGGAAAACTTGAAACTTTTATTTACGAGTGTCCAGTCGAATGATTCCCTTACAAGTGTTTTTGCTGTTTCGAAAGGTGAAAATCTGGATGAAGCCTTGCACGCCAACGAAAGATTACAAGCATTGATAGACGACGTTCCTCATGTTCATAAGGTTTATGGAATAAATGGTCTGGTTCCATCCTCCGAGAGGCTACACGATCGTATGGTTAAATGGACAGCCTTTTGGGAACGTCATTCCGATGTTATCGATAATGCCAAACAAGAGGCTGAACGGCTTGGATTTTCTTCTGTAGCTTTTTCTCCATTTTTTGATTTATGTGAAGGTAAAGTTCAAGACCTTGATGGTCAAAATCCATTATTGGATCTTATAGGACGTAACTATATTCTGCACAATGCAGACGGTAGTGTACGTATTGTGAATATCCTGCAAATAGAAAAGAACCAGGTAGACGCTGTCAAACAATTGCTGAGAACGGACATAAAAGAAAAATCGATAGATGCATTTGTGTTTGACAGCACGGATGTAAGCAGTAGTTTGGTAACTGTCCTTTCCGATTCGTTCAACTACATTGGGTTTGTGTGCGGATTTGTCGTATTCGCTTTCTTATGGTTGTCTTTTGGCCGGTTGGAATTGAGTATTATCTCGTTTTTACCCTTGGCTGTAAGTTGGCTGTGGATATTGGGCTTTATGGATATATTCAGCATACAGTTCAATATCGTAAACATTATTCTTGCCACCTTCATTTTCGGTCAGGGAGATGATTATTCGATATTTATTACAGAAGGGTTGACCTACGAATATGCATATGGGAGAGCTCGTTTGAAATCCTATAAAAACAGTGTGATGCTTTCTGCCGTACTGATGTTTATTGGTATTGGTACCTTGATTTTGGCTCAGCATCCTGCATTGCGCAGTTTGGCGGAGGTCGCCATTATAGGCATGGTAACGGTAGTGCTTATGACGTTCTATCTGCCTCCCCTTGTTTTCAGATGGTTGACGACTAAACGTGGCGTCTTCCGTGAAATCCCGATAACCATTGACAGGCTTTTATGCTCCATTTGGGCTATGTCTTTCTTCCTGGTGTTTAGTCTGCTGGTGTTTGAGCCTTATGCGTTGTTCCAGCGTTATGTTTTGTACCGTTCCAAACGTTGTCGGGAGTTTTTCCATAAAGTGTTGCAGGCAATTTCCCGTTACGTGATATATCGTGTGCCAGGTGTTAAATTCCAGTATATAAATGAGGTGAAGGAGACTTTTGACAAGCCGGCCGTTATTATATGCAATCATCAGTCTCATCTGGATGTCATGTGCCTGCTCATGATGTCTCCCAAGATAGTCATTCTTACCAATGATTGGGTTTGGCATAATCCGTTTTATGGCGCTATCATCCGTGCAGCGGAGTTCTACCCGATTTCCGATGGTGTAGATAAGAATTTGCCCCGGTTGGCCGATTTGGTCAGTCGCGGATATTCAGTCGTGGTTTTCCCGGAAGGGACTCGCGAAACCGGGCATGAGATAATGCGTTTCCACAAGGGGGCTTTCTTCTTGGCAAAGACGTTGAAAGTAGACATCTTGCCCGTTATGCTACATGGACTTTCAGATGTTCTGCCCAAGCGCGATTTCATGCTTCGCCGTGGCAAGATAACCGTCGAAGTCCATAAGCGGATGACGTTTGACGAAATGGCGGGTTACGACGATCGTGCTTTAAGGACTCATTGGTACAACTGGTATGTCGAACATTATCGTGCAATGAGAAACAAGTGTGAAGATGTGGAATATTGTCTTCCTTTGGTAAAATATAAATATGTGTATAAGGGAGTTGATGTGGAGCACCGTTGCAAGCGGATGTTGAAGACTGTTGCAGACAATCCGGCTATCATCCGGCAATATATAGCTGGTGATAAGACAATTGTGATACCGGATAGCGGTCAGGGTGAAATTGCGTGGATAGCTGCGCTTACCCATCCGGATCATGAAGTATACGCATATGAACTCGATGAAGATTTGCATGCAATAGCGATAAATACCTATGGCATACCTTCTAATTTGCATTTCATTAATCAGCAATATATAGCAAAGGGATGAACGGGAAAGATGTGATCATAATAGGAAGCGGATTGGGTGGACTTTCGTCTGGCGTTTTTCTTGCGAAAGCGGGTTACCGTGTTGTCGTATTGGAGCAATCTACCCAAATAGGAGGTTGCTTGCAGTGCTTTAAGCGGAAAGGTGTAAAGTTCGAAACCGGAATGCATTTCATTGGGAGTGCTGACAAGGGGCAGATTCTCTATAAACTGATGCGAAATCTGGAGATTGAGGATAAGATTCAGTTGTCCCGGCTCGATCCCGACGGTTATGATGTCATATCCCTTTGTGGAAAGAAGTATAAGTTTGCCAATGGAAGGGAAGCTTTCATTAAGCAGATGGCGGACTATTTTCCTGACCAACAAACGAATCTGGAGCGCTATTGGGATCTGATTGAAAATGTAGCCAATTCCTCGTCTGTGCATACGCTCAGGCTGGAAGAAGATAATACCGTCACCAATCTGGAGTACCAGATGCGCTCTATGGATGAAGTGATAGACAGCGTGATAACAGATCCGTTGTTGGCCAAGGTCCTGGCGGGTAATTTGCCTCTTTATGGTGCTGAAAAAGGGAAAACTCCGTTTAGCATGCATGCCTTTATCATGGATTTCTATAATCAGAGTGCTTTCCGTGTGGTTGGAGGAAGCGATTCGATAGCTCAGGCATTGCAGACTGTATTAAATAAATATGGAGGTCGTGTTTTGCTGCGTCATAAGGTGACTGAGATTATGTGCGATGATCAGAATGCCGTGGGAGTTTTATGTGAAAATGGAGAGGTTTATCGTGCCGATATCGTCATCTCCAGTGCCCATCCATTCCGTACCCTTGAGATGCTAGGGAATACCCCTCTTATCCGTAATGCCTATCGCAGAAGGATCTTGAATATTGGTCAGACAATAGGTGGTTTTGCTGTTTATTTCCATTTCAAGAAAGATACAGTCCCCTATATGAACTATAACTATTATGTTTACAATCAGGATACTCCATGGGATTGCGAACACTATTCGTGTGAGGATTGGCCTAAGGGATATTTATATATGCATTTTTGCCATGAACCCAATCCGCAGTATGCTAAAGCTGGAGTTGTGCTTTCGTATATGAGGATGGAGGATGTAAACCAATGGCAAGGGACCCAAATAGGCAAGCGGGGTGCCGATTATGAAGCATTTAAAAAGAAGCATGCCGAGACCTTGATCAATTCTTTGGAAAAGGAATTTCCGGGCATCCGTTCGTGTATAGAGGATTATTATACGTCCACTCCTTTGACCTATTTGGATTATACAGGGACTGAAGCCGGTTCGATGTATGGTGTGGCCAAAGATGTGAATAAAGGTATTGGCGGGCGTGTGTCGCATCGGACACGCATTCCTAATTTGCTGCTGACAGGACAAAATGTCAACTCACATGGAATGTTGGGCACGTTGGTCGGCTCAATCATAACCTGTAGCGAGATTTTGGATAAGCAGCAACTTTACAATGACATATCAAACGCTGATTTATAAGAGTACTCACTAATTTAATTGCAGGAAGATGAAACAAAAAGCGGTTATTATAGGTGGAGGATTAGGCGGACTGTTTACCGGTGCTTTTCTTAGTAAGGAAGGCGTGGAAGTGACAGTCCTCGAAAAAAACAATGTCATTGGAGGAGGTTTGCAGTGTTTTAAGCGTAACGGGACATGTTTCGAAACGGGTATGCATATACTGGGTGGCTTTCATCCCGGTGGCAGTCTGAATCGTATTTGCGCCTATCTGGGTATCTTGGACAAGCTTGAAATACGGCATACGGATGCGGACGCCATGGATGCCATTTTGTATGGAGAGGATGGTTCCTGCTATACTTTGCCTACCGGTAAGGATGCATTTACGCGTTACCTTCAGCAGCAGTTTCCTGCCGACTCAGAGGGTATAAAGCGCTATATGGATGCGATGTATGCCTTGTCTTATGAGGTCGATGCCTTTTATTTGCGCAGTAGTGAGATGAGTTTATTTTCACACAGCGATGATTTCTTCATGCCGGCCGATGAGTTCATTGCACAATATGTTTCCGATCGTAGATTGCGCGACCTGTTGGCATATATGAGTCCGATGTATGGAGGTATTGCTGGTCATACTCCCGCTTATGTTCATGCGTTGATAAATGTATTGTATATAAACGGTTCAAGCCAGTTTGTAGATGGAAGCCAGCAGCTGGCCGATCGGTTGGCAGAGGTTATCGAATCTTGCGGCGGACATGTGATTGCCGGTGATGCGGTAGAGTCTGTAAAAGTGGTCGACCGGGTTGTCGAATCTGTCATGACCAAGAGCAAAAAGCAATATGTTGGCGACTGGTACATCAGCGATGTCCATCCTGCTACACTTTTTGCGTTGACGGGCGATGGGGCATTTCCCCGTATTTATGTGAATCGGATAAAAGAGATTCCCAACAGCTATTCGGCTTTTAGTGTTTACATAAAGTTCAAGCCGGAGTCCTATCCTTATGTCAACCATCCCTGTTATTTCCAGGAGAACTATGAAACCGTTTGGAACCTGGGCGAGTATACCGAAGACAGTTTTCCTCAAGGGTTTATGTTTATCACTCCTCCTACCCGCAATCAGGGTCCGTGGGCGAACCGCATGATTATAAATTGTGTCATGCCTTTCGATGCCGTTCGTCAATGGGAACATACGACCATCGGTCACCGGGGAAATGATTATGTGGAGTGGAAAGAACGTTTGACAAACAAGGTGATTGCTAAAATGGACATGCTGAAACCGGGATTCAGGGATGCTATTGACGTTTCCTTTGCTTCCTCTCCACTGACCATTCGCGATTATTATGGAGTAAAGGAAGGTAGTTTGTACGGTCATCGGTGTGATTGTAAAAACATGCTTCAGTCCCAGATGCCCATTGCGACCAAAGTTCGCAACCTTTTGCTTACAGGTCAGAATGTGAATCTCCATGGCATTTGTGGGGTTCCTTTGACAGCGATTGAAACGGCTGAGGCGATTGTTGGCCGTGGAGTAATATTGGATAAGATAAATAATCATAAATAAACACAGTTATGGACACTAGTACTATTAAATTAAAATTGATTTATCCGAAATGGAAAAAATTACCGGGGCAAACAACGTTCAACTTACCGCCTCACGGTCCGGTTGCTTTTGCGGCTACGTTGCCGGAGTATGTGGACATTTCTTTTACAGACGAGAACGTCGAAGATATTGATTTCGACGAGCCCTGCGATCTTGTTGCTTTGTCTATGATGCTTTCTACCCAGGTAAAACGTGGATGGGAAATTGCGGCCGAGTATCAGAAACGTGGTAAGAAAGTGCTTGCCGGAGGTATTGCAACCATGCTCCATGCCGAGGAAATGGTGGAACATCTTGATAGCGTTTTCTTAGGCGAGGCCGAGGGACGCAGCGAGCAGATGCTGCAAGACTGGCGTAATGGTTGCCTTAAGAAAGTTTATAATTACATGCTTCAATTTCCTCCCATCGAGGATGTAGGTCCTTGTCGTAGAGATCTCTATAAGCGCGAACTTTACAACCATAAAGGTGTGCCTATGGTCGACCTGTTCCATGCTTCGCGTGGCTGCCGTTTCTCATGCTATCCCTGTGCGGTCAGCTACCTTGGTGGACGTGTCTTCCGCCCCAGACCCATAGATAAGGTTGTGGAGGATATGGCAAGCATCGACAATAACAGATTGTTTATTGTAGATAATTCCTTGGCTCAGAACAAACAGTGGGAGAAGGAATTGTTTACAGCGATAGCTCCTCTTAAGAAGAAGTGGATCAGCCATACGATCGAAGACGATCCCGAGATTCTTGATCTTGCGGCTAAGGCAGGTGCATGGTACGTATACCAGGCTGTATACGATACGTCCGATTATATTAAGGAACGTGTAAAGCGTTATCACGATTATGGCATCGGTGTAGAGGGTACCATCCTTTTGGGACTCGACAATCAGACGGAAGACGATTGTAAACGTTTGATCGATTTCTTGGGAGAGATTGATTTGGATTTAGCTGAATTTACCGTAATGACTCCTTTCCCTCATACCAAGGGTTATGACGATCTGTTGCGTCAAGGTCGAATTTTTGATTTTGACTGGAATCATTACAATGCCGGACAAGTGGTATTCCAACCCAAGCACATGTCGCCGGAGAAATTGCAGGATCTGTACGATTATGCTTGGAAGACATTCTATAAGGATGAAAGCCAGGAGCAGAAGATGTTCCGTTTGTTCTGCAATGTAGCTTTGCGCGAAATGGAAGAAGGAACTTATCGTCCGCGTGACAGACGCCTCATAAATAAGTCCTTTGGACGTGATGTCGATAGAAAAGTAAGGAATGTGAATAAATGAGATAATAGCAATTATGAAAGTATCACCCAATTATTACGATGAAATCTTTAATTATAAAGGTGAGTGGGATATGCCTTCCCTTTGCGGTTTGAAGATCCGTCAGGTGGAAGGCCATACCTATATTATTGTGACAGAGTTGTATCAGGACAATCCTGGTACTAGTGTGACGTATGCCGGCGAGAAGCTTGCCAAACAGATTTGTGAGGCAAAAGGGCTTGTGCTCGATGAGTGTACCTATATAGAATGTACTCCCGATACAAACTCGAAATTGTCATTTTACGATGAAGAATATTTTGTCGTCGATTTCAAGGCAGATCTGCAGCATCGGTACCGTCAGTTGAGTCTGGAGGAAATAAAACATATACTGGATCATAAGGTAGTCGAAAGATAAGAAGTTGAAACGTATTATTTTTATTGTTGCTCTTCTTGTTGGTTGCGTGCGGCAGTTGGTGTTGGCACAGGAGATCATTCATATTTGGGATGGGACCGATGTCGGCAGTAGTTGTGTGACCCTTCAGTCGTTTCTTCCTCAGACGAATCAGTATGCCGGTTTGGCGGTGATCGTCTGCCCGGGTGGCAGCTATTGCTGGCACGATTATGAGGTCGAAGGAACGGATGTAGCCCGTTGGCTTCAGAAAGAAGGCATTGCGGCGTTCGTGTTGAAATACAGGGTTCAAGGCATATTCCCCTATATTTTCCACAGCCGGGCGATATTTGGAGGCCATAAGCATCCCGATATGATTGAGGATCTCCAACGCACCATTCAGTTGCTCCGTGAGCAGGCCGACCGCTATGACATCGATCCCTCCAGGATAGGAGCGATGGGCTTTTCGGCGGGTGGTCATTTGGTCATGTCCGCAGCCTGTTTTCATGCGACAGACTTTCTGGCAAGCCAGGGCATTTCCCATGCCGAGTCGTTGCGTCCCGATTTTGTGGCGCCCATCTATCCTGTGGTTTCCATGTCCCATCCTGTCACGCATAAGCGTTCGCGCAGGGCGTTGCTTGGAGAATGGGGAAAGTTCAGTCGCAGGATGCGCGATTCCTTGTCGGTCGAGCGTCATATTTTGGAAGACTGTCCTCCAGTATTTCTGGTGAACTGCAAGGACGATCCAGTCGTGAAGTACCATAATTCAGAGCTGCTTGATTCGGCTTTGACGAGTAAAGGTATCCCTCACCGATACATCCAGTATCAGACAGGGGGGCATGGATTTGGAGCATCCAATGTTCGGGGAACGGCAGAGTGCAGGCAGTGGCGCAGTGAGTTTATGAAATGGATAAAAGAATTGTATAAATAAAACGAGTAAGAAATATGGTTGAAAGAGATGCTAAGTTTGACGATATCCGTCCCTATTATGAAGAGGAGATACCGGCGGCAATGCAGCGTATTGCCGATAGCGGATCCTTTCCGTTGCTGGCTTCTTATGTTTATCCGCATGAGCATATCGAAGATGTTCGCGATCAGATACGTTCCTATCGCACCGTGCGCGATTTTCAGCTCGAGGTTATGCGTTGCGTCAACGAGCAGGTGATTGCCCGTAGTATTACTGAGTTTTCTTATGGTGGAATCGAGAAACTGGATCCGGCCAAGAAATATCTATTTGTGTCAAACCATCGTGATATCATGCTCGATGCCTGTCTGTTGCAGTATATTCTTTACATGAACGGGCACGAGACTTCCGAGATTACGTTTGGCGCGAATCTCATGCAGGGTCAGTTGGTTACCGATATCGGTAAGTCGAACAAGATGTTCAAGGTAGAACGTCCGGGCAACAATCCGCGCGACTTTTATCGTGCTTCGCTTCATTTGAGCGAATATATTCGTTATACGCTGACGCAAAAGAAAGAGTCTGTATGGATTGCCCAGCGCAATGGACGTACCAAAGACGGGATCGACCGTACCGATCAGGGCATCATTAAGATGTTTGGCATGAGCCGGACGGATAATAAGGTCGATTCGTTGGCCGAGCTGAACATCGTGCCGGTTGCTGTCAGCTACGAGTGGGAGTCATGCGACATTTTGAAGACGCTCGAATTGTATGCTTCTCAGAATACCAAGTATGTGAAGAAGCCGGGTGAAGATCTGAACAGTATCTTGACAGGCATCATGCAGCCCAAAGGCCGGGTACATATTGAGTTTTGCGATATGGTGACGAAAGACGATTTGATGCAGTTCAGCGAGGCTACGACCAGCGACTTCAACCGTCAGGTAGCTTCTCTTCTCGATGAACGCATCTGTCGTGCCTATCGCCTTACTCCCAATAACTACATTGCCCACGACTTGAGGTTTGGCAATACGATGTATGGTGCATATTATACCAGTGAACAGAAAGATGCCTACATGAAGCATTTGCTCAAGCTTCAGAATTATGCTGAATCGTGCGAGATGGATTTGCTTTATGACATTTTCTTGGGAATATATTCCAATCCTGTAGATTCAAAGAATAAATATGGTAAACAATCGGTGTAACCCGTTTCTTGATGCACCGTTGACCGTTCGTCGGGTGGTACTGATGGCGATAGCTGCCGTCGTATTTATCCTGGGAGTGATTTATGGTACGGTAAGAGGGGCGTTTTGGACTTGGTGTGGAAGAACGCGCGAAAGGAGGCTTGATGACTTTCATCGGATCATGCATAAGGTCTTCAAGCTCGATCTGCGCCTTCATCCGTGGTTGTTTTGTGACATCCATAATCCATACAACGAGACTTTTGAGCGTGGCTCTATTGCCATTTGCAATCATCAGTCCCTGATCGATCCGTTGTGCCTGCTCATTCTTTCTCCTAAACTGCTGATCGTTACGGGCAAGCGGGTATGGGAGAACCCGATCGTCAAGCCGGTATTGCGTTTGGCGGAGTTCACCTGTACCAGCTATACGATGGACGAAATGATAGAATATTGCAGGTATCATATCGACCGTGGCTATACAGTCGTTTTTTTCCCGGAAGGCGAGCGTTCGCAGAATGGGCGCATCTTGCGTTTCCATTCCGGAGCATTCCATATTGCCAAAATATTGCAGGCAGACATCCTTCCTTTGTACATTCATGGGACAGGCCATGTGCTGCCTACGCATAAGGCTTTCCAGAATCGGGCCAAGTTGTATGTCGAGATTGGTCAGCGCGTATTGTGTGATGACAAGTCCATATATACAGATACCCGTAAACAGGCCAATGCGTTCCGGCGCCATTACCGGTTGTACTACGAAGAGTTATGCCGGAAACTGGAGGATACGGACTACTTTGCCGAGCTTGTAGCCGGCTTGTTTGGCCGGGTCGGGAAAAGAGGATATGCCTTGGATTTGTTGAGGCGTTACCACAATTTCTCAGCCTGGATTGACACCTCTTTCGACGACTATTCGTATGTCCTGATAGACGATCATACCGAAGGCGTTTTTACGTTGCTGTTTGCATTGGTCCATCCCTATGTGCCGGTCTATGCCATTGGTGCCGATAGTCTGAAGATGCTTTATCAGCAATGTACGAACTTGCCTGTCAATATTAATTTTGTAGCTGGAGCCAATGCTGCGAAGGTCAGTGCATACAAGCCTTTGTTCAGTGTGGAAGATGTGGTGAAGGTGCAAGTTTCAACTGTAAATAATAAAAAGAATAATTATGAAACAGCGTATTCGTGAACTTCTTGAGGGGATTCTTCCTCTTATCGATTTGGATTCTGATTTTTTGTTTAGTGAGCTGGACTCGCTGGGCGTTACCCTCATTTTGATGACATTGTCCCAGGAGTATGACATCGAGTTGGAAGCCCGGGATGCCACTCCCAAAAATCTCAAGAATCTGGATGCTATTGTCAAGATGGTAGAAGATAAACTGGCGGCGAAACAATGAGGCGGATTGAGGATTATCTGTTACAGCATGCCACGACGGCAGGCGATCGTCTGGCTGTGGTCTGTGGTAGCGAGCATATCACGTATGCCCGGCTCTGTACGCTGGTCCAGGAGCGTGCCCGGACGTTGGCCGGTTGTGGACAGAAGGGGCTGGTGCTCAGGTCTTCCCAGTCGATCGATTTTCTCGTTACGTATTTTGCGGCTCACATGGCCGACAGGGCGATTGTTCCTTTGGAAAAAGACATTCCGGAAATCCGTTTCTCCGAGATCGAGTCTGTGGTTGCCGGAAATCCCATCCCCGACGACATTGCCGATATCCTGTTCACCACAGGCACTACCGGAAACCAGAAGGGAGTGATGCTGAGCCACACTGCCATCTTGGCCAATGCCGAGAATTTGATAGGTGCCCAGGGTTTTGACCAGGATGTAACGTTTGTCATCAGCGGTCCGCTCAATCATATCGGAAGTCTTTCCAAAATATGGCCCATGATTGTAGTGGGCGGAACCATCCTTATCACCGAAGGCATCAAGGATATCAACGCCTTTTTCTCTGCGCTCGATTATCCGTGTCGTAAGTTTGCTACCTTTTTGGTTCCCGCAAGCCTGCGTATACTGATGCAGTTTGGCAAGAACAAGTTGCATGAGTATGCTTCCAAGATCGATTTTATTGAGACGGGAGCGGCTCCGATGGCACAGAGCGACATGGAGCAGCTGTGCGGCATCCTGCCCTCGACCCGACTTTACAATACCTATGCGTCTACCGAGACAGGCATTATTTCGACGCACGATTATTGCCATGACGGGTGCATACCGGGCTGTTTGGGAAAGCCCATGCGCCATGCATCTGTTGTCATTACGCCGGAGGGGACGATTGCCTGTCGCGGTCCGATGCTGATGAGCGGATACTTGGGCGATCCGTCGCTGACGGGTACCGTCTTGCGCGATCATACGCTCTATACCTCCGATTTAGGATACGTGGACGAGCAGGGTCGTCTCAGGCTGGAAGGTCGTGCAGACGATGTCATCAATGTGGGCGGCTACAAGATATCGCCGATTGAAGTCGAAAATGTGGCGATGGCCTATCCGGACATTACCGATTGCATTTGTGTCTGTGCCGACCATCCTGTGGTGGGCAATGTATTAAAGCTCATCTATGTCACACAGGCCGGTCGCCCTCTCGATCAGAAAGCCCTGGTCAAGTATCTGAAAACCCGTTTGGAATCCTATAAAATTCCCTTTTTGTATGCGCAGGCCGACAGGGTAGAGCGCACCTATAACGGAAAATTGAACAGGAAGTTCTACAAAAACAAATAGTTTTCTGGGCTTTCATACGCTGGTGCGGTGTTTGTTGTGCAAAAATAAGCAAGCTTATTCTTTTGCAGTGCGCTCGGTTTGCACTATCTTTGTACCCCGAAAATCACAACTGTTACTGGAAGATGGCTAAAGCGTTAACTGATCAAGAAGTGGCCTTGTTGAGACGAAAGCTCGACTTGTTGCTCCGTACCGGAAAATTATTAGTAGAGAGTGCTGCCGATACCAACCGTATCGTGCGTAACATGAACCGTGTGGCTGCCTACTTGGGCCTCCCCGAAGAGAAGCTCCACATCGATGTGAGCTACACCATGCTGATGGTCAACGTCAGCGACGGCTCCCATTCGTTCTCCAAGTTTCAGAAGTGCGAGAAGCATGGCATCAACATGACTGCCATCTCCGAGATCAGCAAGCTTTCCTGGCGTGCCATCGAGAACGACTATTCGCTCGACCGCTACGAGGAAGAGCTGGAACGCATCCGCACCAAGAAGCGCAATTACCTGCCTTATGTCGTGGCCATCGGCGCCGGCTTTGCCTGCGGCGGTTTCTGCAAGCTGTTCGGTGGCGACTGGATTGCCTTCCTGTTTGCCTCCATCTGTGCCTTTGCCGGTTTCCGCGTGCGTGCCCGTTGCATCGAGTTCGGCATCAATCTGTACATGAGTATCGCCATTGCGGCCTTTATCTCCACCTGCCTGGCCTACGTCACTACGTTCACCGGCCTTTCGCAGACTCCCTATCATCCCTTGCTGGCCTGTGCCCTGTTCATCGTGCCCGGCGTTCCGCTCATCAATTTTGTGGACGACATGATCGACAATTATATCCAGGTCGGCATCGTCCGTGCCGTCAACACCGCCCTGATGGTAGTGGCCATGGCTTTCGGCATCGTGCTGGCCATGCGGCTCCTGGTGATGGAAGATGTGGTCATCGACCGCAAGTTCAGCGAGCTGAGCATCGTGCCCCACGATTCCTATTGGGTCTATGCCGTTGCCGCCGCCATTTCGGCCATGGGCTTCTCCATGATCTTCAACATCCAGCGCCGCCTGCTCTGGGTGGTGGCTATCGGTGGCATGCTGGCCGTCTGCACGCGCAATTTCGTCAACTTCGAGCTGGGGTTCGGTCCGGTAGTCGGCTCCTTTATGGGTGCTCTGGTGGTTAGCCTGGTGGCCGTGAAGGCCGTCCACTGGTTCCATGTCCCCAATCACGTGCTCACCATTCCTTCCGTCATCCCCATGATCCCCGGTGTGCTGATGTACCGTTCGCTGGTGGCGCTCATCAATATGAACGGCGTTGTGGGCGAAGTCACCACCGTCGTTTCCAACGGCATCAACGCTTCGCTCATCATCCTCTGCATCTCCCTGGGTGTAGCCGTCCCCAATATTTTCGCCCGCCGCTACATCGCCAAGGACCGCCAGCGCTTCCTCAAGGCCGAGCTCCAGAAGCGTCGTGAGCGCGGTAAGTTCATTGAGTGGTAAGAAACTGATGGTTTACGTGGAATAAATTAATAATTTAAGCTTCCGTATCTAACTTGAATTATTGATTTATGACAATTGTAAAACTAAAAATCCATCCGTCCTCTCCTCGGATCGGGAAGGGGACGCCTCTTTCCGAAAGCTTCAGGGATTACACGCTGGGCCTGATCGGCCGTCTGCGTCTTTCGGGCCGTTGCCGCACGGCCGAGTCCTACCTCACGTCGTTCAACAGCTTCATGCGTTTCCGCGACGATGTCGACGTGTCTTTGGACAAGATAGACGCCGACCTCATGACGGCCTACGAAGGCTACCTGCGCCGGGAGGGCATCTGTCCCAACACCTCTTCCTACTACATGCGCAACCTGCGTGCCATCTACAACCGTGCCGTCGAAGACGGCCTGACAGTCCAGTGCTATCCCTTCCGCCGTGTCTATACCGGCATCGACCGCACGGTCAAGCGTGCCGTCCCCCTGCAGGTCATCGGCCGCATCCGCAACCTGGACCTCAGTCTCGATCCCCGTCTCGACTATGCCCGCGACCTCTTCATGTTCAGCTTCTACACCCGTGGCATGTCTTTTGTCGACATGGCCTACCTGAAGAAGAAAGACCTGCGCGGCGGTTTCCTTTCCTACTACCGCCACAAGACCCGCCAGTTTCTGTCCGTCCGGTGGGAGCGTCCCATGCAGGACATTGTCGACAAGTACGACACGGCCGACACTCCCTACCTGCTCCCCATCATCCGCGACGTCTCGCGCGACGACCGCAACCAGTATCTCAGCGCCTCCCATCAGGTCAACATCCGTCTCAAGGAGCTGGGCGTCCGTCTGGGGCTCGACATGCCGCTCACCACCTATGTGGCACGTCATGCCTGGGCCAGCATTGCCTGGGACAAGCGTGTCTCCATGTCTGTCATCAGCCGTGCCCTGGGCCATCATTCCGAGCATACCACCCGCATCTACCTGGCTTCACTGGATACGTCGGCGGTCGACTGTGCCAACCGCGACATCCTTAAAGCACTGGATGTAACTGGATGTAAGCGGTAGGAACCTCTGATTTCCGTCTTTCCGGCCGAGTCTTTGGGTGGTGCGGATTGCACGGTGCTTGGCAGACTCATTCCCGCCGTGCCATTCCGTGCCCCGAAGTACAAAAGGCTGTTTGTAAGGAGTCAAATCAAAATTGTGTTATTCTTTTATTTCCTGCAAAGAATGTTTATATTTGTACTGCGTAAAAATACTCATTCCACTGCGTAAAATGTAATCCTATGTATAAAAGGTCAGAATATCAGGTTATTAAGCGTCGCCTTGAAGAGCGCAGACGATTCATTCAGGTTGTAATGGGAGCTCGTCAAATCGGTAAATCCACAGTTGTCAAGCAAGTGCTTAAAGATATTGATATCCCTTATCAGTTCTTCTCAGCCGACAATGTGCCTGCCACGAATTCCGCTTGGATTTCAAATTGTTGGGCAGCAGTTCGCAGCTTAAAAGAAAGTAAGAAGTTGGAAAGCATCATTCTCGTTATTGATGAAATTCAGAAAATCAGCAACTGGAGTGAAGTCGTAAAGAAAGAGTGGGATGACGATACATTTTATGATCGTGATATTAAGGTGCTTTTGCTTGGAAGCAGCCGGGTATTGCTGGAAAAAGGTTTGTCGGAATCTTTAGCCGGAAGGTTTGAGGAAATTCGTATGGGGCATTGGAGCTATCAGGAAATGAGAGAATGCTTTGGATACTCTCTGGATCAGTATATTTTTTATGGTGGTTATCCTGGAGCGGCTGTTCTGGTAGACGATTACGATCGTTTCCAGCAGTATATCCAGTCGTCTATTATAGAGGCTACTATCAATAAAGACATTTTGATGGACACGCCGATTAGCAAACCTGCTTTGCTTCGTCAGACGTTTGAATTGGGAGCTGCTTATTCTGGCAACCTTTTGTCTTTGAACAAAATGTTAGGAACTTTACAAGATGCTGGTAATACAGCTACTTTGGCTGGCTATGTCAATTTGTTGGATGAGAGTGGACTACTTTGTGGTCTTCAGAAATTTAGTGTCGACATGGCGAGGCGGAAAGCCAGTATTCCTAAATTTCAAGTTTATAACAATGCTTTGAAAATGGTGTTTAGTCCGTTTTCGTTCGAGCAGGCCATACTCGACCGTAAAACATGGGGACATATTTTTGAATCCGGTATCGGAGCCTATCTTGTTAATCAGGCTTTTATTCACCGTTTCGAGGTGTTTTATTGGCGCGAACGCAATGATGAAGTGGATTTTGTTCTTAGAAAGAAAGGGTCTGTGATAGCAATCGAAATCAAAAGTAATGCGGAGAAAAGAACTGAAGGATTGGAAAAGTTCAAGGTGCTTTTTCATCCGAAAGCATCATTCATTATCGGTGAAGGTGGAATAACTCCGGAGGACTTTTTTACGATGGATTTAAACAGGCTGTTCTGATGCTTATCTGTAAATATCTCGGTTATATATTTCTCGTAAAGAGCGGAATTTTGACAAAATAAGTGAGGTGGATTTGCAGAGTAGGGGGGTCTTTCTCTTCCTAAGAGAAGGAAGGCATGTTCAGACCTTGGCGCTCCAAGTATCTGTTGCCCCTTTTTCAATCTGTTTCGCTCAACAAATCAGGAATGTGTGTGTAGTAAATTCTGAAAAAATAAATATTTATATTTCCTTATTTGTTTGGTTATTTGAGGAATTATCCTCATCTTTGCGCAACGAATCCTTCTCTTAGGAAGAGAAGTGCCTGAAAAAAGGGCGTTGTGCGAGGAAAAAGCGGCGTTGAAAAGCCCTGTCGGTGAATGAAAATCTTTGAATGATAACGAAGAGAACCATTGCCCGGAAATTTTCAGTAATGCACGATGGTAAACGTGTAAGTTGTTGTTTTTCAGCAAGATATAAATCTTGTTGATATGGCCGAGGAACACCTATGAGCGAAGTGAAGCCCCTGATTGCTACCCCCGAAATGTTGGACGGCATGCGCAACGGACGCCAGGTCCGCTGGTATGTGCTTTCGCTTCCTTCCTGCCACCGCGGGCCGGCCTGCGGACTTCAGGAAGAACTCGACCGCCGTGTGCAGGAAGGCGAACCCGTGTTCGAATTTTTTGCCCCTTCCTACGTGGAAGTGCGCGAGTCTCGTGGCGAGCTGGTCAGCACCGAGCGTCCGCTGCTCTACAACTACGTGTTCATCCATGCTTCCGAAGTCGAGATTTTTCGTCTCAAGCGGCAGCTGCCCCAATACAACTTCCTGCCCCGTGTGCGCGACAGCCGCGGCAGCCACTATCCCTACTTGTCCGATGCCGCCATGGCCAACCTCCGTTGGGTGGCACGTTCCTACAGCGACGTGCTTCCCGTCTACGTGCCCCAGCCGGACAAGCTGCGCAAGGGCGACCGTGTGCGCATCACCGAAGGACGTTTCCAGGGCGCCGAAGCCGAAGTGGTCATCCAGCCCGGTGCCGGCCGCAAGGATGTCGTGGTCTGTGTGGACAACTGGATGTGGGTGCCCCTGCTTCATGTCCGTCCCGGCCAGTACGAAGTCATCAGCCTGAACGCCGACGGCAAGCACGTCTACACCCGCCTGGACAACGGCCGCTACAGTGCCGGCCTTCACCAGGCCCTCTGTCGCCATCACAGCCCTCAGGGTGTCACCGATGCCGACCGTGCCCTGGCTGCCGAGGTCCTGCGCCTCTACGCCGGCCTCCGTCTGGACACCGACGTCATGCGTTGCAAGCTCTACGCCCTTCTGCTGCCGGCCCGTGTCATTCTGGGCCAGGTGGACGAGTGCCGCGAGCTGCTGAGCGTGGCCCGCACCTTTCTGCCTCTCATCAAGGCGGAACAGTCGCGCGCCCTCCTGCTCGTCACCCTCTACGGCTGTACCGACAGCAGCATCTACTACGAACAGGCCCACGAACTCCTGGCTCCCTGGCGTCGGCAGTCCGGCCTCAAGAAAAGCAAACTCCGTCTTCTCCAGTGCCTCGACGACTACGATCGGGTGCTGGGACACTAAATTGAATTGATAATTGAGAATTGAAAATTGATAATGAACATCTGTCATTCCTTCATTCTCCATTCTCCATTTTCCATTAATTAAATGTCTTCCGCCCATCCCCTGGCAGCCCTGCTGACCGGCCATTTCGACGCCATCATGGAGCGCGAGCGTACCAACCGCAGCTCCGTCCACCTCTACGGTGCAGGCGACTATTGGGTCGCTTTCGAACAGTCGGCCTACCAGTTGTGCCAGCTCATGCCTTCGTGCGAGACCACCCTTTTCCGGTTTGCGGTCTATCCCTTCCCGGTGGTTATGGCGTCTGTTACCGATGCCCAGCTGCAATCTTTTGTGCGGCTGCACATCCTGTGTACCGACCAGCCTGCCTACAAGGTGTTCTCCGTCCGGCCCTATTCGGCGGACCGCTACCGGTCGTGGCACCGGACACTGGAGCGTGGCTCTGCCACTTCCTAGGTCCGGCAGACCCGAACCGAAAGACTCCTCCGACAAACAAACAGACAAAACAAGATAAACTCATTTAAGAAACCTTGATTAAGATAACTAAACTAAACTGACGTGGATTATTTATTCATTTTTGCAACATTTTTGTTGGCAGCCCTGACGGCGCGGTTCATCATTCCGCGCATTCTCCTGATCTCCATCCGGAAGCGGCTGTTCGATGTTCCCGATGAGCGGAAAATACACACGCAGGCCATTCCGCGCCTGGGCGGTGTGTCGTTCTTTCCGACAATCCTCTTCGCCTACGCCCTGGTGTTTGCCGTCCGTCTGCTGGGCGGTGACACGTTTGCAGCGACGTATGCGCAGCATCTCCTTCCCGAGATGCTCCTCTTCGTTTGCGGCATGACTGCGCTCTACCTGGTAGGCATCGCCGACGACCTGGTCGGTGTCCGCTATCGCCAGAAGTTCCTGGTACAGATCTTCTGTGCCTGCCTGTTCCCGCTGGCCGGCCTGTGCATCAACGACCTCTACGGTCTGTTGGGCATCCATCAGCTGCCTGACTTCGTCGCCGTTCCCTTTACCATTTTCACGGTGGTGTTCATCACCAATGCCATCAACCTCATCGATGGTATCGACGGACTGGCGTCCGGTCTGAGCGGGGTAGCCTTGCTCATTTTCACCGGCCTGTTCATCGAGAAAGGGCTGTGGAGCTATGCCATGCTTTCGGCCGCCACGTTCGGCGTCCTCGTTCCCTTCTTCTATTACAACGTTTTCGGCAATGCCGACCGCGCCCGCAAGATCTTCATGGGCGATACGGGCAGCCTGACGCTGGGCTATACCCTCTGTTTCCTGGCCATCAAGTATTGCCAGTATGCCCCGTCGGTGGTCATCTCTTCGGACGACGCCTTCTTCATCGCCTTCAGCACCCTGCTGCTGCCTGCGTTCGACGTCATCCGGGTGGTGCTCTACCGCCTGCGCAATGGCCGCAACCCCTTCGAACCCGACAAGAATCACATCCATCATAAGCTGCTTGCCATCGGCCTGACGCCCCGTCGTGCCATGGTCAGCCTGGTGTCTATGGCCTGCCTTTTCTGCCTGGTCAACATCCTGCTGGTGGCCTACGTCAACAGCACCCTGCTGCTCATGGTCGACATTATCGTCTGGGTGGCCCTGCACCTGTGGTGGGACTATTTGATCAAGAAGCGGAATGGGGGGAGGCTGTAGTGTGTGAGGTAATAGGTATTAGGTATTAGGTTTTAGGTATTAGGTATTAGGTATTTGTCATTCTGAGCAAAGCGAAGAATCTCGAAAACGGACACTTATGCGTTCAGATCCTTCACTGGCGTTCAGGATGACAGGCTAAAATAACTTCATGCCTCATCCCTCACACCTAATACCTCATACCTAATACCTAAAAATCGTATTCTTTAGTAGCCTCGAAACACGGGCACGCCTTCATCGGATTCAGGTCGCGATGCCCCACGATGAGCGCCTGCGGAAACATCCGCTTCAGCTCGCGCAGCAACGCCACGAGGCTCGCCTTCTGTTCCAGTGTCCGCGTATCCTTCGGTTGTCCCTGGCGGTCCAGTCCGCCTTCGTAGCAGACGCCTATGCTGTGCCGGTTGTGGTTCCGGCAGTGGGCTCCCACCTGTTCCAGCGGCCGTCCGCGGTGTATCTCGCCGTCGCGCGTCAGGTAGAAGTGGTAGCCGATGTCGCGGAAGCGTCGGTGCCGGATGTGGTCGCGGCGGCACTGTTCAAAGTCAAAGCTCTGCCCCTCGCGGGTGGCAGAGCAATGAACGACGATCAGGGTCACGGTTCTCATCCGCCTATACACGATGAAATTCCGAATACACCGGCCAGGGCAGTAGCCACGGCCACAATTGCTTTGAGCACAATGCTCCAGACTGATTTCTTCTTCATAATTGAGAATTGAAAATTGATAATTGATAATTGAGAATGGATAATTAGTGTATTTCATTTTCCATTATCCATTCTCCATTTTCCATTATTACAGCGGACTTCCTCCTTCTTCCTCGTCCTCACCTCCGCCGCCGGGGGTGGGAGTCACCGCGGTGCCGTCGCCCAGGTAGTACTCGTTCTGTTCGCGCAGCGTCGCCTCCAGGTTGATTTTCGCGTTGCTCAGTTCGCCGGTGGCACGTGCGCGCAGCTTCAGTCCTGCCACGTGTTCCGACACCTTGAACTCTGCCGCGCTCGCGGCCCCGTGGTCGCTGATGATGCCCACCGAGAAGATAGCCAGGTCGTCCAGCTTCACGTTCTTGCCGTCCAGGATCAGCTCCTTGATGCAGGTCACCATGTCTGCCAGGACACCTTTGATCACGCCCGGCGAGAACGGCGTGTTGTGTTTCGACATGTGACGGGACAGCAAATCGATGTCCAGTGTCTCGTTAATTACCGGGCGTGCATACCACAGTCCGTTGCACGGATGGTTCTCGCCCACAATTTGAATTTTTCTGTAAGTAATCATAGATAAGAATTAAAAATTAAAAGTTAATAAATAAAAGCTGATGCTCACTACAGAGTTTCACAATGTATTTTCTGAACCACAGATTACGCAGATTTACACAAATTATTTTTAAGTACTATATTTGAGCTAATCCGTGTAATCTGTGTAATCTGTGGTGAAAAACTCAGTTCCTTCCGTGGTGAACGATACAAAGATACCACCTCCGCCACGCGAAAAATCCATAACTGTAGGTTAGGGTAGGTAAGTGTAGGTAAATGTTGATTATCGTAGATTATTGTTGATTATTGCCGCTTTTGCGCATGGCGTTTCCACTGATTTTCAGTATCTTTACGTCCGTAAAGACCAACACGAAATCTATGGAAACATTCACCATCCGCGCATACGGCCGCACCGAGCTGGCCCAGTTCTATTTCCCCGGCCTCAATCCGCAGACGGCCTACCGCAAACTGCAGGAGTGGATCGACTTCTATCCCCACTTGCGCGAACGTCTGCAAGCCGCCGGTTGCCATCCCCGCAGCCGTGTCTACATGCCTGTGCATGTCCGCATGATTGTCGAGGCGATCGGGGAACCTTAGGGAATTGATAATTGAGAATGGAGAATTGAAAATGGAGAATGGATAATGGGGAATGTAAAGTCCCTCTTTAGCTCGCTAACTATGGACTTTAGCGCGCTAAAGAGGGACTTTAGAAAATTGATAATGGATAATAAAAAAATGGATAACTATTCATTCTCAATTATCCATTTTCAATTCTCCATTAGGCAAATCTTCCCATCGCCTGCTGGTTCCGGTAGATCTCGTCGCCCGTCAGCTCGACGACGCGGTAGCCCCGCTTGCCCGCCACGCGGACCTGCTGGAATCCCGCCTGCGACATCACCATCCCGATCTTCACCGTACTCAGCCCTTGGCGCAGGCCCACGTTGATGCGCGCCAGTATCTGTGCGTTCGTCACGAAGATACACGTCTCGCCCTCCATCGGGCGTCGGTAGTGCGTCAGGATCAGTTCCTGCTCCAGGCAGGGCACTTCGAACTGGCGGTTGTGCCGGTTCAGCGTCTTCACCTCCTCGTCGTCCAGCCAGTAGGCGAAGCCGTTCCGCGTCAGTGCATACGCCTGGGCGAAGATCTCCGCATAGTCCGGCGCGTGGTCATAGGGGCTGTCGATGCTCTCCACCTCGAAAGGCATCCAGCGGCGGTTTCCGCTCAGGTCGTTCAGGAACTGGCGGTTGTTGCTCGTGCCGCAGAAGCTGGCAATGTGGGGCCGCATCTCCTTGTAGCGGGCATACGCCGCGCGTTCGTTCACGTGGCGCATGGTGGTGAGCGCCTTCAGCTGGTTCAGCTCCTTGCTCTCCATCTCGTCCAGCTCTTCGAGGCACACCAGGGCGAATTCCGAGAGCGTCAGCAGGTCGTCGCGCGTGATGTTGCGGCTGTTCGACTTCAGGTAGAAGTAGCGGCGCAGTGCGGGCGGCAGCAGGTTGTTCAGCCAGGTGGTCTTGTAGATGCCCTGTCGGCCGATGAGCACCAGTATCTCGTGGTTCACCGTCTCCTCTTCGAGCAGGGCGGCCAGCATCGCCACGAGCCATTTCTTGAAGAAGCGGACAAAGAGCTCGCCATCTTCCTTGACGTGTACCTGCGCGGCCAGCCGGCCGATGTGGTCGGTCGTCCCGTCCCACGGGGGCAGGGCGTCCACGTATTCGCGAAAGGGGTTGTACAGCGGCACGAAGTCCGACTCGATCACCGTCTGCACGTCCGTTTTGCGTGCCGGGCCCGACTCCTTGCACAGGCGTCGCCACATCGAGTTCACCTCGCGGTCCGTCAGGTCCTTGAAATCATCCGTTCCTTCGGGAGCGAACTCATATTTGCCGGTCACCGTGTTCTTGCGGAAGCGTCCCTGCCGGTTCAGGAACGCTTCGATGTCGTCCACCGTGACCCGCCCCTGTCCCTGGGCGGCATCCGCGTCCTTCCGCCGCGTGCCGAGGCTGCGCGTTCCGTGCTCCTCCGTGTGCTGGTAACACGAGCGCAGGATGCCCTCCACGTCGCCGTCGTAGTCGGCGAAGCGTTCCGTGGCCCATCGGGTCGCTGCCTCGCGGTCCGCCCCGTAGGCGTTCAGCAGGTAGCCCATGCGCATGATGTACTCGTTGTGGTGATGTTCCGTGTAGGCGATGCCCTCGTCGGCCAGCAGCCTCTCCGCCGTGCGGACGATGCGGGCCAGCTGCCTGTCGGCGGCCTTCCGCTTTGCAGCGGATGCCGTCTGCTTCGGCCGGCTGATGAGGAACGTCGTCGCTTCGGGGTTGAAGAAAACGTCCGGGTCGTGCGCCACCCCGCTCAGGCGCGTCGCGTTCTTGCACTTCTCGTCGTAGGGATGGCCCGTCAGCGCCTCGTAGTGATGGTTTATGCGTCCGAAGGCCAGTACGTGCAGCTCCTGTTCCGAGCGCGGCTCGTAGTCTCTGGCAGCGTCGTAGGCCGCGACGACGCGCAGTCCCGTTCCGCTGATGGTGGTGTAGGCCAGTAGCGTGTGCCGGTCCTCCCGCACCCGCCGGATGCACTCCTCCATCTGTTCCGGCGGGATGTGGTCGAAGTCCGCCATACACAGGTGCGTCCATTCGCGGATATGCTCCTTGCATTTGCCTCCGCCGAAGCGCACCGCCACGGCGAAACACGGGCAGACACTCTTCTCGTGTCCCGCCGCGTCCTTCTGTCCTTGCGACAGGAATTCCCGGTAGCGGCGCGTGTGTTCGGCCGTATCCGCGTCGTGTCGGATCAGTTCGACGATATGTTCCAATGCGATGTCTGTGGGTTTCAGTCCCCTGTAGCCTCTGAACAGGCTGAGCGTTGTCTTTTTCATAATAAAAGAAATTTTTAGGTAAACATTTGTGTCCGTCTCGGTTTGTCCGTCGTGACAGTGTTGCGAAGTAGCAAATTACTCACGAAACCGCCAAATTCCGCGGTACGCACATGTCAGTACCGAAAACGGGCAGATTTAATGGTTTTAACGAATCTTAGCAGAGTTGTTACGCATGATATAGTGATAATTTAAATTCAAATGTTAAAACAAATACTGATAAAATTATGAAAGCATCTTATTTTTTCAGTCCCCATCTTGGGGAATATATCATGCAATTGCAACATGTTGTCCCCGTCGACGGACGTCTGTTGAGTGAAGAAAGTCTGGCCCGTCGGGCCCGCATGTCCAAGACCACTGTCGGGCGGATAAAAAAGGGGTAGAGAAGCATCTGTATGCCTACTACGCCATCCTTCGTATCTATTGGGAAGCCTGCCAGGACAGTCAAGTTCTTCCTCCGGACCGTTTCCTCCGTGAGCTCCACCGCAGTCTGGAAGCCGATCACCGGCTCCGTCACGGCGACTGATGCCAACGTGTTGCAGGACCGGCCCGGTGCCGGTCCCTGCTTTTTCGGCAGTGTGCCACCCTGGCCTCCCGAAAACGCAACTTCTCTCTATATAGATACAAGGTTATTGAATTGTTAATGGTTTTAACGATCACTCTCCCCTGCGCGCGCGTGAGAAAGGTGGATATAGGGGGTGGAAGGGTGTCACAGAAACGTTAAAAACGCATTTTCAGTTTCTCGTTTATCCGGCTTTGTTTATATTTGCAAGAAACCAAGAAAGATATGGAAACAATTCAAATTAAGTTGGAGAAACAGCTTCTGGATAAAGCTCTTGTATATGCCAAGCAACGTGGGGTGGATTTGTCTGCCATGTTGTCCGATTATCTGTCCCGATTGGTGAAGCAAGAAGAGAAAAAACAGGAGATCCCCGATGTCGTTCAAAGCTTGTTGGGTGCCGGTACTCCGGTAGCGCCGGATGACTTGAACGGCAGGAAGGCGTATCAACAATATTTGGAAGAAAAATATCGATGAGAAAAGTATTTTTGGATACGAATGTCGTGATAGATTTGCTTGATAAGAGAGAACCATTTTATCAAGCGGCTGTCTCTATCTTTACCTTGGCCTATCACAAAAAAATAACGCTCTTCGTTTCCCCTATGACTTATGCGACAGCAGCCTATTTGTTGCGTAAGCATGGGCAAGAACAGATGAAATTATTGTTGCGTAATTTTCGCCAGTTGTCCAAAGTTTCGGTTGCTGATGAGAAGGTAGTCGATGATGCGTTGGCATCCTGTTTTTCCGATTATGAAGATGCGTTACAATATTATTCAGCATTGACCAGGAATGTGGATGTCATTATAACCCGTAATACGCGTGATTTTGTACATGCTTCAATCCCCGTTTTGACTCCCGATGAATTTTTGACAAAACGATAAGATTAACCATTAACCCCATGTCCTACGCCGCTGACATCGAATCCATTTTCAACCCGTGCAATCTCGATGAAGATTGCAGCTATATAGCCCACCTGTTATCGCCCTACGAGAAACTCATCGTAGCGCGTATGGATGCAGGAGACTACACCTGTGCCGTCACCGTGTTTCTTGAAATCCTGGAAACCCTGACGCGTCATTTTGTAGCGGATGAGCACTATACCTATTTCGACGACATGTATAGTCCGGAGTATGTTTGCGATGGCATTATGCAGGCCATGAACCGCAGGATAGAACAAGGCCTGTTTCCGATAGCGGAACAAGCCCGTCTGAAGGCAGGTCTCGAGCAGGTGAAGCAGTCGGAAGCCTGTCAGGATTATGGGGTGTTGCTGATGATGCTTTGAGAATCTGTGTTCATCCGTGTAATCCGTGGTGAAAAAATATTCTCCCTCTGTGGGACTCTGTGCCCTCTGTGGTGAATGTCAGGGTGTCACATCCGGCGCTGAAATTTCGGATAATCCTTGTTTATTTGCCGGGAAATCGCTTAATTTGCGGTATGCGTTTACAAGGGAATGAAATAAAAGCCATCCTTCGGGCCGCCCGGGAAATTTATGGCAGCCATGTGAAGGTCTACTTGTTCGGTTCGCGTCTGGACGACACGAAGCGGGGTGGCGACATCGACCTGCTGATTCGGAACAGCGGCACGAAGCAAGGCACCTTGGCTCGCATTCGCCTGATAGCCCGTTTGAAGTGTTTGTTGGGTGACCGTAAAATCGATGTCATCGGCGACTACGAAGACAACGAAGTGGTACGGGAGGCCCTGGAGAAAGGAGTGTTGTTGGTATGACCGGGCGTAAGGAAGAGTTGGCACAACGTTTGCAGCGTGATTTTGACGCATGCGAGCGTCACGTTCTCCGCATTCGGGAAGCTTTGGCCGGGTTGTCCGCCGATGTACCCTTGTCTGCCGAGGTGTACGAAGCCTTTACTCCCGAACAAGTCCGTTGTGTCGATCAGTTCCTGTTCCGTTTTGCCAAGTTGCAGGATGCTATGGGTGCCAAGATTTTCCGTACGCTGCTTGAGTTTTGGGATGAGGATGTAACGAACCTCCCGATGCGCGATATACTTGACCGTCTGGAGCGTTACCGTTTGCTCCCCAGTGCCGAGGAGTGGGTTTATATCCGCGAGTTGCGCAACGAGCTGGCTCATGATTATCCCGTGTCCGACAATGATGTGGTAGAACTGTTGAACGAGCTTTTTATAAAGACAGAAGTTCTGTTCGGTATATACGAAAAAATCAAGCAGGCTTATTTGAAAAGTTAGATGGGTTGGCGCATTAATCATTTACCATTATTTCGCTCCGTGTCATCCGTGGTGAAAAATAAATTCTCCCTCTGTGAAACTCTGTGTCCTCTGTGGTGAATTACAAATCATCTTCTGAACATTTACATATACCATTTATCATTAACCATTAGCTAACTCCGGTTTTTGAAAACTTCAAGAGGAAGGCCTCCAAAAAAAGGCTTTCGCGATGGTGTACGTCGAAATTGGAGGCTTCCCCGATATGAATTCCATGGAAAAATCAATGTTGCTCGACGAGCTTTTTTCCTTACGCAAGGCTGACAAGGCAGAAAGGGAGCAGCTGCTGGCGAAGCTCGACCGTATGACCGAGCAACTGCTGGCTCTGAATGAAAGTTCACGAGCACAAACCAAAATGATTGATGAGTTGAAGCAGATGCTGTCTGATCGTGATGCGCTGATAGAAAAGCTCCGGAAGGAGAATTTCGCTTTGAAGAAACAGAAGAAGCGTTAGCTACTTGGCATATGCACGTGCATAATTCGTGTATGTATTTTATTATCTACTTGCCGGGCCAACGGTATCTCCGCCCTGGCTTATTTGAAGAATCTTTTCCGTGAGGTGGTCAAAGGGCGCAGGGATTATGAGAATCTGCTGCCGATGACCATCGGAATCAATACTAACAAACTTTAAAAATCAAGTCCGGTTTTTGAAAACTTGAAGAGGAAAGCTTCCCAAAGAGGTTTTTCCTATGGGGTACGTCAAAATTGGACACTTACTATTGGGTAGAACATTGTGTAGTTGAATTATCGCTTTTTAGTTTGTGAGATTTAGAGAAAAATTAAAATGAACTTATGGTAACAATGACTGAAAATAATAAACGAATAGCGAAAAATACATTATTGCTCTATATAAGAATGTTTTTCTCTATAATAATTGGATTATACACTAGCCGAGTCGTTTTGGAAGTTCTTGGGGTGAATGATTATGGAGTATATAATGTGGTAGGTGGTATTGTTGCTATGTTTAGTTTCTTAAATTCAGCAATGACAGCTGCTTCTCAACGTTTTATATCTTATGAATTGGGGACTAATGATATGGTAAAATTGAAGAATGTTTTTTCTACCTCTGTTGAGATACATATTGTTATTGCTTTGATGATTTTTGTTTTAGCCGAAAGTGTTGGTTTATGGTTTCTAAATTCTAAATTAAATATTCCTTTTAATAGAATGGTTGCTGCTAATTGGGTATACCAGAGTGCAATATTATCTTTTATGTTGACAGTCATTAGTGTACCTTATAACGCTTGCATTGTAGCACATGAACATATGAAAGCATATGCATATATTAGTATTTTAGAAATTATAATGAAATTGCTAATTGTGTTTGTACTGCTAATTTCGCCATTTGATAAACTTATCTCATATTCCATTTTACTTCTTTTAGTAGCCTTGGTAATCAGGACAATTTATGGTATATATTGTAATAGAAACTTTTTAGAATGTTCTTTTTGTTGGATATATGATAAAAAACTGTTTAAAGAAATGTTTTCTTTTGCAGGTTGGAGTTTGGTAGGAAATTTTGGATTTGTTGCTAAAGATCAAGGTTCTAATATTATATTAAATTTATTTTATGGAACAATTTT
>OOCI01000225.1_pt1 | contig 54824 bp, 56 predicted proteins | sample 1671761 | NCBI WGS metagenome assembly OOCI01 (sample SAMN06348190, study PRJEB24527) | human gut metagenome | biome: human gut; feature: ankylosing spondylitis patient; material: feces | host: Homo sapiens | place: China | collected 2015-10
TTGCCGACGGCGAAAAAACGCTGCGCGCCAAGATCGACCTGGCCAGCCCGAACATGAACATGCGCGACCCGACCATCTACCGCATCAAGCATGTGACCCATCACCGCCAGGGCGACAAGTGGTGCATCTACCCGATGTACGACTTCGCCCATCCCATTCAGGACGCGCTTGAGGGCATCACGCACTCGCTCTGCTCGCTGGAGTTTGAGGCGCACCGTCCGCTCTACGACTGGGTGGTGAACAACGTCTCCGTGCCCTGCAAGCCGCGCCAGATCGAGTTTGCCCGCCTCGGCATCGACCACACGGTGATGAGCAAGCGCAAGCTGCGCAAGCTCGTGGAGGAGGGCATCGTCTCCGGCTGGGACGATCCGCGGATGCCGACGCTCTGCGGCCTGCGCCGCCGCGGCTTCACGCCGAAGTCCATCCGTAATTTCTGCGACCGCATCGGCGTCGCCAAGAGCGCGAGCGTGGTGGAGTACGCCTTCCTCGAGCACTGCCTGCGCGAGGACCTCAATGCCTCCGCCGAGCGCACGATGGGCGTGCTGCATCCGGTGAAGCTCGTCATCACGAACTATCCCGCGGGCAAGAGCGAGACCTTCGAGGTCGAGAATAACCCGACCGACCCCGCCGCCGGCACGCATGAGATCACCTTCTCCCGCGAGTGCTGGATTGAGGCGGACGACTTCATGGCCGAGCCGATCCCCAAGTATAAGCGTCTGTTCCCCGGCGGCCCCGAGTGCCGCCTGAAGGGCGCATATCTGATCAAGTGCGTTGGCTACGAAACGGACGAAAACGGCAATGTGACCGAGATCGCCGCCGAGTATGACCCCGACTCCCGCGGCGGCGACCCCGCCGACGGCCGCAAGGTCAAGGGCGCGACGCTCCACTGGGTGGACGCCGCCACCGCCATCGACGCCGAGGTGCGCGTGTACAGCGAGCTGTTCAGCGACCCCGCGCCCGACGGCGCGGACAAGGATTTCCTCGCCTGCATGAATCCCGATTCCCTCGAAACGCTCACCGGCTGCAAGGTCGAGGCCCGTATGCGCGATGTGGCAGCGGAGTACGACAAAACCGAGAAGCAGGGCAAGACCGCGCCGAGCTTCCAGTTCATGCGCTTGGGCTATTTCTGCTTGGATAATAAGGATTGCTCCGCCGACCATCTGGTGTTCAACCGCTCCGTCACGCTCAAGGACAGCTTCAAGGTCTGAGCAAAATGCCATGAAAAAAATTCCGACCGTGAGAGCGGTCGGAATTTTTTGCGTTTCGGAGAGCTGCTTAACCGGCGTTCTGCGCGAGGATATCGCGTGCGACAAAGACGCCGCTGGCCGAGGCGTGGGAGAGGGAATGGGTGATGCCGCTGCCGTCGCCGATGACGTAAAGGCCGCGGTGCGCGGTCTCAAGGTGCTCGTCGAGCGCGACCTCCATGTTGTAGAACTTGACCTCCACGCCGTAGAGAAGCGTGTCGTCGTTCGCCGTGCCGGGGGCGATCTTGTCGAGGGCGTAGATCATTTCGATGATGCCGTCTAAAATGCGCTTGGGCAGCACGAGGCTCAGGTCGCCCGGCGTCGCCGCGAGGGTCGGGGTGACAAGACCCTCTTCGATGCGCTTGACCGTGCTGCGCCGGCCGCGCACGAGGTCGCCGAAGCGCTGGACGATGACCCCGCCGCCGAGCATATTGGAAAGGCGGGCGATGCTCTCGCCGTAGCCGTTGGAATCGTGGAACGGCTCGGAGAAGTGCTTGGCCACGAGCAGCGCGAAGTTGGTGTTCTCGGTCTGCATGGCTGCGTCCTCGTAGCTGTGGCCGTTGACGGTCACGATGCCGTTGGTGTTCTCGTTGACGACGATGCCGTGCGGATTCATGCAGAAGGTGCGCACGTTGTCCTCAAACTTCTCGGTGCGGTAGACGATCTTGCTCTCATACAGCTCATCGGTGAGGTGGGAGAACACGACGGCGGGCAGCTCGACGCGCACGCCGAGGTCCACGCGGTTGGACTTGGTGGGAATGTCGAGCGCGCGGCACACGCCCTCCATCCACTTGCTGCCGCTGCGGCCGACGGAGACGATGCATTTGCCGCACTCGTACTGCGCGTCGGCGCACACGACGGTAAAGCCGCCGTCCTTGGCTTCGAGCGCCTGCACGGGGGTGTCGAAGTAGAAATCGACCTTGCTCTTGAGGTCGTTATAGAGATTTTCGAGCACGACATAGTTGATGTCGGTGCCGAGGTGGCGCACGGAGGCGTCGAGCAGCTTGAGCTTGTGCTGGATGCAGAGCTTCTTGAACTGCGAGCCGGCGGTGGAGTAGAGCTTGGTGCCCTCACCGCCGTAGAGCATATTGATCTCGTCGACATAGTGCATCAGATCGAGCGCCTGCTGCTTGCCGATGTACTCATAGAGCGTGCCGCCGAAATCGTTGGTGATGTTGTACTTGCCGTCGGAAAACGCGCCCGCGCCGCCGAAGCCGCTCATGATCGAGCAGCTTTTGCAGCCGATGCAGCTCTTGACCTTCTTGCCGTCGATGGGGCAATGGCGCTTTTCAAGGCTGTGGCCGGCTTCAAAAACGGCGACCCTGAGCGAGGGGGCGAGCTTCGTCAGCTCGTAGGCGGAGAAGATGCCGCCGGGGCCCGCGCCGATGATGGCAACGTCGTACTTCATTGTAACAACTCCTGTTCTGTGTTTTGCTGTGAGCAGCACGGCAGAGACTGCCGAACCCTAAACATTCTACATGGGAAACAGAGAAAGTCAAGCGGATCGGCGATAGAAGCATTATTAAAAATAGCACAGCCTATCATAAGCTGTGCTATGAAGCGGTCAAAGATTCCTGCGGATGGTGCTGATGGCGTTTTTCTCCAGCCGCGAGACCTGCGCCTGCGAAATGCCGATCTCACCGGAGACCTCCATCTGCGTCTTGCCGTCGTAAAAGCGCATGGCTAAAATACGCTGCTCGCGCGGCGAGAGCTTGTCCACCGCTTCGCGCAGAGCGATCCGGTCGAGCCAGCTTTCGTCGGTGTTGCGCGTGTCGCGCACCTGATCCATCACGCAGACGGTGTCGCCGCCGTCGGAGTAGACGGGGTCGAAGAGGGAGACGGGATCGACCACCGCGTCCATGGCGAACACGACCTCCTCGCGGGGAAGGTCCAGCTCCTTGGCGATCTGCTCGACGGTCGGCTCACGCTGGTTCTCACGCTGGAGCTTTTCCCGCGCCTGCAGCACGCGGTAGGCGGTGTCGCGCATGGAGCGGCTGACGCGGATGGCGCTGTTGTCGCGCAGATAGCGGCGGATCTCGCCGATGATCATGGGCACGCCGTAGGTCGAGAAGCGGACGTTCTGCGAGACGTCGAAATTGTCGATGGCCTTGATGAGACCCACGCAGCCGACCTGAAAGAGGTCGTCGGCGTTCTCGCCGCGGCTGGCAAAGCGCTGGATGACCGACAGCACGAGCCGCAGATTCCCCTGAATGAGCGTTTCCCGCGCGCGCTCGTCGCCCAAATGGCTGCGCCGCAGCAGCTCCGTCATTTCGTCCGACTTGAGCGTCGGCAGCTTCGCCGTGTTCACACCGCAGATCTCCACCTTGCCGAGCATCGTACCGTCCTCCTTGCACTGGATGCTCTCATTATTTCCGCGGCGGTGCGAAACATACCGCGCGGCGGCGGGGATATTTTTAATCGTTCGGCACAATGCGATGGATTTCGTGCGGGAGGGCGGTTCTCACGGTGCGCGGAGGCGGGCGCGGGAGTTTTTCCGGCTGTTTTTTCCGGGGTTCGTTCAGGAAAGAAGTCCAATGCTCAGGGCGATGATGGCGGCGTTGAAAAAGTCGTTGAACAGACCGCCGACCATCGGGATCATAAAGTAAGCCGAGGGCGAGGGTCCGTAGCGGCGGGCGACCGCCTGCATATTCGCCATTGCGTTGGAGGTCGCGCCCATGCCGAAGCCGATGAAGCCCGCGGTGATCATCGCGGCGTCATAATTGCGGCCCATGAGCGGGAAGAGGACGAGGATGGAGAAGAACACCATCAGAAGGACCTCAGCGGCAAGGCAGACAAGCATCGGCAGCGCCAGATCCACGAGCTGCCAGAGCTTGAGACCGGAGAGCGCCATGGAGAGAAAGAGGGCGAGAAACATATTGCCCATTGTGCCGATCTCGGCGGCGGGGAACTCGATGTGCCCGGTGTGGTCGATGAGGTTGCGGACCGCGACGGCCACGAGCATGGGGCCGATGTAGGCCGGGAAATTGAAGCCGCAGAGCTTCGTGAGTCCCGTGGTGACATAGCTGCCGAGGCCGACGCAGAACGCGAGCATCAGAAAGCCGAGCACAAAGCGGTTGGAGTGCGTGGTGAAGTGCGCGTCGTCGGCGTCCTCCTCGTGCTCGCGGCCCTCGGGAAGCTCCTCGCGCAGATGGTTTTTGACAATAAGATGGCGGGCGATAGGGCCGCCGAGGACGGAGCCGAAAATGAGGCCGAAGGTCGCCGCCGCAACGGCGACGGTCGTTCCGCCGACCGCGCCCGCGGCGTCGAGGTCGGGGCCGATGGCCGCGGCGGTGCCGGGCCCGCCGATCATGGAGATGGAGCCGCAGCCGAGGCCGTAGAGCGGGTTTTTGCCCATGAGCGCCATCACGCCGCTGCCGACGGCGTTTTGCAGAAGGATGATGACGATGCTCAGTGCGAGCAGCAGCATCACGGATCTGCCGCTCTTGACAAGCATGGGGATGCTCACGGTGAAGCCGACGGTGGTGAAGAACAGGATCATGAAGACCGTCTCGAGCGTTTCGTCAAAGGTGATGACCGCAAGACCGGAGGCATAGAGCAGGGTGTTGAACAGCGCGAAGCACAGTCCGCCGACAAGCGGAGCGGGCACGCAGAAGCGCCGGAGCGCCGGGAGCTTTCGCGTCAGCGCCGCGCCGAGCCAGTACATAACGGCGCCGAGTGCGAGGGCATGGTACATATTGAGCTGGATTTCTCGCATGGGGTGGTTCCTCCGGTTCTTTGTTTTTTCGCTGGAACGGAATACGCCGCATTGCGGCGGAAGGTGGGATAGGACTTCCTGCGGTGCGAATAGAATGGCAGGGAACAGGGGGGAGCGCGATGAACTGCCGATTTACAGACCTGCGCTGCAAGGAGGTCATCAACATTTGCGACGGCTGCCGTCTGGGCTATGTCGGCGACGTGGAATGTCAGCTGCCCGAGGGGCAGATGACCGCGCTGATCGTGCCGGGGCCGTTCCGCTTTTTCGGCCTGTTCGGCCGCGGCGAGGAATATTATATCCCGTGGGACTGCATCCGACAAGTGGGGGACGACATCATTCTGGTCGATAAGCCGTTCCCGCAGCGCGAGCCGCCGCGCCGCGAACGGCGCGCACGCCGTCGGCGTTTATGATGCACAGGACGATTTTTTATTATCAAAGAAATTGTTAAGAAATGCAAGAGCGGGATGCGGAAAATGAAAAATGTTTAAAATTTCTTCACAACTTGCTGTTCCGCGCGGGAATTTAAGAAAATGTGCGGGAAACAAACATTTTCTTGAAAATAGTGCTTGCAATCTATAGTAATGTACGGTATAATGCTCGGGTATTCCGCACGGGGACCCGACTTCCTGTCTGTGCCAAAGGTTGGCAGGGGGGATGAAGGCTCCGGAGGTAAAACTAAATTTGAAGGAGAAACTACAAGCAATGGCAAACGTCGTATCCATGAAAGCCCTGCTCGAGGCAGGCGTCCACTTCGGTCATCAGACCCGCCGCTGGAACCCCAAGATGGCTCCCTACATTTACACGGAGCGCAACGGCATCTATATCATCGACCTGCAGAAGACCGTCAAGAAGCTCGAGGAAGCCTACAACTTCGTGCGCAGCATCTCCGAGAGCGGCCAGTCCCTGCTGTTCGTCGGCACCAAGAAGCAGGCGCAGGAGGCCATCAAGGATGAGGCTCTTCGCTGCAATATGTACTATGTCAACGCCCGCTGGCTCGGCGGCATGATGACCAACTTCAAGACCATGCGCACCCGCGTGGATCGCCTGAACCAGCTCAAGACCATGCAGGCGGACGGCACCTTCGATATGCTGCCCAAGAAGGAAGTCATGAAGCACCTCGGCGAGATCGAGAAGCTCGAGAAGTACCTCGGCGGCGTGAAAGACATGAAGAAGCTGCCCGGCGCCCTGTTCATCGTTGACACCCGCAAGGAGCGCAACGCCATCGCTGAGGCCCACAAGCTCGGCATTCCCGTTGTCGCCATCGCCGATACCAACTGCGATCCCGACGAGATCGACTATCCTATCCCCGGCAACGATGACGCTATCCGCGCCATCAAGCTCATCGCCTCCGTGATGGCCAACGCCATGATCGAGGGCAAGCAGGGCGAAGTCACCGAGGACGCCGCGGCGGAGAAGGCCGAGGGCGAGGCTCAGGCCGAAGCCTAATTTTACGAGGAGGACAAGAATATGGCTATTAGTGCTGCTGATGTGAAGAACCTGCGCGAAATGACCGGCGTGGGCATGATGGACTGCAAGAAGGCTCTGACCGAGTGCGACGGCGACATCGACAAGGCGATCGAGTACCTGCGTGAAAAGGGTCTCGCCGCTTCCGCGAAGAAGGCCGGCCGCATCGCTGCCGAGGGTATGGCTTACGCCACCGTCATCGACGGCGTGGGCGTCGTGGTCGAGGTCAACGCCGAGACCGACTTCGTCGGCAAGAACGAGAAGTTCCAGAACTTTGTCAAGGGCGTCGCCGCTGTCGTCGCCAAGGAAGACCCCAAGGATCTCGAGGCTCTGATGGCGGCTCCCTACGGCAATGGCCGTACCGTTGAGCAGGAGCGTCAGGAGATGGTCCTCGTCATCGGCGAGAACATCCAGGTCCGCCGCTTTGCCCGCTTTGCGGCCAACACCTCCACCCCGTATATCCATGCCGGCGGCAAGATCGGCGTGCTCGTCAACTTCAAGGTCGACGGCGGCATCGACGCCACCGAGATCGCCAAGGACGTTGCCATGCAGATCGCGGCCCTCAATCCCCGCTTCTGGGATAAGAGCCAGGTCTCTCAGGACGTTCTCGACGAGGAGAAGAAGATCATGATGGCTCAGATGGCCAATGACCCCAAGATGGCCAGCAAGCCCGAGCAGGTCCGCGAGAAGATCGTCATGGGCAAGCTCAACAAGTTCTATTCCGAGAACTGCCTGCTCCAGCAGGAGTTCGTCCGCGGCGACGTGTTCACCGGCACGGTCGAGCAGTATATCGCCGACGCCGCCAAGAAGCTCGGCGGCAAGATCGACTTCGTGGACGCCGTTCGTTTCGAGAAGGGCGAGGGCATCGAGAAGAAGCAGGAGAACTTCGCCGAAGAGATCGCTTCCATGATCAAGGGCTAAGGCTCCCGAGAGCAAATAACACAGAGGCCGGACACGGAAGTGTCCGGTCTCTTTTCTTGTGCAGAACGACGAAAAAACGCAGGTTTATTTTTGCAGGAGCAATGCAACAAAAATTGCAAAAATCCTTGTAAAGAGACGCGAAAAATGCTATAATAATTAAACTTATCGGGTAAATCCACCCGAGAATGAATTTTTTCGCAGGAGAGATTGCGTTGGGTACCCTGTCCGACCTATGGAATTCACTTGATTTTTCGGCAATGCTGTCGGCGCTGATGCGCCTGATTGCCGTATTTTTATGCCTGACGGTCCACGAGACCTGCCACGGCCTTGCGGCCTATGCGCTCGGCGACCCGACCGCGAAGCGGGAGCATCGGCTGAGCCTGAACCCGCTGCACCACATCGACTGGGTGGGCCTTGCGTGTATGCTGGTGCTCGGCTTCGGCTGGGCGAAGCCCGTGCCGGTGGATATGCGCTATTTCAAAAAGCCGAAGCAGGGCATGGCGCTCACGGCGCTTGCCGGGCCGGTATCCAATTTTGTGCTGGCGCTGCTTGCTCTGCTGTGCGCGCGGCTCGTCTATCATCAATACGGCGCGCTGTGGGATTTTATCTTTGACCTGCTGCTGACGACGGCGTATCTGAGCGTCGGTCTCGGGCTTTTCAACCTCATTCCCATCTCGCCGCTCGACGGCTCGAAGGTACTCTTTGCCTTCCTGCCGGACAGCGCGTATGAGAAGCTGATGCGCTACGAAAAATACGGTATGATCGCGCTGCTGATCCTCGTGTGGCTCGGCGTGGGCGACAATGTGCTCAGCACGGCGATCTATAACGTATACGCTGCTATGATCAGTTTCGTTTTCCGCGGCATCGTTTAAGCGCGGAGAGTGAACGGAGAAACGAATGGACAACCCTATTTTTAAGCTCGAGGGCGTGGTGCATGAGCGCTCGGCGGAGACGCTTCAGGATTTTGAAGGCCCGCTCGACCTCATCCTTTTCCTGCTCTCAAAAAATAAGATCGAAATACAGGACATTCCCATCGCGCTCATTTTAGAGCAGTACCTTGCCTACCTCGAGCAGCGCAAGCAGCTTGACCTTGAGGTGGCGAGCGAGTTCATCACGATGGCGGCGCACCTGATGTATATCAAGACGCGGATGCTGCTGTCCATCGAGGACGAGGAAGCGCAGAACGAGATGGAGCAGCTCATTCAATCCCTGAAGGAGCGCCAGCAGAAGGACACCTATCTGCGCATCCGCACGCTGACCGAGACGCTGGGGCCGATGAGTGAGTTCGGACGCAACACGATGACGAAGAATCCCGAACCGATGGAGCGCGGGAAGATCTACGAATACGACCACGAGAAGGCAGACCTGGTGCTGGCCATGCAGTCGATCTTCGATCGCGCGGAGAAGCTGGCGCCGCCGCCGCGCGCGGCCTTTGAGCAGATCGTGCAGCGCGAGCCGTATTCCGTCTCCGACAAGGCGGGCGAGATCGTGCGGCGGCTCAAGAGCTTCGGTATCACGCGCTTTTTGCTGCTGTTCCGCGGCGCGAGGAGCCGCAGCGAGATCGTGGCGACCTTTATGGCGGTGCTGGAGCTGTGCCGCGCGAGCGTGATCCGTCTCGCGGGCGGCGAGACCGACTGCACGGTGGACTGCGAGCAGGACGCACCGGAAACTTTTACATTGTGAGGAACGTATGGCATTGGAAACGATGGACTTACATGAGGTCCGCTCGGCGATGGAGGGCATTCTCTTTGCCGCCGGCGAGCCGGTGAATATCGACCGCATCTGTCTGGCACTCGAGCTGGACAAGCCGACGGCGGAGCAGGTTTTGCAGGAGCTCGGCGACTACTACGCTTTCGAGCGCCGCGGCATCCGTCTGGTGCGGATGGAGAACTGCTATCAGCTCTGCTCCGCGCCGGATTACGCGGACATCATCCGCAAAGCGTTTGAGATCCGAAAGCCCGCGAAGCTCTCTCAGCCCGCACTGGAGGTGCTGACCATCATCGCCTATTATCAGCCGACCACGCGCGCCTATGTCGATCAGGTGCGCGGTGTGGACAGCTCGTACACGATGGGACTTTTGCAGGAGCGTAAGCTCATCGAGGAGTGCGGACGGCTCCAGGTGCCGGGACGGCCCAGGCTCTACCGCACGACGAAGGAATTCCTGCGCGTGTTCCATTTGAGCTCGCTCGAGGAGCTGCCCGAGATGCCGGGACTTGAGGCGGACGGCCAGCTGCGGCTGGATACGGACGGCGCGATCCTTGACCCGACGCAGCTCACGGCTGCGGCGGAAAGCGAGCCGGACGCGGAGGAATAAGCGGACCGGACAGCGAACGGGAAGGGAGGCTTGACCATGACGGCGCTGGAGATCATCGGCATGATTCTGCTGCTCTTTCTTCTCCTTTCGCTGCTGCGCGTGGGCGCGATCGTCGATTTCGGCGGGGAGCTGCGCGTGCGGCTGCGCGTCGGTCCGGTCAAGCTGACGGTCCTGCCGAGGAAGGAAAAGAAAGCACAGAAGAAGGCAGCGGAAGCAGCCGGGAAAACGCCGGAGGAGAAGACAAAGCCGAAGGCGGCGGGCGGACACCGCCTGCCGAAGCTCAGCTTTCCAGAGCTGCGCGAGCTTGCGGGGACGGTGCTCGGCGCGCTGAAGCGGACGCTTCGCCGAACCTGCCGCCGCACGCGCATTGACCCGCTGGAGGTCGGCGTGATTTTTGCGGGCGACGATCCGGCGGACACGGCGCAGACCTACGGCTATGCCAACGCCGCGCTGTGGACTCTGATGCCGAAGCTGGAGGAGCTGTTCTATATCCCGAAGCCGTCTGTCTATCTGGGGATGGACTTCACAAAGGCGGAGACCTCGGCGGAGGGGACGGTCGGCGTATCGCTGCGCGTGTGCGACCTCTTTGCCATTCTCTTTACGTTGGCGGTGCCGGTGGGAAAATGGTTCCTGCGTTGGCGCAGGGCTCACGGGGGCGAGGCAAAAGCGGAGCCGCCGGCGGAGCACGCGGCTGTGCCGAAAACGAATGAACCGGAAAAAAGGACTGCATAGAAAGGAAGATCAAGATGGAGAACAAGGAAAAGAACTCGGTAAGCGAGCTGATGGAGACTACGATGACGAAGATCCGCGAAATGGTGGATTCCAATTCCGTCATCGGTGAGCCGATCACCACGCCGGACGGCGTGACGCTCATCCCCGTGTCCCGCGTGAGCCTTGGCTTCGGCAGCGGCGGCGGGACCTATGGCCAGACCAGCGAGCGCTTCGGTGGCGGCGGCGGAGCGGGCGTGAAGATCGACCCCGTGGCGTTCCTCGTCATCAAGGACGGGCAGACGCGCATGGTGCCGGTCGCCGTGCCGGCGACTGCGACGGTGGATCGCGTGCTGGAGATGGCGCCGCAGCTCATCGACCGCGTCGAGGGCTTCGTCAACAAGAAAAAGGAAGAGAAAGAATTTGTGTAAAAGCGGGCATACTGAAGTCATTCTGTAAAAAAGGGTGATGGAAGTTGACTCGTGTCGTGCAACGAAGGGCGGCGCTTGTGCTGATGGTATGCAGCCTGCTCGGCTGCGTGGACTGCGCGGCGGCGCAGAGCGCGCCGCAGACCGGCGCGGAGGCGTTCATTCTGATGGACGCCGGCAGCGGCCGGGTGCTGACCGGGAAAAACACCGAACGGGAGCTTGCGATTGCGAGCACGACGAAGATCATGACGGCGCTCGTGGCACTTGAGACAGGAAACCTTTCGGACAAGGTGACTGTAAAGCAGAACCACTTGAAGGAAGGCTCGTCCATGTACCTGCGCGCCGGCGAGGTGTTGACGCTCGAGGAGCTGCTCTACGGGCTGCTGCTGCCGTCGGGAAACGACGCGGCGGAGTGCATCGCCGACCATTGTAGCGGGGTAGAGCGCTTCGTCGCGAGAATGAATGAGAAGGCCGCGGCGCTCGGCATGACGCACACCTCGTTCGCGAACCCGAGCGGACTGGACGCGCAGGGACACTATTCCTGCGCACTCGACATGGCGCGGCTCGCGGCGTATGCCATGCGCGAGCCGACCTTTGCGCGCATCGCCGCGACCAGAACGGCGGCGGTGGGCGAGCGGATGCTGGGCAACCACAACAAGCTGCTCGCGTCGCTTGAGGGCTGCACCGGTCTCAAGACCGGCTATACGGACAATGCGGGCCGCACGCTTGTGACCTGCTGCGAAAGAGACGGGATGCGTCTCATCGCCGTGACGCTCAACGACCGCAGCGACTGGGCGGATCACGCGGCGCTGTATGAGTACGGCTTCGCCGCCTTCGCGCGCAAGCGCGCGGTGGCGCGCGGCGAGGAATACACCCTCGCGCCGGTGCGCGGCGGAACGCAGACGAGCGTGTCGCTCGCGGCGGGGGAGAGCTTCTTCTATCCGGTGACGGCGGGGGAGGAGCTGCTCGTATCAGCCAGGCTGCCGGAGGAGCTGACCGCTCCGCTCGCGGCGGGGCAGGCGGTCGGCGAGCTGATCGTTTCCATGGACGGAGAGGAGCTTGCGCGGGTGCCGCTGGTATGCGCGGAGCCGGTCGCGGCGGCCGAAAAAACGCAGAGCCTGTTCGAGCGGCTGTTTGGCCGGACAGGCTGAGGAAAAGAGGTGCTTTGCGCTGGCAGAGCGTTTGCAGAAGCTGATTGCCGCGGCGGGGCTGTGCTCCCGCCGGACGGCGGAGGAATGGATCGCCGCGGGGCGCGTGCGCGTCAACGGCGAGACCGCGACGGTCGGACAGAGCGCCGACCCGGAAACGGATACGATCTGCGTGGACGGCGTGCCGCTCACGCCGCCGGAGCGGAGGGTCTACCTGATGCTCAATAAGCCGCGCGGCTATGTCACCACGCTCAGCGACGAGCGGGGACGGCCCACGGCGGCGGAGCTGGTGGCGGACTGCGGGACGCGCGTTTATCCGGTCGGGCGGCTGGACCTCGACAGCGAGGGACTGCTGCTCTTCACCAACGACGGGGCATGGATGCAGCGCATCCTGCACCCGAGCCATGAGATCGAAAAGACCTATGAGGTCACGGTGGCGGGAGTGGTCGAAAACGCGGCGGCGGAGCTCGCCGCGGTGCGCTCCGTCGACGGAGAGCCGATCGCGCCCGCGAGGGTGCGTCTGCTGCGAAAGGGGAAGGAAACAGCGGAGCTTTCCGTTACCATCCATGAGGGGAAAAACCGCCAGATCCGGCGGATGTGTGCAGCGGTCGGGCTGCACGTCAAGCGCCTGCGCCGCGTGCGGGAGCACACACTGTCGCTCGGCGCGCTGCCGGAGGGCGGCTGGCGCGAGCTGACCGCGGACGAGGTCCGCGCATTTGAGCAAGAGAAGTGAGGAAAACACCCATGCCGAAGAACATTTTACATACCATCGAGAAGAACATGAGCAGCTTTTCCAAGGGGCAGAAGCTCATTGCCCGTTTTATTCTGGAGGATTACGACAAGGCGGCGTTCATGACGGCGAGCAAGCTCGGCAAGACCGTGCAGGTGAGCGAGTCGACCGTGGTGCGTTTTGCGACGCAGCTCGGCTACGACGGCTACCCGAGTATGCAGCGAGCTTTGCAGGAGATGATCCGCGGCAAGCTCACGAGCATCCAGCGCATCAAGGCGTCGGAGGGGGAGCTGAGCGGCAGCGACCTGGTGACGAATGTGCTCCAGCGCGATATGGAAAAGATCCGTATGGCGATGGACCAGACCGACGGCTCGGAGTTCAGCCATGTGGTGGACATCATCGCGCAGGCGAAGCATATCTACATCGTGGGCTTCCGTTCCTCGTCGTTCCTAGCGGGTTATCTCAATTTCTATTTCCGCCTGATCTATGACAATGTGACGCAGGTGCAGGGCGGCGCTGCCGGCACCTTCGACCAGCTCTTCCGCGTGGGCCCCGGCGATGTGGTCATCGCCATCTGCTTCCCGCGCTACTCCGAGTTGGCGCTCAAGACGGTGCAGTATGCCAAGGATCGGGGCGCGACCATCATCGGCGTGACTGACAGCGAGATGTCGCCGGTGTATCAGATGTCCTCCGGCTCGCTGCTGGTGCGCAACGAGATGATCTCGTTCGTGGACTCGCTCGCGGCGCCGATGAGTATGCTCAACGCATTGATCCTTGCCGCCGCGCACAAGCAGGGAACGGATATTTCCGCGACCTTCAACGAGCTGGAGCACGTCTGGGATCGCTTCGGCATTTTTGGGAAGGTCGAGGATGAATAAGCAGCTCACGGTGATCGGCGGCGGAGCCGCCGGAATGATGGCGGCGATCTGCGCGGCGCGCAGAGGAACAGCCGTCACGCTGCTCGAGCCGAACGAGCGGCTGGGCAAGAAGCTCAACATCACCGGCAAGGGCCGGTGCAATGTGACGAACGACGCGGGCTGTGAGGAGCTGCTGGCAAACGTGCCGCAAAACGGGCGGTTTCTGTATTCCGCGTTCTCCCGCTTCGACGGGCGCGGCACGATGGCGTTCTTTGAAGAGCTCGGCGTGCCGCTCAAGGTCGAGCGCGGGCGGCGCGTGTTCCCGGTGTCGGACCGCGCGTTCGACGTGTCCGCCGCGCTGGAGCGGGAGCTCAGACGGCTGCGCGTCACGCTTGTGCGTGACCGCGCGGTGTGCGTGCTGACGGACGAGACCGGCGCGGTGCGCGGCGTCAAGGGCGAGAAGGGTACATATCCCGCGCAGGCGGTCGTGCTGGCGACCGGCGGCGTGAGCTATCGGGGTACCGGCTCGACCGGCGAGGGACATCGCATGGCGGCGATGCTCGGTCACACGGTCACGCCGCTCACGGGCTCGCTCGTGCCGCTGCGCGCGGACGGCTGCGCGGAGCTGCAGGGCTTGAGCCTGCGGAACGTGGGGCTGACGGTCTACGAGAACGGAAAGAAGATCTACACCGATTTCGGGGAGCTGCTCTTCACGCATTTCGGCGTGTCCGGCCCGCTGGTGCTCTCGTCCTCGGCGCATATGCGGCACTTTGATAAAAAGAGCTATCGGTTGGAGCTTGACCTCAAGCCGGCGCTGGACGAGCAGCAGCTCGATAAGCGCCTGCTGTCGGATTTTCAGAAGCACGCGAACAGCGACTTCTGCAACGCGCTCGGCGAGCTTCTGCCGCAAAAGCTCATTCCCGCGGCGGTGGAGCGCTCCGGCATCCCGCCGCACGAGAAGGTACATGATCTCACGCGCGAGCAGCGCGCCGCGCTGCGGACACTTTTGAAGCATTGGAGCATCGACGTTCTATCGCCCATGCCGGTGGAGAATGCCATCATCACCTCCGGCGGCGTCAAGGTCGGGGAGATCGACCCGAAAACGATGGCGTCGAAGAAGGTGCCGGGGCTGTATTTTGCCGGTGAGATCATCGACGTGGACGCCTATACGGGCGGCTTCAATCTGCAGATCGCGTGGGCGACCGGCAAGGCTGCCGGTGAAGCGGCAGTGGAGTATTTGACAGAGCGATAAAGGAAATGTACTTTATACATAGAGTGAGGGAAAAGCAGACGATGATACCCGAAAAGCACTTTGCCGTCGCGGTGGACGGCCCATCCGGCGCGGGGAAAAGCACGCTGGCCAAGGCGATCGCGGCGAAGCTCGGCATTTTGTATGTGGATACCGGCGCGATCTACCGCACGATCGGCTACGCGGTGAAGCGGCGCGGCATTGAGCCGCGCGACGAAGCCGCTGTCCGCGCGATCCTGCCGGAGCTGGAGATCGGTATGCGCTACGAGGCGGACGGAGAGCAGCACATGCTGCTCAATGGGCAGGATGTGACGCGCGAGATCCGGCTGCCGGAGATCTCCATGTACGCGAGCGCCGTGTCGGCGCTGCCGGCGGTGCGCGCGTTCCTGCTGGAAATGCAGCGCGATCTGGCGCGGAAGCACAGCGTCATTATGGACGGGCGCGACATCGGCACGGTGGTGCTGCCGGACGCCGAGGTGAAGATCTTTCTGACGGCGTCCGCCGAGGTGCGCGCGCAGCGGCGCTGCCTCGAGCTGGAACAGCGCGGCACGCCGAAGCCCTACGACGAGGTGCTGCGTGAGCTCAATGAGCGGGACTACAACGACTCCCACCGTGCGGCCGCGCCGCTCCGGGCGGCGGAGGACGCAATAGTCGTCGATACCTCCGCGCTCGATTTCGACGCGAGCAGGGAAGCGCTGCTCGCCCTGATCCGGGAGAGGCTGCAATGAACCATGTTTTTTTTGGCATCATCTGGGTGCTCGCGCAGATACTGCGGCTGCTGTACCGCATCGAGGTGAAGGGACTGGAGAACCTGCCGCGGAACGGCGTGCTGCTCTGCCCGAACCATGCGAGCGACCTTGACCCCGTGCTCATCGGCATCTGCCTGCCGATCAACTACCGCCTGCATTTCATGGCGAAGGAGGAACTGTTCCAGAACCGCTTGTTCGGCCGCATCCTCCGCGCGCTGGGGGCGTTTCCGGTCAACCGCGAGGGAGCGGACATCCAAGCGGTCAAGACCGCGATGAAGGTCATCCACGAGGGCGAGAATCTGCTCATTTTCCCGGAGGGAACGACCATTCACGATGGCGTGGGCTGCCACGACGGTCTGCCGGCGCACGCCCATTCCGGCATCGCGATGATCGGCGTGCGCTCGGGCGCGACGCTCGTTCCGGTGTTCGCGGACGGGAAGAAGAGAATGTTCCGCAAGACGACGATCATTTTCGGCGAGCCGTATGTGCCGCAGATCACGGGACGGCGCGGGACCTCCGAGGAGCTGCAGAAGGTCGCGGACGATGTGCTGCGCGAGGCGTATGCGCTCGGCGGTCAGGCGGTGGGAGGCGCGCCGCTGTGAGGGTCATTCTTGCTAAGACCGCAGGCTTCTGCTACGGCGTGGAGCGCGCGGTCGCGCTCGCGCACGAAACGGCCAAGGCGCATGGCGGCGCGATGCTCGGGAGCGTTATCCACAACGCCAATGTCGTCGCGGAGCTGGAGCGCGAGGGAATGCGTCTGATCGCGTCGCCCGAGGAGGCGGCAGCGGGGGAGACGGTGCTCATCCGCTCCCACGGCGAGAGCCGGGAGGTGCTGGAGGAGCTGAAGGCGCGCGGCGCGGAGATCGTCAGCGCGACGTGCCCGAACGTGCAGCGCATCCAAAGACTTGTCACCGAGGCCGAGGCCGCGGGGCGGCAGGTCGTCATCATCGGCGAGCACGACCACCCCGAGGTGCAGGGCATCGCAAGCTGGTGCAGGGGCACAAAAATTTTCGGAAACGCCGAAGAAGTTGCGAAATGGGCGGAGGAAACGGCGGAAATTGCCGATTTGCCCATAACGATGGTCGCGCAGACCACCTGTATTCGTGCGCTTTGGGAAAGTTGCGTGAAATTTCTAAAAAAAGAGTGTACAAATCTGAAAATTGATGATACAATATGCAATGCTACGCAAAAGCGTCAATCGGAGGCGGCGGAGATCGCTTCTTCGGCGGACGTGATGGTGGTGGTCGGAGACCGGAAAAGCGCTAACACCAGACATTTGACGGAAATCTGCAAAGAGAACTGCACGCGCGTCTATCAGATCGAGGACGCCGACGAGCTCTCGCCGGACATGTTTCATGGCTGTACTGTTGCGGGCCTGACGGCTGGTGCCTCCACTCCTGCGGGCATCATTAAGGAGGTATATGCAACCATGACGGAAGAAATCAAGACCATTGAAGGTAACGAGACCTTCGAAGAAATGCTCGACAAATCTTTTAAGACTTTAAATACAGGAGATAAGGTGACCGGTATCGTCACGGCCATCGGTGCGACCGAGATTCAGGTCGACCTGGGCTGCAAGCAGGCGGGCTACATTCCCGTCAGCGAGCTTTCCAGCGATCCCGATGCCAAGGTCGAGGACATCGTCCATGTCGGCGACGAGATTGAGACCTACATCGTCCGCGTCAACGACGTGGAGGGCTATGCCACCCTTTCCAAGAAGCGCCTCGACGCGGTCAAGGTCTGGGAGGACATCGAGAATGCCGTTGAGAACAAGACTGTTCTCGAGGGCATCGTCACCGAAGAAAACAAGGGCGGCATCGTCGTTTCCGTCAAGGGCGTGCGTGTGTTCGTTCCCGCTTCCCAGAGCGGTCTGCCCAAGGACAGCGATCTGAGCCAGCTCATCAAGCAGCGCGTTCAGCTCCGCGTCACCGAGGTTAACCGTGCCCGCCGCCGCGTCGTCGGCTCCATCAAGGCTGTGCAGAACGAGGCCCGTGCGGCCGCGCAGGCTGAGATCTGGGCCAACATCGAGGTCGGCAAGCACTATGACGGCGTGGTCAAGTCCATGACCAGCTACGGCGTGTTCGTCGATATTGGCGGCGTGGACGGCATGGTCCACATCTCCGAGCTGAGCTGGAGCCGCATCAAGAATCCCGCCGAGGTCGTCTCTGTCGGCGATCATCTCGACGTGTACGTTCTCTCCTTCGATCCCGAGAAGCACAAGATCTCTCTCGGCGTGAAGGATCGCACCCAGAATCCCTGGGATGTGTTCATGAACACCTACAAGGTCGGCGACGTGGCCAACGTCCGCATCGTCAAGCTGATGACCTTCGGCGCGTTTGCTGAGGTCGTTCCCGGCGTGGACGGTCTGATCCACATTTCCCAGATCGCGGACCGCCGTATCGACAAGCCCTCCGACGTTCTGGCCGAAGGCGACAAGGTCGATGTGAAGATCATCGCCATCGACGAGGACAAGAAGAAGATCTCTCTGAGCATCCGTGCGCTGCTCACACCCGCTGCGGAGGAAGAGGCTCCCGTCGAGGAGTAAATCCATACTGAATGAAAAAGGACAGGCTCTGCCTGTCCTTTTTTCTGCCTTCTTCCGGAAATTAGGCTTTTCAAGCGGGAAGATGTGTGGTAGAATACTCCTGTTGACAAAGTTTTAACAAAACCCCTTTACCATATTCATTCAGGAGGAGACCAACGATGAACGTTCAGGAACTCTATCAGAAGAAGCTGACCACCGCCGCCGAGGCGGTCAAGGCCGTCAAGAGCGGCGACTGGGTCGATTACGGCTGGTGCACGAACCATCCCTACACGCTCGACAAGGCGCTTGCCGCCCGTCAGAGCGAGCTGCGCGACGTCAAGGTACGCGGCGGCGTGACGATGTGGATGCCCGAGATCTGCAAGGCGGAGGACGCCGGCGAGCACTTCACCTGGCATTCCTGGCATTGCAGCGGCATCGACCGCAAGATCATCGCCAAGGGAATGGGCTATTTCTCTCCCATGCGCTACAGCGAGCTGCCGCGCTTCTATCGCGACGGCAACGCCAAGGTGGATGTGGCGATGATCCAGGTCACGCCGATGGACAAGCACGGCAACTTCAGCTATGCGCTGGCCTGCTCGCATCTGGCGGATATGCTCGATAACGCCAAGACGATCATCGTCGAGGTCAACGAGAATCTGCCGTGGGTCTACGGCCTGAACGGCTGCGAGATCAACATTGCCGACGTCGATATGGTCGTTGAGGGCGAGAACCCGCCCGTGGCTCAGCTCGGCGCGGGCGGCGCGCCGACCGAGGTCGACACCGCAGTGGCGAACCTCGTCGTGCCGCAGATCCCGAACGGTGCCTGCCTGCAGCTCGGCATCGGCGGTATGCCGAACACCATCGGCTCGATGATCGCGCAGTCCGACCTCAAGGACCTCTCCATTCACACCGAGATGTATGTGGACGGCTTTGTGGATATGGCGATGGCCGGCAAGATCACCGGCAAGCACAAGCAGCTCGACAAGGGCCGTCAGGTCTTCGCGTTTGCCGCCGGTACGCAGAAGCTCTATGATTACATGGACCGCAACCCGGACGTCATGGGCGCGCCGGTCGATTACACGAACGACGTTCATGTCATCTCGCAAATCGACAACTTCATTTCCATCAACAATGCCATCGACTGCGATCTCTTCGGCCAGGTCAACGCCGAATCCGCCGGCATCAAGCACATCTCCGGCACAGGCGGCCAGCTTGACTTCGCCATGGGTGCATATCTTTCCAAGGGCGGCAAGAGCTTCATCTGCATGTCCTCGACCGTCACCGGCAAGGACGGCACGGTCAAGAGCCGCATCGTTCCCACGCTGACGCCCGGCTCCATCTGCACCGATCCGCGCTCCTGCACGCACTATATCGTCACCGAGTACGGCATGGTCAACCTCAAGGGCCTGTCCACCTGGGAACGCGCCGAGGCGCTAATCTCCGTGGCGCATCCAGACTTCCGCGAGCAGCTCATCGCCGACGCGGAGAAGATGCACATCTGGCGCAGAAGCAACAAGTAAGCCTGCTGTTTGATACAAAAGGGCGGCCCCTTCGGGCCGCCCTTTTTCCTGCCGTAGGTGCGGGATCGGGCGCGATTTTTGAGCAGGAGGCAGAAAAAACTTGAAAAATATTCGGACTTGAGCTATACTATATATAGAGGGGAAATGACCCTTTTGCGGTTTTCTATGTTGTGTGACTGAAAATTTTTGACAGGAGGCGGGCGTCATGTTCTGCGTAGGGGATAAGATCGTGCATCCAATGCACGGAGCCGGTGTGATCGAAAGCATCGTGGACGAGAAGATCGGCAGGGACCTTGTCCGGTTTTATGTGTTCCGGATGCCTGTCTCCGGCCTGACGCTCAAGATCCCGACGGCGAACAGCGAGATGATCGGAGTCCGCGCAGTCTCGTCAGCAGAGACGATCGAGCGCGTGCTCGCGGAGCTCCCGAAGCTGAGCGTGGACATGACGACGAACTGGAACCACCGCTACCGCGAGAATATGGAGCGCATCAAGAGCGGCGACCTGCTGGAGGTCGCAGGCGTGATCAAGGCGCTGATGCACCGCGACGGCGAGCGCGGGCTCTCCACCGGCGAGCGCAAGATGCTGCACAACGCCAGACAGATCCTGCTTTCGGAGGTCGTGCTGGCCGAGGATGTGGAGTACGCCGACGCGGAGGCGCGTGTCAATGCGGCCATGATGGCGGAGGAGAGCGCATGAAAAAGCTGCTTGGGAGGCTGCTGGGCAAAGGCGTTTCCGCCGTTCGTCCGACCTGCACGGCGATCCTTGCCGCGGCGGGCAGCTCGCAGCGGATGGGCGGCGAAAATAAGCTCCTGCTGCCGCTGGATGGGATGCCGGTGCTGGCGCACACGCTGCGCGCGGTCGACGCGGCGCAGAGCGTGGACGAGATCGTGATCGCGGCGCGGGAGGAGGACCTGCTGACCTACGCGGAGCTCTGCAAGACCTATGGCATTCGCAAGCCGGTCAAGGTGGTCGTGGGTGGCGCGACAAGAGAGGAATCCGTGCTGCGCGCGGCGCTGGAGGCAAGAGCCGACGCGAAGCTGCTGGCTGTCCAGGACGGAGCGCGTCCGCTCGTGACGCCGGAGCTGTTCGACGCGGTGGTACTGCGCGCGGCGGTGTGCGCCGCCGCGGCTCCTGCTGTGCCAGTGCATGACACCATCAAGCTCGCACGGGATCGCCGCGTGACGGAAACGCCGGATCGCTCCATGCTTTTTGCCGTGCAGACGCCGCAGGTTTTTGACGCCGGACTTCTGAAAGCAGCGCTGCAATCCGCGCTGACGGAGCACGCGGCACTGACGGACGATTGCTCCGCGGTAGAGCGCCTTGGCAAGGCAGTCTACTTGACAGATGGCGACGAGGAAAACATCAAGATCACCACACCGCTCGACCTGATCGTCGCGGAGACGATCCTGCGCCGACGGGAGGAACGGGAGGCGGAGGAATGACGGGTCTGCGCATCGGACACGGCTATGACGTCCACCGCCTGACGGAGGGGCGGAGGCTCATTCTCGGCGGCGTAGAGGTGCCGTATGAAAAGGGCTTGCTCGGCCACAGCGACGCCGATGTGCTGACGCACGCCGTCATGGACGCTCTGCTCGGCGCGGCAGCGCTGGGCGATATCGGCAAGCTCTTTCCCGATACGGACGCGGCTTACGCCGGGATCTCGAGCATCCTGCTGCTCGAGCGTGTGGCGGAGCGGCTGCGTGAGGCGGGATATGCCGTCGTCAACCTTGATGCGACGGTTTTGGCGCAGGCTCCGAAGCTCGCGCCCTACCGTGAGCGGATGCGGGAAAACCTCGCCTGCGCGCTTGCGCTTGATGCTTCCCGCGTCAGCGTCAAGGCGACGACCGAGGAGGGGCTCGGCTTTACCGGAGAGGGACTTGGCATCGCGGCGCACGCGGTCGCGCTGCTCGAGAAAATAGAATAAGAAAAAGGACGGCTGAGCCGTCCTTTTTTGCTATGCAAACGCATGGCAAAAATAGATATGTGCCCTTTCCTCGCCCCTGCGGGGCAACCGGAAAGAATGCACAAAAGCTTCACGCACCGGCCTTTGTGCATTTTTGTGGTGCGGTGCTTGTGCGTGAAGCTTCATGCGTCTATGCCGCAGGCGTCCATCGCGGCGAAGAGCCGTGCGCGGTTTTCTTCGCTCATTTCGCACAACGGCAGGCGGAGAAGATCGCTGCACAGTCCCATGCGCGCCATCGCGGTCTTGACCGGAATGGGATTGACCTCGCAGAAGAGCGCCCGGATGAGCGGAGCAAGGCGAAGCTGTTCACGTCCTGCCTCCAAAATGCGGTCGGCAAGGCACAGCTCCACCAGCCTGTGCATTTCGCGCGGAACGATGTTTGCCGCGACGGAGATCACCCCCACGCCGCCGAGCGCGCAGACGGCGGCGGTGTCCTCGTCGTTGCCGGACCAGACGGAGAAGCCGTCGCCGCAGAGGTTAAGGGTCTCCTGGATCAGGGCGAAGCTGCCGGAGGCCTCCTTGACGCCGACGATGTTCGGGTGCTGCGCGAGTGCGGCGTAGGTCTCGGCGGTGCAGCTCACGCCGGTGCGGGAGGGGACGTTGTAGACGATGAGCGGGCGGTCGACGGCGTCGGCGACGGCGGTGAAGTGGCGCACGAGCCCGCGCTGCGTCGCCTTGTTGTAGTAGGGTGTGACGACCAGAACGCCGTCCGCGCCCGCTGCACAGGCCTCACGCGAGAGTGCGATGGCGGAGGCGGTGTTGTTCGAGCCGGTGCCGACGATGACGGGGACGCGGCCGTTTACCTGCCGGATGGACCGCTCGATGATCTCGGCGCGTTCGGCATAGGTCAGCGTCGCGCCCTCGCCGGTCGTCGCGCAGAGGATAAGCGCATCGGTGCCGGAGGCGATATGCCATTCGATCAGCTGCTCAAGGGCGGGGAAGTCGATGCCGTCGGGCGTCATTGGCGTCACGAGCGCAACGCCGGAGCCGCGGAATAAGGATTGGGACATGATGGAAGCTCCTCTCTTTTTTGATAGCAGCGTGGAAAATATTGCCGGGAGAAAAAGAACGGTTTTCCTTGAATCCTTGCGCATTTTATCCTATAATGTAGAAACGCAGGGAAATGCGGCCAATGGAGGACCCCTATGAAACGATTCTGGAAAACGATCATCTTGAGTATGCTGCTTGCGCTCACGCTGTGCGTCGGCGCGCAGGCCGCAGAGAATACTATGCTCAAGGTCGGCTTAAAATACGGCACGAACGCTCTTTTTACGGCGCGGCTGCAAAACTACAACGATACGCTCAGCGGCTCAGGCTACGAGTTCGGCTATTACGATGCCGACCGCAGCTTCGTTCCGCTCGCTGCGACGGATGAGCAGAGGATCACCGTTACGGTGGACAGCAACGCCTACGTTTCCGGCGGCGTGTGCTATGAGACGCGGCCGACGAATTACTCCACCATCCTCGGCGCCTACCACATTGAGCTGCTCACGGCGTTCGGCAGCTACGAGGAGGCGCTTGCGGTGGCGCAGAGCTACCCGAAGGGCTTCGTCGCCTACATCGACGGGGCGTATCGTGTGCGCGTCGGCAACCACGCGAGCTACGATGAGTCCGCGCGCGTGCTGTCGGAGACGGATGTGCTGGCCTACGGCGCGCAGATCATAACGCCGAGCAGTACCGGCGTGGTCGTGTCGGTCACGGATACGGATACCGTCCTCTTTGAGTTCGACTGCTCGGGCCTCCGCAGTCTCGGCGTCCGCCCACGCTCGGTGAGCGGAGAGAAGACGGTGACGTGGTTCTCCGGCTATCGCTACTACGGAGGCTTCGAATACCAGCGCACGACCGGCGGCTACATCAGCGTCATCAACGTGCTGGATATCGAGGATTACGTCAAGTGCGTCATTGCGGCGGAGATGTCGAACGACTGGCCGCTCGAGGCGCTCAAGGCGCAGACGGTCTGCGCGCGCACCTACGCCGCCGCACAAACGCGCCACCGCAGCGCGGGCTTCGATGTCTGCTCGACGGTGGACTGTCAGGCATACAAGGGCGCGGCACTCTCCAATGAGCGCTCCGACGCGGCGGCGGAGGAGACGCGCGGCGTCTATCTCTACTACAACGGCGAGCTGGTGACCAACGCGGTCTACTACTCCTGCAACGGCGGCGCGAGCGAGAGCTGCAAGAACGTCTGGGGCAGCGAGGTGCCGTATCTGCAGGGCAAGCTCGATCCTTACGAGGCAAGCGTCGCGTGGCGCTTCTCCCGCTACTACTGGTCGTTCACCGCGACCGGCGACGAGCTGCGCGAGGTGCTCAAGTCCGAGGCCAATACCGACATCGGGCAGGTGCAGAACGTCTATGTGTCCGAGTACAGCGACACGGGCAACGTCATTGCCGTCACCTATGAGGGGACCCGGGGCAGTTACACCGCGCGGCGCGAGAAGTGCCGCACGCTCCTCAACGGCGTGTACGACCATATCAACGTGCGCAGTATGCGCTATACCGTCACCGGCGGCGACGCGAGCACCTACTACGTCAACGATGCGCAGAGCTCGGTGACCGGCACGGGCGGGCTGTATGTGATCGACGGCGACGGCACGGTCACGCCGAACAATGCCGGCGCGAAGGATACCTACGTCATTACATCGGGCGGCGTGCAGTCGCTCGAGCGCAAGAGTGCGAACACAAGCAACACCTTCACCTTCTCCGGCTCGGGCTGGGGCCACAACGTCGGCATGAGCCAGTGGGGCGCGTTTGCCATGGCGGAGCAGGGCTATACCTATCGAGACATTCTGAATTTCTACTACACGGGCATCACGCTGAGCTGATGCGGAAAGAAGCAAGATGAAAACAAGCGATTTTTACTACGACCTCCCGCCGGAGCTGATCGCACAGACGCCGCTGGAAAAACGTGACGAGTCGCGCCTGCTGTGTCTCGATAAGGCAACGGGGGAGTGGTCGCACCACCACTTTTATGAGCTGCCGGATTTTTTGAGGGCGGGGGACTGCCTGATTTTGAACAATTCCCGCGTTCTGCCGGCGCGTCTGCTGGGACGCCGTCTGCCTGGCGGCGGAGCCTGCGAGGTGCTGCTTTTGCAGGACAAGGGCGATAAGGTGTGGGAGTGCCTTGTGCGTCCGGGCAAGCACCTGCGCGAGGGTGCGCGGGTGAGCTTCGGCGACGGCGAGCTGACGGCGGAGATCGCTGAGGTCCTGCCGGACGGCAACCGTCTGGTGCGCTTCGATTACAATGGCATCTTCCTTGAGGTGCTCGAGCGGCTCGGCAAAATGCCGCTGCCGCCTTACATCAAGGAGGAGCTGCAGGACCAGGAGCGCTACCAGACCGTCTACTCCAAGGTCAACGGCTCGGCGGCGGCTCCCACAGCGGGACTGCACTTCACGCCGGAGCTTCTGGAGAGGATCGCTGCCAAGGGCGTCGGCGTCGGCTATGTGACGCTGCACGTCGGGCTCGGCACGTTCCGACCGGTCAAGGAGGACGAGATCGAGCAGCACGATATGCACAGCGAATACTGCACCATTCCGCAGGAGACGGCGGATCTGATCAACCGCACGAAGGCAAACGGCGGGCGTGTGATCTGCGTCGGCACGACCTCCTGCCGCACCATCGAGAGCTGGGCGGGGGAGGACGGTACCATGACCGCGACCGGCGGCTGGACGAATATTTACATCTATCCGGGCTACCGCTTCAAGGTGATGGACGCGCTTGTCACGAATTTCCACCTGCCGGAGTCCACGCTCATCATGCTGGTGAGCGCGCTCGCGGGGCGCGAGCACGTTCTTGCCGCCTATGAGGAGGCGGTGCGCGAACGCTACCGCTTCTTCAGCTTCGGCGACGCGATGTTCATCTCCTGATGCATACGAATCGTATATGCATTGCATATACGATTCGATATTCTGTATATACAAAATGTGAGGAACAAGCTATGTTCAAGGTCATCAAATACGAGGGCAAGGCCCGGCGCGGCAAATTCCAATGCGCCCACGGCGGCGAGGTGCAGACGCCGGTTTTCATGAACGTCGGCACGCAGGCGGCGATCAAGGGCGGCGTGAGCGCGCTGGACCTCAAGGAGCTCGGCTGCCAGATCGAGCTGTCCAACACCTACCATCTCCATCTCCGCCCGGGCGACGACGTGGTGCGCCAAATGGGCGGACTGCATAAGTTCATGCACTGGGACGGCCCGATCCTGACGGACTCCGGCGGCTTCCAGGTGTTCTCCCTTGCGGGACTGCGCAAGATCAAGGAGGAAGGCGTCACCTTCGCCTCTCACCTCGACGGCCACCGCATCTTCATGGGGCCGGAGGAGAGCATGCGCATCCAGTCCAACCTCGGCAGCGACATTGCGATGGCCTTCGACGAGTGCGTGGAGAATCCGGCGCCCTACAAGTACGCGAAGGACTCCTGTGAGCGCACGCTGCGCTGGCTGGAGCGCTGCAAGGCGGAGCATGACAAGTTAAACTCCTTGCCGGATACCGTCAACCCGGGGCAGATGCTTTTCGGCATCAATCAGGGTGCGACCTTCGAGGATCTGCGCATTTGGCACATGAAGGAGATCGCGAAGATTGACTGCGACGGCTACGCCATCGGCGGTCTTGCGGTCGGCGAGCCGACGCAGGTGATGTACGACATCATCGACGCGGTCGAGCCCTATATGCCGCAGGACAAGCCGCGCTACCTGATGGGCGTCGGCACGCCGTCGAACATCATTGAGGGCGTGGCGCGCGGCGTGGACTTCTTCGACTGCGTGATGCCGGCGCGCAACGCGCGCCACGGCAAGCTCTTCACCTGGAGCGGCGCGATCAATCTGAAAAACGAGAAATACAAGCTCGACGAGCGCCCGATCGACGAGCGCTGCGACTGCCCGACCTGCCGGAATTTCTCGCGCGCCTATCTGCGCCACCTCTTCAAGGCAGACGAGATGCTGGCGCTGCGCCTTGCGGTGATGCACAATCTCTATTTCTACAACAAGCTCACGGAACGCATCCGCGACGCGCTGGACGCCGGCGAGTTTGCGGCCTTCCACGCGGAATACAGCGAAAAGCTTTCGGAAAGAGCGTAATTTGCCGCAGAAAACTCTTGCACATTAGGACGGATTCGGCTATAATGACAGCAATGCTGTTATGGCGGAACCTTAAAAACGAAAGGAACTTTAACAATTATGGAATCCCTTCTTCTCATGGTCGCGATGATCGCGGTCTTCTATTTCCTCATCATCCGTCCGGAAAACAAGCGCAAAAAGCAGGCGGAGCAGATGCGCAGCAGCCTGAAAAAGGGCGACCGCGTCACCACCATCGGCGGTATGGTCGGCAAGATCGTGCAGGTCAACGACTCTACCATCGTCTTTGAGACGAGCGAGGACCGCGTCCGCATCGAGGTGACCAAGTGGGCGGTGCAGTCCACCGGCGCGATGGAGCAGGCTGCCGCGCAGAAGAACGGCAAGAAGGCTGACAAGGTCGAAGAAAAGGCGGAGGAGACTCCTGCTGTCGAGGAGAAAGCGACTGAGACGGTTGAGGCTCCTGCTGCGGAAGAAAAGCCCTCCTACGATCCCGAGATCAAGTAAATCATATCCTGACGCGAAAGCGCCGGCCGAATGGTCGGCGCTTTTTTGCGCACTTTTTTCGAGGGCCTGGATATAAAATGCAGCCTTGCGGCATACGCTCTTTTGAACGACCGGGACGGGGAGGGCTATGGAATGGAGAAGAAGCGATTGTCGGTGAGGCCGATCATGCTCGGCTTGGCGACGGCGATGGGTGCATATCTGGTGCTGCTGACGCTTGCGGCCTATCTGACGGTGAGCGGCAGACTGGATGAGGTGCGAATAGGGCAAGCGGTATGGGCGTGTGCCTGCCTTTCGGCCTTCGGCGGTGCGATGATAGCGTCACGGGAGAAACGGGGGACGGCGGTGCTGCCGCTGCTTGGCGCTGCGGCGTTTTGGGTGTGCGTGTCGCTGCTCGGGCTGCTCGCGTCGGACGCGCCGGACATGAATGGGATGCTGAGACTGCTCACGGCGTCTGCGCTTGGCGGACTGCTTGCGGTTGGGCTTGCGCGGCGAGGAAAGGGAAAACGGACAAAGCGACATAAAACGCCTCGTTCCCGACGGTAAACATAAAGATCGAAAAACGGCACATTCTGCGCGGCGTGAACGGATTGCACAAATATGGCCTGGTGGGGAATGAGGGCGGCCTGAAAGACGGTTTCCAGATTTGGTAAACGGCGGTTTTTCACGATACCATATCTTGTTCCGAAAAAGCTCGGTGTACGAAGTTTACATAATGGCGTTTACATAATATTTTGACATAATTGACAAAATTCGGGAAATTGAGGAAATCCGCTTGCGAAACGGGGACAAATAGCCTATATTTATAAGTGCTTTCGCTCCCTCGCTTTTTGCGCCCTGCGAATTTCCTCGGCGGAAAACAGTGAGGGATTTACATTGAAGCAAAGACGAACGGCGGCGCGTCTGCGATGCGTCAGTCTGCGGAAAATACCGCTTTCCATGCTGGCGCTTGCCGCTTTTTTTCTTCTCGGCGCGGTCCTCGGCGGCATGGTCGCCGCGCGCGGCGCGTCGGCAATGGGCGGCGAGCTGCGCCGATATCTTGAGGGCTACCTTGCCCTGCGCATCGAGGGCGCGCCCTCCTCCGCGGCGGTCTGGCAGACGATGGTCTGCTTTTTCCGTGCGAGCGTGGCGGTGTTCCTGCTGGGCTTTGCCTCCGTCGGCGTGGCGCTCATTCCGGCGGTGTGTGCCGCTCAGGGCTTCCTGTACGCCTATTCGCTTCTTTGCTTCGCCTCGGGTCTGGGGCAGGATGGATTTTTCCTGCTGCCTGTTCTCTTCGCGCTGCGGCTGATGCTTGTGCTGCCCTGCACGCTGCTGCTCGGCAGCGCCGCGTGGGAGACCTCGCGCGGTCTTGCGGCCCTATCGGTCGGCGGCGGAAAGCGGGCGAAGGGCGTGACCTACGGAAAGCGGTATTGGTCCCGCTTTGGGATCGCGTGTGTGTGTTTATTTTTTGGCGCGGCGCTGGAGCTGTGGTTCATTCCACGCATCCTGTCGCTTTTGCTGCGCTGATCTTACGGAAGGAGGTGTGCCGGATGGCGTCTGATTATCTGAAGCTCTATGAGGATTATCTGCGCGAGGAAAAGCACGCCTCCGAAAATACGCTCAGCTCCTATCTTCGCGACCTGCGCCAGTTTTCCGAGCACCTTGCCGCCCAGCGGGTGACCGATCTGCGCAAGGTCAAGACCGCCGCCATCAGCGACTACGTCGCGTGGATGGGCGGCAAGGGGAAGTCCGCCGCGACGGTCACGCGCGCGCTGGCCTCCATCAAGTCCTTTTATGCCTTCCTTGCCGAGCGCGGCGAGATCAAGACCAATCCCACCAAGGGCGTCGCCGCCCTCAAGGTCGAGCGCAGGTTCCCGGAGATCCTGACCGGCAAGGAGGTCGAGCTGTTCCTCGACCAGCCCCGGTGCGTGGACGCCAAGGGCTACCGCGATCACGCGATGCTCGAGCTGCTCTATGCCACCGGCATCCGCGTGAGCGAGCTCATCTCGCTCGACGAGAGCGACTGCAGCCTTTCCGCCGGCTTCATCCGCTGTGAGAGCAAGGGCAAGGAGCGCATCATTCCGCTCTATCCCGCCGCGGTCAAGGCACTTTCGGATTACATCAAGGACGTCCGCCCTCAGCTGCTGGCCGATCCCGAGGAAACGGCGCTGTTCGTCAACATGAACGGCGAGCGCATGAGCCGTCAGGGCTTCTGGAAGATCGTCAAGCACTATCAGGAGATGGCGCAGATCGACAAGGACATCACGCCGCACACGCTGCGCCACTCGTTCGCGGTGCATCTGCTGGAAAACGGCGCAGACCTGCGTGCCATTCAGGAAATGCTGGGCCATGCGGACATTTCCTCCACACAGATCTACACCCACGTTGTGAAAAAACAGCTGCGGGACATCTATCAGAAGGCGCACCCGCGCGCGTAATAGAAAAAGGAAACGGGAAGGACGCTTCGGCGTCCTTCTCTTTTTGCCCTCCGGCGCAATGCACCGCTCCCAGCGCGGGCGCATAGTATGCTGCGAGGAGGGGAGAGTATGGAACGCTATTTACTGGTCGCACGCTCCATCACGCACGCCCAGCAGATGATGAAGGTCCTGGACCGTGCGGGCATCCGCACGCGGGTGCTGCGCGCGAGCGCCGAGCTGACGGGCCGTGGCTGCGGCTACACGCTGGAGGTCGCGGAGCGGAATTACGCCGCCGCCATCCGCCGCCTGCAGGACGCGCAGGTCGAGCCGGTCAAGATCGTTCGGAGGTAGGGCCATGATCTATCTGGACTCCGCCGCGACGACCTTCCAAAAGCCCCTGAGCGTTTCCTATGCGATGCAGAGGGCCATGCGCACCATGTCCTCGCCGGGGCGCGGCGGCTATGCCGCGGCCAGAGCGGCGGAGGAGACGGCCTTCCGCTGCCGAAGCCTTGCCGCCGAGCTGTTCGGTGTACCCTCGCCGGAACAGGTCGTCTTTGCCTCCAACGCGACGCACGCCCTGAACATTGCCATCCGTTCGCTCGTGCCGGAGGGCGGGCGCGTCGCCGTCTCCGGCTATGAGCACAACGCCGTCACGCGGCCGTTGCACGCGCTGGGCGCGAGGATCAAGGTCGCCGCTTCGCCGCTCTTTGACCGCGCCGCGCTGCTGCGCGCCTTTGAAAACAGCATCTCGCCGGAGCTTGACGCCGTCGTCTGCACGCACGTCTCCAATGTGTTCGGCTTCGTTCTGCCGATCGAGGAGATCGCTGCGCTCTGCCGCGCGGAGGGAGTTCCCCTGATCGTGGACGCCTCGCAGTCCGCGGGCATCCTGCCGTTCGAGCTGGACACGCTCGGCGCGGCCTTTATCGCCATGCCGGGACACAAGGGGCTTTACGGCCCGCAGGGGACGGGACTTCTGCTGTGTGCGCACGACGCCGCACCGCTCCTCTACGGCGGCACGGGCAGCGCGTCGCTCGAGCAGACCATGCCGGACTTCCTGCCGGACCAGCTGGAGGCCGGTACGCACAATATGCCCGGCATCGCGGGTCTGGAGGCCGGACTGCGCTTCGTGCGGGAAAGACGGGAGCGTATCGAGCGCCACGAGCGCGCGCTGATCGCGCGGGCCGCCGCTGCGCTGCGCGGAATGGACGGCGTTACGGTCTATGCCGCGCGGGACGCCGCGGAGCAGGTCGGGGTGCTGTCCTTCAACCTGGATGGCAGGGAGCCGGAGAAGACCGCGGACGCGCTGGCGCAGCGGGGCTTTGCCCTGCGCGGCGGGCTGCACTGCGCGCCCTACGCCCACCGCACGGCGGGAACGCTGCCGAACGGAACGGTGCGCCTGAGCGTATCCACCTTCACCTCGGCGGCGGATATCGACGCCTTTGCCCATGTGCTGCAGAGCATCGTGCGCGGCTGAAGGCTGCGCTGCACAAATTCATGGAAAATTCATGCTCTTTCGGTTGCTTTTTTTTGCGGATTATATTAGAATATGAATAACTATTGCTTAAGAGGGATATGCCATGGAATTTGTGATGACCATACTCGAGGGCGCGTGGCGTTATGTGACGACCATCCGCATCGCGGACTATCTGGATATCGCGCTGATGGCCTATTGCTGCTATCTGCTGCTCCGCCTCGTGCGCAGCACTCGCGCGGAGAGCTTGGTCAAGGGCATCATGGTGTTTCTGCTGGCGCTGTGGATCTCGCATGTATTCAAGCTCAATGGCATTTACTTTATCCTCAACCACATGCTTGATGTCGGCATCCTCGCACTGATCGTCCTCTTCCAGCCGGAGATTCGCCGCATTTTAGAGCAGGTCGGCTCGAGTAAGCTGCGCTCGTTCATTCCCTTTGCCGCAAAGCAGCAGTCGAGCGCCATTGAAAACGCCATCGCGCAGACGGTGCTCGCCTGCACCGAGATGTCCAAGACCCGCACGGGCGTGCTGATCGTCTTTGAGCGTGAGATCAACCTCGACGAGATGGCGCGCACCGGCACCATCGTGGACGCGCAGGTGAGCAGCGAGCTGCTGAAAAACATCTTCTTCGTCAAGGCCGCGATGCACGACGGTGCGGTCATCATCCGCGACGGGCGCATCCTGGCGGGCGGCTGTATGCTGCCGCTGTCGAAGAATGTGAACCTCAGCCGCGACCTCGGTATGCGCCACCGCGCGGGCATTGGCATGAGCGAAAATTCCGACGCCGTGGTCGTCATCGTCTCGGAGGAGACGGGCACCATCTCCGTCGCCATCGGCGGACTGCTCAAGCGTCACCTCAAGCCGGAGACGCTCGAGAAGCTGCTCATCAACGAGCTGATGCCGCAGACAGAGGAACCGGGAGCGGACAAGCCGCAGCTGCATTTGCCGCGTATCCTGAAAAAGCGGAAGGAGGACGACGAAGAAAATGGAGCAAACTAAAGGCCGCAGGGCGTTTTGCATCGGCTTGTCGATCCTCATTGCGCTGCTTGTCTGGTTCTACGCCAACGACGACACGGAGATCGAGATCTCCGTCAACGATGTGCCGATAGAATTTACCAACGAAGACACCACGCTGGCGGACAAGGGGCTGATGCTCCTCTCGTATGAGGAGGAGGCGATCGACCTCAAGCTGGGTATGCCGCGCAGCACCTACTTCAAGCTCGACCCCGGCAAGATCCGCATCGTGGTCGATCTCAGCTCGGTCACAACGACCGGCACACAGACGATCACCTACAGCATCCTTTATCCGCGCGGGCCGCGCGGCGAGCTGCTTTCGAGCAGCATCACGCAGAAAGAGCCGACCGTCCGCTCGACCACCATTGAGATCGGCGAGCTGTTCCGCAAGAATGTGGAGATCCGCTGCAAGGTCGTCGGCAACGTGGCGGAGGGCTATATCGCCGGCACGGTCCGTATGCTGCCCGAGACGCTTGAGGTGCGCGGCCAGCAGGTCGACATCATGCAGGTGAGCTACGCGCAGGTCACGCTGAACATTGAAAACGCGACCTCCACGGTCGTGGAGCTGCTGGGCTTTGAGCTGTACGATTTCAGCGACCAGCTCATCCGCTCGAACCGCATCCATCCGGCCAGCGAGAGCATCCAGGTGACGATGCCGGTGATGACGGTCAAGGAGGTCCCGCTCACAGTCGAATTTGTCGAAACGCCCGGCTCACGGCTTGAGAACGTCAAGTGGGCGCTGACGCCGATCGACACGATCACGCTCTCGGGCGACGCCTCGACGATGGCGGCCATCGACGAGATCAAGCTCGATACGCTCTCGCTCGCCGATCTCAAGGCGGCGGAGACTTTCACCTACGATATTCCGCTTCCTGACGGCGTGGACAATCTCAGCGGCGTGACGAGCGTGACGCTGACCATCCTGTTCGACGACATCGACTCCCTGACGGTGGACGCCACGCAGTTCGGCTACGAGAACTTGACGACCGAGCGTGATGTGACGGTCGTGACCTCGACGCTGAGCGTGACGCTGCGCGGCACGAGCACGGCGCTCGCGCGGGTGAATGAAGAAAACCTCCGCGTGGTGGCGGACCTGACGAACGTTTCCGACGCGGACGGCGTCTATACCGTCCCTGCAACGGTTTATGTGGACGGGCTGGATGTCGGCGCCGTCGGCAGCTATCAGGTGACCGTGCGGTTGAGCGGCGGAGCGGAAAACAGTACAGAGCATAACTGAAGGAGAACCTATGACCCAGATAGCAACGGTTGAAAAAATATTGCGCGGCGGCAGGGCGGAGATCTCCGTTCCCCGCAAGTCCGCCTGCGGACACGACTGCGAGAGCTGCTCGGGCTGCGGGATGCAGGGCTCGTCCACCCATGCGGTGGCGCTCAATCCCATCGGCGCGCAGGCGGGACAGAAGGTCGTGGTCGAGAGCAGCAACAAGCGGCTCTACGGCGTGATGCTGCTGGTCTACGCGGTGCCCATCGTGTTGTTTCTGATCGGCTACTTTGCCTCCTACGCGCTGACCTCCGAGGGGCTACGCTATGCCATCGCCATTGCGGCGTTCTGCCTCGGCATCGTGCCGGCGATCCTCTACGACCGCAAGCTGAAGCGCGAGGGCGGGCTGGCGTTCACCATCATACGAACCCTGTAGCGCAGATATGTTCGGCTACGTTCTGCCCTCGCGGGATCGGCTCGACGAGCGGGAACGCGAGCGCTTCCGCGCCGTCTACTGCGGACTGTGCCACACGCTCCGGGAGCGCTACGGCTTTGCTGCGAGCCTCCTGCTCAACTACGATTTCACCCTTTTAGCCATTCTGCTCTCAAGCGGAGACGAGGAGTCCTGCACCGTGCGGCGCTGCGCCGTGCATCCCTGTAAGGGCTGCCGCGCACAGACAAGCACGCCGGCGCTCGAGGCCGCGGCGGACCGGACCGTGATCCTCTCCTGGTGGCAGCTGCGGGATCACATCGCCGACCACGGCTTTTGGAGCGGACTTAAATACCGCTTTGCTTCGCTCTTTCTGCGCGGTGCTTACCGCAGGGCAGGGGAGCGGCTGCCGCGCTTCGACGCGGCGGTGCGGCTGCATCTCCAAGCGCTCGCGGCGCTGGAGGATGCGCGCTGCGCCTCTATTGATATGGCGGCAGAGCCCTTCGCGGCGCTGATGGCGGACGCGGCGGCAGACCTCACGGACGAAAAGCGCCGGCGCATCCTCGGTCAGATCCTCTATCAGCTCGGCCGCTGGATCTACCTCATCGACGCGGCGGACGACCTGAAAAAGGATACCGAAAGCGGGAATTATAACCCACTGCTTTACCGTTATCATACGGAAAACGGCGTTCTCGGCGACGCGGACAGGCTCGCGCTGGCCGAAACGCTGGACGCCTCCATCGAGCGCATGGCGAGCGCCTACGCACTTTACGACTACGGCGTATGGACGCCGATCCTGGACAGTATATTTTATGAGAGCCTTTACGGCATCGGCAAAGCCGTTTTGGACGGGACCTACCGCCGCCGCACGCGGACGCAGTACGGTGAACGCAAGAAGAAAAGCAACGAGGAAGCACTATGAACGACCCCTACAAAGTATTGAACGTCTCGCCCTCCGCATCGGACGAGGAGGTAAAGAAGGCCTATCGTGACCTTGCGCGGAAGTATCATCCCGACAATTATCACGATAACCCGCTTGCCGATCTCGCGCAGGAGAAGATGAAGGAGATCAACGAGGCCTACGAGCAGATCCAGAAGCAGCGCAGGGCGGGCAGCGGCTACGGTGCGCCGCGGCAGAGCTACTACGGCACGACGAGCAACGGCTATTCCAGTGCCGACCCGACCATGCAGCAGATCCGTCTCGCCATCGCCCGCGGCGACATTTCGCAGGCGGAGCGCCTGCTGAATGCGGTCAGCGACCATAATGCCGAGTGGAACTTCCTCATGGGCAACGTCTGCTACCGCCGTGGCTGGCTGGACGAGGCAAAGCGCTATTTCGAGACGGCCTGCCGGATGGACCCGGAGAATCCCGAGTACCGGCAGGCACTCGCGGCCTTCAACAACCGCGGCTACCGTCCGCAGGGCTATCAGACCGTTTCCACGAGCTGCGGCAACGACGCCTGCTCGAACTGGTGCCTCGCGACACTGTGCTGCAATCTTCTCGGCGGCGGAGGCTACTTCTGTCTGCCGTGTATGTTCTGATTTGAATGAGGAGGAGATCACATTGGTCAAAAGCATGACGGGCTACGGAAGAGCCCGCGAAACGCGCAGCGGCCGCGATATCACCGTCGAGGTCCGCTCGGTCAACAACCGCTATCTTGACTGCGCCGTCAAGATGCCGCGCGCCTACATCTTCGCCGAGGACGCCGTGAAGGCGCGGGTGCAGAAGGCCGTCTCGCGCGGCAAGGTGGACGTGTTCATCACCATCGACACCTCGGCGGCGGACGAGGCGGTCGTCAAGCTCAACCGCCCGCTCGCGCAGGGCTACTACAAGGCGCTGTGCGAGATCAACGAGGCCTGCGGCCTTGAGAGCGAGATCACCGCGTCGACCATAGCCCGCTTTCCCGACGTCCTGACCGTCACCAAGGCGGAGGAGGACCTGGAGAGCGTTGCCGTCGACCTCTGCGCCGTGCTCGATGACGCGCTTGCCGCGTACAATCGGATGCGCGCGACCGAGGGCGAGCGTCTTGCCGCCGACATCGGCAGCCGGCTCGATACCATCGAGCACATCACCGGCATGGTCGAGGAGCGCTCGCCGCAGACCGTTGCGGAGTACCGCGCGCGCCTGACCGCCAAGATGGAGGAGGTCCTGCAATCGACCACCATCGACGAGGCCCGCATTCTCACCGAGGCCGCCATCTTTGCCGATAAGATCGCCGTCGACGAGGAGACCGTCCGCCTGCGCTCCCACGTTTCTCAGCTGCGTACCATGCTCGTCTCCGACGAGCCGATGGGCCGCAAGATGGACTTCCTCATTCAGGAGGTCAACCGCGAGAGCAATACCATCGGCTCCAAGTGCAACGATATTACCATCGCGCGCGATGTGGTCGCCCTGAAGGCGGAGGTCGAAAAGATCCGCGAGCAGGTGCAGAACATCGAGTGAGGAGGGGACGATGAAGCTCATCAACATCGGCTTCGGCAATCTGGTCTCCGCCGAGCGTGTGCTGGCCATCGTCAGCCCCGACTCCGCGCCGATCAAGCGTCTCATTCAGGAGTCGCGCGAGCGCGGTATGCTGATCGACGCGACCTACGGCCGAAAGACCGCGTCCGTTTTCGTGATGGACAGCGACCATGTGGTGCTCAGCGCCATCGCGGCGGAGAAGCTCGCGCAGCGGCTCGGCCTTGAAATTTTGGGAGGATTGGAAGAAAACGAATGAAAACAGGGAAGACCTTTATCATCTCCGGCCCCTCCGGCGTCGGCAAGAGCACCGTGCTCCGTGAGCTGCTGCGGGACCGCGACGACCTCTATTTTTCGATCTCCGCCACAACGCGCACGCCGCGTGAGGGGGAGATCAACGGCGTTCACTATCATTTCATCAACGTCGATCGGTTCCGTGAAATGATCCAGGAGGATGAATTCCTCGAGTATGCCGAGTATGTCGGCAACTTCTACGGCACGCCCAAGCGCTATGTGGACGAAGCCATGGCGCAGGGGAAGGACGTTATCCTCGATATCGAGGTGCAGGGCGCCCTGCAGGTCATCGGCAAGCGGCCCGATACCGTGCGCATCTTCATCGCCCCTCCCTCGTGGGACGCGCTGGAGCAGCGCCTGACCGGACGCGGAACGGACAGCCCCGAGAAGATCCAGAAGCGCCTCGTCCGCGCCAAGGTCGAGCTTCAGACTGCCGACACCTACGATTACTTTGTCATCAACGACACGGTGGAAAATGCCGTGCGCGAGATCAACGCCATCATGCTCGCCGAGCATTGCCGCCCGAGTGAGCGCATGGAGATATTGCAGTAAGATACCTAATTTAATTTATCAATCATGCCGCGCCGCGGCGAAAGGAAGTATACGACTATGATGCTCTATCCCGCTATGAACACCCTCACCAAGAATGTCCCCAACCGTTACCTGCTGGTCAACGTGGTCGCGCGCCGCGCCCGTCAGATCGCGGAGGACGCCGAGCTGGAGGGGATCCACCTGACCGAAAAGCCCGTCACCGAAGCCATCAATGAGGTCGCCGACGGCGAGATCACCGCGGCGGACATTGATACGCACATCAATAAGTAAGAACGAACGATTCGCCGGAGAGGGGGAGAAGCATGGAACAGCAGATCGCAAGGATCGCCCTCTCCGGCGTACCCTACAGTGCGGACAAGCTGTATTCCTACCTCGTCCCGCCCGAGCTGGCTGACGCCTGCCGTGCGGGCGTTCGCGTGAGTGTACCGTTTGGCCGCGGCAACCGCCGCACCGAGGGCTTTGTGCTCGAAACGCTGTGCGAAGCGGCGGACAAGCCGCTCAAGCCGGTCTTTACCGTGCTGGACGAGCAGCCGTTGCTTGACGCGTCCCTGCTGCGCCTTGCCAAATGGATGAAGGCGCGCTATTTCTGCACGGTCTATGACGCGCTCAAGACCATTCTGCCCGCGGGCATCTGGTTCCGCTACCGCGAGACCTACCGCCTGGCGGACGGTGTACAGGAGAGCGACTTGACAGCACTTGCCGCGGCGAACCGAACGGATAAGCTGCTGCTTGAGGCCATCACCGCCCGCGGCGAGCTGGAGCGCAGCGAGCTCGAGGAGCTCGGCGGCGCGCAGACGATGAAGCGGCTCAAGCTCCTGTGCGAGCAGGGCGTGCTGTACTCCGAGACGACGGCCATCCGGCAGATCAGCGACAAGTCGGTGCGTATGGTGAGCCTTGCCGTGAGCGCGGAGGACGCGCTCGCCGCGGTCGAGCCAAAACGCCGCAGCGCGCCGCTGCGCTATGCGGCGGTCGAAATGCTCTGCGCGCAGGGCACGCTCTCCTCGTCGGATATCTGCTACTATACCGGCGCGTCGCTGCAAACGCTGCGCGGGCTGGAAAAGGCGGGCATCGTTTCATTTGCCAAGCAGGAGGTCCTGCGTGTCAGCAGGCACGAGCCCGTTGAGATGGCCCTGCCCATCGTGCTCAACGACGAGCAGCAGCAAGCCTTTGACGGACTGCTGCCGCTCATCACCCGCCGCGAGGCGGGAGCGGCGCTGCTGCATGGCGTGACCGCCAGCGGCAAGACGCAGGTGTATATCCGCCTCATTGAGGAAACATTGGCGATGGGCCGCACGGCGATGCTGCTTGTGCCGGAGATCGCGCTCACGCCGCAGATGATGGCGAAATTTACCGCCTATTTCGGCGAGAACGTCGCCATGCTCCACAGCGGACTTCAGCTGACGGAGCGCTACGACCAGTGGAAGCGCATCCGCCGCGGCGACGTGCGGGTCGTGCTCGGCACGCGCAGCGCGGTGTTCGCGCCGCTGCCGGACCTCGGACTTATCATCATGGACGAGGAGCAGGAGCCGACCTACTGCTCGGAGAACCCGCCGCGCTACCATACGCGCGATGTCGCGCAGTTCCGCTGCGCGCAGAGCGGCGCGCTGCTGCTGCTCGGCTCGGCGACGCCGACGGTCGAGACGATGTATTACGCGCGGGAAGGGCGCTATCAAGTTTTTCCGCTTTACAGACGCTACAATGAAAAAGCGCTCCCCGAGGTGTTCATCGCCGATTTGCGCGACGAGCTTCGCGCGGGGAACGAGACCGCCGTCAGCGAACCGCTCCGCTCCGCGCTGGAGGAAAATCTCGCCCGCGGCGAGCAGAGCATTCTCTTTCTCAACCGCCGCGGCAACAGCCGGATGCTGCTGTGCGGGGAGTGCGGCGAGGTGCCCGAGTGCCCGCGCTGCAGCGTTCCGATGACCTATCACAGTGCGAACGGACGGCTGATGTGCCATTACTGCGGCCACAGCGAACCGGCCTATGACCGCTGCCCGCAATGCGGCGGCATCATGAAGCACATCGGCACCGGTACGCAGAAGGTCGAGGAGGAGCTGCACGCTCTGTTCCCCGGAGCGAAGGTCCTGCGTATGGACACCGACACGGTCGGCGCGTCGCATGGGCACGAAAAGCTCCTGCGGCAGTTTGAAGAAGAAAAGATCCCGATCCTGCTCGGCACCCAGATGGTCGCCAAGGGCCTGGATTTTGAGAACGTCACGCTGGTCGGCGTCCTCTGCGCCGACGCCTCGCTCTATATCGACAACTACCGTGCGCCGGAGCGCACCTTCAGCCTGCTCTCGCAGGTCGTGGGCCGCGCGGGCCGCGGCAGCAAGCAGGGCAGAGCGATTATTCAGACCTTCACGCCGGAAAACGAGGTCATCCGCGCGGCGGCCGCACAGGATTACGACGCGTTCTACGAAAGCGAGATCCGGATGCGGCGCTTGCGCCGCTATCCGCCGTTCGCCGACCTCTTCTCCTTTACCGTGACCGGCGCGGACGAGAGCCGCGTCATCCGCGCGGCAAAGGCGCTGCGCGACGCGCTCGGCTACGCCGTCGAACGGCGCGAGGAGCTCAAGCCGCTGAGCATCGAGGTGCTCGGTCCTGCCGGGGCGAGCGTGGTGAAGGTCAACAATCGCTACCGCTACCGTGTTTTTCTCGTCGGCAAGGGCTGTCCGGCGCTGCGCCGTCTGGTGGCGGAATATCTCTATGCGTTTTATCAACACAAGGAAAACCGCGGTCTCGACATTTTTGCCGACTGCAATGCGATACAATAGGAGGAACTGCTATGGCCATTCGTGAGATCAGAAAAAAGGGCGACCCATGCCTGGAGAAGGTCTGCCACCCGGTGACGGAGTTCAATGAGCGTCTGCACCTGCTGCTGGACGATATGCGTGAAACGCTGGAGGAGTCCGGCGGCGTCGGGCTTGCCGCGCCGCAGGTCGGCATCCTGCGCCGCGTGTGCATCGTGGAGGACAGCGAGGGTGAGATCATCGAGCTCGTGAACCCCGAGATCGTCAAGGCTGAGGGCGAGCAGACCGGCTTGGAGGGCTGCTTGAGCCTGCCCGGCCGCTGGGGCATCGTCACCCGTCCCTACACCGTGCGCGTGCGTGCACAGGACCGCGACGGCGCGACCTTCGAGGTCGAGGATGAAGACATCACCGCCCGCTGCTTCTGCCACGAGATCGAGCATCTGGACGGACACCTGTTCAGCGAGCACTGCGACCGCCTGCTCACCGACGAGGAGCTGGAGCAGTATCTCAAGGAGCACGAGGACGAGTACGAAAGGGAAGACGACGAATGAGGATCGTATTCATGGGAACGCCCGACTTCGCAGTCGCGTCGCTCCGCCGTCTGGTGGAGGACGGGCATGAGGTCATCGGCGTATTCACCCAGCCGGACAAGCCCAAAAACCGCGGCATGAAGCTGACCTTCTCACCTGTGAAGGAATATGCCTTAACACAAGACCTGCCGGTCTATCAGCCGCTCAAAATGCGCGACGGGGAAGCGCTCGGCATATTGCGGGAGCTTGCGCCCGAGCTGATCGTGGTCGCGGCCTACGGAAAGATCCTGCCGCAGGAGATCTTAGACCTGCCGCAATACGGCTGCATCAACGTTCACTCCTCGCTTCTGCCGAAGTATCGCGGCGCCGCGCCCATCAACTGGGCGATCCTGAACGGCGAGCGCATTACCGGCGTTTCCATCATGTATATGGTTGCAGCGCTCGACGCGGGCGATGTCATCCGCATGGTCTCGACCGAGATCGGTGAGAGCGAGGACGCCGCGGCGCTGACGCTGCGGCTCTCTGAGCTTGGCGCGCAGGCGCTGAGCGAGGCGATCCCGACGCTTGCGGACGGCACGGCGAAGCGCACACCGCAGGACGAGTCGGCCTTCACCTATGCGCCCATGCTCGACCGCTCGCTTTCGCCCATCGACTGGACAAGGAGCGCACGGGAGATCGACTGCCAGGTGCGCGGTCTCATTCCGTGGCCCTGTGCCGCGACGAGCGTGGACGGGAAGAGCGTCAAGGTCTACGAGACCCTTTCCGGGGAAATGACCGCCGACGCGCCCGGCACGATGCACGCGGTCAAGCGCGGCCTTTCCGTCGCCTGCGGCGACGGCAGGAGCCTCATCATCACACAGCTTCAGGCGGAGGGCGGCAAGCGCATGGCGGCTGCCGACTATCTGCGCGGTCACCCGCTCAAAACAAACGGCTAAAGGGGAGAGCTTATGCCTTACTATTCTTACGGCTACGGTTACGATTCGGCCAACCTGGTCTACCTCATTCTGCTGGTCCCGGTCCTGCTGCTGTCGCTCTATGCGCAGGCAGCGGTCAGCGGCAACTTCTCGCGTTACAGCAAGGTGACGAATCGCCGCGGACTGACCGGCGCACAAGCGGCGGCCGGTGTGCTGCGCGCGCACGGCATCACAGACGTCGGCATCGCCCGCTGCTCAGGCAAGCTGACCGACCACTACGATCCGCGCAATAACACCATCTTTCTCTCCGATTCGGTTTACGATGCCGCCACGGTCGCGGCGGTCGGCGTTGCCGCGCATGAGGCGGGGCACGCGGTGCAGTACGCCGTGGGCTATGGCCCTGTCAAGCTGCGCAGCGCCATTGTGAAAACGACGCAGTTCAGCTCACAGGCTTCGTTCATCATTCTGATGCTCGGCCTCGTGCTCTACAGCCAGCCGATCCTGCTGCTTGGCATTGTCCTCTTCGGCGTGGTCGCGTTCTTCCAGCTCGTCACGCTGCCGGTGGAGTTCAACGCCTCCCACCGTGCGCTTGAAACGCTGGAGGGTGAGCATATCCTGGAGGACGAGGAGATGGCCGGTGCGCGAAAGGTGCTCCGCGCCGCGGCGCTGACCTATGTCGCCGCGCTGCTCTCGTCGCTGCTGCAGCTCCTGCGCTATGTTTTGATCTTCCTCAACCGCTCCGGGAATCGCCGCGGAGGGCGCCGATGAGAGTCGACCGTGCAAGAGAAGCGGCGCTGGACGCGCTGGCGGCCTGCCGCCGGAACGGCGCGTGGATCGATGGCGCGCTCAAGCAGGTGCTCAAGCGGGACGGGCTTTCCGGCCGCGATGCAGCCTTTGCCAGCCGCATTGCCTACGGCGTGATACAAAGCCGCATTTACCTTGACCGCTGTCTGGCGCGCTGCCTGACGCAGAGGCCCGAAAAGCTCGAGCCGCTGCTGCTGGATATCCTCCGCGTCGGTGCGTATCAGATCCTTCTCATGGATAAGGTGCCGGTCAACGCCGCCGTGAATGAGGCGGTGGAGATGGCGAAGGCGCACAAGCTATCCCGCGCGGCGGGACTGGTGAACGCGGTGCTGCGCAATGTGGACCGCAGAAGGGGAGAGCCGCTTGCCTTTGCGGACGAGCTTGAAGCGCTCTCCGTACAGACGAGCCACCCGCGTACGCTCGTCGAGCGCATGGTCGGCCTGCTCGGCGCGGAGGAGGCGGAAGCCTTTCTCCGCGCGGACAATGAGCCGGTTCCGACCACCGTTCAGACCAACACGCTCAAAACGACCGCGAAGCGGCTTCGCGCCTCGCTGGAGGATGAGGGCGTAACCGTGGAGCCGCACACTTGGCTCGCGAACTGCTTCACCGTTTCCGGCACCGGCGATCTGGAGGGTCTGCGCGCGTGGCGCGAGGGCTGGTTCACGGTGCAGGATGCCGCGGCGAAGCTGACGGCTTTGGCTGCCGTGCCAAAGGCGGGGAGCTTTGTCATCGACACCTGCGCCGCCCCCGGCGGGAAGTCCTTCGCCATAGCGATGTGCATGGAAGGGAAAGGACACATTCTCTCCTGTGATGTGGAGGAGCACAAGCTGCGGCTCATGGAGGCCGGTGCGGAGCGGCTGGGGATCGAGTGCATGGAGGTCCGCTTGGCCGATGGCCGTGTCTGCGATGAAGCGCTTGCGGAGAAGGCGGACATCGTCGTCTGCGACGTGCCGTGCTCCGGGCTCGGCATCATCCGCAAGAAGCCGGATATCCGTTATAAGGACATGGCTTCGCTCACGGGTCTGCCCGCGATCCAAAGCGCCATTCTGGACAATGCCTCACGCTATGTCCGGCGCGGCGGGACGCTCGTTTACTCCACCTGCACGGTGCTTCCCGAGGAAAACGAGCGGGTGACGGATGCGTTTCTCCGCGCGCACCCGGACTTTACTTACGATACCTTTGCGCTGCCAGGTCCCATCGGCACGGTAGAGGGACACATCACGCTCTGGCCGCAGCGCCACGGGACGGACGGTTTTTATATCTGCCGCATGACGCGCAAGGAATGAGGATAACGATGACCGATATCAAATCCATGACACAAGAGGAGATCACCGACGCGCTGCGCGCGATGGGCGAGCCTGCCTTCCGCGGCAAGCAGGTGTTCTCCTGGCTCCATAAGGGCGCGACCGACTTTGCGGAGATGAACAATCTCTCCAAGCCCTTGCGGGAGAAGCTTGGCAAGGAGTTTACCATTACAGCGCCGACCGTCGCCCGCAAGCAGGTTTCCCGGCTCGACGGCACGGTCAAATACCTCTGGGAGCTGCGCGACGGCAACTGCATCGAGACGGTGCTCATGAGCTATCACCACGGCAACACCGTCTGCATCTCCTCGCAGGTCGGCTGCCGGATGGGCTGCAAATTCTGCGCCTCCACCATAGCTGGCAAGGTAAGAGACTTAACACCTTCGGAGATGCTTGACCAGGTGCTCTTTACCCAGCTGGATTCAGGAAAGGACATCTCCAACATCGTTCTCATGGGCATCGGCGAGCCGCTGGACAACCGCGCGAACGTGCTGCGCTTTCTGCAGCTTGTGAACCACCCGGAGGGGCTGAACATCGGAATGCGCCACATCTCGCTTTCCACCTGCGGCATCGTACCCGGCATCGACGCGCTTGCGGAGGAAAACCTGCAGCTCACGCTTTCCGTTTCGCTCCACGCGCCGGACAGCGCGACGCGCAGCCGCATCATGCCGGTCAACAACGCCTACGACGTGGAGGAGCTGTTCGCCGCCTGCCACCGCTATTTTAAGAAAACCGGCCGCCGCATCTCGTTTGAGTACGCGATGATCGACGGCGTGAACGACCACGACTGGCAGGCCGACCTGCTCGCCGAGCGCATCCGCGGGATGCCGGGGCACGTCAATCTGATCCCGCTCAACGACGTGGTCGAAAGCGAGTTCAAGCCCAGCCGCCGCGTCGCGGCGTTTCAGAAGCGGTTGGAGTCCCACGGCCTGACGGCGACGGTGCGCCGCAGTCTCGGGGGGGATATCGACGCCTCCTGCGGCCAGCTTCGCCGCAAGGAGATGGAGGCAAAGGAGAGAGGACAATGAAAGCCTGCGGCATCACGGACGTTGGACTGCAGCGTCACGAAAATCAGGATACCTTTGCCGTGGAGCGCGGCGCGGCGGACGGTCAGCTCATTGCGGTCGTGTGCGACGGCATGGGCGGCGAGAACTGCGGGCAGATCGCCAGCAGCCTTGCAGTCCGCGCCTTTCTCGACGAGCTGCACGCAGTCCTGCGCGCGGATATGACGACGGAGCAGCTGCGCGAAGCGGTGTCATTCTGCGTTTCCAAAGCAAATGCTGCCGTCAACCGCCACGCGCAGGAGCATACGGAGTGTCACGGCATGGGGACGACGCTCGTCTCCGCCGTGACAAACGGCTCCGGCGCGGTCATCTGCAACGTCGGCGACAGCCGCGCCTACCGCGTCGGCGCGGAGAGGCTGGAGCGCATCACGCGCGATCATTCGGTGGTCGAGGGTCTGATCGAAAGCGGCAGCATCACCGCCGAGCAGGCGCGCACGCACCCCAACCGCAACCTCATCACCCGCGCGCTCGGCCCCGAGGAGCATATCGAGTGCGACGTATACGATGTGACGCTCGGCGCGGACGAGTGGCTGCTGCTCTGCTCGGACGGGCTGGTCGTCACCGCCACGGACGAGGAGATGTACGAGGCGGTCGGCCGGGGCGATACGCCGGAGGAGAGCCTTAAGCACCTGCTCGAGCTTTCCAAACAGCGCGGCGCGCCGGATAACGTTACCGCTGTGCTGCTCTATCACGAGTGAGAAAGGAGGGCGCATAGATGGATCAAATGATCGGCAGAATGCTGGACAACCGCTATGAGCTGCTTGAGCTGATCGGCAGCGGCGGCATGGCAATGGTCTATAAGGCCAAGTGCCACCGGCTCAACCGCCTTGTGGCGGTCAAGGTATTGAAAAGCGATTTCGCGAGCGACGCGGATTTCCGCCGCCGCTTCTACGATGAATCCCAGGCCATCGCGATGCTCTCCCACCCGAACATCGTTTCGGTCTATGACGTGTCGCGCTCCTCGCCGGAGTACATCGTCATGGAGCTCATTGACGGCATCACGCTCAAGCAGTATATGGAGCGGCGCGGGCGTCTGAACTGGCGCGAGTCGCTGCATTTCATCACACAGATTATGAAGGGGCTGAGCCACGCGCATTCGCGCGGCATCGTCCACCGCGACATCAAGCCGCAGAACATCATGGTGCTGCGCGACGGCAGCGTCAAGGTCACGGACTTCGGCATCGCCTGTCTTTCCAACTCCGCCAACACCATGACGCAGGAGGCGCTCGGCTCCGTCCACTACATCTCGCCCGAGCAGGCGAAGGGCAACCGCCCCGACGCGCGCTCGGACATCTACTCCGCCGGCGTCGTGCTCTATGAGATGCTCACGGGCCGCCTGCCCTTTGAGGGCGATAGCGCCGTGTCCGTCGCGATCCAGCATTTAAGCAGCGTGCCGCTCTCCCCGCGGGAGATCGACCCCGACGTGCCCGAGGCGCTGGAAAAGATCTGCATGAAGGCGATGGCCTCGGACATCGACCGCCGCTATCCGACGGCGGACGCCATGCTCGCCGACCTGGAGGAGTTCCGCAAGAACCCCGACGTAGACCTTGATTTCAGCATCGAGGATCTGCGCCGCCCCGATACCGACGAGCCGACGCAGTATATCCCCGCCGTGCAGGCAGTCACGCCGAAGCGGGAGGAGCCACAGGAGGACGAGCCGGTCGACGAGAAAAAAACGCAGAAAATGCTTCTGCTGGCCGGCGGCATCGCGCTGGCCGCGGTGATCGTGTTCGCTCTGTGGAACGTCATCATGGGCAGCTTCCGAAAGGAGCCTGTGCAGACGGAGTTCACCGTGCCGAACCTCCTCGGCATGACCATTGAGGAGGCCGAGGCCGACGAGCGGGTGAAGGGCATCTTCACCATTACGGAGATGGGCAGCCGCGCGAGCAGCGAGTACGCGGAGGGTCAGATCGTTGAGCAGACGCCTGCGGCCGACAACGTGGTGCGCAGCAACCGCGAGATCCAGGTCTTTGTCAGCACCGGCGAAAAGACCGAGCCGATGCCGAGCGTCACGGGACTGGAGTGGCGCAGCGCGAAGATCATTCTTGACGACCTTGGGCTTGACCTGCAGTATAACTGGAAGGATGAGTATTCCGACTCCATCACCTCCGGCTGTGTCATTCGCACGGAGCCGGCAAAGGGAGAGATGCTCCGTCAGGGAGATGTTCTGCTGCTCTACCGCAGCAAGGGACCCGAGCCGAAGCCGGTCACGGTGATCTCCTTCCTCACCTATGAGCAGACGACGGCGGTGGAGGAGGCCGAGACGCTCGGCCTGAAGGTCACGGTGAAGCACGTTTACAGCGACGCGCTTGCGGGCACCGTCGTTGAGCAGAGCATCGCGCAGGATACGGTCGTCACCACCGGCGCCGAGATCGTGCTCACCGTCAGCGACGGGCCCGATCCTTCCGTTTCCGGCACAGAGGGGATTCCCCCGGAGGCGGCGTGAGAGGACGGATCAAAAAGGCCCTCAGCGGCTTTTACTATGTTGATACCGGCGAGGAGGTCGTGACCTGCCGCGCGCGCGGGCGCTTCCGTAAGGAGGGCGTTTCGCCGCTTGTCGGCGACCGCGTGGAGATCACGGTATCCGGCACGGAGGGCATGGTCGACGCCATCGAGCCGCGGCGCAATGTTTTTTCGCGTCCGGCGGTCGCCAACATCGACCAGCTTGTGATCGTGGCGTCGAACGCCATCCCGCAGACCGATCCGTATCTCATCGACCGCATGACCGCCATCGCCGCGCTGAAGGGCTGCGAAGTCCTGATCTGCATCAACAAATCGGACCTTGACCATGCCGACGAGCTGTGCGCCATCTATGAAAAGGCGGGGCTTCCGTTTCTGCTCACAAGCGCCGAAACGGGGGAGGGCATTGCCGAGCTGCGGGAGCGTATTTCCGGCAAGCTGTCTGCCTTTACAGGCAATTCCGGCGTTGGAAAATCGAGCCTGCTCAATGCGCTCGACCCACGCTTTTCCGTGCAGGTCGGCGAGGTCAGTCAGGCGCTCGGACGCGGACGCCACACCACGCGCCATGTGGAGCTGTATACCCTCTCCGGCGGCGCGGAGATCATCGACACGCCCGGCTTTTCCTCCTTTGATACCGACGAGCTTGGGCTTGCGCTGAAGGAGCGGCTGCCGGAGACCTTTTTGGACTTCGCACCCTATCTGGACGGCTGCCGCTTCGTCGGCTGCAGCCACACGAAGGAAAAGGGCTGCGCCGTTCTGGAGGCCGTGCGGGCAGGGAAGCTCTCCGCCTCGCGGCACGCGAGCTATCTGCGGCTCTACAACGAGCTCAAGGACCTGCGGGAGTGGAGCAGCAAATGAAGAAGCGAAAGCGGCGGGAAATCCCGCCGCTTTTTCCATGCCCGCGGGGCACGGGACAACGCCGCGCGGTATATACTGTAGCATCAGGCGTGACGGGAAGGAGGTGCGGCCATGTGGGGCAGGAACTGGTGCTGTCTGGGCATCTGCGCGCTGGCGCTGGGACTGGCGATCTTCATCGTTGCCATTTTTCCGGTGGGCTTTCTGATGTTTCTGGTCGCGTTGCTTCTCGTCGTCTGCGGCTGGGGCTGTATCCGGAGGAGGTGAGCGGATTTGAAGATCGTGGTGTGGAAGTCGCCCAAGGCCCTGTGCGGTGTGCTGCGGCTGCTGTTCGGAATCAAAGACGGGCAGGAATAAAGCGGTCCTTTGGCGCATAGAGTGAAGCAAAACCGTGCCAAAGGAGAGGACTGCCATGGAGCTTGAACTGTGCAAAGAGACGTATTCCTGTTATGAGGCTCTGCCGCCGCTTGTGGAGACACGCGAGCAGAGCACCGAGACCATCGTCCCCGATTACTGCCCCGACATCGCGCGCATCGTGGAGGGCAGCGGCTGCCTCTTCGTGCGCAGCCGCGAGATTGCGGACGGGCGCGTGAGCGTTTCCGGCTCGCTGCGCATGACGCTTTTGTACATAGCCGACGGCAGCGGCGGGCTCAAGAGCTTTTCGTACACGCTTCCCGTCGAGGAGACGCTGGACGGACGGCTGCGCGAGGGCTGCACCGAGGCGAGCGTGAGCGGCTGCGTCAGCGCGCTGGAGGTCCGCGCGCTCAACCCGCGCAAGATCATGACGCGCGCCGCTGTCGAGCTGACCGTTACGCCTTACTGCGCCGCGCAGCTCACGGCCTGCGGCGATGTGACGCAGCGGGCGGAAAACGGCATTGAGACGCTGTGCGAGACGCAGGAGGTCTCGATCATCAAGGCGCTGCGCAGCAAGGACTTCGTGTTCTCTGACGACCTCGTGCTCTCGAGCAGTAAGGAGCCGGCGGCGGAACTGCTGCGCGAGAGCGCGTCCGTCCGCACGACGGAGTGCCGTCTGATCGGCGGCAAGATCATCCTCAAAGGCGTTGTCTGCGTGGAGGTCCTCTATCTCTCGGAGAGCGGGACCATCTGCAGCGCCGCCGCGGAGCTGCCCTTTTCCCAAATCGTCGAGGGTGTCGAGGACGCGGACGAGAACACCTCTGCCGAGGCGATGCTGTGCCTGACCGGCGCGGAGCTGCGCATCGGCGGCGAGAGCGGCGACGCGCGCACCATCTCCGCAAAGCTCTTCCTGCACGCCTTTGTCGTGCTGCGCCAAAGGCTCTGCCTGCGCTGCATCACCGACCTTTACAGCACGAGCTGCGATCTCTCCGCACAGATGCAGACGCTTGAGCTGTGCGGCGGCGTTGAGACCGTCACGCAGGAGCAGAACGTCCGCGAGCAGATCGAGACCGGCGTGGAGGTATCTGCGGTGCTGTGCGCCGAGGTCCATTTCGGCAGCGTCAGTCTGGTGCAGGAGGAGAGCACGGCAAACGTGCGCTGCACGGCGATCCTCCGTGTGCTCTATCTCGACGAGGGCGGCGCGCCGCTGATGGTCGAGCGCCGCACCGAGGTCGCCGCGCGCATTGCTGTTCCGGAGGGCTGTACCGCCGCCGTGCGATGCGTGACGGCCTGCGAGGTCAGCGCCGCCGCGACAGCAGACGGCATGGAGGTGCGCTTCCCGGCGCTCTTTACCCTCGAATGTACCCGCCGCTGCCGCTGCGCCTGCCTGTGCGCGCTCAAGGCGGAGCCGCAGCAGGAGAGCGGCGGCAGGCAGCCGACGCTCGTACTGCGCGCCATGGGCGCGGAGGAGCGGCTCTGGGATCTCGCTAAGGCCTACCGCACGACGGTTGCCGATATCCTCACCGCCAACGAGCTTTCCGCCGAGGCTGACGCGCCGGGCGGCGAGATGCTGCTCATTCCGTGCCGCCGCTGAATATTTCCCGGGAAAAGAGCCGTGAGGCTCTTTTTCTTTTTTGGCTTGTCATACCCCGCGCGGAGCGCTCATATAGTGAAGCAAGAACGGTGAGGATTCGGAGGAGATCGCTATGACCACAAATACCGGCATCTATCAGGACATCGCCACGCGCACGGCGGGCGACATCTATATCGGCGTCGTCGGCCCGGTGCGCGCCGGCAAATCGACCTTCATCAAGCGCTTCATGGAAACGCAGATCATCCCGAACATCGACAATGTCTACCGCCGCGAGCGCGCCAAGGATGAGCTGCCGCAGAGCGGCAGCGGCCGCACGGTGATGACCTCCGAGCCGAAGTTCGTGCCCGAGGAGGCCGTGGACATCGCGCTCGATGAGGGCGCGAGCTGCTCCGTGCGGCTCATCGACTGCGTGGGCTACATGGTCCCCGGCGCGGCGGGACAGCTCGACGGCGACAGTCCCCGCATGGTCACGACGCCGTGGGCCGACCATCCGGTCACGATGGCGGAGGCGGCGGAGCTCGGCACGACGCGCGTGATCCGCGAGCATTCGACCATCGGCATCGTCATTACGACCGACGGCAGCATCACGGACATTCCGCGCGAGGACTACCTCGAGGCTGAGGGCCGCGTCATCCGTGAGCTGCAGGAGATCGGCAAGCCTTTTCTCGTGCTGCTCAACGCCGTCGACCCGAAATCAAGCAGAGTTCAGGCAATGGCAAGCGATATTGCTTCACACTATGGCGTGTGCTGTCTGCCGGTCAACTGCCTGGAGCTGGACGACGCGGCGGTGGGGGATATCCTCAAGGCGATCCTCTACGAGTTCCCGCTGACCGAGCTGGAGCTTCATATCCCGGCATGGGTCCTGGCGCTGCCCGCCGACCATGCCATCAAGCTCGGCCTTTACCGCAGCATCCGCGAGGGCGCCAAGGGACTGCACCGCATCCGTGAGGTCGCGCCCGCGGTGGACGCCATGTGCGCCTACGAGGGCATCAGCGGCGCAAAGGTCAACGCTATCTCGCTCGGCAGCGGCACCGCCAGCGCAGAGCTTCAGCTCCCGCGGGCGCTGTTCTATCAGACGCTCAGCGAGCAGTCCGGCTTTGATGTGGCGGACGACGGCGATCTCATGCGTCTGCTCACGGAGCTTTCCGCCGTCAAGGCGGACTACGACAAGGTATCCTCCGCCATTCGGGACGCCCGCGAAACGGGCTACGGCGTGGTCGTGCCGACGGTCGACGAGCTCATTTTGGAGGAGCCGGAGATCATGAAGCAGGGCGGCCGCTACGGTGTGCGGCTCAAGGCCAGCGCGCCGAGCATCCATATGATCCGCGCGAACATCGAAACGACCGTTTCGCCCATCGTCGGCAACGAAAAGCAGAGCGAGGACATGGTCAATTATCTGCTGCAGGAGTTCGAGGGCGACACAGCGAAGATCTGGCAGTCGAATATCTTCGGGCGCAGCTTCCACGAGATCGTCAGCGAGGACCTGCAGGCAAAGCTCAAGCGGATGCCGGACGACGCGCGCGCAAAGCTCCGCCAGACGCTCGAGCGCATCATCAACGAGGGCAGCGGCGGCCTAATCTGCATCATTCTCTGAAAATTGCGAAGAGAGGGGAGACACCCCTCTCTTTCTTACATTTTGTAACCAAAATGTTTCCACTTTGTAACTTGTGTTTCCGGCTGCTTCATGCTATACTGTTTACATAACGAAGAAAGAGAGAGGTACCATGAAAAGGAAGCTCGCCCTGCCCGTATTCTTGCTCGCTGCCGTATTGTGTGCCGTATGGTCCTTTATCGAAGCGAAGCAGCCGACGCCGGCATCGCTGCGGGAGCAGCTCATTGGCGCGCTGGATTCGGCCGACGCTGTTTCCTATCAGCCCGACCGTCTCGACAGCAATCACGCCGAAGGCATTGTCACCGACGCGAAATATGTGGAGGAGATATGCGCCCTGCTCCGGCGGATCGAGCCGGCGGAGGGTGTCGAGTGGCCCGCCGGGGAGGAACAGTATCTTTTTTCCAAGGCGTCCTTTGTGCTGCTTTCCGGCCATGGCAGCGAAGACCTGACAACGGCGGACGGCACGGCAGAAACGCCGCGCTGCTATATCCTGAACGATCGCGGCAATGACCGTACCCTGCTTTTTGTGCATAACGGAAGCCGAAGCTATGAAAATAAGGATTTCCGGCTCATCGGCGCGCTGCCGTTCACCGGTCTTGACTATACCATCGCGATGGATCAGAAATTGCAGAGCCGCACCGGCTCCGAGCTCCTTACGCTGACCGAGGAGGTCAGCGGCCAAATCGTCACGCTGAAGGTCTATGAACCAAAGGATAATGGATTCACACGCTATGCACTGTTCGACGCGGATGGTGTGCTGCTTGAGACGGACAGCGTTTCGTTGGGAGAGCATGAAGCCTCCGAGAGCTTTGCTCTGACCGCACGGGACGATGTGCTCGGCTTTCCGGGCTTCGAGCTTGAAACGGTCCAAGGCGGGCGCATGACAGTTCGTTACTTCTATGCGCTGACGGAGCAGGGCTTCGTCTATGCGGGAGAAGCCTTTGGCCTTGGCTTTGATGATACAGAGTGGGGCGACGGCGTGTGGCCGCTCGACCTTACGGGCGACGGGCGCAGCGAGCTGGTCACGCGCAGCACCTTTGGCACCGGCGTACCGCGCGTTTTTGTCTACCGCTGGAACGCCGCGGAGGGAATCTCGCAGCACAGCGGCATTGTCTGGGAGAAAGCGGATGCACAGCTTGCGAAGCTGAGCGCGCCGCTCGGATCGGTCGCGCGGGCGGAGACCTATCACGCGGAGGACAATACCGTCACGCTGACGCTCTACACGGAAAACGGCACAAAGGAAACGACGCTGCCGCTCACCACGGACATTTTGGGTGAGTGGCATGCGAACGACTGACGGAAACGATATAAAAAGGAACCGCCTATCGAAAGCGGTTCCTTTTGTTCTTTGTTGCACGAGGCGGTCTTACTTTGCCAGAACCTTCTTGAGCCTGGCGAAGCGGGGGAGAGAATCCTCCTTCGGCAGCTTCGGCTCGCCCTGAATGAGCGGCAGAGCATAGTCGATGAAATCATGCGTGACAAAGTTGCCCTCGGCATTGATCCACTCCTGTGGCACCTTCTTCTCGGCGTTTGCCACCTCGGTGAGCGGCAGGAGCTTCGTCTTGCAGGCGTAGCGACCGTTGACCGTGCCGCGCTCAAAGGCGACCATCTTGTCGGTGATGCCCGCGACGGCATTCTCCACCGCCGCACGGCCCGCCATGACGGCCTCCTCGATGTCGGTCTCGCTGGCGAGGTGCGCGCCGCAGCGCTGGAGCAGGGAAAGCTCGATGCCGCGGACCTTCGCGCCGGTCTTCTGCTTCACAACGTCGGCAAGACGTGCGGCAAGACCGCCGAGCTGCGCGTGGCCGAAGCCGTCGGTCGCGCTGGTCTTTGCCTCGGAAACGAAGCTGCCGTCGGCATAGTGGATGCCCTCGGAGACCGCGACCATGCAGTTGCCCTTTTCCTTGTAGACGCGCTCGACGTCGGCAAGGAATTTATCCATATCGAAGTCACGCTCGGGCAGGTAAATGAGGTCGGGGCCCGCGCCGTATTCGGTGGCGAGCGCGGCGGCGGCGGTCAGCCAGCCGGCGTGACGGCCCATGATCTCGATGATGCAGATCATACCGGTGTCGTACACGCGCGCGTCCTGATAGACCTCCATGCAGCTCGTGGCGATATACTTCGCGGCGCTGGCGTAGCCGGGGCAGTGGTCGGTGCCGAAGAGATCGTTGTCGATGGTCTTGGGAACGCCCATCACGCGGCACTCATAGCCGACCTTCTGCATATACTTGGAGATCTTGTTGCAGGTGTCCATCGAGTCGTTGCCGCCGTTGTAGAAGAAATAGCGGACATCATGCTTCTTGAACACCTCGAGAATACGCTTATAATCGGTGTCGTCCACATCGGGATCGGCGATCTTGTAGCGGCAGGAGCCGAGCGCGGAGGAGGGGGTGTACTTCAGCAGCTCCAGCTCGCGCGCGTCCTCCTTGCTCATGTCGAACAGGCGGTCGGCAAGCACGCCCTTGATGCCGTGCTCCGCGCCGTAGACGGCGGTGATGCAGTCGGAGTCAAGCGCCGTGCGGATCACGCCGTAGGCGCTGGCGTTGATGACAGAGGTCGGGCCGCCGGACTGACCGATGATGCAGGCGCCTTTCAATTCACTCATATCGTTTCTCCTTTGACGGTTTAAGCCTTACCGGCGCAGCCGAGCACGTCGACGAGCTTATGACGGACGAGCTCCTTGATGTTGGCGCGGGCGGGCTTGAGATACTCGCGGGGGTCGAACTTGTCGGGGTGCTCATCCATGAACTGACGGATGGTGCCGGTCATGGCGAGACGCAGGTCGGAGTCGATGTTGATCTTGCAGACCGAGAGCTTCGCGGCCTCGCGCAGCTGCTCCTCGGGCACGCCGATGGCATTGGGCATCTTGCCGCCGTGGTCGTTGATCATCTTCACATACTCCTGCGGGACGGAGGAGGAGCCGTGCAGCACGATGGGGAAGCCGGGCAGACGCTTGGAGACTTCCTTCAGAACGTCGAAGCGCAGCGGGGGCGGAACAAGGATGCCGTCGGCGTTGCGGGTGCACTGCTCGGGCTTGAACTTGTAAGCGCCGTGAGAGGTACCAATGGCGATGGCAAGGGAGTCGCAGCCGGTCTTGGAGACGAATTCCTCGACCTCTTCGGGGCGGGTGTAGGATGCCTCGTGCGCGGCGACCTTGACCTCATCCTCGATGCCGGCGAGCGTGCCGAGCTCGGCCTCGACCACAACGCCGTGGTCGTGCGCGTATTCGACGACCTGGCGGGTGAGAGCAATGTTGTCCTCGAAGGACTTGCTGCTGCCGTCGATCATGACGGAGGTGTAGCCGGCACGGAATGCCTGCATGGCCAGCTCATAGCTGCTGCCGTGGTCGAGGTGCATCACGACGGGGACGCTTGCCTCAGAAGCGGCTGCGGCCACCATGGCGTGGAACATGGCCGGAGAAGCGTACTTCAGGGTACCCGGGGTGGTCTGGACGATGACGGGAGCGCGCAGCTCCTCAGCAGCGGCGATGATGGCCTGCACCATCTCCATGTTCTCGGCATTGAACGCGCCGATGGCGTAATGGTTCTTCTGAGCGTCGAGCATCAAATCTTTGGTCGTAACTAAGGACATAGTAAAACCTCCAAAAACTTTACCTTCTTCAAAAAGCGTTAAGAGTTTAACGATTCATCTT
>OOCI01000235.1_pt1 | contig 53872 bp, 33 predicted proteins | sample 1671761 | NCBI WGS metagenome assembly OOCI01 (sample SAMN06348190, study PRJEB24527) | human gut metagenome | biome: human gut; feature: ankylosing spondylitis patient; material: feces | host: Homo sapiens | place: China | collected 2015-10
CTGCATCTCAGCAAAATATTCAAGCAAGCTTGATATTCTGCATTCGATTTGCATTTTCTTTGCATCGTCAACCAAAGGAAGTGTGACAAGAGCCTCTCAGGGGGCATCTATTACGACCAAGGTCGGTCACAATAGACGACCAACGCCGGTCATCTATTAAGACCCCAAAAGAGCACTACTCCAAGGCCGACAGACGACATCGGGCAACCAACAAGACACCCGACACAAGGGCTGTAACAAATGCCCCAACTATTTCTTAAGATCCGCCTCTCCCGCAGACAAAGGCCCAGCCACCAGAATCGGGGAAACAACAGGACGGACACAACATATAAACCATCATTTAACTGTTATTTTTTAGTCATTAGTCATTAGTCATTTTCGCTTTTCTAAGTACAAGAACTTGAAACTATTTTGCTTGCAGTAGCCTCTTGTCATCATACAGAAACAGGACGATTACGACACAAACTGCGATTACGACACAGGCTTGCGATTACGACACAGGCTTGCGATTACGACAGGAAACAATTCCGCCCGACATAGGCACAGCTGAGGATCAACCGTAAGCCTATATCGGGCGAAACGAGAAAAAGATGAAAAACATTAATATGAAACCAAAACAGGCTATTTTACTTTCACTTTGTCAACTATAACGAGTAAAATAGTTTCTTATTGAAAGTAAATTAAAAATCTAATAACAAAAAGTAAGTTATTATCGTTAAATAACTACCAAAATGTTGTAATTTTGCAGTCGTAAACATACATATTGTTATCGTTTCATAAAAGAAATAGAACAAATAGTTACAAATCTATAATAATAGGAGAGATTAGTTATGAAAAAGATTGAAGCAATCATCCGTAAGACCAAGTTCGAGGATGTGAAGGAAGCATTGCTTGCAGCCGACATCGAGTGGTTCTCTTACTACGATGTACGTGGCGAAGGTAAAATGCGACAGGCACGCATCTATCGTGGTGTGATGTACGACACGAGCAGCATCGAGCGCGTATTGTTGAATATCGTTGTACGTGACAAAAACGTAGAGAAAACTATCAATGCCATCCAGGAGGCAGCCCGCACAGGCGAGATTGGTGATGGTCGTATCTTTGTCATCCCTGTAGAGGACACTATCCGTATCCGTACAGGCGAGCGAGGCGACATCGCCCTCTATAATGCCGAGCAGGAGAAATAGTGATTCATATTTAATGTTTAGTGTTTACTTGTAAGGACTACATTACAAACAAAATGACAACACAAGTACTTCAAACGAAGGCAAGGCATTAAACGTTTTCTTAAAGTTTTTAATTAATCTTGTGTAGTGAGGGCGAAAGCCCGACAAGACAACAGTCACTACACACTAAACAGTAAAAAGATTATGAGTGTACAGGATTTAGGAATTTCATTAGATACCGTGTGGATGCTGTTGGCAGCCATGTTGGTCTTTTTCATGCAGCCGGGCTTTGCCCTCTGCGAGGCGGGCTTCACCCGTAGTAAAAACACCGCGAACATCTTGTTCAAGAACTTCGTCGACTTCATGGTCGGTTCGGTACTCTTCTGGTTCGTAGGTTTCGGATTTATGTTTGGCAGCGACGGAGCAGGCTTCATCGGAATGCCTAACTTTGGCGACCTCACCTTCTATAAAGGCGACTTACCGGTAGAGGGCTTCCTGATGTTCGAAACCGTATTCTGCGCCACCAGTGCCACCATCGTGTCAGGAGCTATGGCAGAACGTACCAAGTTCTCCATGTACTGCATTTATTCATTCTTCATCTCATTGATTATCTACCCTGTCGAGGGTCACTGGACATGGGGTGGCGGCTGGCTTTGCAACGCTGACGCAGGCTCATTCATGATGAACACCTTTGGTGCTGCCTTCCACGACTTTGCAGGTTCTGCCATTGTTCACAGCGTAGGTGGTGTATTGGCATTTGTAGGTGCCATCTGCCTTGGTCCTCGTCTGGGCAAGTATCGCAACGGCAAGAGCACTGCCATCCCTGGTCACAACCTCATGGCTGCAGCTCTCGGTGTATTCATCCTCTGGTTCGGATGGTTCGGATTCAACCCTGGTTCTCAGCTCGCTGCTTCTGGCGAAGTAAACCGCGTAGCCATCAGCCACGTGTTCCTGACAACCAACCTCGCAGCCGTCTGCGGCGGTCTTGGAACCATGTTCACCTCTTGGATCAAGTATGGCAAGCCTTCATTCTCACTGACTCTGAACGGTATCTTGGCAGGTTTGGTAGCCATCACTGCAGGTTGCGACTTGGTTAGCCCATTGGGTGCAGCCATCATCGGTCTTCTGGCAGGTATCATCCTCGTGTTCTCTATCGAGTTTATCGATACCAAGCTCCACATCGACGACCCTGTAGGTGCAAGTTCAGTACACGGCGTATGCGGTATCTTCGGTACAGTGATGACAGGTCTCTTCGCCATCGACGGCGGCGCCTTCTACGGCGATGGCTTCGGATTCTTCGGTGCACAGTGCTTCGGTATCATCATCATCGACATTTGGGCAGCCGTAACAGGTATCATCCTCTTCTGGGGCATCAAGAAGATTGCCGGTCTGCGTGTTGACAAGCGAATCGAGGAAGAAGGTCTCGATATCTACGAGCACGGCGAGAGTTGCTACAACTAATCTGTGGCAACTGGAGTATACGAGAAAAAAATAAAGATTGGGCAGCTGCTGCGATCAACAGAAGATGAGCAGCTGCCACAACCTTAGGAAACTGAGTATTAACACATAAAAAAGAATGAGTATGAAAAGTTTGAAGAAGATTGGATTGTTGGCACTCACATTGGCAGCATGCGCCACGGGTGCACAGGCACAGGATAAGATTGAGGCAAATGTAGCTGCCGATGTTGTAAGCCAGTACATCTGGCGTGGTCAGGAATGTGGACAGGTGTCATTGCAGCCTACACTCGGACTGAGCTGGAAAGGTCTCTCGCTCACAGCATGGGGAAGCGTAGGACTCTCCAAATGGGAAGACACCAAGGAGTTTGACCTCACCCTGGCTTATCAGACAGGCGGTTTCCACATCGGTGTGACAGACTACTATTTCGACACAGAGGGCGAACGCTACTTCCTCTACGATGCCCACAAGACAGCCCATACATTCGAGGCTAACGTAGGTTATGACTTCGGTCCTGTGGCACTCAACTGGTACACCAACTTTGCTGGTCATGACGGACTGAACAAAGACGGCGACCGCGCTTATTCTTCCTATGTGGAAGCCACAGTGCCATTCCGTCTCGCTGGTCTTGACTGGCAGGGCACTTTAGGCGCTGTTCCTTATGCCACAGACCTTTATGCTGACGCCTCTGGATTCGCTGTGACCAACGTGGCTGTAAAGGCAACCAAGGACTTGAAGATCACAGACAGCTTCTCAGTTCCCGTCTTTGCCCAGGTGGCAGCCAACCCAAGTTCACAGAAGGCTTACTTTGTAGTAGGCTTCACTCTCCAGCCATAATGAAAAACGCATATTGGGTTTTTAAGTTATTTCTTGATTAAATCACAAAGCCTTCACACCTTTGAAGGCAATGGCAAAGATGCCGATAGTTCCCCCCCGAACTGTCGGCATCTGTTTTTTAAGACTCTTTGATTTTTTCTCTTATTTTTCAAGTAAACTTTCAAATTGTAATATACAAACAGTAGAATGCTTACAATATGAAAGCAAGACAGCAATAATAGCTTCAAGATTAAAACAAAGCATACAAAACTAACACAAATTGTAAGCAAACCTTTCTTTAATATATCAAATTGTAGTAATTTTGCACCCAATACTTAGCAAAGTGTTATAAATAACCGTAAAAGAAAGGAAAAGCTATTATGTGTGGAATCGTATCTATCTTCAACATTCAGGAGCAAACTCCCGAACTGCGACAGCAAGCACTGCGCATGAGTCAGAAAATCCGCCATCGCGGACCAGACTGGAGCGGCATCTACTGCGGTGGTTCAGCCATCCTGGCTCATGAGCGCCTGAGTATCGTAGACCCAGAAAGCGGTCGACAGCCCCTCTTCTCACCCGACAAGAAACAAGTACTTGCCGTAAACGGCGAGATCTACAATCATCAGGACATCCGCTCACGGTTTGCCGGACACTATCAATATCAGACAGGCAGCGACTGCGAGGTGATTCTGTCGCTCTATCGCGAGATGCGTGCCGACACCGACTTCGCCACACTGATCTTTCAAGGCGAGGACGCCGTACATGCACGCATCTGCCAGATGCTCGAAGAGCTGAACGGCATCTTTGCCTTCGCCCTCTACGACGCAGAGCACGACGAGTTTCTGATTGCACGCGACCCCATCGGCGTGATTCCACTCTATATCGGCTACGACAACGACGGCAAGGTGATGGTGGCTTCCGAACTCAAGGCACTCGAAGGACAGTGCGACCACTACGAGCCTTTCCTCCCAGGACATTATTACTACAGCAAGACTCCAGGCATGAAGCGCTACTACACACGCGACTGGTTTGAGTATGCTTCCATGCAAAAGAAATACAACATCGACGACAGCAAGAAAGCTGCCGAACAGCTGGCAAAGGCTGCACCACAGGAGCAGGCTGCCGTCGAACAGATACACGACGCACTCGAGGCTTCGGTGAAGCGACAGCTGATGAGCGACGTGCCCTACGGAGTGCTGCTCAGCGGCGGACTCGACTCTTCGGTCATCTCGGCCGTTGCCGAGAAATTCTCTGCCATACGTGTAGAGAACGGAGGCGAGACACAAGCCTACTGGCCACGGTTGCACTCCTTCGCCGTAGGACTGAAGGGCGCTCCCGACCTGGCTAAAGCCCGATTGGTGGCAGAGCACATCGGAACCGTGCATCACGAAATCAACTACACTATACAGGAAGGACTCGATGCCATCCGCGACGTCATCTACTTCATCGAGACTTACGACGTCACCACCGTGCGCGCCTCTACACCTATGTATCTGCTGGCACGCGTCATCCGAAGCATGGGCATCAAGATGGTGCTTTCGGGCGAGGGAGCCGACGAGGTGTTTGGCGGCTATCTCTACTTCCACAAAGCACCCGACGCCAAGGCCTTCCACGAGGAAACCGTCCGCAAGCTTGGCAAACTCTATCTCTACGACTGTCTGAGAGCCAACAAGAGTCTGGCAGCCTGGGGCATCGAGGGCCGTGTGCCCTTCCTCGACAAGGAGTTCCTCGACGTGGCCATGGGCATGAACCCCGTGCTGAAGATGTGTCCCGACAAGACCATCGAGAAGAAAGTAGTACGCGAGGCCTTTGCCGACTTGCTGCCCGAAGAGGTGGCATGGCGACAGAAAGAGCAGTTCTCCGACGGTGTGGGCTATTCGTGGATAGACACGCTGAAACAGATCACCGCCTCGGCTGTCAGCGACGAGCAGATGGCTCATGCCGCCGAACGATTCCCCATCAACCCTCCACAGAACAAGGAGGAATACTACTATCGCTCTATCTTCGCCGAGCATTTCCCCAGCGACAGCGCTGCCCGCAGCGTGCCAAGCGTGCCAAGTGTGGCTTGCTCTACCGCCGAAGCACTGGCATGGGACGCCTCATTCAAGAACCAGAACGACCCCAGCGGCCGAGCTGTAGCCGGAGTGCACGAACAGGCGTATAAATAAGTGAAGAGTGAAGAACGAAGAATTCAAATGCTCAATGGCATAAGCCTGATTCATCATTCAATCACTTGACTTTCAATATTTAACATTGTATAGAATAACCGATAAATATAAAACGAACAAGAAATGGAAAAAGGATTGTACAGTTCAACCTATGAGCACGATGCGTGTGGCGTAGGAATGGTGGTTAACATCCACGGCAACAAGAGCCATGAGCTGGTAGACAATGCCCTGAAGGTACTCGAGAACATGCGCCATCGTGGCGCTGAGGGTGCCGACAACAAGACGGGCGACGGTGCCGGTATCATGCTCCAGATTCCGCACGAGTTTATTCTTCTTCAAGGTATTCCTGTGCCCGAGAAAGGCAAATATGGCACAGGCCTCATCTTCCTGCCTAAAGACGAAAAGAAACAGCAGGACATCCTCTCCATCATGATCGAGGAGATAGAGCGCGAGGGACTGCAGCTCATGCATCTGCGCAACGTGCCTACCAACCCAGAGTGCCTGGGAGAGGCCGCACTGAGCAATGAGCCCGCCATCAAACAAGTGTTCATCACAGGCGTCACCGACGACAAGGTGCCTGTCTTCGAGCGCATCCTCTACCTCGTACGCAAACGCATCGAGAAGCGCATCAGCGATCCTGACTTCTACATCTGTTCGTTGTCCAATTCGAACATCGTATACAAGGGTATGCTGAGCAGCCTGCAGCTGCGCCAGTATTATCCCGACCTCACCAATAATTACTTTACCAGCGGTCTGGCTCTCGTCCACTCACGCTTCTCTACCAACACCTTCCCGACATGGAGCCTGGCTCAGCCTTTCCGTCTGCTCTGCCACAACGGTGAGATCAACACCATACGAGGCAACCGCGGCTGGATGAAGGCACGCGAGAGTGTGCTCAGTAGCGAGGCTCTGGGCGACATTCGCGAAATCTCGCCTATCGTACAGCCTGGCATGAGCGACTCTGCCAGCCTCGACAATGTATTCGAGTTCTTCGTGATGAGCGGTTTGTCGCTGCCTCACGCCATGGCTGTCATGGTGCCAGAGAGCTTCAACGACAAGAATCCTATCTCTGAAGACCTCAAGGCCTTCTACGAGTATCACTCTATCCTGATGGAACCTTGGGACGGACCTGCCGCTCTGCTCTTCAGCGACGGACGCTTTGCCGGCGGTATGCTCGACAGAAACGGTCTTCGCCCTGCCCGCTACACCATCACCAAGAACGACATGATGGTAGTGGCTTCCGAGGTGGGCGTCATGGACTTCGATCCTTCCGAGGTGGCAGAGAAAGGTCGTCTGCAGCCTGGTAAGATCCTCCTCATCGACACACAGGAAGGCAAGATATACTACGATGGCGAAATCAAGGAGCGTCTGGCTGCCCAGCATCCTTACCGCCAGTGGCTCAACACCAACCGCATCGAGTTGGAGAAACTCCGCAGCGGACGTAAGGTGGAAAACTCTGTAGAGAACCTCACCCGCAAGGAACTGGAGTTCGGCTTCGGCGAGGAAGACATCGACGGAACCATCATTCCTATGGCCACCAAGGGTCAGGAGCCTACAGCCTCTATGGGTAACGACACGCCACTGGCTGTGCTCTCAGACCAGCCACAAATATTCTTCAACTACTTCCGTCAGCAGTTTGCACAGGTCACCAACCCTGCCATCGACTCCATCCGCGAGAACCTCGTGATGAGTCTCACCGAGTACATCGGCCGTGTGGGTTCAGGCATTCTGAATCCCGACGAGAGCAACTGCAAGATGGTTCGCCTGCCACATCCAATCCTGACCAACACCCAGCTCGACATTCTGCAGAACATACGCTACAAGGGCTTCAACACCGTCAAGCTCCACATGGTGTTCGAGACTGCCAAGGGCGAGGAAGGCCTCCACGAGGCTCTCGACGAGTTGTGCAAGCAGGCAGCCCAGAGTGTTGACGACGGTTACAACTACATCATCCTGAGCGACCGTGATGTCGACGCCACTCATGCAGCTATCCCATCATTGCTCGCCGTAAGCGCCGTACACCACTATCTCATCGACGCCGGCAAGCGCGTACAGACAGCCCTCATCGTAGAGAGCGGTGAGATTCGCGAGGTGATGCACGCCGCACTGCTTCTGGGCTATGGCGCATCAGCACTCTGCCCTTACCTCACCTACGCCATCCTCGACGACCTGGTAAAGAAGGGCAAGATACAGGAAGACTATCACACAGCCGAACAGAACTACATCAAGGCTGTGAAGAAAGGCCTGTTCAAGATTATGGCCAAGATGGGAATCTCCACCATCCGCAGCTATCGCGGAGCCAAGATCTTCGAGAGCATCGGTCTGAGCGAGAGTCTGCTGAAGAACTATTTCGGCACCGAGGTAAGCACCATCGGCGGTATAGGTCTTGAGACCATCGCCCGCGACGCCATCCTGCTGCACGACAAGGCCTTCGCCACCAAGAAGCTCGACTTTCTGCCCAGCATGGGACAATTCCACTATCGCAAGGACGGCATCAAGCATGCCTGGAACCCTGAGACTATAGCCACTCTGCAGCTTGCCACCCGCAAGGGCGACTACCAGCTGTTCAAGAAATACACTCATCTTGTCGACAACAAGCAGGAGCCTATCTTCATCCGCGACTTCTTCGCCTTCCGCAAGAATCCTATCTCTATCGACAAGGTAGAGCCTGTAGAGGAAATCGTGAAGCACTTCGTCACCGGAGCCATGAGCTTCGGAGCCCTCTCAAAGGAAGCCCACGAGGCTATGGCTCTGGCCATGAACGCCCTCGGTGCACGCAGCAACACGGGTGAGGGAGGCGAGGACAACGAGCGATTCCATTCTACTCAGGATGGCATCAGCCTCTCCAGCAAAACCAAGCAGGTGGCTTCGGGACGTTTCGGCGTGACAACCGAATACCTCGTCAATGCCGAGGAAATACAGATCAAGGTGGCACAGGGTGCCAAGCCTGGTGAGGGCGGACAGTTGCCTGGCTTTAAGGTCAACGAGGTCATCGCCAAGACACGTCACTCTATTCCTGGCATCAGCCTCATCTCGCCACCACCTCATCACGACATCTACAGTATTGAGGACCTGGCTCAGCTCATCTTCGACCTGAAGAACGTGAACCCACGTGCCGCCATCTCTGTAAAACTCGTTGCCGAGAGCGGCGTAGGAACCATTGCTGCCGGTGTGGCAAAGGCCAAGGCCGACCTCATCGTCATCTCTGGTGCAGAGGGTGGAACGGGTGCAAGCCCTGCTTCCAGCATGCGCTTTGCCGGTATCTCGCCAGAGATAGGTCTCTCTGAGACACAGCAGACTTTGGTGAAGAACGGTCTTCGCGGACAGGTTCGCCTACAGGTAGACGGCCAGCTGAAGAGCGGACGCGACATCATTCTCATGGCCTTGCTCGGCGCCGAGGAATTCAGTTTCGGTACTGCTGCACTCATCGTCCTGGGTTGTGTCATGATGCGCAAATGTAATCTCAACACCTGTCCTATGGGTGTTGCCACACAGGATCCTAAGCTGCGTGCCCACTTCCGCGGCAGCTACAAATATCTGATCAACTACTTCCGCTTCCTCGCCGAGGAGGTGCGCGAGTACTTGGCTGAGATGGGTTACACCTCACTCAACGACATCATCGGTCATACCGAACTCATCGTTCGCAAGAGCGAAGAGGAAGTGGTTCCTGCCGAGGGAAGCGAAGCCGTAGACAGCGCTACCGCAAAGTTTATCGAGCAGAAAGCCGACCTTCTTGACTTCTCTCGCCTGTTGCATCGCGAGGCCGGTCATGGATCGCTCTATCACACCACCGAACAGATACACGATCTTGCCAACGTGCTCGACCAGCAGCTCGTTCGTGGCGCACAGAACGCCATCGAGAAGCAAGAGGAAGTCAACCTCGACTTTGCCATCAAGAATACCGACCGTGCTGCCGGAGCAATGCTCAGTGGCGCTATCGCTGCCAAGTATGGCGAGGCTGGTCTGCCCGATAAGACTGTGAATGTGAAGTTCAAGGGCTCTGCCGGTCAGAGCTTCGGAGCCTTCCTTGTCAAGGGTGTCGACTTCAAGTTGGAAGGCGAGACCAACGACTATTTCGCCAAGGGACTGTCAGGAGGCCGTATTTCCATCCTGCCTCCTATCCGCAGCAACTTCTCTGCCGAAGACAACATCATCGCCGGCAATACCGGACTCTATGGAGCCACATCGGGCGAGCTGTATATCAACGGTAAGGTAGGCGAACGCTTCGGAGTGCGCAACTCTGGTGCCATCGCTGTCATCGAGGGTGCTGGCGACCACTGTTGCGAGTACATGACAGGCGGACGCGTGGTAGTGCTCGGCGAGACGGGCCGCAACTTTGCCGCAGGTATGAGTGGCGGTGTGGCCTACGTATGGGACAAGAACCACAACTTCGACTACTTCTGCAACATGGATATGGTGGAAATCAACCTCGTCGAGGACAGCACCTACCGCAAGGAGCTGCACGAGCTCATCCGCCAGCATTATCTCTATACAGGCAGTAAGCTCGCCCGCACCATGCTCGACGACTGGAACCACTATGTGGAAGACTTCATCCAGGTAGTGCCTATCGAGTATAAGCGCGTGCTGCAGGAAGAGCAAGTAAAGAAGTTGCAGCAGAAGATTGCAGACATGCAGAGAGACTATTAATAAAGGGAAAAAGGCAAAAGGGTAAAAAGGTAAAAAGAGCCTTAGCCCTTTGCCTTGACTTCGGTAAAATGTCGAGTAATAAATAAATTAATAATAAAGGTAACATAAGGTTTAAGTAAATGGCAGCAAGTAACAAGCAAGAATGTCTTTTTACCTTTTTACCTTTTTACCCTTTTACTTTTAAAAGAAGATGGGAAATCCAAAAGCATTTTTGACTATACCCCGCAAAGAAGCAGGCTATAGACCAATACACGATAGAATCCTCGACTTCAGCGAGGTAGAACAAACATTAAACAGCAACGACCGCCGACAGCAGGCTTCGCGCTGCATGGATTGCGGTGTGCCCTTCTGTCACTGGGCTTGTCCGTTGGGCAACAAGGCTCCTGAGTGGAACGACGCCCTCTACAAGGGTGACTGGGAACTGGCTTACCGCCTGCTCAACTCCACCAACGACTTTCCTGAGTTCACAGGCCGCATCTGTCCTGCTCTCTGCGAGAAAGCCTGTATCCTCAACCTCATGGACCACGAGCCTACCACCAACCGTGAAGACGAGTGCGCCATCGTTGAGCACGCTTTCTCTGAAGACTATGTACGCGTAGAAATACCAGAACGCAACGGCAAGACCATTGCCGTCATCGGTGCAGGTCCAGCCGGACTTGTCGCTGCCAACCAGCTCAACCATAAAGGCTATAAGGTGACTGTCTTCGAGGCACGCGAGAACGCCGGCGGCTTGCTGCGTTACGGCATTCCTAACTTCAAGCTCAACAAGAGCATCATCGACCGCCGTCTGCATCTTCTCGAGGAAGAAGGCATCGAGTTCAAATACAATCAGCACATCGATGTCAACAAGCTGCCCGAAGGCTTCGATGCCTATGTGGTTTCTACAGGTACGCCTACTGCACGCGACCTCAAGATTCCAGGACGCGAGCTCAAGGGTGTTTACTTCGCCCTCGAACTGCTATCTCAGCAGAACCGCATCCTCGCAGGCATGGAGTTCAGCAAGGACGAGCTCGTCAACTGCAAGGGCAAGGACGTTCTTGTCATCGGTGGTGGCGATACGGGCAGCGACTGCATCGGAACTGCTCATCGACAGGGTTGCAAGAGCGTGACACAGATAGAAATCATGCCTAAGCCTGTAGAAGGTCCTGAGGATCCTAAGAATCCCTGGCCTAACTGGCCTCGCACCCTCAAGACTACATCCAGTCATGAGGAAGGCTGCACACGCCGCTGGAACATCAACTCACTCGAATTCTTGGGCAAGAACGGCAAACTGACAGGTGTCAAAGTACAACAGATAGACTGGAAACCAAATCCTGAAGGCGGTCGTCCGCTGATGGTAGAAGCAGGCAAGCCCGAGATTATCAAGGCCGAAGCTGTGTTCCTTGCCATGGGATTCCTGAAGCCACAGCAGCCTGAGTTTGCCGACAATGTGTTTGTAGCTGGCGATGCTGCCAATGGTGCAAGCCTTGTCGTAAGAGCCATGGCAAGCGGTCGAAAGATTGCTGCCCAGGTAGATAAATATCTGAACAAATAATATCGGTTATTTTTAACTATAAGTAGCGGGGAGACGGACCTTGAGATGAGGTTTGCCTCCCCTTTTTCGTTCCAGTACTCTGCTTATGGTTTTGGAACTTTGGCATCGAAGGTGAAAAACATCAGATAGTCGCCATCGCCATCCATCACCACCTCGTTGTCCAAAGCCTCGTTGAGTCCGCCCTGCCACCATTCCTTATAGGGATAAGGCTTCCATTTGAGTCCCTCGGCAGAAAGCCTCGTACAGCCAAAGTTGAAGATACTCACCTGTTGCCGCGCAAAGGTCTCGAAAGACTGAAGCCCTGAAGCTGGAACAAAATATCCGGTGTCGGTAATCATCGTCACGTCGAGCCCCCACTCTCGCATATATCGCATGATCAGCGAGATGTTGCAGAGCGTATGGTCTTCTCGCTTGCCCGTACATCCCAAGTAGGCAATGCGCCTCATTCCTTGCTTCATACAAAATCGCGTGGCCTTCGTCTGATCGTTGTCATCCTGTTCGTCCACCAAATGCACCAAGTCGGCATAGCGTCTCTTGAAGTCATCAGGCAGCGAATCGCCATCTCCCACAATAGCATCAGGTGTCCCGCCATGCAGAATGTAATGCATACCTGCACCATCGCAGCACACCAGATATTTGGCATGCTGCAGTATCGACAGCGCCACAGCATGAGAGGGATAATCTCCATCGCATAGGACCACAGCATCGAAACTGGAAACTGCAGTAACAAGAGGCAATTTATCTTTCTTCATTTTCCGATTCTTTTAATTTCTATGACACAAGTCTTATGTTTCTGTAGCACAAGTCTTATGTTTCCTGTTACACAATTTTTTAAATTCAGTTGAAGTCTTTTTGATTTCAGTTGCAAAAGTACAATTTTTCCTCATAAACAAACATGCCTGCCCCACGTTTTTCAGCCATTTTTCTATATTTGCTATATTTGTGCCACTTGGCGCAGTGGCGCAAAATGGCCGTTCGTTCATCTCCAGGATGTGTTCAGATAAGATTTCTCCAGTATTAAGCGACCGTTTCTTTGGATTGTAAGGTTGATAACACATGTATAGCATTTGTAACTATCAGTTCTCCATATGGGTGCTAAGTAGGAGCCAACAACAGCAACCATATAGTTTAATCTTTCTTAAAAAACTCATGTCTCAATAACAACGTCCCTACATTTCTGCTATATTTGCGCTAAAATATTAATAAAACCTACCGAACGCCTATGCAACACTTCACCCATCATTTGAAAATTCGATTGCTTTTGCAATTCTTACTAACATTGTTTTCAACAAGCAGCTTGTTTGCTCAGCACTCTATCACGTCAGTGATTAATCTGCCCCAGGCTGGCGACAGGCTCACCTTGCAGGAGGTGACAGGCATCTCACCCGGTCCATCGGGCGAAAACGCAACTTGGGATTTCAGCCATTACGAAGTAGTAAGGAACGATTTGCCACGCCACTTCGTTATGGATTCTTTGGGCTATATCCGCAAGGAAATCGGGCAATATGAGTATTATTCGGTCTCAGGAGACAGCGTCCTGCTTCGTGCCAGTCGTACATCTAAGGAAATGATGCGCTACTGGCAACCCATGCTGTTCATGCGCTATCCTATGCATTATGGTGACTCTATCAAGGGAATTTTCCGTGGCGATGGTGCTTACTGCAAACGCTATCACCTACACAGGGAGGGCGATAGGGTTGTGAAAGCAGACGCATGGGGTTGCATCCTGCTGCCTGGAGATAGAAAAATCAAGAATGTAACCCGTCTCCATTCCACAACTACCTACGAGACTTTGATGTCGGGCATGGATGCCAAGCGCGGTGACACGGCAACGGCAAGGCATGAAGTCATAGAGAATTATTGGTGGTACGCTGAGGGTTGCCGACATCCTGTGTTTGAGTACGCGAAACACACAAGCTATTCCGCAGGTCAGGCCGTAGGTCGGGTCAGCACAGCATACTGCGTTTCCATCGACGGCACCTTGGATACACTGATTCAAGCAGACTCAGAGGCATCCCCAAGTGCTGAGGAAAATCCAGAAGGGCTTCCCATCCATTACACCCTATCACAGGAAGGTAATGTGTTGCACCTGCTCTATACAATCGATACTACAGCCAATGTAACCTTTCGTATTGCCACTCCGTCTGGAATGCTTATTCGTAGAGAATCACATGAATGCCCGGGTGGAATTCAAAACAATATCACCTTCGACTGCACAGGTTTCCGCGCAGGTAGCTATATACTCCACATTGAAGTGGACGGACAGTTAGTTTCAGAAAAGTTCAACGTCAAATAACCCCATCGCCATGAGAAAATTTATCCTATTGCTTTCACTCCTCGGTTCACTCGCACTGTCCACTCGGGCAGCTGACGAATACACACTCAACCTGAGTCCCGTCTCCCCCCAGTCGCCCACGGTTGCGGCAATGGCACGGCAGATAGAGTACCCCGTGAGTCCTTACACGGGCATTCCAGACATATCAATCCCGCTATACACAATAACGTGCGGCAATATCAACGTACCCATCACCCTAAGCTATCACGCCTCGGGCATCCAGGCGAGCCAGGAATCCACCCGTGTGGGCTTGGGGTGGAGTCTGAATGCTGGTGGTATGATAGGACGCACCATCATCTGCGGCGACGACCTGGGCGAGCACAGCTATCCACCTTACCATGCCGGCTACCTACAGATGCCCAATATTCGGACACTGAACGACATCACTACAGACTACTGCATAGGCGGTGACCTCATCGCCGACTCCGAGCCCGACCTTTTCTTCTTCTCACTTCCCCATGGTGGAGGTAAGTTCATGTTCTCAAAAAGTAAAAGTGGACAGCCCGTCCCCGTGCTGGTTAATAAACAATCGTGCAACGCTCGCATCAACTACATTCCATCCACACACAAGTTCAACATCACTGATGACCAAGGCACGACTTACGTCTTCAGTACCATAGAGAACACAAAAGTATTCTCATGCACACAAGAAATTATGTCCAGATCTGAGTTGGAAACAGACATCGACATCACCAACAGAGATAGCAGGAGGGACTTTAATACTTCCGAATATCCCGACTACACCTCGGCCTGGTACCTCGACCGCATTGTTTCGCAGCAGGGCGATACCATCTCTTTTGAGTATGAGCAAGAGTCCTATCAGTTACCACTACAGTTCTCGTGCATGGTATTCAACATCACGAAGACACAAGTGAGCGGCTACGCAGACCTATCCAAATGTCCAAAAGGAAAAAGGTACACGAAAACAAAAAGCGTACTCTCTTCCCCACGTCTTACTGCCATTAAATGGCACCACGGAAAGGTACGCCTGGAGTATTCCAAGCGAGAAGACCTCCAATGGTACAAATTCAGTGATTCTGCTCCCTGCAAGATTGATAGGATAATCATAGAGGATGTCTCTGGTGCCCCAATCAAAGACTACAGGCTGGAACAAAGCTACTTCGACGGTGGTACGAATTCAAACGTTCCCCATCTTTACAAACGCCTCAGACTGGACGGTCTGAGGGATGCGCTCGTGGATGGTTATGCTTATGGATTCCGATACCAAGGTGGTACGCTACCGGCAAAGAACACAAAAAACACCGATAGCTGGGGCTTTTATAATGGTGCGAACTACGGGACAGATTTCTACTCAGAGGCAGATCTTGACGACAAACATTACAGCGGCGCTGACAAAATAACCAGAGCGGGTAATGCCCTACTTGGCACCCTTATCAGTGTAACACAACCTACAGGAGGTGAAACATGCTTTGAACAGGAACCCAACACCTATGAGAGACCACCTTATTGGGAGGATTGCGACAAGTATCATGTTGTGTCCACATTCTATGGTGACCCTGCAGACGATACCTATTCCGTATATGAAGACTATCCACAGGAAGAGAGTGACACGCTGACCTTTGATAAAAAGACAGAAGTATCTCTTTCCTTCGAGTACGAGTACGTAGGACGAACACCACTTAAGCCTGGATCCATTTGCGTGGACGACCCTGCCAGACCCCTTTTTGTCATAAGAGACATAAGCGGGAAATACCTTTACAAATTTTCCATTCCAAGTAGCATCTTAGGGAAATCGAGTGCCACTGGTCCCAATCAGAAAATCTATCTAAATCCTGGAACTTATGTGTTTTCGTCCATGCATCAAGAAGCTGCATGGGATATCGGTGCAGACATGACTATCAAGTTCAAGGGACGTTCCTTACAGCCGGCACAAACGGTTAATGCTGGCGGCATAAGAACCCGCCGCATTGTTGGCGAGCGCACCGTGTCATACTCATACGAGAATTCTGTAAAACTCATAGAGCCTGTACAGGCATACCCCTTCCATATTGACGTGACTAGCATGTCGGGAAACCATAACGGTAAAGCCCGCGTCGACTACTTCGTGCAATTGTCGGAGTGTGCCCATCCTCTGGCTACACTCACTGGAGGAAACATCTTCGGCTACGGAGAGGTGACTGAGACCTTCGCCGATGGTACAAGCAAGGTATACACCTATTCCAACAAGCAGGAGGAAGCAAACCCACAGCAGCCTTTCATGCACACCACGCCAAATTACGGCAATGGTCTGTTAGAAAGCATTCTCACACTGGACAGCCTTGGCAACGACGTGCAGCTACAGGAATATAACTATACCTACAAAATCTCACCCGACACAGTCCATGCTTTCCACTACTCCTTCCACGGGAGTACTCCAATACTATACAATTATAATATTCATTGGCCCGTACAAGCTTATTCGCACACTTTAAACTATATGGACAGATACAATGAATACTCAGCCAACTTTTACGATGATGATTGTCGGCTAAGAAATTCGGAAACCTCCGTTGGCAATCAGCACCTTACGAAGACTTACCACTATGCCGACGACCGAACCGATGCTGTTTCACAGGAGATGCGGTCGAGGCACATGGTGGGCATGCCCGTTGAGACGTATCTGTCCACAGACAAGGGCATCATTCGTGGGCAAAAAAACACATACAGCCTGAACGAAGGAAAAATTGTAACCAGCGACGAAGCTATACTCCAGACATCCGTCCCCCTCGCTGCCAATGACTGCAATGGTAAATTCACACAACATGTGCGGTACAGGAACTATACCCTGGGCGGCAACCCCATGTATGTAGACAACGGTATTATGGGGAAGGTGTTTCTGTGGAGCTATGCCGACACTTATCCCGTGGCTGAGATTGACGGCATCACCTACGGCGAAGTAAGGAGGATTCTCAGCGATGGGTTCATTGCGGCTCTCACCTCGGCCAGCAAACCGACAAAGGAACAACTGGCTACCGTCCGTGCTTTACAAAATTCCCTACCACATGCCAACGTGACGACATATACCTACGATACTGCAAGAGGTATGACAAGCATATGCAGCCCCAACGACGTAACACAAAAATACGAATATGATGCAGGCGGCAAACTCATCTGCGTGAAGAATAATGCTGGGAAAGTGCAAGAGCGTTACGCATATACCTTCAACAAATTCCAATCGGGTTCTCCAAGCAGTATTACCACCATAACTATGCTTGATGACACGGGCACGGGAAAGCTGGAAAAGGTGCAATATTTCGATGGGTTTGGAAGACCCGTGCAAATGGCCTACAATGGTGTTATGTTAGGTAAGGATGGCACCAATACCACCAACAGAACACAATCCGACTACGACGCACTTGGCAGGGAATGGCGCACATGGCTTCCCATCGCCGGAACGAGTCTTGGTTATGCCTCAACCGTCACTTCTATGGCAAGAGATAGAAAAGCATATTACTCTAACGTATATGATGCTCTGAGCCGCCCCACTTTTGTATCTTCCCCTGGTGAGGACATGCAAGGCAAAGGCAAACGTAAAGAGTATGGAACGAACGACGGAAACTCTGTAAAAAAGTATAGATTTTCATCTGGCGGGATTGTCGGAAACTCTTTCTATGAGAAGGGTGAGTTGCGCATGGAGCGAATAACTGACGAGGAGGGCGCTACGCTCGAGACATACACAGACCTTCTGGGCAATAAGGTGCTGGAACGTCATGACGGAGACAATGATACCTATTATATATACAATGATGCAGGCTTGCTGACCTATGTACTACAGCCTATGTTCCAGGAGGAAGAAGATCTTGACAAGTTTTCTTTCCGTTATACCTATGACGACCGTGGTCGTATGGTTTCGAAGATCCTGCCTGGTTGTGGGTTAGTTTCGTACACCTACGATGAAGCCAACCGTGTTATCTCTATGCAGGACGGCGAGATGAGGAAGAAGGGCAAAGTTCGCCACTATGAATATGACAATCAGGACAGGCTGGTGACGCAATACACGGACGGCATTGGGGGCAAGACCTACGAGATACACAACTACTATGACGGTGACTACAGCTTCGTACCTTCAGGATTACCCAATTGTAAGGACAACTATTCCAGCAGTGCGAACGATGCCAACCTGGCCAGGGGGCTGCTCTGTGGCACCATCCAGCGAAGTAGCAACGGCACCGAGCTGGTGTCAGCCCTGTACTATAATGAAGATGGCAAGCTTTGTGACAAGGTCATCAGTCAATTGGACGGACATATTCGCCGAGAGTCTTATTGCTTCAACTTCACCAACAAACTTACAAATTATAACACTTATGACTATATGGATGGAAAGGAAATCCTCAACACAAACAATCTTACTAAATACTGTAGCTACTCAGGGCAATTGTACCAAAAGGGAATTACTATCGGATATAATGGCAAGAAAGAATCCTATACGACAAGTCCCTATGCTTACGACAATTATGGACGCATGACAACGAGCGCAGATGGAGGAGTACTCCAGCACTTGGAATATGACATACGTGACCGCCTGACCAAACTGTCCTCCCCGACCTTCACCGAGGAACTTTTCTACACTAAGGGAAGTTCTCCACGATTTGACGGCAATATCTCTGAAGTGAGATGGAAAACCTTGAATGATTCAATCTCCTATGGCGCTGATGCTTACAGAAGCTACGAATTCTGCTACGACGGCCTCGGTCGAATGACTGCAGCACAATATGGTCTCCATGCCAGCGGCAAGACGTACGAAGATGACTATTCTGAGTCACTTAGCTATGATGCTAATAGCAACATCAAGAGCATCGTCAGGATGGGATACGTGGACGAAAATGACACCCATTTTGGTGAGGTGGACCATCTGCTAATAAGCCATAACGGCAACAAACTCGCCCATGTGGAGAGTCAAGGCAACCCCTGGGCACAAACTCCTCATTTCACGAAAACGAAAGATGAAACAGAGGAATATCGTTTCAATGCCAACGGTGCGTTGACAATAGACAGGAACAGGGGTATTGTCTCAATACAGTACGATAATCAGGGACATCCTTGTCAAGTACTGTTCCGTGACGGAAGCTATACCCAGTACGTGTACGCCGCCGATGGAACCAAGTTGCGTGTCACTCATGGCAAAGCTGTTCCTGGCCAGACTTTGGCTTGGGGAGAAACAAAGATGTTAACAGCCGACAAGATACAGTCGGTCAACACGACCGACTACTGGGGCAACGTGCTCTATGAGAACGGTCGTTCTACCACCGTGCTGAGCAATGGTCGCTATATTCTTCTGAACCAAGACAGTACGCTGACATGGTGCAGCGTGGAGAAAGACCACTTGGGAAGCAACCGTGTGGTGAGAGAGGAAACATCAGGGATTAATAGGTTGCAGATAAATCACTATTATCCCTTTGGCAACACTTTCGGTGAGTACAACCATTGCGATGAGATCCCCGGTCTTCAGCGCTACAAGTTCAATGGCAAGGAGTTGGATCTCGTGCATGGTCTGCGCCTCTACGACTATGGAGCAAGAATGTATGACCAAATACTTGGCTGTTGGACAAGTGTGGACCCAATGGCTGAGAAATATTATCATATCAGCCCGTATGTGTTCTGTGCTGATAATCCGGTAAACATTATTGATCCTGACGGAAAAGTGTTACAAATAGATGGTGACTGGAGAACAAGGATGACTATATTGAAGGAATTACAACGATTGACAAATGACAATTTACATATCGACAAACAAGGATATGTAACTTTGTATGGTAATAAAAGATGGGATAATAGACATAAAAAACTTACTTTAGGAACTAATTTAGTTCGTGACATAATTTCACACAAAGGAAAAATGACAATTCATCTCTCTAATGATGAAAATCAAGAATATCCTAATCGTAACTCCTCGATACCTGGTAGTGATGTCTATTTTAATCCTATAAGGCGCACACAAGTAACCGTTGCTGACAAAAATGGAAATGCTTCATCTTTTAACAATATGCCGTTTTTGGCTTTAGGACATGAAATGATACATGGATTTAGAGACATGAATGGAGTATCTGTAGATATCAAAATTAAACAAATTTACGCAAATCGAAATTATTTAGGAGTTATGTATAAAAAGTGTGCTCCTGTAGAAGAACTTGTAACAACAGGAATTATAGGAAACTATAAATATACAGATAACAAGTTACGTAAAGAACATGGTTATGCAATAAGACTTTTTTATTAACAATAATATCAAAAGTATGCAAAAGATAACACTATTTTTTCTTTTATTCTTTTTTGCAAGTTGCCAAATGAATAAAAAGGCTGGAACGAATCCATTGTCAACAGATGCCGTTTCTACTGATATGTCTTGTGAGATGTTCTATTTTATCGTGCAAAGAAAGGTTTATCAAGTTACATATAATGGGAAAGACTCTATACGAACCCTTTGTGGTAGTGCCAAATATGATATGTTTAATTTGATAGACAAAAGAAAACTAACATCTACTACGATAAATTTTGATACGATATTCTTGGATCGTTCTAAAAAGTTAACGGATAGTCAAATCTTACAATTAAACAAATGTGTATCCCGTGTAAAGACATTAGGCAAAGTTCCTAAACCAAGGGTTGACATTAAAGATGGTTGGTATGTTTACTTATCTGTAGGAAAACTTGCCATTTATGAGTTTAAGTTTAATCTGGAAAGAACTCAAGAACTTAAGGACATATATGAACTGTTTGTGACGTTGAGGAAATACTCACCGATAGAATTCGACACAAACTGCAATGGCTATGTAATGGAAAATGGATATGAATACTTATGAAAAAAATATTTATACTATATGGTGGTTTATAGAGGCAATTCTGTGGAGTGTATATTATATAAATGGAATTTATATATCTGCATTATTGTTATTATTATGCTTGACCTTTTATAGTGAATCCATTGTTATAAAAAATATCAGGAATTGCCTTTTGTTGTTTTTTTCTGTAGGTTTCTTTATATTATGGTATTTAATTTTCATCTCCTGTTATACAGGAAAAATTGGAGAATGGATTTTTATTGGTGCTACTATTAATTTGTTTGTCTCACTTTTTGCATCCTTTCCCAAATATAAGGAGAAAGTGTTTAATTTTCTATTAATAATATTCATATTGTTATTAATGCCTATCATTTAAGCAATTATGACAGAAATCAGATGTCGGATGAAAACAGCACAATATGGTCTCTATGCCAGCGGCAAGACGTACGAAGATGACTATTCTGAGTCACGTTCAAAAGAAGCAACATGCATTGGAATATGTTCCAATACTATTTAAATCAAAGCAAACAAAAAATAGCTTAGCCCATTCACACAGAGTTAGCCCAGTCATCTACTGAAATCAGGAAAAGTCATCACGTACAACTATGTAACTTGCCCACTGCGATGGGCAAGTCTACCCATAACGTTGGGCAACTTTGCTCATCCTTATGGGCAAAGTTGCCCAACGCAGTGGGCTGACTCTGATAAAGCCTTCCGCTAACTTCTGATAAAGCCTTCCGTGAAAAGGTGTGGCTATGCTTTAACGAAGAAAACAACTCGGTTGAGAGATAAATACAAAAAAATAGGCTTACACCTTTCGGGATAAGCCTATCGTGTTCTCTTGCTTATTATTTTTATTCCTCACCGTTGTCCTCGTCCTCAGCATTCTCAGGAATCTCAAGCAATGGCAACTGTCTGTTGATAGCTGCATTGAATGAGATGATGGTCTCACTGCGTGACAAACCCAATGGCTGCAACTTGTCGTGGATGATCTCCAACAAGTGGTGGTTGTTGCTGGCATAAATCTTGATAAACATATCCATGCCGCCTGTCGTATAATGACATTCCACCACCTCAGGAATCTTCTTCAGCTCGTCTACAACGTGGTCGAACTGCTCTGGATTCTTAAGATACAGACCTACATAAGCACATGTCTCATAACCAATCTTCTCGGGATCGATGATGAATTGAGAGCCCTTGATGATGCCAAGATTTGTCAACTTGGCCACTCTCTGATGGATGGCAGCACCGCTCACATTGCATGCTCGTGCCACTTCAAGGAATGGGATGCGTGCGTCTTGTGATATCAGTTTCAATATCTGCCTGTCCAGGTAATCTAATAACTGCTTTGCCATAAATTAAGTTTAATTTGGGTGCAAAGATAGTACATTAATTTAAGAAACGCAACTTTTTGCGCATAAATAATTATAAATTAATATTATTTACTCTTTTCTACGGCAGAATAGTTAACACGAAGCACTTTTGCCTGTCGTAAAGCCTGCTTGACATCCATCACTACACCCATGGGAACCTGACGGTCGGCGCGGATGGAAACTGTCATCTGCCGCTGGTCTTCAGCCGACATACGACGCTTCTCTGCCAACACATAGTCCATCACCTCGGCAGGTGTGGCGAGTTTATCATTGAGCTGAACGCAGACTCCACTTGAATCGGTCTCTACATTCGAGACTCCCGGCAAGGACTGTACTGGTTTGCCTATATAGATGTAAGACACAGCCGACTTCTTGGTCAGTCGGGTGAGCTGCTTGCCTTGTGGGGCGCGATAGTCAACCTTGAGCGTTACCTGGCGCATGTGGGTGACGATCATAAAGAAAAACAATACCGTGAATATCAAGTCGGGCAACGAGGAAGTGTTGAGTCCCGGCATCTCGTGCTCACGACGTCCGAACATGCTCATAATTCGCCCCCTTTCTTCTCTTCGGCATCAGCACTCACACTCTTGTCCTGGAAGGTGCGGGCATGAGCATACGACTCGGTTATGCGCTGCGGACACAGGTTGCGAACCCTATCCTTCTGGGCTTTCGACAACAGGGCAAAAGTCTTGCCATATTGCTTGCGGGCATATTCGTCACGCAACTGCGAATAGGCCATCATCAACTGATTCTGTACCTGGAAATAAAGATCATAGCTTGCCTCGCGGTCACTCTCAATTGAGATAAGATGACGGCTGCCCAAACGATGCACGAATTTCACCACCTCACCCTGCAGTCGGTCTACAGGGAAAGGCTTGTCGTTCAAGAGCAACAGATGGTCGGATGTGACGTGAAGTTCAAGGAGTGTGGCCTTGTCGACAACCGAAACCTGCTGTTGGTGCTGTGGCTCAGGGGCTGGCAACTGGCGCAGCAAACCCTTGTCCACATCCATCGATGTGGTGACAAGGAAGAATATCAACAGCATAAAAGAAATGTCGGCTGTAGATGTGGTATTCAGTCCCGGTACTCCATGTGGTTTACGCAGACGCTTCATTTCTTTCGTTCTTTACGCACATAACGGGTTACACCAAAGAGCACTACACCTATGGCTGCTATCAGCAATATGACTGAGGCGAGGACAAACATATCACTCAGTTTCAGCCAGAACCAGTCGTTGTAGTCATTGCCGTTGACCAACATCGGAGTGGAAGAACCTACGGCGAAGCCTATGACGAGCAAACCAAAAGTTGAAAACCATGTGATGCGGGCTATCTTGCGGGCAGGCACACCATTGACTACAGCGTCCTGACGACTGCCCGAACGATGGCTTCGCCATGCCGAGAAGCCTATCATGCATAATGCCAACAGAAGGACTAACACCATAAGCACGATGAGCACATCGGTGAAAAGAGGGGCATTGAAGTCGGGGTTCTCGTCGAATGGCAGGTCGTAGCCCACCAGATAGAACAAGGCGAAAACCACCGCCGACACTCCTACCAGAATGTACAACAGTCGCTGCGAGAGCCTTTCGGTTCCCCAGCTCTTAAGATGCTTGATTTTCATGCTTATACTTGGCTATTATGTCCATCAAGGTGATGGACGATTCTTCCATCTGACTGATGATATGCTCTATCTTTGACAGGATGTAATTGTAGAACACCTGAAGAATAAGGGCTACGATGATACCGAAGATGGTAGTGATAAGCGCCACCTTCATTCCCGATGCCACAATGGTAGGACTGATGTCGCCTGCCTGCTGTATCTGGTCGAAAGCCATCACCATACCGATGACCGTTCCCAAGAATCCGAGCGAGGGAGCCATGGCGATAAACAGCGTTATCCACGAACAGCCTTTCGAGAGGTTGGCAGCCTGTACCGTGCCGTAACTGGCAACCGAACGCTCCACATTCTCCAGACTGTCATCTACATGCATCAGTCCCTGATAACAGATAGAGGCTACCGGTCCGCGTGTGTTGCGGCACAAGTCCTTGGCTTCCTCCACCTTTCCTTCTGCCATGCGGCTGTCGATGTCGAGCATGAGCTGCTTGGCATTGATTTCTGAAAGACTGAGATAAAGTATGCGCTCTATGCAGAACGCCAAACCAACCACCAGGGCAATGGCCACCAACGACATAAAGCCGGCATTGCCTTCTACAAACTTGGTCTTAAGAGCTTGATGAATTCCCATTGATTCTTCCTGCGCCATCAATGGCATAGAAGAAGCAACAAGGGTGAATGTCAATATTGCCAAACGTGCAATAAAAGGATTTTTCTTCATATATACCTTATATTATATATGTATATGCGGAAAGAGGGGGATTCGAACCCCCGATTCCCTTTAGGGGAATACACGCTTTCCAGGCGTGCCTCTTCAGCCACTCGAGCACCTTTCCTTTTGTCTGCGAGCACCTTGACGGGCTTCGGTGTGCAAAAGTATCGCTTTTCGGGCAAATAAGCAAAAAAGGCTTCCTATTTTATATTTCTTTAACTGACTCTACTTTTGCCACACCAACTTGCAGCACTGCCTACAGTCCTTTCACCACCTCGCTGCCAAAGATACGGCTTACATTGGCATTGGTGGCTGCCGCCAATTCGTCCTCGCTCACCTGATAGGCTGCTGCCAGGGTGCGCATCACGTCGACAACATAGGCACTCTCGTTACGCTTTCCTCTATGTGGAACTGGTGCCATATAGGGGCTGTCGGTCTCGAGTACAAGGCGATGAAGCGGAACCACAGCAGGAAGGTCTTCGCGCAGATGACTGCTCTTGAAAGTGGAGACACCGCCTACTCCCAACACGAAACGGTCGAAAGACAGCAATTCCTCAGCCTCGCGCTGATTGCCCGTGAAACAATGAAAGACGCCTCCCGGCAACTCTTTCTCGTAAGAGCGCAAGAGATGAACCATCTCGTTCTGCGCCTTGCGACAATGTATCATGAGGGGAAGACGGGTTTCCACCGACCACTTCACCTGTTCCTCGAAAGCCTGCAACTGTTCGTGCTCAAACTCACGGCTCCAGTAATAGTCAAGCCCCACCTCGCCTATAGCAATGAAGTCGGAAACTGTTGTGTTGACTGGCACGCGATGCTCATCGAGGATTTGACGCAGCTCGGCAAGCTGTTCTTTCCAGTCGGACTTCACCTCCTCTGGATGGAGTCCTATCATGGGATAGGCGTAACCGGGATATTGATGACTGAGGCTGAGCACAGCCTTCGTAGTCTTCACGTCTATAGCCGGCAGGAACACCTTGCCCACTCCTGCTTCGCGGGCACGGGCAAAAGCCTCAGCTCTGTCTTCGTCGAACTCCTCGGCATCGAGATGCGTATGTGTGTCGATAATCTTTATCATTTTTTATTTGCGGTCTTCTCGCTGTTCGATTAATATTTGCGCTTCATCATGCGCTGGGCATACTTCTGCAGTTCTTCCTTACGCTCTGCCGGAACCTGGACTGCATCTAAGTATTTCTTGCTCTGCTCAAAGTAGTAGGCTATCTTGGCTTGCGCCATCTTGTCGATACCGATCTCATTATACAGACGTGTTACGGCAGCGATTTTCTCCTCGCGGTCGAAAGACTTGGCATTAACCCACTTCTCCAACTCCTGTCGCTGTGCCTCATTGGCATGACTGAACGCATTGATGAGCATGAATGTTTTCTTGTTGGAGGTGATGTCGCCGCCTATCTTCTTGCCGAAGACCTTGGAGTCGCCATAAACGTCGAGATAATCATCCTGTAACTGAAAAGCCAGACCTATCTGTTCGCCAAACTTATACAGATTATCAGCATCCTCGGCAGGGGCATCAGCCAGGATGGCTCCTATCTTGAGCGCACAAGCCAACAGGACGCTTGTCTTCAGTCGAATCATCTCGATGTATTCCTCTTCTCGCACATCGTCACGGGTCTCGAACTCCATGTCGTACTGCTGTCCCTCGCCAATCTCGAGCGCCGTAGTGGTAAAGAGGCGAAGAACATCTGCCAGATGACGGCTGTCGCATTGTGCCATTCGCTCATACGCCAGCACCAGCATACTGTCACCAGACAGGATGGCAGTATTGGAATCCCATTTCTTGTGCACCGTCTCATGACCACGGCGCAAATCAGCCTGATCCATCAGGTCGTCGTGCAGGAGTGTGTAGTTATGATAGGTTTCCAAAGCGATGGCATTCATCAGGATTTTATCAGTATCTTCCTTGTAAAGATTGTAGCCCAGAAGCATCAATACGGGGCGAATGCGCTTGCCACCCATCGACAAGACATAGCGGATAGGTTCGTAAAGCGACTTCGGAGTACGCTCGTAGGGAAGCGCATCTAAAAAGGCATTCACCTGAGTCAGTAGTTCATCGGCTGTCTTCATAATTGTTCGTTTTTTTATAATGGTTGAGTGATTATTTCTATCAATGTTGAGTGATTATTTCTATCAGAGTATTATAAAGGGATACTTGAGCCTAATAAAGAAATGCAGGGTCAGAGCTGGAAGACGACAGGCACTGCCACCATCGTGCGACACACCTTGTTGTGGTCCATACCAGGTTTCCACTTTGGCATCATCTTCATTACGCGCAGAGCCTCCCTGTCGAGTAAGGGGTCTACCGAAGTGCTCACCTTCACGTCAGACACAGTTCCGTCTTTATTGACAATAAACGAAACCACCACCATGCCTTGTATCTTGCGCTGCTGAGCCTGACGCGGATATTTCAGATTCTTGGTAAGCCACTGCATGTATGCCGACCAGCCTCCGGGAAAGACGGGAATCTGCTGAACCACGGTAAAATTGATAGGAGCCTCAGGCTGTGCCGATGTGTTTGTGTTGTCGACTGGCGTTTCGGGAGCAGCTTCCTTCACATTGGCGCCATCCACGGCTCCTTCTCCGTCTCCTATCACAAGTTCGCTGGTTGTAGTGCTGATTTTCTGCGCTGCTGGTTCTGCTTTCTGTTCTGCCTTCACCTCTTGTGTAATGGCCTTGGATGCAGGCTTCGAGGCAGCCTCTGCCGAAACCATGTCCTTGGAGTCTGGAGGCAGCGAGAGCTCCAAGTCCTGCGACAGGTCTTCTATATCGTTCGACAAGTCATAATCGTCGGGCTGACTCGTATACTGCAGGCCTACGAAGATAAAGGAAAGGGTAAGCAACAGCCCAAGCAAGAAAAATGTTACCCGCTTGTCCTCCAACTGTGCACTATGAGATTTCTTAATTTCCAATTCCTTATTCCTTTATTCTACTAAACTTTATTCGCTTCTTTCAAAAAACGACGCCATGATGCGGTGTGAACTTTTTGCAGAATCGCTTCCATATAGAGCATGGCTTCTTATCGTATGCAAAAGTAGCCTTTTTAAAGGTAATAGCCAAATTTATTCTTTCTTTTTTTTGTATTGTCCATGAATTGGACATACTTTACATAAACAGACGGCATCACTACAATAAAAAAGAAAAAATGGAGTTATTCTTTTGTATTGTCTTCGATTTGCATTATCTTTGCAGAAGAAAAAGCGGCACTCGGCAATCTGAAAGTAAATTTTCATTGCGCTCGTTTGCATTATCTTTAAATAAGAAAAAGCTGCACTCGGCAATTTGAAAACAAGTTTTCATTGCGCTCGTTTGCATTTTCTTTGCATCCAAGAATAAAATAATAGGAATGAGAAAACTTCTTCTTTCTGTCCTTTTGGCACTGTCGGCAACTATGGCTGTTGCACAGGAAAGCCAAACGGGATACAACTTTCTTCGCCTGCCGGCAAGTGCGCACGCTGCAGCTTTAGGTGGCGACAACATCACCCTCATCGAGGATGATGAAGCCCTCATTTTCCATAATCCAGCTCTGCTCTCATCGGTAAGCGACAAGACCATCAACTTGGGATATATGAACTATATGTCGGGAGTCAACGCTGCTTCGGCAGCCTTCAACCGCATAGTGAAGGACAAGGCTTCATGGGCTGTATCGGCACAATATGTTGACTATGGAAAGATGAAACAGGTGGACGAGAACAATGTACAGATGGGCGAGTTCTCTGCCAAAGACATTGCTGTGGCTGGCTATTTCTCCTATATGTTGGGCAAGAACTTTGTCGGCGGAATCACTGCCAAGTTCATCACCTCTTATATCGGCGACTACAACTCAATAGGAATGGGCGTTGACCTGGGAATTAACTATTACGACCCTGATCATGAATGGTCGATTTCTGCCGTCGCCAAGAACTTGGGCGGACAGTTGAAAGCCTACGATGAGGAATACGACAAAATGCCTATCGACCTGCAGATGGGTGTAAGCAAGCAGTTCCCCAACATGCCTTTCCGCCTCTCCCTGACACTTGTCAACCTGAACAACTGGGATGTCAACTTCAAAGAACACCTTGTGGGAGGCGTCGAGATTCTGCTTTCCAACATCTGGATTGGCGCAGGCTACAATTTCAGACGGGCCAGCGAGATGAAGATACAAAACTCCGACGACTCCTCAAGCAGTCATGGAGCTGGACTCTCTTTAGGTGCCGGCCTCAACCTGGAGCGTTTCCATCTCAACTTGGCTTATGGCAAATATCACGTCAGCAGCAACAGCCTGCTTGTCAATTTGGCTTACAGCCTCTGATACGTTCCGACAACTATTCTCTATCAAGTAAATATCACAAAAACAACATACACAGATTTATGAAGAAAATTACAATAGCCATTGATGGTTTTTCGTCATGTGGCAAAAGCACTATGGCCAAGGACCTGGCCAAGGAAATAGGTTACATTTATGTTGACACAGGGGCCATGTACCGTTCGGTCACTCTCTATGCGTTGCGCCACGAGCTGTTCGATGCAGACAATCAGGTGAAGGTAGATATGTTGGAGAAAGAAATGACCAATATCCACATCAGTTTCAAGTTCAACAACGAGACTGGTCGTCCCGACTGTTATCTCAACGGCGAACTCGTAGAGAAAGAAATACGCTCTTTGGAAGTTTCCAACCATGTAAGTCCTATAGCCGCCGTCCCATTTGTTCGCCAGGCTCTCGTTGCTCAGCAGAAACTGATGGGACAGGAGAAAGGCATCGTGATGGATGGCCGCGACATTGGAACTACAGTATTCCCTGATGCCGAGTTGAAGATCTTCGTAACTGCCGACTCCAAGGTAAGAGCGCAGCGCAGATACGACGAACTGAAGCAGAAAGGTATGCCTGCCGACTTCGACGACATTCTGAAAAATGTAGAGGAAAGAGATTATATCGACACACATCGTGAGGTTTCTCCACTCAAGAAAGCCGACGATGCCATCACTCTTGACAACAGCCACATGACCATTGCCGAGCAGAAAGAATGGCTCATGAAGCAATATCAGAAGGCTGCTGGTTGTTGATAAAGACAGTAACGACTCAGCACCTCTATTAGCCACAAGCAATTACTTTAATAGTCAAGTGGGCTCAATTCAGTAATACTATACAAATTGTTTTCTGTTAGTTATAAATCTATGTTCTAAACTTTAGAACTTAAGTTCGATACTTTAGAACTCAAGTTCGATACTTTGGAACATAAGTTCTAAAGTTTAGAACATAGAATTTTATAGGCTAAAAGAACATTTATATAGTATAAGAGTAAGATTTCTTGTGGTTTGACGATTTTAGCTGACCCTCTTAGCGTTGTTTTTAACATGTTTGACCCGGTTGTTACTTATTTTATTTATCATTTACGTTGACTTACTTCATTTTAGTTATATTCATAGTTGACGACTTATGCAGAGTAATTACTAAAGGAGATTGAAGTGTAAAAATATCTTAAACAAAAAGTTTTCAGCGAAACATTGTGCCGTTTCACAGAAAATAATTTGGTCAAAATGTACCTTTTCTGTACATTTGCATGTAGAGATTAGAATATCAGAACAAGGTAGTAATGATATAGATTATAAATTTTGAGTTAATTACTGTTTTTTGAAGGTGGTGGGTCCTCGTGAGAAGACGTACCACCTGTTTTGTTTATATCAACTTCTTCCCCATTCACGAACTTATTACAGATGGTTCAAGATAAACTCACGGCATTCTTCCATCAGCCATTTGGGAGTACTGGTAGCGCCACAAATTCCCACTGTGTTTACATCCTTGAGCCAGTCGAGGTTGATTTCATTGGCACTTTCTATCTGATAACTGTTGGGGTTCACGCGATGACATTCCTTGAAGAGCACCTTACCGTTGGAACTCTTGCGTCCGCTCACAAAAAGCACGAGGTCGTGCTTGGAAGCAAAGCTGGCTATATTAGGCATACGATTGGCCACCTGTCGGCAGATGGTGTCAAAACTCTTGAAAGTGGCGCCCTCTACAATATGCTCCTGACAATACTCTATGATACGATGAAACTCGTCAAGACTCTTAGTCGTCTGGGAATAGAGATAGATATCGCGAGAGAAATCCAGTTTCTCCACATCCTGGAATTTCTCAATCACGATGGCCTTGCTGGCAGTCTGCCCCACCAGTCCCAACACCTCTGCGTGTCCATTCTTGCCAAAGATGACTATCTGCGCATCCGGATTGCTGGTATACTGCCGCTTGATACGTTTCTGCAACTGCAACACCACAGGACAGGTGGCGTCAATGATGTCTATATGGTTTTGCTCGGCCAGGGCATAAGTCTCAGGCGGCTCACCATGAGCACGCAACAACACCTTGACATGATGCAGTTTCTCCATATCCTCGTGGTTGATGGTGATTAGCCCGGCATGATGCAGTCGTTCCACCTCCATTCCGTTGTGTACGATATCACCTAAGCAATACAGTTGTCCACCTTTTTCGAGTTCTTCCTCAGCCTTCTTGATGGCAGTGGTCACACCAAAGCAGAATCCACTGCCATTATCTATTTCTATTTGCACGGTTCTTTCTTTTTTTTTAACAGAACTTGTTACTTTGCGTTCTTACTTATCTATTCCTATTTATCTGTTCTTAACAGACTCGTTTCTCTCACTTCACCTTTACCTTTACCACCACCTTGGCATTATCAGGATCGTTGGTTATCATGAGCACACGAGGATTCTTCGAACGCGACTTCTTCAGTTCGGATGCGACAGCAGTCACCTTGAGTTTAACCGTCTCTCCAGGCTGAATCTTCGACTTTTTGAGCGACACCTGAAGTCCCATGGTAAACATCTGCATACTTCTTATCTCGAGCACCGATTTGCCTTCATTGGTGATGAGGATTTCGCCCTTCACCTTTTTCTTGGTGCCGAAGTTACCAAGGTCGAGTGTGGTGGTAGATAGTTTCACCTTAGGCGCCTGTGCCATGTCTTCGGCTGTCAACTTCTCGAAGTTGGGTAAAAGAACTGCCGACACACCGATTTCCTTCTCGGGTGCTACCTTGTCACCAAGATGCGAGCCAAGATAGATGGAAGTCTGATTCAGTCCCAAGTCGCGCAACTTGCGTGAGTCCAACATAACAGTAATCACACCACTGTGGCGTGGCGCCAACTTGGAAGGCGACACCTGTGCGGTGAGATAGGGAGGCAAGTGCAGTACTACAGGCTGCAGCACCTCGTCGGTAGGATTCATGATGTGGATGCGCTGCACGGGGCGGTCGCCTCGGTTGATGTCATCAAACTCCAGGTCCTGTATGTCGGTTTTCAACTTGCCCAACTGATAGGCGTAATTGCCAGCAAAGTCGACCACTCTGTCCACCACCTTTCCACGCATAGTAAGCACGAAAGGCTGTTCGTCGGCATTGCTGAAGAGTCCAATCTGCTTGATGAACGTGCCCATTTGCTTGGCATCGAATGTTGCCCTGACCATAAACGAATCGCCCGGTGCTATGTCTCGCTCAGGAAACTCCACCTCTGTGCATCCGCAACTCTTGCGCACCTGGCTGATGCGCAAAGCCTTGTTGCCGGCGTTCTTCAAGGGGAATTCTGCCGTTACGGGATTTCTGAACAACACCTGTCCACAGTCGATTGTCTCCTGCTGCGTAGTTATTTTCTGCGCCGATGCCGAAACCGCCAACAGCGATACCAGCATCCATATACTCATTCTTTTCATCTGTTCACTTTGTATTTATCAGTTCGTATATTCTGTTTCTTATTCTACTTTCGGAATTCTAAGAGTCAGGGAGTTAAGACATCACTCCTTCACATTCAGCCTATAAGCCTCTGCCCTTCCGCCAAACTCAGGACTGTAGGCACACTGCGCCGCACAGGTTCCTGCCTGATATTCGCCTTTGCGGTCGATGTAATACTCCATCTCCACCACGTGCCTTCCTTTTGATAAACGGCCAAAGTAGAGATTTGTTGTATAATCCTTGGGTGCCACATAGCAACCCATGCTCCACTGATAGCCGCTCAATTGAGTGACGGGCTCCAAGCAGGCAGCGCGCTTATCCACCACTTGCACGAAGTCGTAGTCGCGGTCAGCTGTAATAGCAAGCACTACTTTTACCTTGTCGCCCACCTTCACGTTCTTGGCGTTCTCCACCTTTCTCACCACCTTGATGCCTGCCTCTGAGGCGGCTATCTCGGCAGAGAACTGCACAAACTGGGCGTATACTGCGCCCCAACTGGTGCCTTCGTTCTTCTTGTCAATCGTCAGCGTGTGTGGTGCGCCCTGCTTCGAGGTCTTCACATAGCCCAGTCCTGCCGTAGCCTGAGGCAACTGCAGTGGTTTGCCGTCTATACGGATAGTGGCATCGTCTGCCGACTTCTGCAGCAGTATTTCCTTACCATTGAGGAAGGCATAAACCGCATCAACAGTGTTGACTGGAGTATCCCAAGCCTGGGTGCGCTTCGACTGCAACAACCACAGCTTCATCTCGTCGATAGCTTGCTGAACGGTCAGATTCTCTGCGGCAAATGCCTTTCCAGCCTTTGTACCCAGCATCTCCGTTGCCTCGATAGCGGCCACCTGTGTAGGAATCTTATAGTCGCGCCAGCTATAGTAAGCATTGCGTGTGTCGAAGTATCTTCCCATTCCCGGTCTGCTTACCGAATACTCGGCTATGCTCTGCAGATAGTCGGCAGCCTTAGCCTGCTGTCCATTGCTTGCCAGCACCACGGCAGCTCTTGCCTTGCCATAGATGGTGAACTCACCGGTACGCTCTGCCATATTCTGCAGCAGATAAGTCGCTGCCGGATCAAGCTTACGTCCGTCGAGCGAGAGAATATATAAATAATGTATAGCCAGTTCGCTCGGGCGCACATTTCTCTTCTTCTCCGCCTCTTTCTTCATGTCCTTCACTTCTGCAGCAGCCTTTCGCTGCAGATAGCGCAGAGCAGCAGTCAGCATGTCTTTGGTCTCCTGCTGTACACCCACCATACGGTTCAGCCTAACCATCATCTCAGCCACCTCGGTAGTCATGTATCTGCTGCCTTCCATGCCTTTCCACCAGGCGAAGGAGCCGTCGGCAAGCTGAAGCTTACGCAACTTTGCCACCTCGTCGGTCAGTCGGTTCTGACACAGCGACTCATCCAGATATTCAATCAAAAGTTTTTTCTGCTCGCTCTCCCTGTCGGCATCCATCACCCAAGGTGTTTCGTTGAGCACAAGTTCGCGCAGTTCCTGATTCTTCTCCAGAACACTCTGCAGTGAGGTGCCAGCCTCGTCAGCCTTGCCACCCTTGGCTGCTCTTGCGCTTTCAGCCGAGGCTGCTTCCTGCTTCCACAACTTCACTACCTGTGCGATGACAGGACTCTGCTTCATGATGTGGCGGGCGATGCTGTTGCTGTAGATAGCCGACATCAGCGAGACGGCATTGTCGTCTTTTGCCTTGCTGAGCGATGGCAGCGCCTGAATCATCAGCCAACTTGGATTGTTGCTGTACTCGATAGTCACCTTGGCGCGTTCTGCCTGTGCAGCCTGTTTGCCTTCCTTGCCGGCAAAGAGCGAAGTGAGGTCGAAGTGCTTCTCTCCTTTCTCGGTCAGTGTGATGGGCAGGGTGCGTGTTACGAGCTCGCTGTTGCCTAATACGGGCAGATAGTGCTGCTCGCCGTCGCTATAGCCACGACCGGCTGCCACCACCTTATTTATATATATACCTTCTTTCAGCCCCTGCACGTCAAACATCAGCGATGTCGATCCGTTGGCTTCCAGGCTGTATTTCTGAGTCTGTTGCCACACCACCTTGTTGGTTTCGGGGTCAAGGATCTGCATACGAGCACTGCCGTTCACCTTCCTGTCTGAGTTGTTGAACACTCTGACAGCCACCACAGCCTTGTCGCCTTCGCGCAGGAAGCGTGGCATATTGGGCTGCACCATCACCGTCTTTTGTGCCACAGCCTCGGCGTCTATGACGCCATGACACATCTCTCTATTATGAGCCAGTCCCACAAATCTCCAAGTTGTGATGCTCTCAGGCAGGGTGAAACGTATGGCCACATTACCCTCATCGTCGGTCTGCAGGGCTGGATAGAAGAAAGCCGTCTCGTTCAAGTTCTCGCGTGTCTGCACCTGGTCGAGCATTTCTTCAGTCTTTGCCGCCTCAGGCGCAGAGCAGCCCACAGCGATTCCTCCGTCAGCCACATCCTCTGCCGCGCTCTCGGTAAGTCCCGACAGCTGTTTGGCGTTAGCATATCTGGCTCCTCTGATGTGCATCACTCTACTTTCCTCCTTCACCAATTCATCGCGTTTGATGACGGGGGCTGTTGCCTTTGCACTCTCCACTATTCTGTCTTCCATGGCACCTTTGGCATAGAAGAACACCTTCTTGCCATAGAACACGCTTTGGAAGCAGAGCGGATTAAAGCTGTCGGCCTGCAGTTCGTTCTCCTGATAATACTTAGTAGGGAAGTTGCTGCCAAAGCCCGCATAGCGGGTTCTCACGGCGAGGTTGTTCTTCCAATAGCTACTGGGCAGCGACTGATAGAAGCCCAGATTCATCTGCCATATAAGTCTCTGCAACGGGTCGAGCGACTTGTCGTAGAGCACACTCATCAACTGCGCCTTGGCTGGTTTGCCGTCGGGCGTAGTGATGCGCAGTGTCCATTCCTCCTTCTGTCCTGGTGTAAGCCGGTTGCGGAAAGTTTTCCACTCGATGTTCAGCTTCTTCTCAGGCATGGGGCGTGCGATGTTCATGGTGCGTGAGTAGCATTTCCCGTCCTTTATAAAGGCGTAGTTGAGCACGATGCCCGAGGCATATTCTGGTCGGTAGGTGAAGGGCAAGGTGACGATGCTGTCGCCCAGTTCCCATGCACCTTTCTCGATCAGCTTGTTGCCGGCGATGATCGAGTAGACGATGTGCACACCGTTGGCCGATGACCCAACCTGCAGATAGACAGGCTTGCCGTCTGTGCGGAAGCTCGTGGCAGTCTGATAGCTCCAGTGCATGGTCTCCTCCATCGGCCTGGTGTCCTTCATACTAAAGAGGGCGAACTTATGCTGCAGACTGTCCTGTCCGCACACAGCCTCCACCATGTGCATGCCAGATGCCAAATGTTGCAGTTGCACAGGCTCATTGGCCTCAGCATCAAGCCACTCGCCCCCATCTATGCGATACTTCAGCGAGTGGGCAATCTTTATTCCAGCACCGTTGAGGTAGGCAAAGGTCACCTGTTTCAGACTGTCGGTCTCCATGCGTTTAGGTAGGTCGACAGCAAAGGCGGTGGGCTTCGTGCCGAGAGGCAGACTCATCTCGCCTTCATGACTCTCGCCGCTGATGTCGGTGACGATGGCAGACACGTCGAAGTGGAAGAATCTCGCCACTCGCATAAAATCGTCAGCGCCATTGCTGTCGGCGCCAGTCAACTTAGCCTCTAAGGGTATTTCCACATCAAAGCTTCCATCCTCACGGGTCACAGCCTCTCCTGTCATCACCTGTCGGTCGGCTGAACGTGAGCCCCACCACCACAGCTGATTGCGCCTTGTCACAGTGTATTCCACCTTGGCTCCCTGAACAGGCAGGCCTGCATAGGTCTTAGCTGTAGCTTTCACCACCACGGTGTCGCCCCATGTATATCGTTCGTTCACCTCGGGAAAGTTGATTTCAAAGGTGGGTCGCTTGTATTCTTCAACACGGAAGTAGCATCCATCGCCCATAGCTCTTACACTATACTGTCCTGTCAGTCCGCCTTGTGGCAACACGAAGTCGGCGGCAGCCATTCCGTAATCGTCCGTCGTGACAGTCTTCTCTGCCACCACCTTCCAGTTGGCATCATACAGCTCCATCTTCACCTCCTTGCCCTTCTCAAAGGCCTTGGCATCAGTCCCTCGCTCATTGATGGCGAGGATGGCAGCGGCATGCACCGTCTGTCCGGGACGATAGATGGCTCGGTCGGTATACAGATTGACGATGGTCTTGTTGTTTTTCTGCTCATAGTAGCGTGTACGGGAGAGATAGATGTCTCGTGCTGGACAGTATTTGTCGGTCGTGGTAGAAAGCAGCACGCTTCCGTCCACGTTCTTGAAGTACGCCTCACCCTCGGCGTCGCTGGTAAGCCTGGCATGCACGATACGCTTATGCTTCTTGGTTTTGAAGTCGTAGTAGTCATCTCTGTAGAGTTCTATCCTTGCACCGGCAATGGGCTGTCCGCTCGTGGCACTAACCACTACATAGCGGTGCCTGTCATCGGGCAGCTGCTGTATCATCACAGCCAGGTCGCTCACATAGAAGAGTCGTCGGGCTGGCGTCACACCTGGGTTGTCGGCCGTCACCTCCATGAGATAGGCGCCTATGGGCAGCGCAGGCAACAGGATGGAATCTTTCACCTCCTCGTAGTCTGGATGACCATAAAACTGTCTGCTGTATTCTTTCTCGTGCAGCTCCGAAGTCTTGGTTTTCAGCCACTTGTAAGTTTTATCATCCTGCACGTCATATTCGTTGTCGGCAGTGATATCGAGGCGCGACAGCTTCACCTTTATGTTCTGCAGGTTGCGCACGCTGAGATGAACCCACTGCTTCTGTCCTGGGCGCAACACCTGCTGCAGGTCCTCGATGTCAAACATAGGTTCGGTGAGTCGTTTCTGTGCATTTCTCAACACGTTCATCCTCGACCATCCTCCCCATCGGCTCAGGGCATAGTTGATATAATTGAGCTTGTCAGCCGGTTTTATGTCGGTGGCTTCCTCCATGAAGCGATAGTGCTCCACCGCCAGTTCTCCCGCCTCGGGAATGTCTTGATATACATGGATGAGCGAGTCGATGGCATTGAGATACTTCGATTTTTTCACCTCTCTCACGTCGTCCTGACGATATTTCTGAATCACCTCAAAGGCACACAGACAGGCTGCACCTCTGTTGCCCACCTTATTATAATAGGTGTACATCTTCAGATAACCCTCCTTGCTGTCGGCCTCAAACCCGATGAGATGCAGCATGTCGTTGCCAAACGAAGCACCGTCGAGTCCTCTCATGGTGAGTGGCGCATACTCGGTAGATGCGTGGCGTGTCAGTAGCTCGGGCTGCGCCAGCGCCTTCATGAAGTACGCTTGTGCCTTAGCCCTGTTCACACGATAACGCTTGTTAGCGACTTCCTCGTCGCTTGCGTCAATGTAGTAAACATTCTCCTTGTAGAGTTTTCCCAACACAGCATTCCATACGGCCTTGAGCATTGGGTCGGCAGTGTGCTGTTCCTGCAGCCTCAGGCGTTGGATAGCAGGAGTCAGCGAGTCGGTGGAGATTGATTTCCACAGCATCGTCTGTCTCATCTCGGCAGCCAGCAGTTGTCCGTAGTCTTTCGACGCGGAAGCCTTGGCGCTTATTTTTTTCATCACACCGATCTCGCTCTTCGGAAGGTCTTTCTGCCTGTAGGCATCAGCCTGCTTCCAAAGGTTGTCGTAAGTCTGCGCCATCGTTTGTATCACGGCAAACAAGGCTATGACAAGTGCTAAAATGTTTTTTTTCATAAGCCAAGTGTATGAAATGTTAACAATCCGTTTGATTTCAAACCTAATCTATTGCAAAAATACAAAAAATATCAGTTATCTAACTTTACAACTATAACTTTTTACTAACTTTGCATCAAAATCATGCAAATAATCTAAAAAATAGCATTCTGTTTCTCGTAAGAATTCAGTTCTACGTAATAAATAAGTAAAAAACCAATAAAAATACTACAAAGACAATGGCAGAGAAAAAGTATGGTCATTTCGATGACGACAATCGCGAGTACGTAATTACCGATCCACAGACCCCATGGCCTTGGATCAACTATTTGGGAAACGAGGATTTCTTCTCGCTCATCTCCAATACAGCAGGCGGCTATTCCTTCTACAAGGACGCAAAATTCCGGCGTATCACCCGCTACCGATACAATGGTGTGCCTATGGACAATGGCGGCCGCTATTTCTATATCAAGGACAGCGACACCGTATGGAATCCCGGATGGAAGCCCTGTAAGACTCCACTCGACAGCTACGAGTGCCGTCACGGAATGAACTATACCCGCATTACGGGAAGCAAGAACGGTGTGGAGGCAAGTGTGCTCTTCTTTGTTCCGCTTCACACCTGGGCTGAGGTACAGAAGATGACGCTCAAGAATCAGTCGCAGGAGACGAAGACCCTCAAGGTGTTCTCCTTTGCCGAATGGTGCCTGTGGAATGCAGCCACCGATATGGAGAACTTCCAGCGCAACTTCTCCACCGGCGAGGTAGAGGTGGAAGGCTCCACCATCTATCACAAGACCGAGTATCGTGAGCGCCGCAACCACTACGCCTTCTATACCGTCAATACAGAAATCCAGGGATATGACACCGACCGCGAGAGCTTCATCGGACTCTACAACGAGTTCTCTGAGCCACAGGCTGTGACGGAGGGCAAACCACGCAACAGCTTTGCCCACGGCTGGAGCCCTATCGCGTCGCATTATATCGAGGTGACACTGCAGCCAGGCGAGAGCCGCGATCTCATCTTCCTCTTAGGATATGTGGAGAACGAACAGGACAAGAAGTTCGTCGCCAAGAAGGTCATCAATAAGGAGAAGGCTCATCTGCTTATCCAGCAGTTTAACACTACTGAGAAGGTGGACGCTGCCTTCGCAGAACTCAACCAGTACTGGGACAACCTGCTGAACATTTTCACCATAAAGAGCGGCAACGACAAGTTAGACCGCATGGTGAACATCTGGAACCAGTATCAGTGCATGATCACTTTCTGCATGTCGCGCTCGGCAAGTTTCTTCGAGAGCGGCATCGGTCGTGGCATGGGCTTCCGCGACTCCAACCAGGACCTCGTGGGCTTTGTGCATCAGATTCCCACCCGTGCACGGCAGCGCATCATCGACATTGCCAGCACCCAGTTCCCAGACGGCGGCTGCTATCATCAGTATCAGCCACTCACCAAGCGCGGCAACAACGACATCGGTGGCGGATTCAACGATGATCCATGCTGGCTCATCTTCGGAACCGTGGCTTACATCAAGGAGACGGGCGACTTCTCCATCCTCTCCGAGCAGGTGCCTTTCGACAACCAGCCGGGCAGCGAGGTAAGTCTCTTCGAGCACTTGAAGATTTCGATGAACCATGTCATCAACAACCTCGGTCCTCACAAGTTGCCACTCATCGGACGTGCCGACTGGAACGACTGCCTCAACCTCAACTGCTTCTCGTGGGATCCTAACGAGAGTTTCCAGACAACAGAGAACAAGGGAGAAGGCTCCAAGGCAGAGAGCCTGATGATAGCCGGACTCTTCGTCGTTACAGGCAAGGACTATGTGGCGCTCTGCAAGCAGCTCGCCAAGGAAGCCGCAAACAGCAGTGAAGGCACTATCGCTGGTCTCGCCGAGAATGACTACCTCGCAGAAGCCAACCGTATGCAGCAGGCAGTAGACCAGATGAGCGAAGCCGTGAAGCAGCACGGATGGGACGGAGAATGGTTCCTCCGCGCCTACGACTTCTTCGGCAACAAGATAGGAAGTGATGAGAACGAGGAGGGCAAGATCTTCATCGAGAGTCAGGGCTGGTGTACCATGGCGGGCATCGGACTGGAAGACGGTCTCTGCGACAAGGCACTGGATAGCGCCAAGGAGCGTCTGGAGTGCGAGCACGGAATGGTGTTAAACAATCCAGCCTATACCACCTATCATGTAGAGATGGGCGAGATTTCCTCTTACCCAGAGGGCTACAAGGAAAATGCCGGCATCTTCTGCCACAACAATCCTTGGGTTATCATCGGTGAGACTGTAGCGGGACGTGGCAACGATGCCTGGAACCACTACACCAAGATACTCCCCAGCTATGTGGAGGAGCAATACCAGACTCTGCACAAGGTAGAGCCTTACGTGAACTGCCAGATGGTGGCAGGCAAGGATGCTGCCCGTCCGGGCGAGGGAAAGAACTCATGGCTCACAGGCACCGCAGCATGGATGTGGTACACCATCAGCGAATTCATTCTCGGCATCAAGCCCGACTACGAGGGCCTTCTCATCGATCCCTGCCTTCCAAGCACCGCTAAGGAGTATGAGGTAGTGCGCAAGTTCCGTGGTGGCGAGTACCACATCGTGATAAAAAATCCCGATGGCAAGGAGAAGGGCGTAAGCCGCATCACCGTAGACGGCAAGCTCATCAGCGGAGCCATTGTTCCCTGCTCCCCAGGCAAGCACGAAGTCCACGTAGAGATGTAACTACCCCCAAAAACAAAAAGAGGGTGTATCATAAGTCTGTGACGCGCCCTCATCTTTATTTTATTAACACTATTCTTACTTACAAGAACTTACTTGACCTCCTTGAAATGCAAACCGTTATTAAACAAGCCATTTGCGTGAGCGTGCTGCAAATGTGCTGCAAATATGGAAATAAGCAACGATAAGCAAACACGCACTCAACTGCTGCAAAGGTAGTGCAAATGAGCGGAATATCAAAACAAACACGAAGTTTTATTTTGTATTCCCGAGTGCAGCCTACCTTATTAAAAGGTAGTGTTTTTACTTGTAAACACTAAATGTAGTACCTCAAAAACTACAAACGAAATACAGCAAAAAATACAAATGAATTGCCACAAAAGTTAGTTCTAAACTACCACAAAAGTTAGCAATAAAACAGCACAATTCATAGTGTTAAATATCCACAAATATCAGTTTTTGCTTGCATACATGACTGAATATCACTAACTTTGCATACATAATCAAATCACGGTTACAATATGAGTTATTCACATAGAATTACAGACCTTCAACTGGCAGAGCGTCTTGAGGCTTTCGGGGCTGTACTAATAGAGGGGCCTAAGTGGTGCGGAAAGACAACAACTGCGGAACAAATGAGCAAAAGTGTCATTAAGATGCAGGACACGGAGATGCAGGAAGAATACGCTGCAACTGCTGCCTCAAAACCATCATTGTTGTTGATGGGTGAAACTCCTCGTCTTATAGATGAATGGCAGGATGCTCCTGTGCTTTGGGATGCCGTGCGTACTATGGTGGACAGGCGTCAGGTTCCAGGCCAATTCATTCTTACAGGGTCTACTGTTGTAGACAGAAGTAAAATACATCATTCTGGTACGGGTAGGATTTCACGAATGAAGATGTTGCCAATGAGTCTATGGGAGTCAGGAGAGTCTAACGGAAAAATTTCACTTAAAGAATTGTTTGATAATAAAGACTTAGACATAGACGGCATCACTTCAGATATGAAGATTGAAGACTTGATTTATGCTGCTTGTCGTGGTGGATGGCCTGCATTTCTAAATATGAAGAGTGATAAGGCAAAGCTACTTATTGCACGCAACTATGTTGATGCCATTTGTCGTGACGATATCTCAAGAGTGGATGGCGTACAAAGGGATGAACGGACAACTCGTGCAATATTGCGTTCGTATGCCCGTAACATCTCAACATTGGCAAAGAATACCGCTCTGTTAGCTGATGTAACAACCTCTGGGGAAGTTTCACTTTCTATGAGTGCGTTTGAGGATTATGTAACCTCCCTCAACAAATTGTTCGTTATTGACAACATCGAAGCATGGTGTCCTGCAGTCCGAAGCAAGACTGCAATTCGAAGTGGTATAAAACGAGCTTTCGTAGACCCATCCATTGCAATTGCATCATTAGGACTTTCCCCAGAAGCATTGATGACGCAGCTCAAAACCTTTGGTTTCATCTTTGAGCAGATGTGTGCGAGAGACCTTCGGGCTTATACTCCAGGTTTTGGCAATCATCTGTCATATTATCGCGACCGCTACGGACTGGAAGCAGACCTTGTGCTTCATCTTGACGATGGACACTATGCTCTGATAGAGTGCAAGCTTGGCAGCCGTGAAATAGAAGAAGGAGCCAAACATCTTTTGGAAATTAAACGACTTATTCAAGTGCATAATGAGACAGAAAAGCAGGTGCCGTTGCGCGAACCCGACTTGATGATTGTCATGACAGGTGGCAGCATGGCTTACACACGCCCAGACGGAGTCAAAGTCATACCGCTTGCTTGTTTGAAAGATTAAAAAAGACATGGCATGAATGATATAAGTAAGGACAAGGATTATCAAGAATTCTTTGCAGGAATAAAAGAATTGGCAAAGGGACTTATGCAGATTCGTGAGAGAGCAGCCATAGAGTATGCTCCCATTGTGGAGGACTTCTGTGCGAGGAAACACGCAACAGCAAATGAAGTAGGCCGGATGCTTGACTATCTGTTTGAGTTTGCCGACGACGAACGCATATTGCTTATGTACAAGAAAGTCTGCCGAAGATTCGTCTATGATTATCCCGAAACCATAAGTTATTACATCATGGAGTACAGAAAAGAATATGACCGTGAAAGTCTTATCGGTACCAAATATGAATATCTGCTTCATGAGGATGATGAATTATTTGACAAAGAAGATAATAAAGCAAAACAATAAAACAGAATAGAATATGGGAACAGCATTACTTGCACTCTGCTTCTGCGCGTTGTCGCTCGTTCTTGCCTTGTTTGTGGGCATATTGCCAATAAGCGACAAGGCAAAAATTAGGTTTATGTATGTCGGTGCTGCGCTATCGTTAATGGCAGTGCCAATGATGAGCCATTACATTGCAGGGCAGAACAATATTGTGGACGAGCTACGCTATCAAGCCGTGCTTGTCTTCATCGTCGTTGTGTGTTGCTATTGCTTCGTCATGGCGAATATGGTGAAGTACAATGTCATGCAGAAAAAGGTGGCAGTACTTGAGGACACGGTAGAGAAACTTGAACAGGAACATGCAGCAGCAATGTCGCAAGCCGTGGATGAAGAGCAGCACAAAGTACAAGAAGCCCTCGACTGGTTTGCAGCGAAAATAAGCGTGTTCAGCAAAGAAGAGCAAGAGGCCATCAACGCTTGTGCCATTGCCTTTGCCGAGCGTGACCAGATAGTAATACCTAAAGTCAGCATAGCCGTCAATGCCAAATGCAGCCAAGCCGACCTCATGGCGTATGCCAGCTCCGCTTTCTTCAAGATTGGAAAGAAGCGTAAGAATATTGCACGGTTCCTCAGCATTGTATTCAAAGCTTACTTCCCTGGTGGTGAAGGATTCGTGTATAAGAAGATGCCATGAGCGAAACAATAATAAACCTAATTAGAACGACAATATGAACGAAACTATAAATAATTCCAATTTCTTTACGAATAGGAATGGAAACACTCTTATGAAAGAGTTTGAGGGCGTGTTACAACATAACAATCATATAAAAAATCTTGATGCTGTAGTTGGTTTTCTGCGTGCGTCTGGATATTTTTCCTTGCGTCCATTCTTAGACCATATCAATAAGGTGCGGGTGCTTATCGGTATAGATGTAGACAAGTATATAGCACAAGCCGCTAACCAAGGAAAAATTTTCTTTGGTGCAGAAGAGGAAGTAAAAGAAGATTGTTTGCGTAAAATCCGTAAGGATATAGAGCGTTCTAACTACTCAAAGGAGGTAGAGAGTGGTATGCTTCAGATGGTTCAAGACCTTATAGTTGGTAAACTTGAACTACGTGCTCATCCGTCAAAGAGAATACATGCAAAGTTGTATGTACTCTATCCAGATGATTTCAATCAGTATTCCCAAGGCATCGCCATAACAGGTTCAAGCAATTTGTCCGGCAATGGGCTTGGCATTTCGCAAGATAAGCAATATGAGTTCAATGTCAAGCTTGACCGATTTGATGATGTGAAATTTGCCAAAGACGAATTTGAATTGTTGTGGAAAGAAGCTGAAGGTTGTGAGATTACCGCAGAAGATGTGAAAATATCCATAGACAAAACCTACCTAAAAGGTGATGTCGCTCCATACGATTTGTACATCAAAATGCTTATGGAATACTTCTCTGATCGTGTGTTGGCCACAGATGATAACAATCCGTTTGATATGCCTGAGGGATATACCAAGTATGATTACCAAATGGATGCAGTTGTGGAGGGATATCAGAAGCTCATTAGGTATGATGGATTTTTCCTTGCAGATGTCGTTGGTCTTGGTAAGACTGTTATTGCAACCATGATTGCAAAGAAGTTCTTGATAGAGAATGGACACGATAAGACAAAAATTCTTGTTGTATATCCTCCTGCAGTAGAACAGAACTGGAAAGCAACATTCAAAGACTTTGGCATAGATAAATATGCCAAATTTATTTCCAATGGAAGTTTGGCAAAGGTCCTTGATGAAGAGAACTATAACTATTGGAATGCTGATGAGTACGATTTGATATTGGTGGACGAGGCACACAAGTTTCGTTCACACACCACAGCTGCATTTGAACAACTGCAGGAAATCTGCAAGATGCCTCGCATCGAAAATGGAAATATTCCTGGATATAAGAAAAAAGTGATGCTCATCTCGGCAACACCGATGAACAATACACCAGCAGACATTTACAATGAGATACAGTTGTTCCAAGACCCTCGACGTTGTACAATAGACGGAGTGGCAAACTTGACAGCATTCTTCTCTCCTCTTATCAAGGAGTTCCAACAATTAAGGAATGACCCCAACTTCGATGTGACACAGTTTAAGAAGTTGGCCGAGCATGTGCGTGACCGTGTTATAAAGCCTTTGACCGTCCGCCGCACAAGAACAGACATTGAAAATGTGGCTCGTTATAACAAAGATGTAAATGGATTCCCAAAGGTTGAACGTCCTATTGAAAACAGGTATGAGCTGAATGAACGTTTAGCCAATCTGTTTGAAAGTGCAATGGAAACTCTTGATAAGAAGTTAAGCTATGCCCGTTATCAGGCTATTGCCTATTTGAAACCTGAAGCTGCAAATGGTTTGTATGACAATGCCGAATTGATAAGCCGCAGCCTGGCAGGAATCCGCAAGAATGGATTGGTAAAACGACTTGAAAGCAGTTTTTATGCTTTCCAAATATCGTTGAACAATTTCCGTCAGGCGAACCAAAATATGATTGACATGTTCAATCGTGATAAGGTATTCATCGCTCCAGACCTTGACATAAACAACTTGTTGGAAGCAGGGCTTTCAGATGAGGAAATAGAAGAAAAATTGAATGCTAAGGCGGAGGAGAATCCAAAGAATTCTGTATTTAAGGCTGAAGATTTCGACCCTGAGTATATCGAATTGTTGCAGCAAGACCAAGAGATACTCGAAAAACTGTACAAGGATTGGGAGGGCATAACAGATGAAGATGATTCCAAGTTTGCAAAATTTAACGAGCTTTTAAAGCATGAGTTGTTTAAGGTCGAACGTAATCCGGAACAAAAGTTAGTAGTATTTTCAGAATCTGTTGATACGGTTAAGTATCTCGAACGGCGCATTAACCGCAAGGACGTGTTGGTCATCTCTGCTGACAACAGAAGTAAACTGTTCAAGACAATTCGTGAGAATTTTGATGCAAATTATAAAACAAAGCTCAATAAATACAATATAATCCTCACAACTGACGTTTTAGCAGAAGGAGTAAACTTGCATCGAGCCAACGTGATAGTCAACTACGATACACCTTGGAACAGTACACGTCTTATGCAGCGCATAGGCCGTGTAAACCGTATAGGTTCTTCATCAAAGCACATATACAACTATGTGTTCTATCCTTCGCGTGAAGGTAATAGGGAAATCAATCTGAATCAAATAGCTTTGAGTAAGATACAAACATTCCATTCTACATTTGGCGAGGACAACCAGATTTACTCACAGGAGGAAATTCTTGATCGTGACCTTACTAAATTGTTTGACGAAGGCATGAAACGACAGAAGGAAGAAAACAATCAAGAATTGCCATTCTATGAGGAACTGCGAACTCTTTACAAGACAAATCGTAGGGAGTACAATCGCATAGAGAAGCTGTCATTGCGTAGTAGAACAGGACGTGACGCAAGAGAGGTTGATGGTGTGACATTATCTGGAGACACGCTCGTATTCCTAAAGACGAACTTCCGCAAGGTGTTCTTTCTCGTGTCGGAAACAGCTAAGGAATTGTCTGTGCTTGATGCACTCAAATATTTCAAAGCTAAAAAAGAGGAACAACCTGTGGAGCGAATAGAGCAACATCACAAGCACATCAATATGGCATTGCAGAAGTTCCGTGCCATGCAGGATGAAGAACTGCGCAATCAAGAAAATGCACAAGATGCGCAGAAATCTTTAGGCGCACAAGTGACAACAGCTGTCAGTTTGCTTAATCTTTTTATTCGCGAAATAGACGATCCTGACATTCGTATAAAAGTGAGTCAATTAAAGGCTCTGGCAGAACGAGGTGTCATCACATACATTCCTAAACGTTTGCAACGTATACAGAAGGATCTTACTCGCAGTGGTAAAAATAAACTATCTCCAACTGATGCCTTAGATGAAATAATTGATATGGCAAAGAAATACTCCCCTTATTTCGTTGCACAAGAGTCTCAGATGAATGAACAAGAAACGAATGCAGAAATAATTCTCTCAGAATCATTTAATTAAAACATATACAATGAATTACAAAGAAATAATAGAATCAAGATACAATAGAGATGCATGGCAGCAATTGCTTCATGATATATTCCTTAGCAAAGTGGTCTTCAGGGCTCCTTATGAAGTGAAAGTAAATAGCCATTTTGCCAAAAAAGCTCTCAAACTGGGCACGATTACATTGTCTGATGAGCAGCAACTAGCTATATATGAAGTTGAATTGTCTGATAAGGTAGATATAGAACGTAACAAACGTGGTATTAGAGATATGCTTACTGCAGATTGGCGTCGTATGGGCTATGCTGGTGCCTTCATGTTTTGCTATCGCAAGAACGAGAGCGTGTTGCGTTTCTCTTATGTCAGCGAAACATGGGGATTCAACAAAAAAGGCGATTATGAAAAGTTGTCTACCAATACTAAGCGATACACCTATCTCCTTGGAGAAGGTCGCGGATGCCGTACTGCCATTGAGCAGTTTAGTGCACTTAAAGACAGCAAGCAGTCTCTCAGTGATGTTACAGCTGCTTTCTCGGTTGAAGCTCTTACCAAGCAATTCTATAAGGATTTGTTTGACTGGTATCAATGGGCGGTAGATCCAGCATCAGGTGTATATTTCCCCAACAACACATCAACAGAAGATGATGATCGTGAGGATATTGAGACTAAAATTATCCGCATGATAACCCGAATTATGTTCGTATGGTTCATCAAGCAAAAAGAACTTGTGCCAAACAAAATCTTTGATATAGATTTTCTTGACACAATTCTGAAAGACTTTGATCCCGAAAGTAAGAATGTAGGCAATTATTATAATGCCATTCTTCAGAACTTGTTCTTTGCCACGCTCAACCGTGCCATAGAGGACGAGCAGGGTAACAAGCGTCGTTTTGCAACCAATGTGAAGAAAGACATCAAGACTCTTTACCGCTATCCTGAAATGTTCAAAATCAATGAGGATGAGGTGATAAAGATGTTCTCAGAGGTACCTTTCCTTAATGGTGGTCTGTTTGAGTGTCTTGACAAGACAAAGACTATAGACGGAGTAGAACAAGCTTACAACTATGACGGTTTCAGTCGTAATGACAAGAAATTTGCTGACGAACGCTACCGTAATCGTGCTGTGGTGCCGAACATCCTTTTCTTCGATGAGGAGAGAGGATTGATATCCATACTCAGCCGCTATAATTTTACCATTGAAGAGAACTCGCCTGAAGAGCAGCAAGTTGCACTTGACCCAGAGTTGCTTGGTAAGGTATTTGAGAACCTATTGGGAGCCTATAACCCAGAAACAAGAGAAACAGCACGCAATCAAAGTGGCTCGTTTTACACTCCACGAGAGATTGTAAACTATATGGTGGATGAGAGTCTTATCTCTTATTTGGGTAACACTTCGTTTGTACGTTCACTTTTCTCGCCTGAGTTTAGCTACGACAAGACAAAGGCAGATGATTACAAAACCATTTCTGATAAGCTGAAGGCTATCAAGATACTCGACCCAGCTTGTGGTTCGGGAGCATTCCCTATGGGATTGCTCAATCGCATGATAGACATTCTTGGTCATATTTCTCCTGAAGAGAATACTTATGACTTGAAATTATCTATCATTGAAAACTGCATATATGGTAGTGATATTCAGAGTATTGCAGCCCAAATAACGAAGTTACGATTCTTCATCTCTCTTATCTGCAATTGCGAAAAGGACGCAAACAAGCCAAACTATGGCATTCCTACATTACCAAACCTTGAAACGAAGTTTGTAGCTGCGAACTCTTTGATAGCCAAGAAAAGGCAGGCATGTCATAGTCTGTTTGAAAACCCAGAGATAGAGCTGACAAAACAGGCTTTAACGGAAATTCGCCATGAGCATTTTGCTGCCAAGACTGCAAATCGCAAAAGCACATTACGTCAGAAAGACAAAGAACTTCGTGAGAAGCTTGCTCATTTGCTGGCTGATGACAACAACTTTGCTCCTGCCGACGCTAAGCAGCTTGCAGAATGGAATCCATACGACCAAAATGCTGTTGCCGATTTCTTTGATCCAGAATGGATGTTCGGGGTCAGCGATGGCTTCGATATTGTCATAGGCAATCCACCGTACATTCAGCTTCAGAATGATGGTGGCAAATTGGCAAAATTGTATGCCGATTGCAATTATAAGACATTTGCACGTACAGGCGATATCTATTGTCTGTTCTACGAACGTGGCCATCAACTTCTGAAGCCTAATGGCCATCTATGCTACATTACTTCCAACAAGTGGATGCGTGCTGGGTATGGCGAAAAGACACGTGACTTCTTTGCCAAGAATACAAATCCGATGCTCTTGATTGATTTTGCTGGTGTAAAAATCTTTGAGAGCGCAACGGTTGACACTAATATTCTTCTCTTTGCCAAAGCCACCAATGAACATAAGACATGGTGTGCCGTCACAAACAAGCAGAACAAAGATAGCGTAAAGAATTTGAGCGTTTTCGTGCAGCAGAGCGGGACAGAGTGTGAATTTAGTAACTCTGATTCATGGGTGATTCTTTCGCCTATTGAGCAGAGCATCAAGCGAAAAATTGAAGCTGTGGGAACACCGTTGAAGGACTGGGATATCCAAATCAACTACGGCATCAAGACGGGCTATAATGATGCTTTCATTATAGACACCGCTAAACGTGATGAAATCCTTGCCAATTGCCAGTCTAAGGACGAGCACAAACGAACGGCTGAACTTATACGACCGATTCTGCGAGGCAGGGATATCAAACGGTATGGATATAACTGGGCAAACTTGTGGCTAATTAATACACACAATGGTATTCGCGGCAAGTTGGAACGTATTCATATTGAGGACTATCCTGCTGTTAAAGCTCATCTTGATCAATATTGGGATAAGATTTCAAAGAGAGCCGACAAAGGAGAAACGCCATATAACCTTAGGAATTGCGCTTATTTGGAGGATTTTTCTAAGCCAAAAATTCTTTGGAAAAGAGTAGGCTCGATACTTCGATTCTGTTATAGCGATAATGACTTTTTAGGACTTGACAGTACATGTTTTGCTACGGGCATAAACATTGAATATGTCTGTTGTGTATTAAATTCACCAATTGGACATTATTTGCTTAAAGATGCCCCGAAGACAGGTACAGGTGATTTGCTAGTTAGTGTACAAGCAATTGAGCCAATACAAATACCTCAAGTTGGGTCGGAAATGAACTTGATTTTCAAAAGACTCTTAGAAGAGCTTATTAAAGGAGAATCACTCACTAATGAAAAAGAGATAAGTCGTAAAATATTTAAGCTATACGACTTATCTCTTGATGAACAAAGCTATATAGAAGAAAATTTTACTTAATCTCTATATAACTAATGATTTTACGTTCTTCTGATGTCAGATTATACAAATCGAACAACATGTCATCTATAGATTTCGTTTGTTCTATTGTATAATCTGATTGAATAGAATTAATAATCTTTCTGAACCCTTCATTTGGTTCTAAAGACACCTGCTTTATTGGAATCTTATCGAAAAAGATTTTGCTTAACTCTCTTGTGCCCCATTGTAACTCTGGAAAAGAATCGCGAAAACAATATTTGAACATAGAAGAATTCAAAAAAGCAGTTAAGTATACCATATTTTGTCCATAATTCATAGACGTTGAACTTGGTTATTATTAATAGTTTTCTTGTGTTCCCTTTTCTATATATTGTATTTCTTTATCATTTAATCCATACAAAGAATACACAATAGTATCTATTATTTTCTCGTTTTTAATAGCCACATTAGTATCGATTTCTTTAAGAATAGAATTATCTAGGCATTGAGGGACAGGAAGCTGTTCTATGAACATTGGCTTGTATTCAAAATACCCACCATTGCGAGTTACACCAAGTTGTCGAATAAAGTAATCAGCCAGTTTTGAATTTAAGATGGCCAATAAATATCTGCTTGCAGGTACAATCATTGGTGATGGCGCATTTATGAAGCTATTGTCTTCAACAATTGCATAACTTGGCTTTAGATTTAAATTTCCCCAGACTATTTTTGGCTTTGAGAAATCCTCCCAATATTTTGCGCCCCATCGTTGCATGGCATACCATTCATAGCGTATTCCTGTTTCTGCCTTATTGCGCTTAGACAATGGTTCTTTATACTGAAGCATATGATTATACACAGCAGGATATTGTTCCTTAAAAGCCTCTTCCGCCTTATCAGATGCGCCCTTTATAGACTCGTCAAATTGATAAGGAAAATGCCATGGAATATAAATCAACCACAAGTTTGCCCAGTTATATCCATACCTCTTGATATCCCTGCCTCGCAGAATCGGTCGTATAAGTTCAGCCGTCCGTTCACGTTCATCCTCGGATTGGCAGTTGGCAAGAATCTCTTCACGCTTTTCCGTTGAGATAATAAATGCCTCATTATAACCAGTAAGCACACCACGGTAGATATTTATATCCCAATCTTTGAGCGGAGTGCCTACGGCTTCTATCTTACGCTTTATGCTCTGTTCTATTGGTGACAATATTACCCAACTGTCGCTATTCGCAAATTCACATACAGAACCGCTCTGCTGCACGAAAACGCTCAGTTCTATTCAGATAAAAAATGCTTGATATAACGATCAAGAGTATTTCTGTCAACCTTACACAGCGTTGCAATTTTGCGCTTCGAAACATTCGCTTTAAGCAGTTCTCGAATAAGTGTTTCTTTTCCGTGTAACTTGTATTTCTCGGGAGCACTCTTTCGCCCTTTTGGTCTGCCAAGTATAACGCCCTCTGCTTTTTTACGCGCCAAAGCTTCCTTGGTTCGCTGACTGATAAGGTTGCGCTCTATCTCGGCAGACAAACCAAAAGCAAAGGCGAGCACTTTGCTTTGGATGTCGTCACCAAGGCGATAGTTGTCCTTGATAGTCCACACACGACATTCCTTTGTCATGCAAATATTCAGAATCTCCATTATCATGAACAAGTTGCGACCAAGGCGGGAAAGCTCAGCACAAATGATGAGATCGTCTTTTTGTACTCGCTTCAGAAGTTTTCCCAGCTCTCGTTTGTTGTATGCTTTCGTTCCACTGATGGTTTCCTCAATCCAACCATCAATCACAAGTTTGTTGCGTTCGCAGAATTTGTTGATTTCAAAACGTTGGTTCTCTACTGTCTGTCTGTCGCTGCTGACTCTAATGTAACCGTAAATCATAATTATTCATTTGTAAAGTTTAAAATAATAAATAAGCGATTAACAAGCGCATAACAAAGGCATAAGAAACAAGGACCCCATAAACGCAAAAAGCGTGCAACTCATTGAGCTGCACGCTTTTGCTTATTATTTATTATGTATTTACCTTTCGGCATTACTTCACCTCCTCAAAGTCGGCGTCCTGAACATCCTGAGCGCCATCATTAGCACCCTGTGACTGCTGACCGCCCTGAGCACCCTGTGCACCCTGAGGACCTGCCTGCTGACCACCCTGGTACATCTGCTGAGAAGCAGCCTGCATTACGGTGTTCAAGTTGTTGATGGCAGTATCGATAGCTGCAACATCACCAGCCTTGTGAGCATCCTTCAACTGCTGCAATGCCTGCTCGACACCTGGCTTCTTGTCAGCTGGAATCTTATCACCGTTATCCTTCAAGAAGTTCTCGGTGCTGAAGATCATGCTGTCTGCCTGGTTCATCTTGTCAATCTTCTCGCGCTCAGCCTTATCAGCAGCAGCGTTCTGCTCTGCCTCTGCCTTCATGCGGTTGATCTCGTCCTCGCTCAAGCCAGATGATGCCTCGATGCGGATGCTCTGCTCCTTACCGGTAGCCTTATCTTTAGCTGATACGTTCAAGATACCGTTGGCATCGATATCGAAGGTAACCTCAATCTGAGGAACACCACGGCGAGCTGGAGCGATACCTGTCAGGTTGAACTGACCGATACTCTTGTTCTGAGCTGCCATTGGGCGCTCACCCTGCAATACGTGGATGGTTACCTCTGTCTGGTTATCAGCTGCTGTAGAGAATACCTCGCTCTTCTTGCAAGGGATAGTTGTATTGGCATCGATGAGCTTAGTCATCACACCACCCATAGTCTCGATACCGAGAGTCAATGGAGTAACGTCGAGCAATACGATGTCACCAACACCCTCTTCCTTGTTCAGGATGGCACCCTGGATAGCTGCACCTACTGCAACAACCTCATCTGGGTTAACACCCTTAGAAGGCTCCTTGCCGAAGTAGTTCTTAACGAGTGTCTGAACGGCTGGGATACGGCTTGAACCACCAACCAGGATAACCTCGTCGATATCTGATGTAGAGAGCTTAGCGTCACGAACGGCATTCTGGCAAGGTACCAAGCAAGCCTGAATCAGGTTGTGAGCCAACTGCTCGAACTGTGCACGGGTCAAAGTCTTAACCAAGTGCTTTGGCATACCGTCAACGGCTGTGATGTATGGCAAGTTGATTTCGGTAGATGTAGAGCTTGACAACTCAATCTTAGCCTTCTCAGCTGCCTCCTTCAAACGCTGCATAGCCATAGGGTCCTTGCGGAGATCTACGCCTTCTTCAGCCTTGAAGCCATCAGCCAACCAGTTGATGATTACCTGGTCGAAGTCATCACCACCCAGGTGAGTATCACCATTGGTAGAAAGTACCTCGAATACGCCGCCACCGAACTCCAGGATAGAGATATCGAATGTACCACCACCCAAGTCGAATACGGCAATCTTCATATCCTTATTAGCCTTGTCAACACCGTAAGCCAAAGCTGCGGCTGTAGGCTCATTTACGATACGCTGAACGTTCAAACCTGCAATCTGACCAGCCTCCTTAGTTGCCTGACGCTGTGAGTCAGAGAAGTAA